>Ga0247608_10000088_pt1 | contig 176675 bp, 161 predicted proteins | sample 176DNAGHGlowgp2_FD_193490 | JGI IMG/M metagenome (GOLD analysis project Ga0247608, IMG submission 193490) | Sheep rumen microbial communities from Palmerston North, Manawatu-Wanganui, New Zealand - 1766 DNA GHGlow gp2 | ecosystem: Host-associated > Mammals > Digestive system > Stomach > Rumen... | reverse complement strand
TGAGGGGTGCAGGAATGATGAAGCAGTTTATGGCTGCGACATTCACCGACCTGATACTTCGTGTTGTATTTGCTAAGATATTGTCCGTATTCTTCGGGACAACAGGTATATGGCTTGCCTGGCCGCTCGGCTGGACAGTCGCTATGGGAATGTCTGTAATGTTCTATCATTCCGGAGCGTGGAACAAAAAATGTCGAGATCCCATTTTGGTCACCCTATGAAGGGTACTGTATGAGATGTGCAAAAATAACATTTTCGCTAAGTATATATGCTTGTCGATAGCCCGTAGGGTATTGGCGCAACCATAAATCGTTCCGAACAAGTCCGTTTAAGCATTATGGCGCGCGCCACAATGACAGCATACCCTTTTGGAACTGAATAACAGAAAAAGCCCTGAGATCTGCTTACCGATAAGCATTTCTCAGGGCTTCATTTATTCCATATTTCCTGCAAATATCCTCTCCACCACGATCTGCGTCATCTCCTGCACTGACTCGGCATAACCGCCTTTTGCCCATTTCATGAAGATACCGAAAAGCCCATAGGCAAGGTAGTAGCTTTCGTAGGTGTCAATGGACTGCTCGGTGTCACTGTCGGTCATGATGACCTCATAAGCCGACAGGATCGCTCCGTGATGCCCTTGCCCGATGATGAGGTCGTTCTTTTTACGCAGTGAATAGCAAAAATCAAAATACCGCCTGACACGGTAACTGTCACTCAACTGATGCTCTTTGAGCCTGTGTTCACGCTCGTAATCTCGCCACTTCATGATGATGTAAGCAGTGATGATCTCGTCCTTTGATTTGAAATTGCGAAAATAGGTCGCTCTGCCGATGCCGCCTTCCTCGCAAAGCTCGTCCACGGTGATCTTTTCGATGTTCTTCTTTTTCATCAGCTTGAACAGCGCTTCGCCGTAGGCTGAGGTCACATATTCCGACATTTTCCGTTCTTCCTTTCTGCCTGATGATACTATTTCGCCAAATAGTATCATTTTCCCAATTTTATTGACTTTGCAGCCGTTTTATGATATTATAGTATCATAGAAAAGCAGTTTTGTCAAGCATTTGATAAGAAAGGGTGGTCACTATGGAAAAAGGTACAGCAAAGAAGCATAAAGCACTCAAAGTCATATTGATTGTTCTGTCTGTTATAGTCATACTGTGCATCGGCGGATTCTTCATCGCAGCTACGCACACACAGATTGTTGTGGGCTTCATTCAAAAAATGGCTGACAACGGAAAACCGCTCAACTCCTTTGAACCTCTGAACGAACCGCAGAACGGCTTGAAAGAAAACGGACAGTATCTTATCAGCGAGATCGAATATGCAAAGGACTACCCGAACAGCTTTCTTGACATCATTTATCCCGATGAAAACAGAGAAGCCGACAGACCTACGCTGTTCTATTTCCACGGCGGCGGTTTCTTTGCAGGCAGCAAGAATATGGGCGATCCGCTTGCCGCAAATGAAGCGACTGCTCTAATAGACGATCTTTGCGCAGCCGGATACAATATCGTCAATGTGGACTACGCTCTTGTACCCGACGAGCATTTTCCCGTTCCGCTGATACAGGCGAATCAGGCGTTTTCATATATCATGGAGCATAGCGAGGAATATCATCTGAACATGGATAAGGTCATTCTTATGGGTTCTTCGGCAGGAGCAATCATATCCTGCCAGATGGGAACTGTTATCACAGCACCCGAATATGCCAAATTGCTCGGTATATCTCCTGCACTTACTCCCGAACAAGTATGTGCGATCGTGGCTGATGATGCTCCGCTTGACTATGAGAGCTTTACACTTGCCTGCAAATTTCTTGTGGGCAACTATGTGAAAGGCTCGATTTTTCTGAACAAAGACGAACTGAACTGTTATGACTGTATTCCTCACATGACAAGTGATTATCCGTCCTCGATCATGCTCGGCAGTGAATACCGTTACGATATGAACGAAATGCACGATAAGCTCGATGCGCTTGGTGTCAGGAATGAGCTTGTTGATCCTTATGCGGAAAAGGGGGAGGAAAAACCCCATTGTTTTGTTGCAAACGAAAGAAACGATGAAACGGCAAAGGACGCATTCGACAGAGTGCTTGCGTTTCTTGAAGCGAATACATAAGAGGAGGCGTTATTATGGAGAACACAAAACCGAAAAGCAAACTGAAAAAGGTGCTTGTCATCATCGGAATTATTATTTTAGTGATTGCAATAGGCATTTTTATTCTTCTGAAGCTGACATTTCTCAAAACATTCCCGAAGCTCAAAGATGAACCTGAGATCGGCAAGTGGTACGAGGTTGAAGTGGACGGCGCAAAGTCCTCGGACGGCAGCGAATGGCACGGTATCTTCCGCAAGGGTACGGAAAACAAAGTCGTCGTATATTTCTTTGGCGGCGGTGTGAGCATCACCCCTGAGACTTCCGAGGGTGGCAAAGAGTTCTATGCGACCAATATGACGGCACAGGACTTTGTCGCACAGGGCGGTATCGGCAGCACAGCGGAGGAGAATCCGTTTAAGGACTGGAGCTTTATCGTGATTCCCTATGCGACCGGCGATTTTCACGCAGGCACGGGAACTTACGAGGGCAAAAAGACTGTGTATCACACAGGGTACAGCAATTACTCCGCTTATGTGGAACAGGTCAAGCAGTATATCGGAGAGCCTGACACGCTGCTTGTAACAGGCTTTTCGGCAGGTGGATTTGCGACCTCTTTGTTGGCTGATGATGTGATCGACCGTTTTCCCAGCGCTGAAAATGTGACCGTCTGCGTTGACAGCTCGCTCCTGCTTTATGACGGCTGGCACGAAACGGCTGTGAATTTGTGGAAAGCTCCGGCTGAAATATCAGACAGACTGACCACTAACAACCTTGTTCTCGACAGTCTGACTGCACTCCACGAAAAGCGTGGTGACAGCGTGAAAATACTCTTTGACTGCTCCTATTGTGATGATACCCTGATGCAGTATCAGTCCTATATCGACAGTGGAAAAATGGATAAGACCAAAGAGCTTGGCGATCACTTCCAGCGTGATCTGAAAGAAATGGTGAACGGCTTGCAGACGAATATCCCCGATGTAGGCATTTATATCTGGAGCTGCGGAGAAGATGCAGAAACCCATAATACCCAGCATACAATCATATCTTCCAACGTGTTCGACAAGCTCGGAAACGACAGGAGTGTCGGTGAATGGATATTTGATGCAGTGAACGGCGATGTCAAGACCTACGGACTGGAATTGCTCTGAATAGTGAGGCAGAAATATGAGTATCACAACAGTATTATTCGATCTTGACGGTACACTCCTTCCGATGGACAACGATGTATTTACGAAAGGTTATTTCAAACTGCTTGTTCAAAAACTTGCTCCTTACGGATTTGAACAGCAGGAGCTTGTCGATGCTATATGGAGTGGTACTTCCGCTATGGTAAAAAACAACGGTATTCAGACCAACTATGATGTGTTTTGGAAAATCTTTGCCGTATCGCTCGGGGAAAGGGTATATGACACGAAAAGTGTATTTAATGATTTCTATGAAAGGCTGTCGCTGCGAAGATCTATCTTGCACTTCAAGCAAAGGAGATCATTGCCGAGGAGCTTGACAAGCTGTTGAAGGAAATGGACAAGGAGATAAGGAAGGCAAGGAAACAGCTGAAAAAGGGCTGATAGCAAAGAAAAGAGCAATGTCCTCCGCGAGAGGGGGCATTGCTCTTATTGTTTATACCGTTCTCTTTAGCAAGGCTTGCAGTTTTGCTTTGACCTCATACTGCATTACTGTTTCATATAGTGTATTTGATATAATTATGTGGTCTGCTTTTACTGAAAGTTTTTTTACGATATGTTCCACTGTCTTAGCCTGTCTTGGACAACTTTTGGTCAACAAAGTTATATGAAGCTGCCCGAAATCAAACAAATAAGCTTTTGGCTATCTTTTCATAAACACCTATTTTGCTACGTTTGAGCGAAATTACTAAACGCTTGTTTAAGATGCGAAATGCGGGTGTTTTAAGGACAAATAATGGACAGACTTTTTGGCATCTCTGAAAAATGAAATAGTACTTTTCAACAATACGCAGGTTTATAAAGAAGCCACGACCCAATTATGCGCAGGTTTGTCCACATGACGAGAAAGATGTCAAATCATTTTTATACTGCTGGACCATGGACCTGCCGGGTGCCGGGAATCCCGACAGGTCCATTCAATTATATCATCAGCTTATTTCACCGTGATATATTTCTGATTCTTGCTGTTCGGCTTATCGGGAATAGTTCTTGCAAGCCGTCCCTGCTCCAGCAGAGGATCAAGATATTTATGCACAGTTTTTCTGTATTTGTATCCGAGCGATTCGGCTATTTCAAGAATACTCTTCGGTGTGACACAAATCTCAAGGATTCTATCCTGTATCATTGTATCTCCGGACAATTTAACTTGTGGATTATCTTGTGGAATAACTTGTGGAATTCCTCCAGATGAATTCCCTAAGTTGAGCTTGTTGAAGGGTATAGTTACGGTAATCGCATTATCCTTAATTGCAAAAGCTTCCTAGCTCGACGGTGAATATGCTTTGAAAATTTTCGAATAGATGCTTACTCATGATCCTTAATTATTTGTCTATAAGCCTCTTAGTACCTCATTGATCTCAGTATAATCCATATATCTTTTTTCATCTGTAATTATATCTTCAATATACTTGCGATGATTTAAATAATCCAAACCATTCAATAAAGGCAAAAGACGTTTTAAGTAATCAATTCTTTTTTGGATCATTGGCACTTCACTACCAGACCACATCATAGAATGCGAAAACAACCTCCATGATTTGAATCCATTAATATCTTTATTGAATGATAAGAACATTTTTATGTATTCAATTCGTCTTTCTTCACTAAACCCTAAAATAGTTTCTGAGATCAAGCTTATTTTCTGTTCATTATTGTAGTAAGTCCTAATGAAATGTTTGATCCATTTATCGGGTCTGTCCCTGCACTGTTCAATAAGATTTCCTACAGTAACCATACTGCTTAACTCATCTTCTTGAAAATATAATGTGCCTTTATCAGTATTAATTATATTATCAATAATATTATCAAAAATACCCTCGTAATTATCAAGTTCAAATAGTTTGCTCAATTTGGTGGTATCATCATGTGTTATGAATGAATCATAATTAAACCATTTTTCAAATAGTAGCTTGAGTATCTTGGGATGCTTTTCATAAATAGCTTTTAATAATTCGCCATGATAGTCTTCTTGTCGACTTTGAGAAATGTTGAACAGATATAGTTCACTTAACAGCTCATAATTCCCTTCAAAGATCTCGATGGTGTTCTGTATCATTTCTTCCCGAGGGCTCAATAATAGATCAATATAGCTTCTTACTATAAACTCAGAATATTCACGTTTAGATAAGATAATGTTACAGCTCTTGATAATTACTTCATTGTCAATATCAGTATAATTTTTTAAGAATAAAAGCCGTCTGTTTGAAGTTGAAGAAATGTATTTATCAGAATCATCTTTCAAAAATGCATACCATTTCTGTAAATGTTCTGGATCAATGTATGCTTCAGGTAAGAGTTCAAAAAAGTAATACTGCCAAGTATTTCTATTATCGTCTGGAATAGTTGACAACAATGAGTAAATCTCACTGTCTGAATACTTCTCAAACATAGAAGAAATCTGTATATAAGGATCAAGAGGTCTCTGTGCAAAAAGATTATTAAAGTAATATTGTAGGGCATCAAGATAGTAGTCTTTGGATTTTAATACATATTCAAATGCAATATTTATTGCATTATTACAATGATAATCCAAATTCACTTTTGAATTACAGAAGAAGTCGATAATATAGAAAAAGTTTTCTCGATCAAACGGAGAAATGTAATTTTCCACTGCCATTCTCAACTTGCTATTTCTCTCTGAAAAAAATACATCATCATCGTCATCAGTTGAAAATGTTTTATATAAATTGAAAGTTTTGGTATTAAGAAATTCAAGGAATTCTGTCTTTAGCGATATATTAGAATACTTGTATATACTTTTAAGATGTCTTAAAATGCAACAAAAATAATATGACTCTTTTTTACTGAAGAGAACAAGCAGATCAATAATATACTGCTGATCATTTTCTATTATTTCTTTGCTTTTTTCGCTACTCGGATTTCCGTAATTATACAGAATATCTTCGATAGCTTCTGTTTCTATTTCATTAGCATACAATGTAATAAGGTTTTTCCAAATCATTTTTCGATAAGCTTCAACGCCCTTGGTGCTTATCAAATCGAAGTAGTAAAACATCACCTTGTCTCTGCACTTGCTGTCTATGCCGTTAAAATGAAATCCGAGGAAATATTTGGCAATACTTACAAATAATCTGCAAATGTACCTGTTCTGCCAATAATCAGATTCCTTAATCAGCCGTTCAATAAACATGTTTAGGGTATAGTGATCAAATCTAAAAGAATTCTTATTGAACCCATAGCAGGTTGTGGCAATGTTATAAAACTGGTTTATCAAATCAGGTCTCTTTTGATAGTATAAGAAGAATAGATCAAGAGCTGTTGATAATTCGTCAGTGTCGGAAAAGCCTCCTAAAACAGTTAATATGTCATCATTAACGGAATTGTTTCTATCATCTATTGTTAGTTTTTCCACGGAGACATTGACCTGTGAAGTATTATTTATTTTGTCTTTTACTAACAATAAAGCATCTGTGGGATTTGCTCTATAAAACACTTTAACGTATTCCCAGAAAAAAACAGGGTCTGTTTCTGACAACTCATCCCATAATTCTTTTACTTCTGAAAACAGATAGTCTTGATTATCCTGATTAATAAATCGAGTCGTAATAACATTGATTGAATCTATAGTTTGTTTTTTATTCACTTTAAATGAATATCTAATCATGTCAGAAAGCTTTATCCACTTTTCCTTTATAAAAACATAATAGAGCAGATAATCCGATAAGCATTGATCTGCAAACCGGACTGCTTTTTCTCTAAAAATATTAACTACTTCTTGCTTATGTAGTCTATGAAGAGAATCAACAAATTCCTCATTAGTCAAATTGCATAAAGAAAAAACGTCACTTATTCCATCAAGATTATCCAAATGAATCGCACCTACAAAAGCAACTATAGCTGCTGACGAGAACAACTTTCTGTCTTCAATACCTGTTTTTGATAAGTGCTTTCCATAAAAAGAAGAATAAATATCAGTTACATCATTGATTGCTTCTAAAGAATCAGATTCCACTGCAATCTTTCCCGCTAAAAGAGCTAATCTTGCATTACCCTCTGCAATTCTGGAGATTCGATCAAGATAAAATTGATTATTGATGCCAAATGATTCTTTGAGCAGTTCTTCAATTTCTTCATCTTTCAAGGTCGATATTGGTTGTGTTTTTATATTCATTATTGAGCTTAGTGTTGTTATAACATCTTGAGCAGCATAGTTTCTTACAGTTAGGATGATTCTATAATCAGAATTATCATGCTCAATATAATAATTCAATATCGTATCGAGCTGCGTTAATTCATTTGCGTCATCAATTAGAATCATATACTTGCCTGAAGCTTTGAAAAACAAATGAAGATCATCGTAGATATTTAAATTGTTGTTTTTTATACAAAGCACTTCATAGCTTTGCTTTTCGGCATATCTGCGACAACATTCTAAAGCAAGTCGGGTCTTACCTACACCGGCTGCACCACATAACAGGACTACTTTGTTTTCGTCTAATGCACATAAGATTGATTTGATCTCCTCTGCTCTGAATTTGAAGTTAGTATCAATCGGAGCTGCAGTTTTAGCTTTATTATAGTTGCGAATAAAATCATCATACGAAAGGATCTGTTCTGTGGCAATAGTAATACCAAGGTGCTGTTTGACAAGATATTTATGATTCTCGTAGAGCTCATTTGTCAGATGATCTATACCAAATATTTTTAATAATATACCTTTGGAACGACAAAGCTCTTTTAGTGTCATATCCTGTTCCGGCGTAAGGTTTGAAGTAGTATGAAAGTATAGTATTTCAGCAATTCTGTCACAGGTCACTTTAGTGTATTTTTCGTCAAGGCACTTTTTTATATCCGAAATAATCTTATTGTATATTGACTGCTGTTGCGTCGTATATTCAATAAAAATATATTTCCCATTATCATCAACACAATAATAGGTATCCGGAGTACCCGAAGTTGTTTTATTTGTGCCAGGCTTAGAACCCAAACATACAATATTACGATACCCACATTCGTTTAGATATTCATCACAAAGATTTTGAAAGGGACCTGCATCAAGCTTAAGAATTGCATTTTGGATATCTGTTTTATAGGACATATTTGCCTCCTCATTGAAGTTATGGTTTACATAGAAGAAAAAAATTAATGGTAAGGCTTTTTCAAATTGTTCCGCCTTTCATAAAACCCCTATTTTGTGGGTCTTGCATAACTGAGGCATGTAAATCGTAACGTAACTTTTCATATATTTTAGCAATAATAATGGACTAACGATTATCATAGCAGAAACATAGAAAAAGTAGAAAGAGCTATTGATTTTTTAAAATCTTAACTGCTTCTTTTCACCAACTGCTTACAACACACTGTCATTGCCCCTGCACCTCAATATTTCTTTATCTTTTGTCGGTTTCAGATCAAGTATGCGGCAAGCTTCTGCATTTCAGTTGGAACCGTTTTTGTTTACATAGTCAAGGATCAATGCAGTCTGAGTTTTTATCGGCGGTTTTTCGGCGGCTATCGGCGGTTTATCGGCGCCAATACAATAAATTAACGGCGCTTCTATCTTGAACACATCATCTTCAAATGACAGCGGCTCGCTGTCAGAGTACTGCTTCGTATATTTGTAATGTAATTGCACCAGAAAAAATGGGGGCTATACGTTATAATCTTATGAGCTCAAATAATTTGTTGACTTCTTATCAGTGTTTGATATAAGTATTTAGTTCTGAATCAAATAATTACAAATCTCAGTTTGTCTTTGTTTAATACTACTTCTATTCTGAGAGATGTCGATTTTTTAAAGAAACATACTCATTAAGATACTTAAAAGGAAATGGATAAACCGTTAGCTGCCCATTTCTGACAAAAACTATATTCATTAATGGGAGTAAAGACTCAAAACGTGATTTGCTACCATTATACCCTTCGATTTTTCTGATTAAAGATGCTCGTTCTATCTTTGATCGCATTCCCGAACCAACAGTGCCCACAAAGTAGTAATCTACTCCTTCTTCATTATACAACTTGATATCAAGAACAGCTGATAATAATTCGTCACGAGATTCTTTTCCACGGGATATGAAATTTTGAGATTTTAATTCGTCTTTTATCTTAAATAACTCGGGTAAAGTAATAAGTCCGGTGTTTTTTATAATGTTTATATCTCCGTCTGCAAATCTTACTACACCTTCAACATCATTATTATCACAAAATATTTTGACCATATCATTGTATATATCCGAACTGAACAAGTCAAGAACACACTCTTTTATTACAAATGTTCCATCAGAGCGTACATCCATGAAATAGTATTTTTCCCCATCTTCTCCATCAGCTTTTATCCCAAAAGAAACCGTGTCATTAAACTCCAGGCTTTTCCAATCATATAGAGAAATAATCCCTTTGTTAATATCGTCCTTGATTATAACCTCGTGAGCTACTGTTGTAACTGCCGATTCAATATGATTGCAAAAATCCTCAAATGTTATATGCTGTAATGAATAACCCTCCGGTATATGATCATGAGGATCAACTATTTCCGTTCCGTAATATGTATCATTATGTATCACACGAATATTAAGTTCTTTCTTTGAAAGTCGTTTGCCTAAATCCGCGTTTACATCATACTTACTCTTAAAAGCATCGCTGACCTTCTGACAGAATATATGCGAGTATTCATCGGAAATACAGTCGATTATTTTGACACCGTTCTTTTTCAAAAGCTCTGTTACCACTTTATCATTTGCTTTTTTCAAAGTTGATTTGCAGTCAATTGATGAATATATACTAACCGAATCAAAATCAATTGCTGCATACCCTTTGTACTTCTCATTAAACGATTCAATGACATTTGCAGTAACACCAATTTTAGAGCTTTCAAAGCTATTCAGATTAGTAAAATCCAAAAAGGGTATTTCTGATTTTTTATTATCAGTCTGTCTTAAAATGAATTCTTCGGTTTGTGTGTCACTTTTCAACTTTCTTCTTAATGTGTTGCCTGATGATATGACATATTTCGGATAATCTTTGTATTTTTTCTTTCGGAAAGTGATTTGTCTTTTTAGAGCTGCTGATGTAAAAGTTCTTACATTAATCAACAGATTATTTTCACTGCTAATCTTGTATTCAAGACTTTTAATTCTGAATATGGTGCTGTCTTTTTTTGTACGCTCTATCCATTCGGGATGAAAAACATAAAAATGTCCCGTTAGGTTGCTGTATTTTAAAAAAGGCAAATTTTGTGAGGATAATGCATTCAGCATTAGCTGTAAAATGATATTATCAGGAAGAGAAATAACATCTGTTGTCTCAAATGATATTTTCGCACCCTCTTCTGTTTTGTTTAGAATCTCCCTAAAGTCTCTTTCTGTTACACTATCAAAATCTGTAAGAACATAAAATATTTTTCCCGACTCAAATAAAACTGACAAAACCTTTTTATTCAATACCGGGTCATCAAAAATATAAGATCCTGACGAGAAATACTTGTCTGTCGTTTTAAACTGAAACACTTTGTATTTCTTTGATATTTCAGCATGGATGATACTATATTTTAACCGGTTAATCCTAATTGCGGAATTCATCAATACACTCCTTTATGTTTATCATTGCCTTTTCATTTAGTTCAACGCTATTCCCACTGTCAATAAGGAGGGAAGGACACTTGAGTATTTGTATATCATCTATATCTGCTTTGCGAGGCTCAAAAAACTCTTTGCTCAAGATGTTTGCAATAATCACACATTTGCATCCACACATATGAGCTTTGGATTTGATCTTACTAAGTATGATATCACTATTATCGACATCATTATTTGAATCAACCCAATGCTTAAAATCTACATATACAGGTGTACCGGAAATCTTGTAATCAAACAATTCAAAACACTCCGGCTCCTCGATATCTTCAAGTTGTATATTTAGAAATCTTCTAAATAGATACCATCCAACGGCTTCTCCCAGCGCGCCTTTATAAATATTGTTAAAAAGTGTAGGTGACATTATGTAATCATTAGGCTTAAATACGGTAGCATACTCATTACTTTTGAAAAAATCAGATATGCCATCAAAAGACAGTATTTTATCAAGCCTCGCAGATTGTGAAGATACCGTTGAGTGCAGAAGATTATCGTTAGTAAATGATATGTTTACATTGTTAAAATCGCCATCTTGGGAGTAGTAAAGTATGTTTGATTTCTGCGGTAGTTTTACATAGAACTGCTTGGCAATAAAGGAGACATTTTCAAGATCGTTAATCTCATTACCAAGTGTAGGATACTTCATTACTAATTTACGCAGCAGTTTCCACTGCTCACGTTTTCCCTCGTCCCATGAATATATAGAGGTTCTATCCGGAAGCATTCTGTTAATAAATCTATTAACTCTCGATGATAGAAGCTCTGCTTGTGCTTTGTATTCATTATAATCACTATCAGAACTGGTTAATTGCATCTCGTTGATCAAAGCTATAAACTCTTTGTTGTATATATGTCCGTTTAATACAGATGAGTCTATCCAATTTGAAATATTACGGTCTGCAAAAATATAAATGTTCTTGTTTTTCAGATTGGTTCGGCATATCCTTCCAACAGCTTGTATAATTACTTTTGTTGCAAGCAATTTAACACTTTTGGTATCCAATCCTTTCTGCCTACTCTTTATACCAAACAAATAGTTTTTAAAAATGTTTTTAATTCTAACAGCTGTTTCTGCTTGTGAAATCTCTCCTTTTTCCTGTAAGAATTCATGCTGGAATATTGCTTTTACAAAACTTTCTTCATCAAGATAATCTGAATTGACATTCACAGTCAAGTTTGTAGGTCTATCGAGATAGATTGCATCAAAATCTTTTTCTTCCCGATCATCTCTGTCATTGACCTTTACTAACAATTGCGTCAAAGATTTCGGCACTTTATATTGAAGATTCTGTCCAGCGCCGATAGTTTGATATACTGAAATAACAAACACTTTCTTTCCGCTTGAAAGCTTTTTATATATTTCATCCTTCTTCTGATCATAATCGTCGCCGTCAAGCTGCATTACGAGAAAATCTGTGCGGGCATAATACTGACCTATAATACTAAAGATATCGTTTAACAAATTAAGATTAAGGAGCTTATCATATTTAGTCGGATGCTTGGTCAATACACATAGAAACGAATAAATATCATCATGAATAATAAATTCCTTAAACGACAAAGCGATTCTCAAATACCGTTTCCTATAAAAATAGGTTTCATCCATGCTGTCGGGGCAGTTTACCTGAACCTTATCATAAATGGATTTCGCAACCTCATAAGCATTTAAATCATTACCGTCAAAAACCTTGACCCAGGAATTGATAGAATATCCCATGTTATCATCAACATCTATTATTCCGACATTGATCGAAACATTTTTATACCCTTCCTGCGCCTGATCAAACTCCTTTTTAAGCCTTTCATGGTCATCCTTCTCAATAAAATGAAGCAGGCCATTCATTTTGGATCCGAGATAATCAAGGTCATAATTTCCGATTACAGAAGGAATAGATGCTGTTGCAGAAATCCCGATAACCTTTGCTTTTTCGCAGAATCTTAAAAGGAATTTCTCAGGGGTATTCTGAAAAGCATACATTATGATCCTTGATTCCATCGCATGTTCCGGAGCATCTTCAAACGCGAAATATCTGAAACCTTTATCATAGACAGTCATATCATATTCTGATCCTGATACTCCGCCTCTATCTTTTTTCGTGTTGAGCATTATCTGTGTAAAAAGATAATTCTCATATGTCGGCTTTAACTTAAATAGCGATAGTACTGTTTTGATTGAATATTCAAGTGAATACTCATCTTCCCCCGATGCTCTGTTTTCATTTCTGCGCTGCATATAATTATGGGATAAAATAAACACTGCAGTTTGGAACCAGGTGATAAATCCCCTAATGCTTCCCAACAGCGATTGTATATTATTCTTTTCAGCATATGGTCTTTCCGAGGAAAAACGAATTATATTATATCTTTCTTCCAGGTTTTTCTGAGATATAATATAATTATTGTTGCCGTTTAGTACAGATAAGAATCTGTGATCTTGAAACAGAAAGTTTTTTGCATCATCAGCTTGACTGTCATCTGTTTTGTGATTAAACTCTAATGAATACTCATTAAAAATACTGTCAGCTTTTTCTTCTACACCACTTAATACAGAATCAAGAGTCTGTTCCTTGTATTTTCCGTTCTGTCTTTCTTTGGATGGAATAGTAAGGTCTTTCGGGAATTTTATTGTTTTTATTGTGGAGTAAATCTCATTAAATAATTCTATGTAGTCAATTTTATCACGCAAACCATTCTGGATAATATTCTTCAGCATGGTTTCTTTGGTGGCATCAAATTCATCAATAAAAATAATAGCATTATTAATAATCGGTGAGTTGTAAAACATATACTTGCGTTCAACCAAAGTATCATTTAATGCAAGAAATTTATCTACACTTGTAAAAATAATCTGTCGCTCACTTGTAAACACAGAGGGATATAGTTGACCTACCCACTGCCAGTTTTTATCGGTCTTTATTGCAGTTAATCTTTCTTTTACTGTTCTAAAACGCTTAAACAGCTCGCTTTGAATAAGTTTCCTAAATGCGGGTTCTGTAGTTTTACTAAATTCGGTTTTAATATTTGAATAGAATGATTTATAAGCCCTGTCATTTGAATTACTTTTCTGACTTAAGAATTCCGCTCCATCCTTGAATCTTTTGAATTCATCTGTTGCCATTATTTCGCCGGGAATCATTAATGTCTTATCATAATTTGAAATTGCTGCTTCAGAAAGGGCATCAATAAATAAGAATTTATTATTGAACTTCTCAATCATTCCTGCCTCTTTGAATCTCTTTTTCAAGTCTTCTATTGGGAGATTCTTCTTCATTGTAGTGATGAAAAATATCTTTCTTCCTTCATTTTTTGGATCAGCAGCAAAATCAAAAATATAGGAAATAACATTATATGTCTTTCCGAATCCGGTTGGCATATCCAAAAGAAACAGTCCATTCTCTTCTTCGTTTTCGCAGTAATTCTTGATACAATTATACATATGTCTCTCCTTAAAACAGATTAACAAAGCTTTGCGTTTTCTCAGCATACACAAAATGATAATACTATCCTATCTTTTGGATCACTTAATCTGCTCTCGAATCTTTTCAACAAGTTTTAAATCAGCAGGCAGCCACTTAACACTGTCAAGCTCATCTTTTGTAAGCCAGCGAGCCTCTTGTGCCTCGCGCAAGATTAACTGCCCCTCAAAAACCTCACACCAGAAGCAATCCATAGACAGGTGGAAGTCGGGGTAATCATACTCAATTGTCTCGATAAGTTCGCCAACTCTGATTATGGTATCGAGCTCCTCACGGATTTCTCTTACTAAAGCTTGCTGTGGAGTTTCTCCGGGTTCTATTTTACCTCCCGGAAATTCCCATTGCCCCTTGAATTCTCCATATCCTCTTGCAGTTGCAAATATGCAAGTTTTCTCTTTTATTGAGTCGCATATCACCGCCGCAACAACCTTTATAGTTTTCATATCATCCCACCGTCAGCTGATTAGTTTTTCTGAGATACTTCGCCGGGATCGGCTTCCTCAGCTTCCACACGACATTCATCGGTTTAGAGCCCTCCGAATTGACGAAATCGGCAAGTCCTAAAAATGTGTAAGGGGCAGCTCCGAGCTTAGTATTCTTGTACTCTCGGACAAAGATCATCACGCTCGTACCCATTTTCCGGTGATGAATGTACCGCTGACCGGTCTTGCTCTGCGGGGTTGTGGTGCTCTGGCTCTGCCAGTGGAACAGCTCGTTATTGATCGAATAATCGTTATACATCGTTGTGGGAGAATACTCCTTGTCCGACTTGTTGAGCGTTACGAACAGCAGGTCGGTCTTTTTATTCTCCAGATACTTCACGCCCTCGCGCAGCGCGCTGGGATTCATAAAGTCCAGCGCCACAAGGATCTGATCTCTTGTGTAGCTGCAATGTACATCAAGCGGACAGTCATAATCTACCTGAACAGGCTCGTCGATGAAGTCTATCTTATCATATTTATAGTACATCAGCTCAAGGATCTCCGCGAGCATAACAGGCGATCCCGCGATCTGTCGGAAACCTTCAAGCAGGTCGCTGAAACCGCAGTCCTCGTAGGACTTCTGCCATATTGTGAACTGTAACATCTGCCACATTCTCTGCTGGACGCCGTTAAAATCATTGATAGTGTGTTTGCCTATCTCAGGAAGATGATCCACGACAAGCTCGATAAGCCGATGCGAGTCGATGTATGAAAGACGCGGCAGCGCCTTTGTAATAACATCTTCTATGTCCTCGGAGAAATCAGCTTTGACCCCTGCCTGAACGCACAGCCTTGCAAAGCTGTTCTTCGTTCCGTAAATGGAGCTGAGATCAAGATTGTAGTAATCAATGAAATTAGCGAGAGTGAGCTTTTTACCGCTGTCCTCGGTGAAGCTGGCAAGACGCTTTACAATTGCGCTCTTGTTTCCGACAGCCTGCCTGATATTATCAAGAATGTACTTTTGTGCCTGCTTTTCCAGCTTGATATAACAACCCTTCGGCAGAAGCGGGAAACCGCTTTCGATCTCCTCCTTGACGCTGCGCTGTGTGTTGCCGAGCAATGCTGCAAACTTTGATTCAAAGTTATACTTCATGTGTGCCTGCCCGATAAAGTCAAGCACGGTCAGACAATCCTTGCCCTCGCTGAGACGCAGACCGCGCCCAAGCTGCTGCAGGAACACCGTCAAGCTCTCGGTGGGACGCAGGAACATCACCGTATTGACCTCCGGGATATCCACACCTTCGTTATAAAGATCAACAGTGAAAATAAACTTGATCTCACCCTTTGCGAGCTTTGACTGTGCCGAATCACGTTCTTCCTTTTTGCTGTCGGCAGTCAAGGCAATAGACGGAATGCTATGCTGATTAATGCGCAGGGACATATACTCGGCGTGCTCTTTCGATACGCAGAAACCAAGCCCCTTGACCTTTTCAATATCCGCAACATACTTGTTCAGTTCTTTCAGTATCAGCATTACACGGATATCGTTGCCGGTATATACCTTTGAAAGCGCCGTCCTGTCGTATCCTCCCCGTGACCATTTAACCTGATCCAGAGAAACTTCGTCCGACACTCCGAAATAATGAAAAGGACAAAGCAGCTTTCGGTCTATGGCTTCCGGCAGACGTATCTCGGCAGCAATTCTGTCCTCAAAATACGGCAGTATACTCTTGCCGTCCATACGCTCGGGAGTCGCAGTCAGACCGAGAAGTATCTTCGCCTTGTAGTATTCAAGCAGACGCTGATATGTAGGTGCAGCGGCATGGTGGAACTCGTCCACGATGATGAAGTCATAGTAGTCTGGGGAGGTTATCCTGTCAAGCGCCTGAGAGTTGAAAGATTCAATGGAGATAAACAGATTTTCAAGGCTTTCGGGAGTTTTTCCACCAAAGCAAAGTTCTCCGAAATTAGCATCGTGGAGCACACCGCGGAAGCACTTTAAGCTCTGCTTCAATATCTCTTTTCGGTGCGCCACAAAAAGAAGTCTTGCCCGACCGTTTGCCAGACGAAAACGCTTGTAATCAAAAGCGGAGATAACAGTTTTGCCCGTACCCGTTGCGGCAACGATCAGGTTCTTGTAGTGATGACGTATCTCGCGCTCGGCTGTCAGCTTATCAAGTATCTCCTGCTGATATGAAAAAGGACGGATATCAAAGCTGTAATCATCATTGTCAGCGTGATATTTCTCAGCTTTAAGAGCCTTCATCAGATGCTCTCTGTCATCGGCTGAATAGAGGGAAAAATCGGTGCTGTTCCAGTAATTTTCAAAAGTGGCATTTATCTTGCGGATCGTGTGAGGCTGATCGTGAGCTGTGATCTTGAGGTTCCATTCAAGACCGCTTGTCATGGCTGCATTGGACATATTCGACGAGCCGACATAGGCAGTGGTAAAACCGGTATCGCGGTAGAACACATAAGACTTCGCGTGAAGCCGTGTTCTCTCGGTATCGTAGGAAACCTTGATTTGCGTGTGGGGCAGCTTGCTCAGTTCTTCGACCGCCTTGACATCGGTAGCACCCATATACGACGTTGTGATAACGCGAAGCTGTCCGCCGCGGGAAGTGAAATCAGCAAGCTCATCCAAGATAAGCACAAGACCGCTCCACTTGATGAACGATACCAGCATATCAATCCTGTCAGCAGAAACGATCTCCTTTTTCAGCTCGGTCATCATCTGAGGCTCGTGACCTGCTCCTGTGAACAGTGAGCTCGAAGCGATAGAGGTTTCCGGGCGCGTCATAGTGATGCGTCCACGGACGGCGTCGGCATTGTTCTGCATTTGAGCGACCGCAAGAAGCTGTTCCGCACGCTGATCCACACTCAGACCGTCAAACTCCTCATCCCCGGTGAGCTCCGTGACCGCCGAAACGATCTTGTTGGCAAGGTCAAGCTGGCCCTCAATGTCATCACCCGCGAGCCGTGAAAGTCCCTTTTCAATGACCTCGGAGAGATACCCGGCAAGCACCTGCGGAGCCTCAGCTTTGTCAATGCCGCGCTTGTCAATAAGCTGTGCAGAGTCGTCTATTTCACTTGATAATTCCTTGTTTATGACCTGTTCGTATAGTCCGGGTTTGAGCATGTGTCTCACCTCAAAATAAAAATTTTGAAACTCAAATAAAAAGATTACTATAAACGTATATTATACCAACAACTCTCGATCTGCTTTTTCTGTTATTTTGTAATAATTATATCATAAAAAGCTGACAAATGCAATAGAAACTATTTGTTTTCTACATAATATCATAAACTATGACGTCTGTTACTATAAACATCTCTATTCGTATTTTTATTCGTTAGCCCCATCATCATCCATCAATAAACCAATTAATTCTTTCATGCCTTCATCTGGTACCCCCATTCTCTCCGCCAGCAACATCGCAGCCTGCTCCGGGCTATCAAGCTGCACCTCACCCGACTTAACCTTATCCAAAATCTCCACCATATACCCGGTCATTGCATTCGTTTCGGAGATGATAGGCGGTACCTGCTCCTTTGCTGAGCGATAATTCTCAGCATATAAATCCCGGAGAATCTGATTGAAACGCTCCGTTATCCGATACCGCAGGAACTCATCCTCATCAACCTTGGTCTCGTTGATGTAATTGATAGTCTCATCGTACCCCTCGGGCTGACAGCCGGCACCGACTGCATAATTCTCCACACCTCGCTGCACCACCGCAGTGAGGTTATTTATTGTATTGATCGATTTTGCCACGAGCTGCCGTACATAAAGATCAATTGCATTGATCAGATTAGCAAACTCTCTGTGCTCAATCAGCTTGCTAAGCAACTCGTTATCTTGCCGCTTGGCAAGAAGCACCTCAATAGCCTTGTCGGTCAGCCCAAGGGATTTCAGCTCTATGTTCTTTGTGATGCGGCTCTCCGTGAAACCAAGAAGGAAGTCAGTCGGCACATCGAAGAACTTCGCAAGGTCAATGATCCGGCTGTACCCCACATCGCGCTCATTATCATTTTCAAGCCCATTAAGAACGGCCTCGGAGATCCCGGTCGCCTGTGCAAGCTGCTTTGTGGTCATTCTACGCTCCACCCGCAAATCTTTGATCTTCTCACCCATAGTCGTTTTCACAGTAACCCCTCCTCGTTGTGGTATAAATCTACACTTACATTATACCACACTTTCCAAAAAAGTCAGTATCATTTTTTGGACAGATGACTGCAACTGCCGATTTACGGTACGAAATTTCGTACAGCTGGTGCTAACATTGGAAGATACTGATATCACGAAACATTATCATCAGCGTTATTCCACATATGAAATTTTCCGAGCCGCTTTACCGATTTTTTCGGATTATGGAACATACGGCACAAGGGCGGGTTCTGTGCTATCATAATAATAGAGGGGTTAGCATCGCCACTACCCCTCACCGCAACAGGGGCGAGTATTATCCGTCGATACTTTGCCGTCTGCCTGTGGTACTATACCAAAAATCGTAAAGGAGAGATGAAACATGGCAAACAAGATCATCAGAGAGGAACTCAAAGCGAGAGGTGTGCGGCACTGGGAGTTGGCTGCCGAGCTTGGCATTTCAGAACAGACTATGGTGAGGCGCCTGCGCTTTGAATTGGACGAAGATCGTCAGCTTGAGATGCTAATGAAGATCGAGGAGATCGCAATACGGAAGGAGAGATCATTTGAAGAATCAGGAAAAGAATGAGCTTATCATGCAGATAGCCGCGCTGTTGAAACAGCTTGTACCCTATGATGAGGATGTCCCCGCCAAGCACGAGGACAAACCGACAAAGCCTGAAATGCTCACCATAAAAGAATGCGCCGCACTTGTTGACGGTCTGTCCGAGCATACCGTCAGACAGCTTGTGAAGCAGGAAAAAGTCTCATACATCCGCACAGGTGCAGGCCGCAACGGAAAGATTCTCGTCAGCAAGGTCTCGCTGCTTAAATATCTTGGTGTCTCAGATTGACCGCACAAATCAGCCCTGCCGGGGACGGCAGGGCGAGGCCTGAAAAAATCGGATATTGGGATAACTTTGGATTCTTCAGTTAGCAAGCATAGATTTTTCCGTACACCGGAAAAATCCGTACACCGATTTTGCGCTATCCCCGCAAAATCGCCGTTTAGGGAACCCGACGCCCTAAACAAATGCCCTCAAACGAGGGCACACCCAATAAAACAGCAAAACGAAAGGAATGATGATTATCGCAAGGAGATATAAACAAGTTCACCGTAAGGAGATAACGTTTGACCTACAGGATTGGGAAAAGATCGAGCGCCAGGCTGAGGCGTGTCATACAGATACGACGAAATATCTCCGCAAGATGATACTTGACCGTGAGCCGATTTTTTATGATATGAAGGAAATCGCACCTCTGATAAATGGAATGCGAATTATCTCACGGAATATCAATCAGATCGCAAAGAAGGCAAACGAAACAAATAACATCTACGCAGAGGATGTTGAGATTCTCAGAAAGGATGTGACCGAACTATCCCGTACTGTAAATGTATCGCTGTCCACACTACTGTCGAGAAAAGTCTGAGGTACATACTCGACCCCGGCAAAACCGAAGAACTGCTTTACACGACCTCGATAAATTGCATGACAGATGCTCAATCAGCCTGCGATCAGATGAGGCTCGTTTATGATCAATTTGCCCGTGACCGTTTTGACAGCCCTCCACCGTTGGAGGGCAAAGGGTCGGTGAAAGCGATCCACTACATCCAGAGTTTTTCGCCGGATGATAATGTCACGCCGGAGCTTGCCCACAGGATCGCTATGACGATGGTTCGCAAGAACTTTGGTGATGATGCTCAGGCCGTCATTGCGACGCACGTTGATAAAGACCATTTGCACTCGCATATCATCATCTGTTCCTACTCGCTTTCGGGTCAGAAGTATTATGCTAACAAAGAGTCGCTGCGACAGTTCCGCCGCAACTCGGACGGAGTGTGCAGGGCATTTGGTATCGACATCCACCCGAATCTCAAAGGCAAGGGCAAATCAATAAAGCACTATGAATGGGAGCAGCGCAAAAAAGGTACCTCTTGGAAAGAGCAGATCAAGCAAGATATTAACGAGTTGATAGGGTCGGTCAACTCGCTTGATGAGTTGTTGCAGACGCTTGAAGAACGTGGCTATGAAGTCAAGCGGGGTAAGTATATATCAATCAAATCACCGGGGCAGAGTCGCTTTGTTCGTACTAAGACGCTCGGCGAGGAATACACTGAGGAAAGCCTGAACACTCGAATATTATACAAAGAAATAGGTGCAGGAAATACCGTCGCTGATGACAAGCCGTCAGAGCTGAGGGCAGCTTATGTTGCAATTATCGGTGATGTGCGCATACTTGCCGAGCAACGGAAAAAGGTTCCGCGCAAGCGGATCGTCACGGCGGAGTACTCCGCCGATAATGATCTTGATGTGTATCGGCTCTCGGCACAGCTATCGGTTATCAGTAAAAACAATATCGGTTCTATCGGAGAGCTGGAGGGGCGGATCAATCGGCTGAAAGCAGAATATGAAAAACGCCGGGGCGAGATAAATGATTTGATTGACAAACATAATCGGCTCGTGTCGTTGCTTGAACATACTCAGGAGTTTTATACTTTGTCCAAAAAGGGTGAACTGTCCGATACTGAAAAACTGCGAAGGACAGTTTGCAAACAGGCAATGAAAAGAAACGAAATATATAATGCTGCTGATGCTGATGACCTGCGGGAGCATGTGAAAACTCTCGGCAAAAGAATTGGCAGTATGAAGGAGTGTCTTGAAAAGACTAAGCAGCAGTATGAAGTGTACTGCGATATTCGTGATACTTACTACAAGATCTCAAAGGGTGACTATCTCAGTAACCTTGTCGAGGAAGAACGCAAGCAGCGGGAGCAGACGAAGAAGAAAAACAAGAGCAGATAAAAAGAACAAAAGGAACAGACCTTTGACAGAAAAAAAATAATTAATATGGTTTGCTCTATTGCTTTACCATGTGAAACGTGATATAATAAAAACAGAGATGTCAAAGGTCTGGTTATAGGAGGGATCAGACTATGGCAAATATCAGAAAAAGAGGAAATACATATCAGATAAGAGTATCCTGCGGGTATAATTCCGAAGGCGAACAGGTCTCGCAGTCGATGAGCTGGCGGCCGCCGGATGGTATGACTGCAAGGCAGGCGGAAAAGGAGGCGCAGAAACAGGCGATACTGTTTGAGGAACGCTGTCTGAGAGGGCAGGTCACAGCGAACATCAAGTTTGAGGAATTCGCGGAGCAGTGGTTCGAGGAATATGCGAGACTGAACCTACGCAACACCTCATACGAGCGTATGCGGCAGACCACACAGCGGGTGTACCCCGCCTTCGGGCATCTGCGGCTTGACCGGATCACGGCGCGGCAGATTCAGCAGTTCATCAACGACCTGGCGCTCAACGGGAAGAATATGCAGACCGGGAAGCCGCTGTCGAGAAAAACGGTAGTGCATCATCTCAGCTTCATCTCGGACGTTTTCGCCTATGCGATGCGAATGGATATGCTGACCGACAACCCCTGCCGGAGGGTATTCGTACCAAAGGGCGAGAAGCGGGAGAAAGAGATCTACACCCTCGAGGAAGTCGAGAAGCTGTTTGAACTGCTGGAGGATGCGCCCTTGAAATACCGCACATTTTTCACGCTGGCGATATACAGCGGGTTCAGGCGAGGCGAGCTTATGGGGCTGGAGTGGAAAGACATCGACTTTGAAAGCGGCGTCATCAGCGTCCGCAGGACATCCAACTACACGGTCAGCGCGGGCATCTACACCGACACCACCAAGACGAAGAAGTCGCAGCGCTCGCTGAGATTTCCCGACCTTGTTATCGACCTGCTGCGCAAATTCAAAGCCGAGCAGGACGCCGAACGCAAGGCTCTCGGCACCAAGTGGTACGACAGCGATCGCCTTTTTGTGACAAATGATGGACATCCGATGCACAGCAACACGACCTATACCTGGCTCAAAAGGTTTTGTCAGAAGAAGGATTTTCCGTTCCGGGACATTCACTCCCTGCGCCATTTTTATGCCTCGGCTCTCATCAACGAGGGCGTGGATGTGGCCACGGTGTCCAGCGCGTTAGGCCATTCGGCCATTTCTACAACGACCAACATATATTTGCATGCCTTTCAGAACGCTAATGCCCGGGCCAGCGAGGTCATCGCCAACGTCCTCGACTTCAAAAAGAAAAAACCCGCAGAACCAGACGGGCGCGAGCGAAAGATCAAAGTTACGAGCGCAAGCTGAACGCGGCACGAAGCTGCGAAAAAAGGCCGCAAAACATGGCAATGGACAAACGATGGACAGCCGGGAAAAACGGGCATGAAAAAAGTCCGTAAACCTCGCGTTTACGGACTTTTCTGCTGGTCGGAGTGACGGGACTTGAATGCGAGCCGCGACTTATGCCGTTCTAAGGCGATAAGGCGAAACGGCCTGTTTTGCGCGGTTTGCGGCGATGGTGTTAATGTGATTTATAGTCTCCTGATGCGTTATTTTGAGAAAATAAAGACCAAACAAAGACCAAAAGGTTTTAAACCTCACAGATTAGTTTCCAAAGCATATCTCTGCCTGAATAATTCCAATATCTTATATCCTGTTCTATAAACAGCCATTTTAATGTTTTTATAATTAATTCTGAGGTGTATCCATTTTCAAATGTCAAATTCATTTCATCGTTATTTATTTCTTCGCATTTATAAACCTTTTCTAATACATTAAACATTTTCAGATACAGATCAGCGTTTTCAGCTTTCTTAGTTTTAAGGTCATTTACAATATCATCATGTTTTGGATAACTACGCTTCCTTCCGTTTGGATTGAAATTAATGTTTTCAACTCCTACAACAAAGTCAAATCCATTGTGCAAATTTGCAGGCCTTCTGAGATAGATCCTGTTTCCATCACATAAAGATTCAACATAATATGTATATCGGCTTGCCAGCTCTTCTTTTCCTTGTCCAGGCTCTTCTTTAGACAGTTCATTAACTACATACATACGTACTTTGTTTCTATCCCCGGTTGCTTTCAGATGAAAATTTTTTTGATGTTCTGCCATACTAATACTCCTTTCATAATCCTAAGAATTCTAACGGAAGCTCATTAAAGAAATATGAGCAACCAACATCTACTATATACTCTAGCACGTCACGATACCTTTTCTGCTTAAACCAGTCACTTAATACATATGTGTATTCAATACCATAGTTCATTTGTGATACAAGTTTATGATACTGTCGTGTTTTATATAAGCATGTCTGTAGTTTTTCATCTACAGAGCCAGCAACGTTTTGGAATTTTTTCTCAATAATAAAGACGGTTTTGATTCTTGTGTTAATAAACGCATCATCGGGCAATAAAATATCAGAATTAACGCTTAAATCGACACGGTTGTCTTCAAGAAATCTTATAAAACCGTGATTTGATTTACTATAACCTAATACCAATCCTTTAGAATCACAAACGCTCCCATCAGTAGATAATCTAAACCCTTCGTTGTTAAGAGCGGCATTTAACGATGTAGTTTGTTCAAACAGTAATCCATGCGCATTTGTCAGTGAGCCTCCACCATATCTGTTTGGTATTCTTGGCATATTCACTCTCACTCCTTAAAGAATTCAGTAATATCAACATTTAGAGTATTAGCTAACAGATTAAGAAAAGATAATGAAATACTCTTATCGCATTTAGCAGATTCAAGTTTAGTAAGATAACTCAAACTTATTCCGGTTTTATCGCACAATTGAACTTGTGTTAGCCCTGCGGATATTCTGTTTCTTTTTATGTTTTTACCGATAATCGCATAGAGCTTCTCATCAGATTCAAACCGCACTTTTCTCACCCTTTCTTTATGATAATTATAACATAAGATAAAAAGCACCGTGTTTCACTTATAGTGAAACACGGTGCTTTAAATAATTGATCACTTTCTAAATACAAACAAGTATTCGTGGGCTATCAAAAGAAAATTGTATTTAACACTGTTTGTCTTCCAATACCCCGTTGCTTTACAGTTATGCTGTTCTTTAATAATAAGTTCCTTTAAAGTGAAGCCAGCCTCCTGAAATATCTTCATAACATCAAAGCTCATAGGAATCATACAGCCTTTCTGACGAGTATCCCCCATAAGCACAGCACAGAACTTCCCTTTTTTCAACACACGGTAACTTTCAGCTGCAACAGGTTTCATAGCTTCTAAAAAGCCTTTTACATTCAATTGAGATAAATCCTCTGGTATTCCATCACTATACTTTATTATATCCGCATAGGGAGGATGCGTGCAAATAAGATCTACAGAATTATCACTCTGAAAAAATAAATCCCGAGCATCACCCTTATGAAGATATACTTTGCCTTGTGCTGGAGGGTAATCAAAATCTATCTTTTCTTTACAGCGGGCAAGTGCCTCGTCGTTACAATCTACTCCGATAATATCCCTATTGAGAAGTTTGGCTTCAACGAGAGTTGTTCCTCCTCCGGCAAATTGATCAAGAACCAAATCCCCTTCCTTAGAATACCGGAGAATAATATTCCTTGGGATATACGGAGACCAGTTGCCACGCCACTTGGCATCGTGAGTTGCCCAATCCCCACGCTTTGGAAATGACCAGTGCGTAGTCATTTCAAGTTCAAAATCATCAGGCTCCCATTTTTTTATTCTTTTCATTTTTTACACCTTAAATGACCATATTTTTTCATAAGCAAATTCAGCTAAACAATTACTTCTTTTTTTTATTTCAGCAATCGTCCAGTCCTCTTTTTTTCCATAATGGTCAACAAATCGAAGAACATTAGCTAGCTTAGACTTTTTGTATCTTTTGACTTTTTCGGGGAATGGCATATCTTCTATATTCCTGTTAATTGTTTCAGAGATTAGGAGTAGATTTCCAATTTTACAAGGTGTATCATCAATATCAGAATCACTATTTATATGTTCAACATTGCATTTCGTTAAGTTGCATTGAAGTTCCGAACCTTGTTGAGATTGATAATATTGTTCAAATTCTTTCAGAATATAATAAACTTCTTTTTTGTTTTTTGAATTTGTGTATAATTTATTTTTATTAGAATAACCTTTTTCAGAAAAGTGAGCTATAAACGTCTCTTTTGATGGATAATAGTCACAAAATTTAGTAAAAAACATATTTGCAGTTACGGCTTCTGTTGAAGAATATATTTGATTCGCAACGTAATAAACGCTATTTTCAATAAGATTAGATCCATTTTTACAAATTAAACCATAAGAAAAATAGAAGTTGCGAATCAGCAAAAACGCCTTTTGTAATTCTGATAAATTAATAAGTCTCTTATTAAACGCAAGAAAATAAGCTATAAAAATCGGACGAAATTGTCGTTGATTTTCAAGATTAAAAAACTTTAATACATCACAAATAATTGGATCTGAAAAACTATCCAGATCATAAAAATAAGTATATATTTCGCTACATACTACTAATTCATCCAAAAGGGCATTGATTTCATTCTTTGGTATTCTTTCTTTTACCAATTGAAATAGACTTTCTTTTTTATTTTTATCTTTTTGAAATCTTGCTGTAAAATAATGAACAAGGAATTGCTCCATATTATCCTTGCTTTTTGTCATGTTGTCGAGTATCCTATCCCATTTGGATTTTGCTATATCTACAGTAGATTCGGGTTGAACATATTTAAAAATATAATTCTTCATCAACTCGCTATCTTGAAGTGAAACGCCTCTAGCATTCAGTATTTCAAACACTTCATAACAGTCCAATTCATCTTCGGATATGATATGGATTACTTTCATATCCACAATTATTGAACGAATCATATCTAAATAATCTTTGTTGTTTCCAGACAGTTCCAAAAAATAATTGTAAAAAAACCAAAAGCAGGAAATAATTGACTTGTTAGATTTTTTTGATTTATTAAAGGGAATGTCGTTAAAAATGTTGTTACCGTTTCGTCCTTCACAATATTCTGTAGCTCTTCCAATTATCAATTGTAAGTTTGAAATCGTATCATTTTTCAATCGCTGAAATTGGGATCTAAGTCCTATATTTCCTATCAAATATTGCTTTGTAATTCCGAATCCTTCAGGATCATTCATTTCATTTTGAAGAACGCATATTGACGCTAGCATGATCATCAATGTTGTTATTCTTTGTTGTCCATCAATGATTATATATACGTCATCAGATTGTTGGAAAACAAAACTACCAATAAAATGTGACAGATCCTTCTTTTGGGGAATAAGAGAAAACACGTATTTTACATCATCTGCAAGTTCTCTCCAATTTTTTTCTTCCCAAACATAATCTCTTTGATTCCTAGGAATATGAAATGAAGAATCTCCGCTAAATATCTTTTTAAGTCTTTGCTCGTGTGCCTCAAAGCTCATTTTCTCACATCCTATTACAAATTACAGAGGATTCCTTCCTCCATATCCGAGATAGAAAATAATGTATCCAAAACATCAAACGTTTCTTCAAGGTTACGTCTTGCACTCTGCCAGCCCTTGCCGTCGGTGAACCACACGAAAGTAAATCCGTCAATGGTATCAACTTCCTGTGCTATTTGCTTATAGCTTCTTGCGGTTTCGTTAAGCTTAGATCCTCCGCTGGCATAGAAGTTGGTTTCAATACCATAAATCATATTATCTGTCTTGATAACAAAGTCGAAACGCTTTTCTGCTTTGCCTTGATTGGATATAGCAGAAAGGTCAATGCCCCATTTCTCGGTTATTTCGTGAATGTACATCTCTTTGAAATAATTCTGCCCCTTGATATATCCCGCCTTAACAATAAAGCTTTCAACAAGGTCTTCCATAAGATGACCTCCACGATTTTTCCGACCGTTGGAGTCCAGACCAGTTTCAACACCTGTCGCATAATCAACAAGGCTGTGAATGATATGTTTTTCCATAAGTTCAAACAAGCCTGTCTTCCGCATAAAAACCGCATATTGCTCAGTCGAATAGTTCATTTTTTTGAAATTATAAGTAAACTCTCCGTCACCGTCAATCGCATATATTTCATTTGCTCTTACTGCGAGCAATAAGGGAATACATTTTAATGCTTCGGGGTATTTGGTTACGATCTGCATAAATTCATTTTCGATATCCTTTGATCCGATTAATGAATTTAGGATATTCAACTCAACCTTGATTCCATCAATGTTCCTATGTACCTTTTCAAAGTCGATGTAGTATTCATAATTTGCAATGCTATCTCGAAATTTACTGAGCCACTCATTAAAATTGCGTTTCATAATCTTATAAATCTCCTTACGGAAGAATGTTCTGTAAGCTGTCGGCAAAGTTCGATGAACACTACCAACAGCTTACAGATGTAGAAACCATAGGACTAACGATTATTCATCATCGTCGTCATCATTGTTTCCACCTGAACTCCTGCATTCACGGCACCAAGATTGAGGTATAGTACGACCATCACCCATATTTCTGTATCCAAACAGTTCTTCTATCTCGTCTTCGCCGTATGCAGTTTTACCACAATTAGGACACTCTGCATATTCACCGTAAGGCATATAGACCCTCCTTTCCTTAAAAATTGCATATCAGCAATTCATTAATCGTTCCTCTTCCTTTTGAATTGCTGTTGATCATTCTCGTTGCCTCTACTCTTCGTATCTTAAACAACTTATATAATTCATCAAAGAAATTGTCTTCTTTATCGGTGTTTTTGGGATCAGAATTGCTTGCAACAACCTTAGCACCTTTATCAGAGATTTGTTCTATAAAATGCCCAAGCTGAATCTGCTGTTCATCTCCGAATTCCGTCTTGGCATAAGACGTAAAGGAAGATGTTTCGCTAAGGGGACGATATGGCGGATCAATATATACGAAAGTATTGTTATCAATGAAATCAGCACACTCACTGTAATCTCCGCATTTTATTGTAACTCCATTAAGAAGTTTGCTTATAAGGCGAATGTTATCTTCATCACATATAGGTGGTTTCTTATAAGAGCCCATTGGAACATTAAAAAATCCCTTTGCATTGACTCTGTAAAGACCGTTAAAACAAGTTTTATTTAAGAAAATGAACAGAGCAGCTTTTTCTTCAGTTGCCGATGAATGTATGATTAGTTCGTTAAACCTATCCCTTTTAGAATAATAAAAATCTTTACGTTCTTTATCATCCATTTCCCAAAAAGATTCCTTCATATCTGAAAGCAACGCAATAACAACATCTGCATTATCTCTTATTTGGATGTAAGTATTTGTAAGTTCTGAATTGATGTCATTTATCAACACTTCTTTGGGCTGAAAGTTAGCTAATACATCAAGCAATACAGCACCACCGCCAACGAACGGTTCACAATACCGTTCAATTTTCGCAGGATATTTTTTCCTGATCTCCTCAAGAAGCTGACTTTTACCGCCTGCCCACTTGATAAAAGGTTTAACGGTTTTAAACATACTAATCACCTATTTCATAAAGTAATAGTTCTATAAAACTAGAGTATTTCAAAGAGTATAATCTTTCCCAATTTATATTATATCATATAGCCTTTTATTTTTCAAGAGCAAATTTTTATAATAGTCTCATGATTCGTTAGTAATTGTTTGCATTTTTACCATGGAGAGTTTATCCAACGCACCGAGCCCCGCCCGGTGCGCTTTTTCGTCATATCAAAGCCCTCCCCCTGCTCACCCCGCAGGTATCGTCCTTCTCGCGGATAAACAGGCTCTCCGGAATCATCCTGATCAGCCGCCGGCTGAAGCTGGTGGTGCCGAAATATGCGTCGAAATTGGTCATCGGAAGGACTGTCCAGTCGCTGTCCTCGGGCTTGTTTGCGATCGTGTAGGCAAGGACGGTCGCTGCGACATGATAGGGCAGCTCTTTCGGCAGCGCCGACCTGATGCGCTGCTCCTGATCGGCGGAGAAGAAAAAGGTCTTGTCCCGAAGCTCGCCCTGCTCGAGCGCATCCCCGATGATGTCATCAAACCGGAGTATCCAGCGTCCCTTTGTGCCGGGAGAGAAGATCGGTATCTGATACTGAATGACCTTGCTCCGCCATTTACCGTCAAAGTCGGTTCTGAGCAGTGCCACGGAATCCTTTGAAGCCTTTGAAGCCTTGTCTCCATGCGTCTCCACAAAGCCGATGACCTTGTGAACGTGCCTGTAAAACCAGCCCCTGCCGTCCTTGGTGACAAGCTCCGGGAACTCACCGTTGTACTCTCCGAAATTGGTCTTGAATCTCCAGCTGTTTTCTTCGCCTTCGGGATTCTTCCCCGGCAGGCTGCACCACGCACACAGCGCCCGACGGGCGTGCTCAACGTTGTCATAAGGGTTCCCGCCGCTGAGGAGATAACCCCTCGCTATGATAGTCAGTACCCGCTGCAGGCCTTCAAAGGATTTCATCATCTCGAAGGTGAACCTGCCGATGTAGGAAAGGTCGCTCTTGCCGTCGCTTTTGTATTTAGGCTTACCCGTGTAAGCCGTGAATTCCTCGATCTCATTAAGCATCCTTCCACCTCCGTATGTGTTTTTCGAGCCGGTCATAGTATAGCTCCAGAAGCTCTCTTCGCATGCCGAGAGCTGCAACATAACGTATCGCAATATCCGGCTTAATGATGCTGTCAAGCAGCTCGCGGCACTTCGCCGCAATAGCCTCTCTGTAAGTAACGTGCGCAGGCTTTTCAAGGTACGCAGACATCAGAGTTCTGAACAGCTCTGTATCGTTTTTGCGGATGAACCGCCTGCCCTCAGACTGAATGTTCGCATCGTCGGTGTCACCGATCAGATCGCCTAAGATACGGAATCCGCAGCATCTGAAATCGCAGAACAGTTCATAATATTCCGACAGTTCCGGCAGCCATAACGATACTAATTCCTCACGCTTTGCAGGGTCGGCAATATGCCATTTCTGCGACCTGATCTCCGCCCTTATCTTCTCGATACGCCCGACAGAGATCTCCGAAACAGCAGCATAAAGCTCGTCAATATCGTAGTCATCACTCTGCCCGCGCATATACAGTATGCGGCGGATATCGCTCTGTCCCGCTTTTGACTTTGACGGCTGACGGCAGAACCCTATCCGTTTCAGAACAGCGTTGTATTCCTTTATCAGAGCCGACACTTTTTCAAGAATACTTTTATCAAGTCCGTCCTTCCAGTCGAGAGAAACAGCGAAGGTGAAAAGCTCGCTGTCCTCTGCCGGATCGTCCTCCCTGAACGGGATTTTCTGTCCGAGATTGTATGCAAGCCACGGCAGCCGTTCAAGGTTGGAATCCACCTTGTCCCAGTCGGTGTTCTCAAAGAATTTATCGAACTGTTCCTTGTAGGCAGGCTCGTAGAACTCACGGGGACGTTCCGACTTTTCAAGGAGCGCCTTGTATTTCAGGAACCTGCTGGGCGGCACTTTCTTCCTGCCGAGATACTCCGAAAGATCGGGCTTGACACCTGTCTTGGCAGAGTCGATCTCCAGACCCGTCAGGATAGCAAGTATCTCTGTTTCCTTACGACACCGCTCACGTTCTTCGGCGGTGCTGTTTTCGTTGTAGGCGATAATGCTTCTGTTAAGAGCGGCATTGGAGATCTGCCCCACCCGTGAGGAAAAGGTGTTCCTGACCGTCTCAAACCGAGCCTTCCAGTCATATGCATCACTGATGAGCGGTTCGGCAGAGGGTATTTTCAGCAGAGGAATATTGTTAGCCGTCGTGACCTCGCCGTCATAGTTGCGGCGGACACAGCGGTTCACAGTCTCATCGGTTATTATCTTGACCATATCACCGTCGAAATCAGCTCCTCCGAGACGCTCGGCGGTCAGCGTGTCCCAGTTTATCATTACAGTCTCGTCAAGCTGTTTGAGAAAGTATCTCCGCATATTCTCCGGCTTGATATACGGCCTGAGCTGTATTTCTTCGTTCCTTGCAATATGCGGATTGCGCAGCAGGGTACAGCCCTCCGGGTCGCCGAACTTTGCTCCGGGAGCGTAGAAGGAATCTGCTGCAAAGTTAACAACGATAGTTGCCTCTCTGAAGTCTATCTGTTTCCTTCTGACAAAGAATCCCGGGCGGCCTATGAACCTGTGCATAAATTCCAGCAGATCACCCGACAGATAGCGGTTGTACCCCGACACCGTGAGCCGCCCGAGGGCATAATTGCGCAGCACCTTGTCCGCCTTCTTTTTCAGCATATCGGTGTAGTAGCTCTCGGCGATCAGCTTAGGGTTTTTCCGGAGAAGATCAATGAGATAACGTTCCCGGCTGTTCCTGTCAGGGCGTTTTGAAAGGAAGAAATCCCGGCGGTAGTCACTGTCACAGCAGAGCTGATAATACTCCTGCTCCGTTGCTTTGGTCAGCCATTCGCGATCATCATCAGCCGGAAAGGTCAGCGGAAGATCACGGGGACGGAACTCATCAGCGGTGAGGGACAGCGTGTTCAGAAACTGATAATTCAACTCCGTCCTGCCGCTGTTGTCGTTGCCTATCGTGCCGGAAATATATAGCGCATGACCGTAACGCTTGAATGCCTCCCAGTAATCCTCCCAGGACATATTACTGCCTTTCAGCCAGTCGCAGCACTTGACCATACTCTTCGACAGGATGATCCCGACCTCCGAGGCCTTGTGCTTCACACCGAAGATGTCCGTGACAGTATCTGTATCGGAGCTTTTGAAATAGTCGTGAAAATCGACAGCGTGCAGCATACCATTAATATACGGCAGACGGATCTGAAACGAGGTGTGGTCTTCACCGAGCTGTCTGCAGATCTGTGCTGCAAGCTTCGGAGAGATAAGCCCCTCGCCGTCAAAACCGAGAACAGTAATGCTCTGTCTGCGCTCCACCCGCTCATACTTCATATATCTGCCGTTGAAGCCTCTCTCCTCAACGGTTATCACATCTGTTTCGGGGCTCTGGTATTCGGGGTTATCGACCACGATCACCTTTCTGGCATCAAGACCGAGACCGTCAATACGAACACCGCCCGAGAGCATCAGACCGTTGTAGGCATAGAGCTTGCTGAGCTGGCACTCTCCGATCTTCGTTCCGAGGGTGATGCGCTCATAGATGCTGTCATACAGATCTGCGCGGATAAAGGAGAGCATTGACTTCCGGCTCATGCTCTGCGAGCGCTCAAAGGGACGGTAGCACTGTCTGTCGCTGCCGAGGTCGAGATAAACATTCCCGGGAACAAACATCGACTTTGCCTTTTCCTGCAGATTGGCATAGTAAAGGCTCTCGGTACTTCGGTCAAAGATGCCGGAAAAATCCGCGAAGAAGATGATCTCCGAAAGCGCGGAAACGACCTCGCCCTCCTTGCCCTTGAAATCAGGCTTCTGCATCGTCATAAGCTGATCGAACAGAGCGTTCTCCTCCTGCTCACGGACGGGCAGCTTGATGCAGCTCGCCGTTGCTGCCCTGTCGAGATCAAAGAAATACGAACCGTCGCTGTTGGGCTTGGCATAAGCCAGTAGCGCCCGGACAGACAGCTCATAAATCCTGAACCAGCATTTGTGCATTACATCACCCCCTGTTGTTTTTACACCTCTATTATATCACATCTCTCCTCAAACGTGTGTATCAATTTTTGGACAGTTAGCCGAAACGGGGCAAAACAAGTACGATGAATTGTACAGATAGCTATTTCGGATTTTTAACTCTGATGACATCAATGACAACAGTGACATCATTAAGGATATGGGAACCGAAACCGGAAGTGTTGTCATTTACGATGACAGTTGTGACGGTTGTGACGGTTGTGACATCTGAAATATATATGGGCGAAAAGAGAAAGGAACTGTCATGCATTATTCAAAGTGCCACTGTGGCACTTTGAATGGCACTTTGAAAATCCCCCCTCTCCCTCAAAAACTTTCTAACAATCTACCATATCCCCGCAGCCCTCGCACCTTCGCTGTTTGCTTTGGTATAGAATTGTTATGAAAATATATATCCGGCTCATTACGGTATGTTCTCGGCTTCTGAGCCGAAAACCGCAATATCTGATACGCTGAAAAAGTGTTCTGAAACGGTGTCTGACAGAATAAATATACTGCTCCCTCATTTGCTTTGAAACGCCGTTCAAATATTGTGTCTTGGTATGCGTGCGGTATGTTTCTGATATGCCGTCGGTAGAAATCGAAAATGCTTTCAAAGTTCGCAGCTGCGCTGTTTGCTTTGTGTCGGTATAGAATTATGCGAGTTCGGGAGGATACCCCCGATCTTTTCTTTTTTCGCCTTGATTATTGTGTCGGAGCGGCAGTGCCGGACGTCGGCATAATAAAAATGTGTTCAGGAAAGGCTCTCTCAGAATATGAATACTGCTCCCGCATTTTTATCGGCGGAGTGCGGGAGAGTATCGAAAACTATTCTATGAAAGGGGTCTTACTAATGACAACTGAAAACAATAAGTTCGACGGCACTCTTTACAAAGAGCCGTACTACACCAAAGACGGATGCCTCTATGAAGAGGTCATCAGAAACGGAAAAGCTATGATGGTCAAGCTCTGCGATTACCTTCCTGTGCTGCGTTCCGAAATCACTTATGACGACGGGACCGAGCGCAGAAAGGTGTTTGATGTCACGGCAGAGCACGCCAGCGGAGTGACCCTGCCGCCTGTCAAGGTCAGGGCAGACGAGATGCAGAGCATGAAATGGCTGCTGGAACAGTGGGGAGCCCTCGGCACCTATGTGCCGACCAACAACACTCCCGGGAAGATACGTCACGCTATTACAATGACCAGAGCGGAGATCGTCTTCCGGACTGTTTATTCGCAGACAGGCTGGCGTGAGATAAACGGCGAGTGGTATTTCTTAATGCCGCAGGACGACAGCCCGCTGACTGTCGAGCTGCAGGGCAAGCTGAAACCGTACCGCTTCGGAAAAAAGTGTTCTGATGACGACCTTATCTATCTCACCTCCATGCTCAACGAGGGCTTTATTCCGCAGAGACTTATGCTGCCGCTGCTGGCTGTGACCTTCGTTGCTCCGCTGGAACATTTCATGAGTATGGGAAACTGTATGCCAAAGTTCCTTACAGCACTTGTCGGGAGAACAGGAACACGCAAGTCAAGCACCGCCGCACTTTTCAATTCGTTCTTTGGAAGCTTCAACGCAAGCAATCTGCCAAATTCATTTCACGATACGGCAAACAGCATCCTTGCAAACGTCTATTACACCAAAGATGTGCTGACCGTCATTGACGATCTTCACCCCGGCAGTCGGTACGGGAACGCAGAAATGAACAACACCGCACAGAATCTTTCCCGCTACTACGGAGACCGCACAGGCAGAAGCCGCCTTGATTTCCGTGCAGAACAAAAGCCCAGCAAGCCTCCTATGGGAATGGGTCTGATAACCTCCGAGGTTGTTCCGGACATATCTCAGTCGGGGCTTGCAAGATATTTCATCCTTGAAATGAAGGAAGGTGATGTTGACCTTGCTCTGCTTTCGGAGTATCAGCAGCTCGCTGCGGACGGAATACTGAACGGAATTATGCGCAGCTATGTCGATTGGATCAAGGAAAAATATCTTGTTAGTGCAGATGAGTTTGTGAAAAAGCTCTCTGCTCTTTTCATTTCCTACCGCTCTCAGATGACCGGAATGCTGTCGGAAAGGAAGATAATATTCCACACCCGTGTCCCCGAAATGCTTGCCTGTCTGAAAGTTGGATTCGATATTCTCCTTGAATATCTGTGTGACAAATCGCAGATCGGCAGCGGAGATGTCATCAGTTACCGCAGAACTTTTGATGAGATACTGATCGAAAATATCCGTCAGAGCAGCGGACTTGTGGAGAACGAAAGCGTCAGCTATCAGTTCTGTGATAAGCTTACCAGTCTGCTTGACAGCGGAAGATGCTCGCTCAACTCTCTCGGAAACAACGAAGATACCTCGCGCAAAGGGTTCATCGGTTACGTTGATGACTCACATTACTATTTAATAATGAACGCTGTGATGTCCGAGATCAACAGGTTCTCGAAAGAGATCGGTGACGGATTTGCAGTCGGGAAAACAAATCTGATCAAGCAGCTTGTAGAGGACGGGATCATTATTACCAACGGGAAAAGCAACACGACCACCGTCAGAGTCTCGCCGACCGTGCAGAAAAATGTCGCGGTGCTTGACAGAAAAGAGATCGAGAGGCGGCTGTACGGCAGCGTGTGCCGCGAGTTTATTGACGTCGGGGAAACAGCCGAGCAGTAAAACAAAACGCCTCACAGCGCATTTGTGAGCGTCTGCGAGGGGGATACGGTCTCCGAAATTTTTTCTTTTTGCTGATATATTTATTACGGAAAATGGTCGGTTTCCGGCAGTCCGCTGTGAGACCTCACGGGGTGGGGTTTTCGGAGGGCAAGCATAGCGCATGGCGTTCCGCCTCGGGGCGGTAAGCCATTGCACACGGGAGACCCGTACCCCTTTTATCGGCGTAAATCCAAAAGTCGGGAACCCCGACTTTTAAAATGATGTACAGCAAAAACCATAACGGAATCATCCGAAACGGATGATATGAAAGGAGGACTTCAATGAGGAAGCGAAATAAAACAATAGCGATCCGCTGCACCGACGATGAGTACAGGCGTGTGCATCGGAGAGCGCATGAACACGGAATGAAGCTGTCTGACTTTGTGCTGCGGACAGCGCTGGGTAAGAAGATAATAATTGCTGAAGGACTGCAAGATGTTGTTCGTCAGCAGCGTGCGATCGGAAACAATCTGAATCAGCTGACGCGGCTTGCGAATCAAGGTGAGATCAATGTCATCGACCTGAGAAAACTTGTTGACGAGTACAAAACCGTGACTGATATGATTTCCGAAGTGCTGAGAGAGGTGAAATAATGGCAACGGTAACTGCAATATCGACTAAAGGCGGCGGAGGTGGAAAAGGGTCGCTCCGATATATCTGCCGCGACGATAAGACTGAAAACAAAAAGTGGGTGACTGCAATATACTGTACTCCGCAGACTGCCTACGAGGAATTCAGAAATACCAAACAGCTCTACGGAAAGACGGACGGCACACAGTATTTTCATTTCGTTCAGTCGCATCCGTCCGGCTATGATATATCGCCGGAGCTTGCTTTGCAGATCGCTCGTGAGTTTGCTGAAAAAGCCTTCGAGGGTTTTCAATGCGTCATCGCCTGCCACACCGATGCGCCGCATATACACTGTCATTTTATTGTGAACTCGGTGAGTTGCGAGGAGGGTCATAAGTTCCGGTCAAACAAGTTCACGCTGAAAGCTATGCGCGAGCTGTCGGATGAGATCTGTCAGCGGCACGGTGTAGTGACATTGGATAGATCACATCTGCAAAAGCAAAGCCGGGGCGTTTCTCCTCGCGAGTATCACTCTGGAATGAAAGGCGAGAGCTGGAAGGTCGATCTGATAAATACTATCGACTATGCAATGCGCAAAGCCAAAAGCAAAAAGCATTTCAGTTGGCTGATGCGGCAGGAAGGCTACTCTGTCAAGTGGCAGGAAAATCATAAGTATATCACCTACACCTGTCCAAACGGGTGCAGGGTGCGGGATGATAAACTTCATGAAGAAAAATACAGGAAGGAGATGATGGAGCGTGAATTCAAGATTAGAGGATATGAGGCGAGCCTCACAAGAGAGCGTCGAGAAAGCGTTAGACACAAGCAAAGCGACCTTGGTGTTCGACAGCAACTGGAAAGCGCTGATCGGCTTGACCAAGCTGACTTCGGATACGCAGGCGGAGATCTTGGAAACGGTGTCGGAGCTCTTGACGAGAGAGGACACACAGTATCTGCTGAAAAAGATCGAGCAGAGCTCGGAGCAGGCGCTATCAGAACAGCGGAAAGCGCTGCAGGACCTGGTCTCACAGGCTGGGAAACTGAACGAACAATACTCATCGCAGATGAAGCAGCTCGAAGAGTTCAAGCACAAGCTCAAGGTCAAGTTGTGGACAGTAGTCTTGACTTCGCATGCGGGCTTGGCCTTGCTGCTGACGGCCTTGGGCTTCTGGCTTCGCTGACAGAGCCGGAGCCTGTCGAGGATGACGTTTGGCGCGGCTCGGACAGAAAGACACTGGCGAAAGAGTTCGAGAAGAAAGAAGAACTCGGAATGAAGATGTAAGGGAGGTGAGAGAATGAAGGATACTGAATTTGTAATTACCAAAGAGGACGGAACCAAGATCATAGTCAAGGTCGAGGATGACAAGGAGGTAATTGAAATCCAGGAAAAGAAGCCAGTCAGACTCCGCTATGATTAAGAGGAAGAACCCGTGACAAACTGGTAGACCGGGTTCCCAAATCGGGAATCCGGTCTGCCTCAGAGGAGGTGAGAGAATGAAGAATATCGAAATCATTATTACGAAGATTGACGGAACCAAGGTCATATTTAAGATTGAAGATGACAAGGAGGTAATTGAGATTCAGGAAAAGAAGCACATGGAACTCAAAACTGGGCAGTAAAAGCTGACAGAACGAACCGTTCGGTCAGACTCAGTTCTGGAACAGAACCGAGTTCTCAAAGGGTAGCAAAGGGTGTCACGAAACGTTACAGCCTTTGCAGGTGGCGGGATGAAACATCTCGTCATCCTCGCAAGGGGGGTGAACGCAGCGTTCACCCCTTTGCACAAATCCCGGCAGAACAATCTGTCGACATTGGTGATAGCTATTCATCGGCGGGTGTGGTATCCTTGTTGGTTGAGAAGGAGGTGGAAATATGACCATCAAGGATATCTACCACGGCAACCGAGCGCCGATAGATATGCAGTTTGATACGAATAGCAGGTACGTCGGCCTCAGCAAAGAGTGGCTGCGGCTGCACGAAGAATTCAAAGGAACGCTGTCCGCTGAGCAGAATGAAATGTTCAACAAGCTCTGCGACATCCAGGGAGAGCAGACCACGATCAGCAACGAGCGCTGCTACAAGCAAGGCTTCTGCGACGGCGCAGAGCTGATGCGTGACATTATAGAAGGTGGTGATTGAAATGAAAAAAGCAATTGCAATACTCATACTCGCCGCTCTGCTGTCCGGCTGTGCGCAGTCGGCAGAACCGAGCGCGGAGGTCGTAACAACGACAAAGACTTCATCTTCCGCAATAACAATGACGGAGAAAGAAAAACCGTCCGAGAGCGTGACAATGTCGGAGAGCAAGTCCACAACGTCCCGGCAGACAACCACGCAAATCTATGCGGCAACAACTACAACAACGAGCGCGACTACAATGTGCACAGCGCCCATGTCAGCGACGGAGAGAACGAGTCGGGAAACTACGCAGCCGTCCGAGAGTAAGGCCGTGTCGGCGCGACAAGAGCCTGTCAGGGCGACTACGGTGATGACAACAACGGCAACTCCGATTACGGAACAGCAGAGGTCAGCTACAAAGACAATTCAGACAACGCAGAGCGCTGCGACCACGACAGCAAGAGTTACGACCACAGCGAAGCCGAGAACAACAACAGCACAGCCTGCGGTGACTACGACTACGAAGATCACAGTTCCAAAGCCGCCGATCATAACAAAGGCAACCACGACTGTTATCGAGAACGGCATCACCTATGTCGAGGTTCCGGACATCACCTGCCTTGCAACGATGATCGAGAACCTTGAAGAAACCGATACCACGCCGATCTACTATATCAACATCGGCAAAAAGCTCAAACACGACGGCACTGATTACGGCAAGGCAGTCGCGGTGTTCAGATGGATGGAGAAGAACGGATGGGGCTCCTGCGTGTACCATTCGCTCGAAGCCTACTATGTGTGTCAGGGAATCGGACTGGAATGCGCATACGCCTTCTGCACAGACAACGGCTGGTACGGACATACCATTACCGTGGTCAAGGTCGAGGGCGAATGGTACGCGCTGGATACGCAAGCCAGGATCTTCCTCGACAACTGGCCTTACGTCTGCAAGAGGATGTTCGACGGAATGGATCGTGACCTGCAGGGCTTCGATGAGGATGCGTTTTATCCTTACGACGAGGACGGAGAGTACAGGAACTGGTCGATAGAGTATATTGATTGATGGCGAGGTGGTGAAACACCACCTCATCGGGTGACGCCCTGAAATGGGGCGTCATCTTTTTTTCGGTAGGTCGTGAATCCCGACCCACCGGCGGCACTGAACGTGTACCCCGGCAGGTGTTTCCAAAACGGCAACAGCTATGAGTACGATAAGATCGGACTCACAACCGGGTCGGCAAAACGCCGACTCAGCCATAGGATATCATGAAAACAGATACCCTCCCGTCAGTTTTACTGACATCAGATCCTATCAGGGGTACGGCAAACGACCGTACCCTATATTTTTTTGAAAGGAATGTTCAGAATGAGCAATTCAGATTCAATCCAAACCATAAGTAAAACAATTATTATAGCAATTAAAGGAAAGGTGATCACAGAATGTTTGAGAAGAAAACAGAAGCTGAAATTAAGATGCTGACAATAAAAGAAGCTGCGGCACTCGTTGACGGCCTGACCGAATACAGAGTGCGTGAGCTGTGCAGATCGGGTGAGCTGCCCTGCTTCAAGGCCGGCAAGAAGTACCTGATAAACAAAGAGATACTGCACAAATATCTGCGCGGCGAATCAGTCAATCAGTAGAAAAGTATGTTGTAGAGTTTAATTCTTCGCCTGCGGGCTGGATGTTGCAGCACCTTGTGTGGTACTGTGGTCTTGCCTGCGGGCGAATGATTATGAAAGGAGTAATGCACATGGCAACTATAACTAAAAGAGGCGATTCATATCGCATTAAAGTATCCTGCGGATACGATGTTGAGGGTAAGCAGGTCACCCAGTCGATGACCTGGAAACCCGATCCCGGTCTGACACCGAAACAGATCGAAAAGGAGCTTAACCGTCAGGCGGTTCTGTTTGAGGAAGAATGTTCCCACGGCAAGGTCACGGCGAACATCAAGTTTGAGACTTTCGCGGAGCAGTGGTTCAAGGACTACGCCATACTCAACCATAAAGATACAACCTTACAGCGTGAGCGGCAGCTCGCAACGCGGGTGTATCCGGCGATCGGATATATGCGGCTCGATAAGATCACCGCTCGTGACATACAGAGGTTCATCAATTCCCTTGCCAAGAACGGTGCAAATGTCCTCAACGGCAAACCGCTGTCCTACAAGACGATGCAGCACCATCTGTCATTCATATCGACGGTGTTCGACTACGCCAACAAGCTCGATATGCTGAGCTACAACCCCTGTACAAAAGTGACCATACCCAAGAACAACGAGAACGGCAAAGCCGAGGTCAAGGAAAAAAGGATCTACACCAAAGAGCAGGCGAGAGAGTTTCTGAAAATACTGGCGGAGGCACCGCTGAAATTCAGGACATTCTTTACACTGACAATGTTTACCGGATGCCGGCGCGGGGAGCTTCTCGGGCTGGAATGGGGAGACTTCAATTACGAGAAGCTGACCGTCCACATCTGCCGCACTTCAAACTATACGATGAAGAAAGGTATGTACACCGACACAACCAAAACCGAAAAATCCCAGCGCACCATCTCGATCCCCCGAGAGGTCATCGAGCTTGTAAAGCTGTACAAATCTGAGTGCGACGCATATATCAAAGGCGTCGGTGATAAGTGGCATCCCACCGAGAGACTGTTCACAACCTGGGACGGTCGTCCGATGCACAACAACACTCCGTACACCTGGCTCGAGCGGGAGTGCAAAAAGAGAAAGTTCCCGTTCTATGGCTTGCATACCTTCCGGCACCTCTTCGCTTCCATCGAAATAGAGGCGGGAATCGACCCGATCACCGTCGCCGCGATGTTAGGCCACTCGACCCCGCAAACGACTTTATCAACGTACAGTCATTACTTCCAGGAGGCAAAGGTACGGGCGAGCAACGTGGTAGCGGATGTGCTGCTGGGGAAGGAAGATTTGGATGAAGAAGGATGACGGATAGTAAGGAAAAGATAAAGCCTTGCAAGCTGTGAGTGGCTTGAGAGGCTTTATTATTGTTCTGGTAAAGCAAATACAGTTCGTGAAATCCCGGCTGTTATTACAGGACGAAAGATGAAAAAAATCAAATATTGACTCTAAGACAAAAATAGATTATAATATAGTATGATACCAACTTGGATTTAAGAATAAAGCGTTGGAGAAGATAAAAATGGGAAAAAAGAATCTCGCTTTCGTAAATAGAGACATGTTAGTTTGGGCAAGGAGTGAAACACCGTTTGCACTTTCCACCGAGCAGCTTTCTTTGCGCTTTCCAAGGTTTTCTTCAGAAAAGATAGACAAGTGGGAATCTGGAGAAGAACTACCCTCCATTCGTGAAGCAAAGGATTTAGCAAAAATATATAGACTTCCATTTGCTTGTTTCTATCTATCTGAAGCACCAGCAAAAAAGCCAAAGCGTTATACAGATAGGCGTACCGCCCTTGGAACTGAATATGGTGTAATGAGTTATGAATTGTGGGATGAGATTTCTCGCATATGCGCTGATAGAGAAACATTAATAGAGTTTTCTGACGACGATACGTATCCGGTAATTTCTATTCCTACGGTTACTACTTCTGCCAGTGTTGAAGTCGTATCGGCAGTTATTCGTGATTTTTTAAATTTGCCGCTTTCATTTAAGTATAAAAAAGAGTATGGCAACAATTCATTCAATTATTTCCGCGACGTATTAGAGCGACATGGGATTATCGTTGCACAGATTTCTTCTGTTTCCTTATCTGAAATGAAAGGATTATCCATTTATGAGGATCGTTTTCCTATCGTTGCCATTAACAATAAAGACTATGAGAGAGCAAAAACGTTTTCGCTTTTCCACGAAGTTGCGCATTTAATACGTCGTTCATCATCCCTCTGCTTAATTGACGACGATGAACGTAATGATGATGAAGAAAAAATATGTGATCGCATAGCTACAGAAGTTTTGATGGAACCCTCTGAATTCAAAAGAATTGCTACCCTTGTTTTTTCAAAAGAAGGCAAATGGAACAATACCGCTCTTATAAGTTTAGCAGACAAATTTGGTGTCAGTACCGTTGCTGCCTTTCGCAGGCTTCATGATCTCTCGATTATTACTGATCAACAGTATCATGGTATGTACAAAATAATAAATTCAGAATTTGAGAATAACATAAAAGCTATTGAAGCAGCAAGAGAAGGAAAAGATATTCCATACTATTTTCATATTCGCTATGTGAATAGTCATGGCCATCTACTTCCGAGGATGATTGTGACGGCGCAAAACACAGGCAGAATCACATTGGGAGAGGCATGTAAAATATTGAACATAAAAACTAAATACTATAGCGATATTGCAAAGGCGGTGATGATGTGATGGAAAGATACGCAATAGATGCTTGTTCATTAATTAATGCCGCAAAAAACTATAATCTCAAAAAATCCACATTTACTCCAATTTGGGATAAGATTAAAGATATGATCGAGGCAGGGGCACTAATATCTACAGTAGAAGTGCGAGATGAGTTAAAAGACGATGATCTAGTTGAATGGAGCAAGCGAAACGATCAGTTGTTTTTACCGCTTGATGAGAAAGTACAAAAGAAAGCGATTGATATATTGCGTGATTTCCCAACGATGATCAAGATGAAATCAACTGCCAACTCAAATGCAGATCCATTCCTAATAGCTACTGCATTGATTGAAGGAGCAACAGTTGTTAGTGATGAGAGGCTCGGTGATGAATCAACAGGCGATTATCATATCCCAAATGTATGTAGAAGATATGGTATTGGATGTATCACATTAAATGATTTTTTAGATGTAATTCTTGAATAAGCATTTACCATTATAATTCTATTAGTATTTCAGCGTGTGATGGATAAAAATCTTTTCCTTTATCTGAACGAATATTCAACTAAGGTGCAGGCGAGTAATGTTGTTGCGGATGTACTGCGTACTGCTGAGATGTGATGAGATCGACAATGATACCCAAGGAAATGTAATATAAACCAAGGCGATACAACAGGAAACCCTCACTGCCCAGGTCATAGCACACGAACGTGAAAAAGGTGCTGCCCCCAAAAGCCCTCTGAAACCCGATTTTCAATAAACAAAGCCCAAACAAAGACCAAACCTCAAAACGGCAAAAACAAAAGCCTTGCAAACCACGCATTTACGCGATTTGCAAGGCTTTTTATGAGTCGGAGTGACGGGACTTGAACCCACGGCCTCTACCACCCCAAGGTAGCGCGCTACCAATCTGCGCCACACCCCGATTGCTATAATATTATACTACTTCTCCACCCTTTTGTCAAGCCTTTTTTTGAAATTTCTTTTCTGTATATCCCACAAATTTTCAGGCGCTATGTTTGGAGGGGTTGTTCATTTGTATGAATTTATCTGTGCAGGATGCCGAAAATCCGCACTTTTGTTGACTTTTTCACTCCCCGCGTTGTATACTTATCATAACATTAAGAACCCCGCCCGAACACCGCAGAAAGGAGGAAATGCCGTGTCAGATGAAAACAGATCTCCGGGTAAGGATCCGGCGTCGGAGCTCCCTCCGGGTGAAGAACAGAGCCGTGCGGATCCAGGCAAAAAGCTCCGCATCTCCCATACCTTCGCCGTTGTATGTATGCTCATCGTCGCATTCGCTGCCGGAGCCGCAATAATGGCCGACCGTTTCTCCGCCAAAGAAAATCAGACCCGCATCGTGACACCTTATCCTGACTCCTCCGCTGCCGTTACTTCTGCAAAAGCTGCTGTGTCCTCCACTGCCTCAGCGCAAAAGATAACAACTGTCCCCATATCCTCAGTTTCCGATACAGATACTGCTCCCAAGACCGAAACTGCCGTAACCGCAGCTGCGGCTTTTTCTTTTCCTGCCGATATAAATCTCGTCGGTGCCGATTGTCTCGCTTATGTGAACGGCATCAACCGCTCCGTCGCCGAGGCTGTCATCGACTACCGCGATAAGCATACCAAGATACGTGACCTCGACGAGCTGCTGGATGTCTACGGCATCGGTGAACGTACCCTTTCTGTAATAAAAGAGCATTTCTACGTCGATCCCGCTGACTACTCCCCTCGCAGGACCGCCTCAGTTCCCGTAACTCAGCCGCCTGTGCAGACCACAGGGAAACAAAGCCGCACCAAACCCCAAGTTACCGAGACCGAGACCTCTCCCACGGAAACAGTTTCCCCGACCGCGACCGCAGGACCGGAGCCCGTACCCGAGCCAAGAGCCGTCAATATCAACTCCGCTTCCGCCGAGGAGCTGGCAGATGCCCTGCTGATAGACATCGAGCTGGCCGGGAAAATCGTCGAGCTGCGGGATAATATCGGCCGGTTCGTATCTCCCAGAGAGCTGCTCTATGTCGAGGGCTTCTCCGATGCGATGTATCTTGAGCTCAAGGAGCTTCTCCTTATCAGCGATAAAACCGAAGAAAGCGAGGTCACTAATGATGCGGCTTGACAGATTTCTGGCTTCACAGCGCCCCGATATCTCCCGCAGCAGCGCCCGGGAGCTCTGCCGCAAGGGGCTCGTTACGGTTAACGGTGCGCCAGCAAAGAGATCGGATATACAGATAAATGAAGAACAGGACACCGTCTGCGTCTCGGGAAAATGTATAATATACAGAAAATATGTATATATAATGCTCAATAAGCCCCGGGGAGTGATTTGCGCCACTAAGGACAGGCTAACCGAGACCGTCATGGAGCTGATACCCCCCGAGCTCAGAAGAGACGGCCTCTTTCCCGCCGGAAGGCTGGATAAAGATACCGAGGGCTTCGTCCTCATAACCGACGACGGCGAGCTGGCCCATAAGATGCTCTCCCCCAAAAGCCATGTGCCCAAGACCTATTTCGTCCGCCTGGAAAAGCCGCTGGAGCCTTCAGCCGTCAGCCTCTTTTCGGAAGGCATCACCATCGACGGCGGAGAAAAATGCCTCCCCGCTCAGCTCTCCATCTCAGACGATCCAGCCGAATGTCTCCTGACTATCCGTGAAGGCAAGTTCCACCAGGTAAAGCGGATGTTTCTTGCAATAGACAACAAGGTGTTGTATCTTAAACGTATAAGTATCGGAAAGCTCGCCCTTGACGAAAATCTGCCTCTGGGCGGATGTTTGGAAGTATTGCACAAAGATGTTGATAAACTTTTGTCACGGGAATGAGCCTGTTTCCATATTTTTACAGCGCCCTGTTTTTTTTCGTCAATATTTATAAAGACTTGTAATAAAGTTTAGTTAAAAAAACTCTTGCTTATAGACTTGAAATTTGATATGATATTAGCATAGCTAATATGGAAAATTAGTCAATACTTTATATTAGGAGGTTCTTATAAACATGGCAAGTGTATCATTGAGGGAAATTTATAAGAAGTACGCAGGCGGTGTTATCGCGGTTTCCGACTTTAACATCGAGATCAAGGACAAGGAGTTCATCATCCTGGTAGGTCCTTCCGGCTGCGGAAAGTCAACAACACTGAGAATGATCGCAGGTCTTGAAGAGATCAGCGAGGGCGAGCTCTATATCGGTGACCGTCTGGTAAACGATATCGCTCCTAAGGACAGAGATATCGCAATGGTTTTCCAGAACTACGCTCTGTATCCCCATATGACAGTTTTTGAGAACATGGCCTTCGGCCTTAAGCTGCGTAAAGTCCCCAAGGACGAGATCGCAAGAAAAGTTGAAGAGGCTGCAAGGATCCTCGATATCGCTCACCTGCTCGACAGAAAGCCGAAGGCTCTCTCCGGCGGTCAGAGACAGCGTGTTGCGCTGGGCCGTGCTATCGTTCGTGAGCCCCAGGTATTCCTCCTCGACGAGCCTCTGTCAAACCTCGACGCCAAGCTGAGAGCTCAGATGAGAACCGAGATCGCTAAGCTCCATAAGAAACTGGGTACTACATTCATCTATGTAACCCATGACCAGACCGAGGCTATGACAATGGGTGACCGTATCGTTGTTATGAAGGACGGTTACATCCAGCAGATCGATACTCCTACCAACCTCTACAACAGCCCTGTTAACCAGTTCGTTGCCGGCTTCATCGGCTCGCCTCAGATGAACTTCATCGATGCTAAGCTCCTGAAGAAGAACGGCAAGTATGTCGTTGAATTCGGCTCTGAGGATACCAAGACCTCCAGAGGCGTTAAGTATGAAGTAGAGATCCCCGAGGCTAAGGTCGATGAAGAGGCTCTTGAGCCGCTGGTAGACCAGGAAGTTGTCCTCGGTATCCGTCCTGAGTGCCTGCATGACGAAGAGATGTTCATCTCCGCTGCTACTACCGGCGTAGTTAACGCTACAGTCGAAGTAACAGAAATGATGGGTGCTGAGACCTACCTCTATCTGACCTGCGAGGGCATTCCCCTTACCGCAAGAGTCAGCCCGAGATCGACCGCTCGTCCTCAGGATGATATCAAGATCGCTCTCGATCCCAACAGGATCCATATCTTCGATAAGGATACTGAGAAGACTGTTATCAACTGATAACCTTACCACGAATTTCCAAATGGCTGCTGCACCGCGCAGCAGCCATTTTTGTTTTATCTCCCCGCAAAAGCATCCGGATGACTTACAGTAAAACAGCAAAGGAGTAAATTATGAAGCTCAGAAGAACCCTCGCCATTGTTTCAGCACTGATCGTCTCTGCCAGCGTATTCTCAGCCTGCTCGGACAGCACCGGCTCATCCTCTTCCCCTGCCGCCGAGACTTCGACCTCTGCTCAGGCCGAAACTACCGCCCCGCAGGAGGCTCCCCCTGCCCCGGAAGGGTATAACGTATCCGCACTGGCCGCTACAGATAAAGCCGTCGATGAGGAAGCCCTCTCTGAATCGCTGACCTCTGTCGGCAATCCGACAGCTATGCAGGCCAAAATGAAAAAAGCTCTTGCAGGAGAAAAGACTACTGTCGCCTATCTCGGCGGCTCCATAACCGAAGGCTTCAGCGCCGGCCCCGAAAAATGCTATGCCAAAGAATCGTTCAACCGCTTCAAGGCAGCCTTCGGCGGCGGCGATAACATCCAGTATGTCAACGCCGGTATCTCCGGCACTCCGTCTAAGCTGGGAAATCTCCGCCTTCAGAGAGATATCCTCTCCAAGGATCCGGATATCTGCTTTATAGAGTTCGCCGTCAATGACGCCCGCGATACCGACCATAGAGCCGCCTACGAATCTATCGTCCGCGACCTCATTGAGAAAGATGTAGCAGTAGTCCTGCTCTTCTCCCGCACCGATTCCGGTTATTCCGCACAGGATCAGATGAAAGAGATCGGCGCCTATTACAATGTTCCTATGATCTCTTATGCCGACGGCCTGACCTATATGCTGGATAACAAGAAAATAGCCTGGAGCGATTTCTCCAGCGATAACACCCACCCCAATCTCCGGGGCCACGCCATAGTTGCGGATATGATCTGCAACTACTTCAAGGAAGCCTTTGCCGCCGCGCCGGAAGCATATACCTACCCCACCGCTCCCCTGAGTATTATGGTGCAGCAGGGTATGCAGATGTTTGAAAACAAGGATATCGAGCCCGAGGACAGCGGGAGCTGGTCCACAGGCTCCAATGTATCCTTCTTCAAGCAGGGCTGGACCTATGATGCCAAGGGGGACAACAAGCCTCTGATATTCAAATTCCGCGGCAAATTCGCCCATATCGTCTATAAGGAATCCAACGATAAGTCCTACGGTAAGATCAAGGTCAAGGTAACTGTTGACGGCGAGGAGTACGATACCCAGACTATATCTTCCTATAAGGAATCCGGCTGGGGAAATCCCGTCGCCGTGCAGATCGGTATGCAGGCCTCAGAAAAGGATTATGTAGTCGAGATCTCTATGGACGAGGGCTGCGAGACCGACCATGCCCAGATACTGGCTATCGCACACAACTGACAGGAGAAAGCTATGAAAGACAGTAAAGATAACGTTTTTTCGCGTTTTGCAAGATATGCCGCCGTTGAGACCGCCTCTTCCGAGGAAAGCAGCAGATTCCCCTCGACACCCGGGCAGGCGGTCCTCGCTGAACTGCTGGCAGAGGAGCTCCGCACCCTCGGAGCCGCCGATGCAGCCTATGACCCGCAGAGCGGCTGCGTTTACGCCCATATTCCCGCCAACGACGGCGGCCGCACCCACCGCACCCTGGGCTTCATCTCCCATCTGGACACCTCCCCGGAAGCCTCTGGCAAGGATGTCAGACCGCAGCTCCACCCCGATTACGACGGCGGAGATATCCGGCTCCCCGGGGGTGTCGTAATAAGCCCGGAGGTATTTCCCGAGATGAAAAACTACATCGGCAAGACCCTCATAACCTCCGACGGCACTACCCTCCTCGGCGCCGACGACAAAGCCGGGATAGCCGAGATAATGACTATGGCGGAAGCACTCCTCTCGGAAAATGCCCCCCTCCACGGACGTATCGCTATCGCCTTTACCCCGGACGAAGAGATCGGCGGCGGTATCTCCCGCTTCGATCTTGAACGCTTCAGCGCAGATATCGCCTATACCGTTGACGGCGGGGCGCTGGGAGAGCTGGAATACGAGTGCTTCAATGCCGCCTCAGCCAAGGTAACGGTCAGAGGGGTCAATATCCATACCGGGGAGGCTAAGGGCAAGATGAAGAACGCCTCCCGCATCGCGCTGGCTTTCGATGCAGCTCTCCCCGCATCAGACCGCCCGGAGAACACCGAGGGCTATGAGGGCTTCTTCCACCTTTCTTCTGTCTCGGGAGAAGTCGAGCTCTGCCGCCTGGAATACCTTATCCGCGACCACGACAGGCAAAAATTTGAAAGCAGGAAACAGCTCATGCTCTCCGCTGCCGAAGCCCTGAACGAGCAATACGGCCCAGGGACAGTTACCGTCGAGCTCAAGGATACCTACTACAATATGAAGGACAAGATCTCCCCCGACTATATGTTCCTCATCGACCGCGCCGGAGAATGTATGGAGGCTCTGGGCGTAAAGCCCCGGATCAAGCCTATCCGCGGCGGGACAGACGGAGCCAATCTCTCCTATCGCGGCCTCCCCTGTCCGAACCTCTGCGCCGGAGGGCATAACTTTCACGGCCGCTATGAATACTGCTGTCTTGAATCAATGGAGACGATAGTCAAACTCCTTGTCGCTCTTGCCTGCGCCGGGATGTGAACTTATTAAACCGAAGATCTGACCAAGACAAAAACATTGCCCCCGAGCGCTGCAAAACGCTCAGGGGCTTCTTGATTCATATTCCTGCCCGGGCAGGCCGGCGCTTTCTGGAACTGCATCTCAGGAGGTCTGTGCTGACGGCATTTGCTGCGTTCTCCCCGGCTTTGAACCGAATAGAGCCTTGAGATATCTTGTCCTCTGAATAAGGCTGCACAGCCCGAAGGTCAGCAGATAGGCTGCCGGTACCGTCAGGAAGAAATTGGCGATGCTCCCGGCTCCTGCCTTCGCCAGCAGATACTGGCATACAACGACTATGGGGAAATGCAGGATATAGAACATATAAGATATACCGGAGCCGTATCTTGTAAAGCGTGTGGAAACATCGAGATGATCGTGTCCGAGGCTGACCAGCGCCGGTATGCTGAAAGCAAAGGCTATGTAATTGCAGGCTGTGTTGAGGCCGCTGTATTTCCCGACGAATATGAACAGCGCTGTATTCGCCGCCGAAGCCGCAAGGAATACAGCGGTGTATACCCACTTGTATCCTGCAAGCCTGTCAACGGACTCGCGCTCGCTGAAAAACACATACCCCAGCAGATATACGCAGAGATAGGTTATCAGCGGCTTCCCCAACGTTTTGACATCCAGCGCCGCGACAGCTCCCGCAGACAGCAGCACCCCGCAGACAGCTTTCGGCTTTCCCCCGCTTATCCCGAGAGGCTCCGCCCCCTTTATCGCTCCGCAGGAGATAACAGAGATGACCGCCAATACGGCTATGAACCAGAGATGCCCGAGAGTAAACCCGCCGTCATAGCCCGAAAGATCGGTAAATCTTGTGAAATAGATGCCGTAATGCTCAAAGAATCCGCCGCTGTATCCGTTATGCGTCAGATCTGCGATATAGCTCAGGACAGGCGTTATCACCAGCAGCCCGAAAACGAGAGGGATGCCCAGCCTCAGCGCCCTTTCCTTCAGGAATTGCCCGCAGCCTCTTTTTCTTATCGAGAACCTCGCTGACGACCCCGCCAGCAGGAACATCAGCGGCATGAACCAGGGGCTTATGAATGAAACAACAGCAGCCAGAGGCTTCGACTCTCTGAAAAAGATATAGTTTTGTTCTCCCCAGGTATTGTATGCCATCGCCGCATGGTAAACGATAAGCAGAGTCACCGTCAACATCCGCAGATTGTCGATATACGCAACTCTTCCTTTCATTTTTTCATCCCGCCTTCCGGCTCCGTGCAGATGCCCCGGAGCGCTTGCTAATATGTATTGTACTACAGTCAGTTGATTATGTCAACATTGCCGATAAAAGCCTTTTGCTTGACACCGCCGCGATAATATGGTATAATAACAAAGCGGCCTGCGCTGTGCGCGGCCGCCCTGATATATGTTTACGAAAGATGATTTGCGGCCGCCGCCGCGGAAAGAACGGTGAAGGATTTGAACAATACTGCAAGAGATATGCTCTATAAACAGTTTGTCGAGAACAATGCCATCGACCCTAAGCTCTACGATAAATATGTCGTCAAGCGCGGCCTCAGGAATTCCGACGGCACAGGTGTTATCGCCGGGCTGACCAACATCTGCAACGTTCACGGATATGTTATCAGCGAGGGTGAGAAATCGCCTATCGAAGGCCAGCTCATCTACCGGGGCTACAATATCAACGATATCGTCTCTAATGCCAGGAAGGAAAACCGCTTCGCTTACGAAGAGACAGTATATCTGCTGCTGCTCGGAGCTCTGCCCAGCCGCCGGGAGCTCGATGCCTTCTCGGAAATAATGGCCGAAAACCGCGAGCTTCCTCCGAATTTCTTTGAGGATATGATACTCAAAGCCCCCTCTCCCGATATCATGAACGAGATGGCAAGGTCTGTCCTTGCCCTCTATTCCTACGACGATACCCCCGAGGACCGATCCCCCGCCAAGGAAATGGCTACGGCGATCTCGATAATCTCCCGCCTGCCCAATATCATGGTCTCTGCCTATCAGGTCAAGCAGCGGGTATATGAGAACAAGTCGATGATAATGCACCCTCTCATCCCCTCTCATTCCACAGCCGAGATGATACTTTCGGCGCTCCGCCCGACCCGCGAGTTCTCCGATGAAGAGGCCAAGCTGCTGGATCTTATGCTCATCCTCCATGCCGAGCACGGCGGCGGAAACAACTCGACCTTTGCCTGCCGTGTCCTTACCTCCTCCGGGACAGACCCTTATTCCGCTTACTCTGCGGCTATCGGAGCTCTTAAAGGCCCCAGGCACGGCGGCGCCAACGCCAAGGTCTCGCAGATGCAGGAGTGCATCAAGCGAGGCGTACATAACTGGGACGACGAAGAGGAAGTCGCTGAATTCCTCAAAAAGATACTCCGCAAGGAGGAGAACGACGGCTCCGGCCTGATCTACGGCATGGGGCACGCTGTATATACCCTCTCCGACCCGAGAGCGGTGATCCTCAAGGAGAATGCCAAAAAGCTGGCGAAGGGGACAGAATTTGAAAAAGAGTTCCGTCTGCTGGAATCCATCGAAAAGCTGACCCCCAAGCTCTTCAAAGAGATCAAGAACGACGACAAGGTCATGTGCGCCAATGTCGATATGTATTCCGGCCTGGTTTACCGTATGCTAGGCATCCCCAGCGACCTCTTTACCCCGCTGTTCGCAGTTTCGCGTATGGCCGGCTGGAGCGCCCACCGTTTTGAGGAACTGGTCACCGGCAAGCGCATAATCCGCCCGGCATACAAGGCAATAAAGGGCGACAAGATATATGTCCCTATCGACGAAAGAGCCTGATATTTAATAAACAAGCCCCGCTGTTCAAGGCAGCGGGGCTTATCTTATTTCATATACTTCTCGTAAATAGTCAGCGAATCGATCGTCGCCTGCTTGTCAGTAGCGGAAAGTGCGGTAACGCAGATGTAATTCCTTCCGGCCTTCTCGACCTGTGTTGCAAGAACATATTTTGCTTCGTCCATAAATCCGGTCTTGCCGCCAAGGATCTCGGTGTCTGCATCCTCCTCGCCGTCTCCGTCAGCGTCGATGTAATATCCCGCTCCCACTGTCCTCTCGCTTACGATCGAACTGAGAGTGATGCCTTCGGGATGCGCGGCGGTCTTTGAGGTGGTATAGCTCTTGGCGCAGAGGGCATCATGGCAAGGCTTGGTCTTCATAGCATATTCAAGGATGACAGCCATATCGCGGCAGGTGGAGTAGTTCTTATCGTTGTGCAGCCCGCTGGAATTGGTGAAGTGGGTATCCTTGAGGCCCATTTCCTCAGCCTTCTTGTTCATAAGCTCGACGAATTTCTTTTCAGAGCCGGCTGTAAGGTTTGCGAGGCCGACTGTTGCGTCAGCGCCGCTGCGGAGGATAGCGCCGTACATAAGGTCGTCAAAGGTAACTGTCTCGCCGGGCTCAAAGCCGACTACCGAGGCCTTTTCCTCATAGAGCGGGGTAAGCTCCTTATCTGTAAACTTATACTTAACGCTCTTGTCCTTTACATTTTCGTTGGCAACGATGATAGTCATTATCTTTGTCAGCGAAGCGGGGAACATTCTCTTGTCGTAATCGTATCCTGCGATTATCTCGTTGTTATCGACATCCACCAGGATAGCATACTTGGCGTTGATGTTGTCGGCCTTGGGGTCGATCTTCTTGTAATCGGCGGCTTCCTTCGGGATAGATATAGTCTTTATCTCTTCCGGCTTGCTCTCGTCCTCAGGAGGCTGGCTCTCATCCGGAGCCTTGGTCTCTGCCGGTTTTTCGTCCGGCTTGCTCTCGTCGGGCTTGCTGCTGTCATTGGAGAGTATGGGCACATCGGATGCCTTGTCGATAGTCCCTCTTCCGGTAACGACCATGATAGCCATTCCGGAAGCCAGAAGGATAATCAGTATAAGTATCGCGGCCAGCGCCGCACCGCCCTTGCGGTTCATAGTCTTCTTTCTCATTTCGGAGCTCCCTTTCATCATTATTCCATTTTCAAAGCAGTTGTCAGTCTTTATTCTCCCGTATAAATGTATGGCAGTATTGCAGTATATCGCTTCTGGTCACTATCCCAATGAACACCTGCCTGTCGTCGATGACAGGAACAAAGTTCTGATTTGTCGCCAGCAGCACCAGCTCGTCGATAGTCGCCGTAACGCTGACAGGGTTGCCCCTCACTCTTCGCGGGATGTCTGAGATGCTGTATTTTTCCAGATCGCGAACATCAAAGATATTGTTATCCAGCATAAAATAGAGGAAATCGCCCTCTGCTATGGTCTTGACATATTCGCCGCGGCGGTCGATGACCGGTATCGCGGTAAATCCGTGGTGGCGCATTTTCTCTATCGCCTGTCTTACAGTGCAGTCGTCGTAGACATAGTCGATGACTGCCTTGGGTTTAAGCAGTTTTAAAATATTCATTTCTTGATCAATGCCGCAGAGCGGCACCTCCGTTATTCTGTTTTGTTGTCATCCGATATGCTGCCGTCAGGCCTGCTCCCGTCCGGCAAGCTGCTGTCATCAGGCCTGCTCTCGTCCGGGGCGCTGCTGTCATCTGCGTGAGCATGGGACTTTCCGTAGGTGTAGATCAGCCGGAAAAGCGTATCGTAATCTATCTTTTTAAGGTCTGCGGAAGAGATGCCCATTTCAAAGAGCTCCTCCGTAGTTATCCCCCAGCTTGCACAGAGCCCCCGGCAGAAGCCGTCTCTTCCGTCCTCGCTGAGTGTGGAGAGATCAACGAATTCATCGGTGAAATAAGCGTTGAACACCGAGCTGTCGGCGGTCTGCTCCAGCTTGTCGATGACTCTGGTCTCGACGATATCGTCCTTGCCCTCGACATTATATCTTGTAGTATACTTTACAAGGTGTCCGTCTTTTTTATCGAAGCAGAATTCCATGACGGTCATATATGTCCCGCCGGTGTAGACATACTGCTCGATATCGTAGATATCGCTCTCGGGAGCGTTCACCGTCCCCGACTGTGCGACTCCCAGGCGCTCCAGCGCCGCGATCAGATTGACCTCCGGAAAGCTCTCTGTCTGGCGGTACATCCCGCAGACATTATCGAAATCATAGCATTTCCCGTTTATTGAGACCGAGCCGTGGCTTCCCAGCCTTTCGGTCTGGAGGATATACTTCCTTTCTCCGTCCGCGACACATCTTATCTTGATCTCATCCTCGATCTGATTTCCCGTCAGGGTACATTCGAGGGTATATCTGCCGCTTTTATAGATATTCGCGACCTTCTGCAGCCTGTTTCCGAGGCGGCTCTCGGCGGCCGGCAGAGCGCTTTCCGACATTTCTGACGAGACGATGCTCTCAGCAGGGCTCTCCTCTGAGGAAGAGCTGTCCTTGCAGGAGACAAAGCAAAGGCAGACTGCCGCTGCGCAAAGCGCGGAGACCAGCTTTTTAATCATTCAAAACACAGACCTTTCTCAAAAGATCCATACATTCAAAGCCTCTGCTCAGATCCCAGAGTCAGACGGCTTGCCAATATCATAAATTATATTATACCACTTTTATTACCCTTCTGTCAAGCACTGATCGAAGGGCAGAGGTCATATATTGTCGTTTCAGGGGATCAGAGACTCCATATCCGCCGGCAGCGGCGAGCTGATTATATGGTTCTCGTCGTCGTCGGGAGATACGAAGCTGACGCTGATACAGTGCAGCGCCTGCCGTCCGATATCTTCCGTGCTGCCTCCGTAGAGGCTGTCTCCCGCCAGCGGGAAGCCTATATGTGCAAAATGGACTCTTATCTGATGTGTTCTCCCCGTCAGAGGCGTGACCTCGCAGAGAGAGTACTTCTCACCGGTCCTGAGCCTCCGGAAGAGGGTCGAGGCTTCTTTTCCGTCCTCTCTGACGCAGCGGGTGATGATAGAATCCTCCGCTCTGGCGATAGGAGCGTCTATCTTTCCGGTCTCTCCAGGGTCTCCGCAGCAGACAGCCAGATATTTCTTGTCGAAGCGCCCCTGCAGGGCGGCGGCGGAGAACTGGCTTTTTGCGACGATCACGCAGCCAGAGGTACAGCGGTCCAGGCGGTTGACCGGCCTGAAAGGCAGGCCTTTATAGCGCTTTGCAAAATAATTCCCGAGAGTGTCTCCCTGATGCTTGATCGAAGGGTGGACCGGCATCCCTGCGGGCTTATCGAAGACCACAACTTCTCTGTCTTCGTAAAGCACCGGGACATCGGGGATGTCCGTGGAGGCCTCAAGTGTCGGTATCTCCTCCGGGGCAAGGTCGATCTCCTCGCCCTCAAAGACCTTATCAACTGTCCTGATGAGCTCGCCGTCTCTGCTCATTCCGCCCTCAGTGCGCTTGAGCCGGCAGCGGAGCCTGCGGGAAAAGCCCCTTTTGCGCAGAACTTCTCCCAGACTTTTGCCGTCCTCCTCCGGGCGAATGACGAGCTTATCTGGCATATTTGTTCCACCTCTTTATCATCGCGGGATATTTATCCTGCCAATAGGAGCGCATAACGTCCTCGGCAAAGGCGATAAATGTCATCTTAAAATAGGGCTCGAACACGAAATAGGGATAGATCAGCAAAAGCAAAGGTATATACTTCGCAAAAGACAGCAGAAGGCTCAGATATCTTCCGTGATTGCCGTCCATCAGCTTTACTGACAGATCGCAGGCATCAAATACATTGGCTCTTGGGTTCAGCGACATTATATATTTCGTCATCGTCAGCGAGATGCAATAGTGTATGAAGACTCCTGTCCAGACAATGGAAAACCCGATAGAGAGCATGAACAGGAACAGATCGACAGTCGTCAGAGTGTCTCCGCTGTGCTTGAAGCCGAAGTAATATATCCCGGCGGCGCCTATGAGCAGCGGGATAGCGGCAAAGAATTTCAGCATAGTCGGCAGGACTGAAGCGAGAGTCGATTTAGGATGTATCTTGCGGGAATTGTACTGGATATATCGCCTGGTCTCAACGAAATTGTTTCCCTCGTAGATATCTATCATCAGCCTGCGGAGGATGTAGTATTCCGGTGTGAACAGGAACAGCAGCAGCAGGATCCTGACAGAGAGCATAAATCTTCCCAGGCCTGTCCCCAGCAGGAAGGAAGGATAGAAACTGTATTCTATCCCTATATGCCTGAAAATGACATAAAGCAGCAGCTCGACAGTCACAAATATCAGCAGGAAGGCCGATTTGAACACAGAAAAGGAGATAGTCGTGCCCCACTTGCCTTTCAGACGCTCCAGCGCCTTTTTCTTGATCTGACTGTTTGTCAACGGAGTCGAAGTCATTTCCGGAGCACCTTCCTTTCATCAATACTTGCGATCATTCTGTATCTGAGGCTTATGCCTCTGCTTTATCCGCAGCCGCGGCTATTTCTCTTCGCTGTCCTTACTGTCTTCATCCGATTCAAACGGCAGCCTGCCCAGTATCTCAAAAGCCCCGGAGCGCTGCCACATCGCAGCATCGACCGCGATCTCGAAGCCCTCCCCGAAGCCGCAGCGGCATTCGTTGGGCCCCAGCTTCGGCAGCCCGAAGCAGGCCAGCATATCCATTATTATCCCGGAGTGGGTAACGACTGCGACAGTCGTAAAGCCCTCGTACATCATATCCGAGATGATAATGTTGAGCGCCTCAAAGCAGCGGTTGACCACATCTCTCGCAGATTCGCCGTTCGGCGGCGGATTATCCGGGCCGCCCTTCAGCCATTCAGTATAGGCCGGGTCTCCGGAGAGCTCGTCGGCGGTCTTGTTTTCAAAATCTCCGAAATCCATCTCTGCCAGCAGCCCCAGCTCGGCTGTATAGGCGCCGTGATAAAGGATATCAGCTGTCTGGGTGCAGCGCTTGAGGGGAGAGGTATAGACCTTTTGCACACGGGGATAATACAGCTTGTCTGCCTTGTCATAAAGCTCTTTTATACCGTCCGCGCTCAGGGGAACATCGGTAAGTCCGACATATCTGCCCTCTGTGTTCGCAGCGGTCATCCCGTGCCGGATAAGATGCAGCTTATAGTATTTCATTTAAGGACCTCCTCATAGATCATCTGGCATATTTTGTCAGATTGCAAAAACAATAAATATATCAAACAATACTTTTTGTTAAACATTTACTGGGAATTATACTTTACAAAAATGCTGAAATATGGTAGAATAACTAAGATAGGATCATAATGCCGTTTTATCGGTCAAACCCATACAGAGGACTCAGCAAGATGAAAGATCGACATAACCTTGAGACCGCAAAGCGGCTCTCAGAACTGCGCCGCGCCGCCGGGCTCACCCAGAAGCAGGCAGCCCGAATGCTCGGGACAACTCAAAGCAATATCTCACAGCTCGAACACGGCAAGCGCGGGCTCTCCAGCGAAGCCGCGATCGAGTTCTGCCGTCTCTACGGAGCCGATATCTCCGAGCTGCTGGGAGAAGGCCCCTCTCCGGCGGAGAGCTTTGCTCTCGGGAGAGCCGAGTCCCTGCTCAAAGCCATCGCAGAGAACTGCGAGCTCGACGATATAACACGCTCCGCAGGAGCTTATCTGTCTCTCTGCGTTTACAGGATGCTGCGCTCACTCTATGCGCTGAATCCTCATAATTCCTCCGAGCTCTTCTCTCTCCCGGAAAAGGAAGCCGAAGAGCTGTGCATGACCTTCATCGGCACCGAGCCGGAGCGGCTCTGCGCTCTGATCGAGGCGGCACCCGCTGCCAGGCGCAGTATGCTGGAGCTCCCCGTCGAGCGCTCCGCAGAGCTGAGAGGCTTTATCAAAGCCTGCGAAGATATGCTCCTCGGAAATAACTCTCCCGATACTTAATTATAGCATATTGCCCCGGCATTTGCAAGCACATTTTACATTCCCGGATATCAAAGGAGCCCGTATTTTAATGAAACTGAACGGAATTAGGCTTCACCACAACAAAAATACAGCAGAATGCGAGACTGTCAACCTGCCCTGCCCCGAAAAAGTCATCCTCTCCATGAGCCAGCATATCGGCGCCCCCGCCGAACCGAAGGTCAAGGTCGGAGATGAGGTCAAGGTCGGTACAGTCGTCGGCGATGCCGATACAAGAGTCACCTGCCCGGTACACGCCAGCGTTTCCGGCAAGGTCACAGCCATAGGCGAGCTGCTCCTGCCAAACGGCAAGACCTGCAGGACCGTCGAGATCACATCGGACGGAAAACAGGAGCCCGACCCTTCCCTTGCAGTGCCGGATATACACGATAAGGCCAGCCTTGCTGCCGCCGTAAGAGCCTCGGGCTGCTGCGGCATGGGCGGCGCGGGCTTCCCGACACACATCAAACTGAATTACGACGAAGAAAAACAGCATATCGATACCCTCGTCGTCAATGCGGCGGAATGTGAGCCGTATATCACCAGCGACTACCGCGAGCTTATCGAGAACAGCGACAGAGTCATCGGCGGGATGAAGCTCATCCGCGAGATCCTCGGGATCGAAAGAGTCGTTATAGGCATCGAAGAGAACAAGCCCAAGGCCATAAGCCTTATGCGGGAAAAGCTGGCAGGAGAAAAGGGCTTTGAAGTCCTGAAGCTGCGCTCCCTCTACCCTCAGGGCGCCGAAAAGGTCATCGCCTTCTATGCCACAGGCAGGATCGTCGAGGAAGGCCAGCTCACCTACGATCAGGGGATCATCGTCCTCAATGCTTCTACAACAGGATTTATTTACGACTATTCGCAGACAGGTATACCCTTCGTCTCCAGAAGAGTCACCATAGACGGAGATGCCGTCGGCAAGCCCGGCAATTTCCGCGCCCCCATCGGCATACGCATCTTCGAGCTGCTCTCCGCCGCCGGGACAGATATGGAAAAGGTGGAGCGCATCGTCGCCGGAGGCCCGATGATGGGCATCAGCGTCTATGACCACGACCTTCCTCTCCTGAAGACCAATAACGCTTTCCTTGCCTCCAAGCGGGAGGAAAAAAGGCCTGTGATGACAAACTGCATTCGCTGCGGGCGCTGCATAGCCGCCTGCCCCCTGGGGCTTATGCCCACAGAATTCGAGCGCGCCTACGACCGCAAGGACAGAGACGCCCTCAACCGCCTGAAAATAAACCTCTGCATGAACTGCGGGAGCTGCAGCTATGTCTGCCCCGCAAAGCGCCCCCTTGCCGAAAAGAACCAACTGGCAAAGGGCTTCGCCATAAGCAGATGATAAAGGAGATAATGTCTTGAAGGAATACACAGTCAGCCCATCGCCGCATATCAGAGACAGTATCACTACCTCTAAGATAATGCTGCACGTTATTATCGCTACTATCCCGGCGATGGCTGCCTCGGCTATATTTTTCAGTTGGAGAGCCCTGACTCTCATAGCTTTCTGTGCGCTCTCGGCTATGGTCTGGGAAAGGCTCTGCTGCTTTATCATGAAGCGCCCCGACAGCACCGATGACCTCTCCGCTATGGTGACAGGCATCCTGCTGGCTTTCAATCTGCCGGTAACACTGCCTATCTGGATGGCCGCCGTCGGCACCTTTGTCTCGATAGTAATAGTCAAACAGCTCTTCGGAGGCCTCGGGCAGAATTTTGCCAACCCCGCAATAGTCGGAAGGATAGTCCTTATGCTGTCCTTTACAAGCTATATGACCCATTGGGTCCTCCCCAACGGCCTCGATGCGGTCTCTACAGCGACCCCGCTGGTAACTGAGGACAGCTTCTCTTACTTCGACCTCTTCATAGGACGGTGCGGAGGCTGTATCGGTGAGACCTCAGCCCTGGCGCTGCTCATAGGCGGCGTGTATCTCTGCATCGTCAGAGTCATCAAGCCCTATGCCCCCCTCGCCTTTATAGGGACAGTTTATCTCTTCTCCGCCGCCGCAGGAAGAGACCCTATCTATCAGATACTCTCCGGAGGCCTGATGCTCGGCGCGATCTTTATGGCTACCGACTATGTCACTACCCCGGTAACAAATAAGGGAAGAGTCATCTTCGGGATAGGCTGCGGGCTCATAACCTGTGTCATCCGGTTCTGGTGCAGCCCCCCGGAGGGAGTCTCCTATTCGATACTCCTTATGAATATAGTTACACCGTATATCGATATGTTCACCCGCAAGAAAGCGGTCGGCGGGATATACCGCAGGAAAGAAAGCAGGGAGGAAAAGAATTGAAACAGTCTCTTATGCCCCCTGTCGTGCTGACGCTGGTCTGCGTTATAGTCTCGGCGCTGCTGGTCTTCGCTTACCGGCATACCTATGTAGACACTACGGGGATAATGACCGAAGAGCTCTCCGCCGCCTGCGAGGAAGTCTTCGGAAAAGGCGAATATAAGATCCTTCTGGATAAGTCTCAGGAGAAGAAAACTCCCCTGACCTTCGGAGTCGAAGGTGTCAAGGCTGTCATAACCGACGGCAGGAGCAAATGCTTCATCGAGATCGAGCAGGACGGTTACGCTAAGAACGGCCTGCATCTTCTCATCGGCATCGACCCTCACGGGAAGATCGCCGGGATAGAATTCCTCTCTATCGGAGAGACTCCCGGTGTCGGGACAAAAGTCCAGGATCCTAAGTTCATCTCGAAATTCATAGGCTACGGCTGCGGCACCGACGATGCCTCCATAGACGGCGTTACCGCCGCCACCTTCTCCTCAAAAGGCATGAAGGCAGCCTGCCGCAAGGCGGTAGAGCTTTTTGAAAAGAATAAGGAGGCGATATTCGGTGAATGAAGAAAAAAAGACCACTCTGACAGCCGAATTCACCAAGGGCCTCCTTAAAGAGAACCCCGTCCTGGTGATGCTGCTTGGAATGTGCCCGACCCTCGCCGTTACAACGATGGCCTCAAATGCTATCGGCATGGGCCTGGCGACGACCTTCGTCCTCGTCTGCTCAAACCTCGTTATCTCGCTCCTGAAAGGCGTCATTCCCAAGGCGGTAAGGCTGCCCTGCTTTATAGTCATAATCGCAGGCTTCGTTACCCTTATCTCCTTCGTTATGCAGAAATATCTCCCCCTGCTATACCGCTCGCTGGGAGTGTTCCTGACACTGATAACCGTAAACTGCATAATCCTCGGCCGCGCAGAGGCCTTCGCCTCCAAGAACAAGCCTCTTGCCTCAGTGCTGGACGGCCTCGGGATGGGGCTGGGCTTCACCCTCGCCCTCTTCGCTATGGGCAGCGTCCGCGAGATCTTAGGCTCCGGAAGCTGGTTCGGGATCAAGCTCCCCTATCTTAAAAACGACCCGATGCTGATCTTTATCATGCCCGCAGGCGGTTTCTTCGTTCTGGGGTGCATAATCGCTCTGGTCGGCAAGCTCTCGAAGAAAAAGCCTCCCAAGGAGATAAGCTGCGAGAACTGCCCCTCAGCCTCGATCTGCGGCAGGAGCAAAAAAGATACTGCCGATAAAGCCGGAGAAAGCGAGGCGGCAGAATGAAAGAACTGATAATCATCGTCCTGACTGCCGTGTTCGTCAATAATGTCGTTCTCTCGCAGTTTATGGGGATATGCGCCTTCCTCGGAGTCTCAAAGCAGCTAAAAAGCTCCCTCGGTATGGGCGGCGCCGTCATTTTCGTAATGGTCTGCGCAACAGCCTGCACCTACCCCGTCTATCTTCTGCTGGAAAGATTTGAGATCACCTATCTCCGGACAGTCGCTTTTATCCTGGTCATTGCGATGTTCGTACAGCTCATAGAGATAGTCATGAAAAAGACTATGCCGGGGCTATATAAGGCGCTGGGAGTCTACCTCCCGCTGATAACCACCAACTGCGCTGTACTGGGTGTCACAGTCTCCAACATAGACGAGGGCTATACCCTTGTGCAGTCTCTCTTCAATGCCCTGGGAACAGGCCTTGCCTTTACCCTCGCGCTGGTGCTCTTCTCGGGAGTCCGCGCAAGGATAGCGGATTCAAATATCCCCGAGACCTTCAAGGGCGTCCCTGCGACACTGATCGCAGCCTCTATAGTCTCGCTGAGCTTTATGGGCTTTTCCGGGATGTTCAGTTGATAAGTAGTATTGACCGTAAGGAGTTCAGACCATATCATGGATTATATCATACCCATAGGCCTCTTCGCCCTTCTAGGGCTGGTCTCGGGAGTTCTGCTGACAGTCGTTTCAAAGGCCTTCGCAGTAAAGACCGACGAGCGGCTCGAAAAAGTCGCGGAAGCGCTGCCGCAGGTCAACTGCGGAGCCTGCGGATATTCGGGCTGCGCAGATTATGCCGGGGCTGTAATAAAAGGAGCCCCCTGCAACCTCTGCAAACCCGGAGGCGCCGCAGTTGCTGCTAAGGTCGCCGCCATAATGGGCGTAACAGATAAGGGCGCACAGTCCCTCAAAGCCTTCGTGCGATGCAGCGGAAGCTGCGATAAGGCCGGGCATAAATATGCCTTCGGCGGGATAAATTCCTGCAGCGCCTGCAATAAGTATTATAACGGCTCAAAGCTCTGTACCAGCGGCTGCCTCGGCTACGGCGACTGCACAAAGGTCTGCCCCCAGGGAGCTATAAGCATCAGAGACAGGATCGCCGTTATCGACAGAAGGCTCTGCATAGGCTGCGGGCTCTGTGTCAACGAATGCCCCAATGCGCTCATCTCCCTGCGGCCGGAAAGCCAGCGATATGAAGTCGCCTGCTCCTCCGCTGCCCCCGGAAAGGTGACACGCAAGCTCTGCTCGTCAGGGTGCATCGCCTGCGGGATGTGCGTAAGGAACTGCCCGCAGAAAGCGATCTCAATCAAAGATAACCACGCGCTCATCGACAGCGCTCTTTGCATAGGGTGCGGTGTATGCAAGGAGAAATGTCCTGTGGGCGCTATCATAGACACTCAAATGCCAGGAGGAAATCAAAATGAATGAAAAAGCAAGAAAGAAGTGTATAGAAGCAATGTTCGAGCTCTACCCCAGAGGCAGAAAGCTCATCTATGAATCCTTCGATAAAATGGACGACAGCCTGACCCGTACCCAGCAGATCATACTGCTGGCACTCTCTGTCCAGGATAACCTCTCTATGTCTCAGCTCGCAGACAGGATCTGCACCAGCAACGAGCAGGCTACACGAGCAGTCGCACAGCTCGTGGATAAGGGATATGTCATCAGGATGCAGAACAAACAGAACAGGCGCGTCGTGAATATCAGCCTTACCGAAAAGGCCAGAAATCATGTTGAGGAAGCCAAGCAGGAAGTCCTCTCCGATACCCTCAGCACTGCCAAGGGCCTGACCGACGAGGAGCTCAAGACTCTCAATACCAGCCTCTCGAATGTAATAACCATCTTCAACAAGCTCCAGAAATAAATATCCGTATATTACAACTGTTTCCGGGCTCCGCTCACCGCAAATGATCCCGCGGGGGACCCTCTGGTGAGTCTTATGCACTGGAAAGTTTAACTTTTGGCAAAGATTGTAAATTTTCAGAAAGAAAAGAACAGAGGAAAAGGAAATGCTAAAAAAGATCTGGGAAGAAAAAACAAAAGCTGTGTTCGTAGTTCTGCTGGCTGTCGGGATGCTCCTCTTTATAAGCATCGCGGTCTGCGGAGACTATTATTCCGAAATGGAGCTGCGCTCCGAAAGGATCATGACCGTCGTCGGCTGTGTATTAAGCATCATCGGCGAGCTCGGAGTCTGTGTTCTGGGGTTCTTTGCTTATAAAAAGCTGGAAAAGCCCGTCAAATTCAACCCGATACTCTTCGCTCTGGCGGCAGCGCTCTGGTCGTATTCTCTCTCGGAGCTCTGCATGGGAGCGTTTTTTATCAAGTTCTATCCGCTCTATAATATCATGGGCTTTGCGATCTACGCTGCGGTGTTCCTCATAGGCGCGGCAGCCTTCAAGCGGCCCAAGATATGGTTCTGTGTCTGGGAAGTGCTCTTCGCGGTGTATTCCATCGCCCAGTATTACCTTACCAAGTTCCGCGGAGCGCCGATCAAATTCACCGATTTCGCCAATCTCCGCAGCGCGGCAGAAGTCAAGAGCGAGTATAAGCTGACCGCCTCCTTTACCGTCATCTGCGCACTTCTGGAGATCGCAGTCGTGCTGTTTGTGACGATCAGAGCCGAGCTCCGCTCGGAGAACGCAAAGCCGAGACTCATCACCCTGGGCGCTGTCGCTGTCCTTTCGGCAGCATTTGTGCTGATCTCCAAGCCCAGCTATGACTACGGGGTGAATAACCGTATCATCAAGCTGAATTTCTCCGGCGACGAAGATTGGGATACCTCCCGCCGGGTCGGAAGTATGCTGATGTTCTATTACGACGGAGTGTATAACCATGTTCAGATGCCCGATGATTATACCACCGAAAAGGGCGCCGGGCTCACGGAAAAGTATCCCGAAGAGCAGCCTTCCGGAAAGACTCCCGTTATCATCGCTGTCCTCAATGAGAGCTTCTCGGATTTCAGCCATATCTCCGGCTTCAACACCAATAAGGACTATATGCCTGTTATCCACTCCCTCTCGGAAAATACCATAAAGGGAATGGTCACTGTCTCGCCCTACGGCGGATATACCTGCAATTCCGAGTATGAGTTCCTGACAGGCAACACAATGCACTTCCTGCCGCTGGGCTCGGCTGTTTATACAAATTACCTTGAATCAGATCAGGATTCCATCGTCCGGGCGCTGAACAAGCAGGGCTTCGAGACCGTCGCCTTTACCCCCTGCGGCCCCGCCCTCTGGGACATCGGCCTCGCTTATGAATATCTGGGCTTTAAGACCAAATATTTCGGCGGGGAACTGGGGATAACTTCAAACGAGCTCTGCAACGGGCAGCTCCCCGACCATGTCCTCTTTGAAAGAGTCTGCGAGCTGGCCGATAACAGAGACAGATCCAAAGGCATATTCTTCTGGGTCACAACTATGCAGAACCATGCGCCCTATAACTACGAGGTCGAAGGCGGAGTCGAGCTTACGGATATCGAGGACGAGAAAGCAGAGCGCTATCTCAACTGCGTATACCAGAGCGACAAGGCCCTCGGCGAGATGATCGAGCATTTCAAGGATTACGACGAGGATGTCATCATCGTTATGTTCGGAGACCATTACCCCCATATTCCCTCCTTCTCGGAGAAGCTCTACGGCGGCTCCCTCTCCGGGCTCAATGCCGAGGAGTATTCCAGGATCCACCAGACACCATTCGTTATCTGGAGCAACCGGGATATCGGCTCAAAGGAGCTTACCGACATCAGCCTCAACTATCTGGGCGCGGAAATGTTCAAGGCCGCAGGCCTGCCGCTGACCCCGATACAGCAGGAGCTGGAGCATATCAGAGAAAAGCTGCCCATAGTGTCCGGCTTCGGATGCAGGACAGACGACGGCGTATGGCACGCTGTCGGCGACGACCTCGGAGAAGATTATGACAGCGCTCTCGAGGAATACAGGACAATGCAGTATTACAGGATGTTCGACGATAAGCGGAGAATACCCTGACCATCTGAAAGGAGAGATCTTATGACACTCAGAGAATCGGGCGAAGATTACCTTGAAACTATACTTATCCTGCACGAAAAAACAGGCTTTGTCCGCTCTATCGACATCGCCAATGAGCTTGGATATTCCAAGCCCAGCATCAGCCGCGCTATGGGGATACTCAAAGAGCACGGCTTCATAACCGTTGAGCAAAGCGGACAGATACTTCTTACCAAAGAGGGTAAAAAACGCGCCGGCGAGGTCTATGCCAGGCATCTGCTGCTGACAAAATTCCTCTCGAAGGTCCTGGGAGTCTCCGCTGAGAATGCAGAGAACGATGCCTGCCATATCGAGCACGTCATCAGCCAGGAGACCTTTGAAAAGCTGACAGACTTTGTCGAGAGCTACGGCAAGTAAAAACCGAAGGAACAAACGAAAAGCCGTATATCCTCCCGCCGCGGGGCAGGGATATACGGCTTTTTTATACCTTTGCGCAGATGCAGAGGCCTATGTTTTCAATTATTCTGCAGGGGATACCTTTTTAACGGTATAGCCTTCCTTCTCCAGCAGCTTGAGGATGCCCTTTTCGGTAAAGAAATGCGAAGAGCCGACAGATACTACGATGTTTTTCTTTCCGCTCTTCATCAGCTTGATTATGCCGTCCTTCATTCCGATATTGCGATCGAAGAGCATTACCTTATTGTAGCTCTCCAGCAGCGACACTTCCTCTTCTGTCATCGGGGAACCCATCTTCTCGGCTTTCTGCTTGATCTTTTCAATATCGGCGCCGTCCTCAAAGTAGGCGCTGTCGCCCCTGCACCAGGCCTCATAGGTACTTTCCATCTCTTTGATGACCTGATCCTTGGTCTGGACGGTATAGCCGGAGATCAGAGCCTCCATTACCTTGTCGGGGATCCCTGTGAACATATTGAGCTGATCCTCTGCCGATTCCAGCTCGTATATCTCCTTGCCGGCCTCCTGGGCTCTGGCTGTAAGGAGGTTATCGACACCGTAATCGCTGCTGAGCCCCAGCTCTGTTACGACCAGATTTTCCAGCAGAGATACCCAGACCCAAGGGCGTGATGTCTTGAAAAGCGAAAGGTTCGTGCCGAATTCATTGGCAAATTCCGTTGCTTTTTTGCAGACCTCCGGGTCGATATGGTTTTCGATGTTATCACCGTCTTCGTAATACATGAGCTTGATCTGCTTGAGCTGCAAAGCGTAATTTGTCAGCGTATTGGATACATTGCACTCAACGGCCAGCAGATCGGCCTCGTCCAGAGCATCTGTTATTACTGCCGGCAGCGGCACACAATCCTCTTTGAGCGTGTGCATCGCCGGGACGAGTGTGACCTTGACTCCGTCCTCAGTAGTGATCTCATAGACCAGAGGGGTCAGCTTGGAAGCCTCCTCTGGGGCATCGGGTGCGGAAGAAGTTGTTTCCGGGGATGCGGTCTCCTCTCCGGAGGGGGCTGTCGTTTCGGGAGCATCGGTCGTCTCTGAGGGCTTTTCCGTAACGCTCCCGGGTTCGGAGGAGGATGTCGCAGCCGGGGGAACAGTCCCTGTGGCCGCAGCAGAGCTTTCCTCTCCGGCGCAGCCTGTTATCGCCGCAAGACACATCGACAGGCAGATCGCCGCCGAAATGATCCGTTTCTTCATAGTGTTCTCCTTTCGATTGCAGGGGTAGTTTCTCTTTAATCAAGGCAAGTAAAAAGCCTCTGACCCGCAGAGGCTCGATATGCTTAATCCTCGTTTGTTGCCGCTTCAACGTACCTGACGATGTCACCGACTGTCTTGATCTCATTGAGCTCCTCTTCGGAGATCTCGATATCGTATTCGTCGCCGACTGCCATTGCAACTTCCATTACGTCAAGAGAATCGGCGTTAAGGTCGTCCTGTATTGACGAATCGAGTCTGATATCCTCGGCATCAATGTCAAGCTGCTCAGCGATGATCTGGCAGATCCTATCAAAAATCATGCGAAACCCCTCCTGATATCTTTATTTCAGCTTGCAAAGCGGCATTCGACCGCTTCGGGCTGTACCATAATGATATTATAGCGAATGATATATAATTCGTCAAGCCTTTTTGCAAAAAAATTTCAGTTTCCGTTTTTTTGTATGAAGAATAAGCGCCCCCCGGCTGACATTGTGTGTTTTTATAACAGTTTTTCGGGCTTTTTTTGCTGCTTTTATCTTTACAAGAAGGCCGCTGTATGCTATAATAATATAAAGCTCACGATCCGGGCTATTATTGCAGTCGGGATTTCTGCATCCGGGTCGGGAGGATCAAAGGCAACACCGCACGACCCGCGGCTAACGCCTCTGCACATCATCTGCTTGCCAGCTTTCCGTCATATTACCCAAATTCTCCTTGACTTGCGTCAGCAAGCCTGCGTCAAATTTAGGCAATCTGACGAAAATCTGGACGGCGCATCTGATGCACAGGGGTCGTGCGGTGTTGCCCAAAGCAAAGGGGAGCATTTTATGAAAAGGCAGGATTATCTTAGCTGGGACGAATACTTTATGGGCATCGCCCTGCTCTCCGCGGGCAGGAGCAAGGATAACAACACTCAGGTCGGGGCCTGCATAGTCTCCGAGGAGAACAAGATCCTCTCTGTCGGCTATAACGGTATGCCTACCGGCTGCAGCGACGACGATATGCCCTGGGAGAGGGAAGGAGCTTTTCTCGAAACGAAATACCCCTTTGTCTGCCACGCAGAGCTCAATGCAATACTGAACCGCTCAACAGGCAGCCTCAAAAACGCCAGGATCTATGTCTCTCTATTTCCCTGCAACGAATGTGCCAAGGCGATAATCCAGACAGGGATAAAGGAAGTTGTTTACTGGGAGGACAAATACGCCGATTCCGACGGAGTCAAGGCTTCAAAGCTCATGTTCGGCATGGCGGGAGTCACCATAAGGCAGTATGTGCCCACAGGCAGAGAGTTTATCCTGAAGGTCTGAGCTCCGGACGGATATGCGCCGCCCGGGGATGCCTCCTGCTGCAGCAAAGCGGCGGGAGCAAAGCAATTCACATCAGTTATTTGAAAACCATCACTATTTAAAAGGAGGATGAACATGAAACTAAGAACAAGGATCGCAAGCATGGCTGTCAGCGCCGCTATGCTTATCAGCACTGCATCATTTGCAGTATCAGCCCAGAGCGAAGCTGATACCGGAAAGAAAAGCGGGTTTATACAGGGTACTTTTTCCTTCCCGCCGGCATTTTCTTCAGAAAATATCACCGACATCTTCTTCTATAACGACAGCTATTTCCTGACATCCCCCGAAGATGCCGATCCGCACCGTACTTCCCTCTCTATGGCGCTTTCGCTGGCAGTCATGGAAAAATCGAGCTCGACCGGGATAAAGAATTTTTATGACCAGATCGGGTTTCAGGATATGGTCGCTGAGGATATGAGCTCAGAACCGACTTCCGATTCCATCGGAACTGCTATCGCCCATAAGGATATAGGCGGGACAGAGCTCGTCGCTGTCGCAGTACGAGGTGCAAAATACGATGCAGAATGGGCCTCGAACCTTACCGTCGGCGCCTCGGGAGATATCGCAGGCTTCGCAGCCTCCGCAGCAAAGGTCGCCGCCAGGATACAGTCCTATATCTCTCAGAACAGCCTCTCCAATGTAAAGATCTGGATAGCAGGCTATTCCAGAGGAGGAGCTGTGTCCGATCTCCTCGGTGCAAACATAATCAAAAACGCCGCCGCATTCTCTACCAAGCCCGAGGATGTCTATGTTTATACCTTTGAATCCCCCGCTGCCTCCGCAGCACAGGAGACTTTCAGGAATATCCATAATATCCGCAATGTCAATGATATCATCGCTATGGTATATCCCGAAGCCTGGGGCATCTATCACTGCGGCGTCTGCGAAGAGATCGGCGAGGCGCAGACGATACAGACCAAGTATTTCAAACTGGATCCCTCAGTAGGTTTCCTCGGAGATATCGGTGAGACAACGGTACCGGAATTCAACAAGAGCCTTCTCGAAACGCTTGTAAAGGACCTTCCGAGAGAAAAGTTCACCGGAGCTTTCGGGCAGGTAATAGCTTCGCTGCTACAGAATATCTTTACCTTCGGCACATCCGATTTTGTCGAGGCCGGAAAATTCCTGAAAGATGAGCTCATTGGCGACCAGAGCATTATGAACGCCGTTCTGGGCAATCCCGATCTTACGATGATCCTGCAGGACGATATCTTAGGCGGCATCCTCTTCCACAACTCCGACAAAATGTATCAGAAGCTGACAGATGATCTGCTCAACGTAATCAACAAGACTGTAAGCAATGCTGCATTGGCCGGCAGGCCTATCCCCAAGCTGTTTTCCGATCAGGAAAAGATGGCCGAGCTGACCGATATGATATATCCCCTCCTCAGGACTCTCGGCCCCGTTATCGTAAGAGACTGGTACTACAACACTTCCTTCCCCTCCAACTATGATGACCCGAACTACGACCCAAATATGCTCTACTCTGACGGAGCCCCCGGAACTCAGGGCCTGCAGCCGGATACCCCTTATAATTTCTTCTATCTCACGACCGCCATTACACAGTTCAAGACCATCGTCGCCGCACACTACCCCGAGAACAACTGGGAGCTCGTAAAAGCTATGGACAGCTACTATACCGACGGCGTTCCCAAGGAAGAGGAACCGACCGACCCTCAGACCGATCCTCAGACCGATCCTCAGACCGATCCTCAGCAGGATCCTGAGTCTCAGCCCGAATCCCAGCCTGACCCCCAGCCGCAGCCGGACAATGTCCCCAAGACCGGAGCTGCAACAGCAGCAGCCGCAGCCGCAGTCATAGTTGCTGCCGGCCTTGCAGTAGCCGTAAGAAAGCACGAAAGATAAAAACGGTCTGCTGCAAGCAGAAAGATACAACAAAAACCGTATATCCTTCCCGCCCGCAGCGGGAGGATATACGGTTTTTCAGTTGTGTTATCGGCTGTCAATCCTTCTTGCCGGCAAGGATACCGTAGCATTCCGGGCGCCTGTCGCGGAACACTCCCCATTCCAGCCGGGCTTTGTCGCAGGCGGAAAGGTCGATCTCCGAGAGCAGCACCTCGTCGCCCTCTCTTCCCGCCGAAGCTGCCAGCTCCCCGACTCCGTCGGTTATAAAGGAGGAACCGTAGAATCTCAGCGCCGAGCTCTGCCCGCCGTTCTCTTCGCAGGGCTCAACTGTTTCCAGCCCGTAGCGGTTTGCCGCGATGACAGGGATAAGGTTTGCCGCAGAATGTCCCTGCATGGTGCGCCTCCAGTGAGGCATACTGTCTGTCTCAAGGATAGGCTCCGAACCGATGGCAGTAGGATAAAGGATGAGCTGCGCCCCCATTACAGCCATAGCTCTTGCAGCCTCCGGGAACCACTGATCCCAGCAGATGCCGACACCGATCCGCCCGAATCTTGTCTCCCAGACTCTGAAGCCTGTGTTGCCGGGGGTAAAATAAAACTTCTCCTGATAGTAATGGTCGTCCGGTATATGGGTCTTGCGGTATACTCCCAGCAGTGAGCCGTCGGCATCCAGCACAGCAACAGAATTGTAAAGCACATAGCCGTCTCTCTCGTAAAAGCTGACAGGCAGCACCACGCCCAGCTCTGCCGCCCTCCTGGAAAAATGACGGACAGCGTCGTTCTCCGAGACAGGCTTGGCATGATCGTAATAGTCATACCGTCTTTCCTGACAGAAATACTGTCTCTCGAAAAGCTCCGGCAGCAGGATGACATTTGCGCCCCCCGCCGCTGCCTCGCGCACCAGCTTATCGGCATGGGCTATATTTTCATTAACATTTTTAGTGCAGTCCATCTGGACTGCGGCTGCGGTGATCTTCATTTTTATATCTCCTTCGCGGAAATTTATTCTGCCCAGAAGAGCCTGCCCTCATTCCGGGGAGCTGCCGGCGGGATCTCTCCCTCGGAATATCCCACAGCGCAGTGGCCTATGCCCTCCCATTCGCCCTGAACGCCCAGATCGGTCAGGAGCTGCTTCCATTCCTCCTGCTCGAACTCCTCTTTGGCGCGGTGTATCCAGATACTGCCGAGGCCGAGAGAATGAGCGGCAAGCATAAGGTTCCCCATTACGAGGCTGCCGTCGTAGACCCTGTTAGGCCAATCCTTTTCTGCAAGAACGATAAGTATGGCGGGAGCACCATAGAAGGGGTCGAAATCCTCTCCCCAGCCGCCGATCCTGCAATTGGCTTTCGAGAGCCTGTCCCTCAGCTCCTTGTCGGTAACAGCGACTATTATCGCCTTCTGCTGACCTCTTGCGCTGGCGGCATATAGCCCGGCCTCAGCGATCTGAGCCAGATCCTCTTTAGAGGGCATATCGCTTTTGAACCTGCGTATGCTCCTGCGCTCTTTCATAGCCCTGATGATATCGTTCATTATGCTCTTCCTCCTTATCCTTCTGCGATATGCGGTGTTGCCTAAATTTCCCGTATTCTGGCGGCTGTCTCAGCTGATATTCCTGGCCTTGCCGACAGATATGCAGTTATCCAGTACTGCTCTCAGGTCGGTGCCGGGTTCGGCCTCCCATTTTCTTTCCCCGACAACAGTATAGACCGTCCTGCCGTCATCGGAGACAGCCTCATCGTAATGGTCCCTGTAGAACACCCCGTCAGAGACTCTGCATCCCCGCTTGATCCCCATGAACTCCGAAAGGGGGCAGCCGGGGAAGTTGACATTGTGTATCTCATTCCTGCCGACAGGCTCGTCGATGAGCTCAGCGACAAGCTCATCCAGATAGCGGTCGGTGACTTCATGGCAGCCGGTGGAATGTTCCGAGAATGCGATGGTATGTATCCCCTGAAAGGCCGCCTCGAAGGCCGCTCCGACCGTCGCGGAATACTGGAGGTCTGTGGCGACATTATAGCCGAAGTTCACCCCCGAAAAGACCACATCCGGCCTGCCGGGGACGATATTCAGCACCCCGATGCGGACACAGTCGGCAGGGGTGCCGGTGCAGGCATAAGCGTGAACGCCCTCAACGGGGAAGCTGACCTCCCAGGCCTCAAAGCTGCCGTGGAGGGAGATGCTGTGCGACATGGCGCTTCGCTGGCTGTCGGGGGCGACTATCCAGACCTCGCCGTATTCAGCAGCTACCCTCGCCAGCCTTATCAATCCGTCAGCCGCTATGCCGTCATCATTCGTGATAAGTATCTTTCTCATTGCCTATTCCTTTCTTTTGAGGACGCTCCGTATCTCTGTCTTGCGGTCATATCCGTTATTTCGGTATCTGCTGGGTTATGCAGTGAATATTCCCGCCGCCGATGATTATCTCTCTTGCATCTATCGGAACTATCCGCCTTTCGGGGCAGAGGGCTTCCATTATGCGGACAGCTCTCTCATCGCTCTCCTTGTTCTCCCCGCCGAACTGCGGCAGCAGCACTGCGCCGTTGGTAAAGCAGAAGTTCACATAGGAGGCTGCCAGCCTCTCACCGACCTCCCGCTCGTCTTCGCCCTCCTCGAAGGTATAGCCTGCAAGGTCGTGCCCGGTTATCCTGACGGGGGCATCCGGTATGGGCAGCTTATGGACTTTTATCATTCTGCCTTTTGCGTCTCTGACGCTTTCAAGATAGTCGAGGCTTGCTTTTGAAAGGGCAAACTGCGGATCATTCTCATCGTCTGTCCAGGCCAGGACTACTTCTGCGGGACGTATGAAAGCGCAGGCATTATCAACGTGCTCGTCGGTCTCATCGTTATATATCCCTCTCGGCAGCCAGAGGACTTTTTCTCCGCCCAGATATTTGCAGAGCTCCTGCTCTATCTGTTCTTTTGAAAGCTGAGGATTTCGGCCGGGGCTCAGAAGGCAGCTTTCGGTCACCATGATCGTCCCCTGGCCGTCGGAATGTATGGAGCCGCCCTCAAGGACAAAATGCTGCGCATCATAGAAGTCATAGCCTGCAAGCTCACAGAAGCGGGAGGCCAGGGCATTGTCTTTCTCCCAATGGGCATAAAGCCCGTTATATTCCCCGCCCCAGGCGTTGAACTGCCAGTCTATCCCCCGGACGGCGCTGCCGTCCGAAACGAATGTCGGGGCGACGTCTCTCGCCCAGGAATCGTCCGAGGGAATGTTTAATATCTCGATATTTGCACAGCCGTCGAGCATTTCACGGGCCTTGGCTTCGGTGTTGTCGCTGACGATGACAAATGCAGTTTCGTCCTTTGCTATCTCGCGGATAATATCCGCGAAAACTCTCTGCGCCGGCTCTGCACCGTAGCCCCAGGAGCCCGGACGCTCGGGAAAGATCATTACTGTCCCTCTGTGCGGAGAGAACTCCGCAGGCATATAAAACCCGTCAGCCGACGGAGTTGAGTTTAGTTTCATATAATATCACCCAAGGTCATTAAGTCTGTATCTCACCCAATCAAAAAGCAATCCCGAAAGGGCTGCAAGGTCAGCTTCCCCGCCGCCTTTAAGCCGGATGAACTCCGATATGACCGGCTTATCCGAGGGAGCTGCTCTTTCAAGGAGCTCCTTCTGAGTCCTTACAAATTCTCCCGTTTCCCTGTAAACTATCGCCTGAACGACAAAGGAGGCCGACTTGTAAAGGTTTTTAAGCGTCCTTTCCTTTTTTCCATAGAGCGAATTGTGTACGCAGATATGATAGATACTGCAAAGCCCTGCCTTTATCGCCCTGACAACGTCCTCGTCAGTGATCCCGGGGATCAGACCGCCAAGGTCGCCGCGAAGCGGAATGGTATCGTGGAAGAGCTGGAAAAGGTCGGGAACGTCCCAGTTCGCAAGGTCTTCCTTACAGGAAAGGAACCCGCAGCAAAGCTCACGGTCGGCCAGCGTGTCCAGCATATCAGAGTACCGCTGAACATCTGAATAATCGAGTTTGTCAAGTATGACGACCATATCTATATCGCTTTTTTCAGTCGCTTCTCCTCGGCTGTAACTGCCCTGCAAGCCGATGAACAGAACTCTGTTTTGGAAGGTTTTTTCAAGTGCAGCGCAGAAGTCCGCCGTCCATTGTTCTATATTGACCATATCAGTCTCCCGGTCTGCGGACCGTCAGGACAGCCTTTGTTTGAAGTCCTCATAGCCGAAACGCTTGATGACCTCATAGCTGCCGTCCTCGCGAAGTATGCCGATATCCGGAAGAGGCATACCGTTGAAGGTGTTGTTCTTGACGAATGAATATATCGCCATATCCTCAAAGCAGAGGCGGTCACCGATCTCCAGCGGCGCATCAAAGCTGTAATCTCCGATGACATCTCCCGCAAGACAGGTGCGGGAGGAAAGGCGGTAGGTGTGCGCCTTCCCGCCGGCTTCTCCCGAGAGATACAGCGGCGGGCGATAGGGCATTTCAAGCACATCCGGCATATGACAGGCCGCCGATGCGTCAAGTATCGCTATGTCAATGCTGTTGTGTACGATGTCCATTACTTCCGTAACCAGCCACCCGGCACGCAGAGCAACTGCCTCGCCTGGCTCGAGATAGACCTGAACTCCGTATTTTTCCCTGAAGCCCTTTATCAGCCGTATAAGACGTTCACGGTCGTAATCCGGGCGGGTGATGTGGTGCCCTCCCCCGAAGTTTACCCATTCAAGGCCTTTCAGATACTTTCCGAATCTCTCCTCAAAGGCCGCCAGCGTCTGCTCCAGCGCATCGGAATCCTGCTCGCAGAGAGTATGGAAATGCAGGCCGTCGATGTATTCAAGTACGCTCTCGTCAAAGTCGCAGAGCCGCACTCCCAGCCGCGAGCCGGCAGCGCAGGGGTCGTATATTGCCGTCTCCTGTGTCGAGCACTCGGGATTGACCCGCAGGCCTATGCTTCTGCCGCCGCATCTGCCCCTGAACTTTTTTAGCTGGGGGACAGAATTGAAAACGATATGGTCGGAGACAGCGACGATCTCTTCAAACTCCGAGTCTTTGTAAGCGGGGCAGAAAACGTGTACCTCCCCGGGGAATTCCTCTCTTCCCAGCTTTGCCTCGTAAAGCCCGCTGGCAGTAGTCCCGCAGAGATAGCGCGACAGCATGGGATACACCGCAAAAGCAGAAAAAGCCTTCTGCGCCAGCAGTATCCTGCACCCTGCTCTCTCCATAATGTCGCTGAGTATCTCAGCATTACGGCGAAGCCCCGCCTCGTCGAGGACATAGGCGGGGGTCGTTATATTTCTGAAGATCGGATCAGCCGTTTTTATCATATCACTCCACCATTACAGGGTTTTCATCGACTACCCAGGGCAGGCCGTACTTGTTCAGCATATCCATATAGGGATCCGGGTCGAATTCTTCGACATTGAATACGCCCTTCTTATCCCAGGTGCCGGAGGCGACCATTGCTGTGCCGATCATAGCGGGAACGCCTGTCGTGTAGGAAACTGCCTGAGCGCCGGTCTCCTTGTAACATTCCTGATGGTCGCAGACATTGTAGATATAGACAGTCTTTTCCTTGCCGTCCTTGATGCCCTTGAAGATGCAGCCGATGTTGGTCTTGCCGACAGTGCGCGGGCCGAGAGATGCCGGGTCGGGCAGCAGAGCTTTCAGGAACTTGATAGGCACTATCTCATGCCCTTCAAACATAACAGGAGTAGTCCCCAGCATACCGACATTTTCAAGACACTTCATGTGTGTCAGATAGCTCTGGCCGAAGGTCATGAAGAAGCGGATGCGCTTGATCCCGGGTATGTTCTTGGCAAGGCTCTCGATCTCCTCGTGGTGCAGGAGATACATATCTTTCATGCCGACGCCCTTAAAATTGTATTCTCTCTTGATCTCCATAGGCTTTGTTTCTACCCAGTGTCCGTCCTCCCAGTAGGAGCCGTTGGCAGAGACCTCGCGGAGATTGATCTCGGGGTTGAAATTGGTAGCGAAGGGGTAGCCGTGGTCGCCGCCGTTGCAGTCGAGTATGTCGATATAATGGATCTCGTCGAAATAATGCTTCAGAGCGTAGGCGGAATATACCTGAGTAACTCCCGGATCGAAGCCTGTTCCAAGCAGAGCGGTGAGGCCGGCCTTTTTGAACTTCTCATCGTATGCCCACTGCCAGCTATAATCAAAATATGCAGTGAAGCCCTTTTCCTTGCAGCGCTTCTCGTAGATCGCTCTCCACTCAGGATCGTCGGTATCCTCGGCCTCATAGTTGGCGGTGTCGATATAGTTGGCTCCGCATTCCAGGCAGGCATCCATGATGACCAGATCCTGATAAGGCAGCGCAACGTTCAGAACGGTATGGGGCTTGTACTCCTTCATAAGCGCAACGAGAGAATCAAAGCTGTCGGCATCCACCTTTGCGGTAGTGAGCTTTGCCTTGGTCCTGCTCCTGAGCTTTTCCGCCAGAGCCTCGCATTTTGAGACAGTCCTGCTGGCGATCATGATCTCCGTAAAGAGCGGATTCTCACAGCACTTGTAAATTGCGACAGTTGCAACTCCGCCGCAGCCGATGACGAGTAATTTCATAGTCGATCTCTCCTTTTCAGAAATTGTATATACAGTACCCCGCCGAAACCGTGTTACGCTTGCGACATTTTATCAGCCGGGTGTTTTTTTATCAGTGAATAAAGCGATCTCGGCGTATGCTTCAGTTCGGCGTTATATTCCGTCAGCTCCAGCCCTTCCGAATCTGCCAAAGCGCTTTCGATCATCTTTTTGGTAAGCTCCGGCACATCGTCTCTTGTCAGCGCCTCCCGGGCATCGAGCCACAGGACCTCGCTGTTTTCATCGTTGTCCGGTCTGGCTTCTCCCGAAACATATTCTGCGGAAAAAACGATATACCAATCGTGCATATTGAATCTGATCCCGATGATGCTTTTCGGTTTCACGGTCACAGCCGTTTCTTCCATAAATTCACGGATCAGAGCATCCTGCGGCGATTCCCCGATATTTACATAGCCGCCCGGGATTATGAGCTTTCCCTTGCCGCCTCCGTAGGTGTGTCTGGCAAGCAGCACTTTTCCCTCTCTGATCACTACACCGGCAACGCTTTGCCCCCAGTTCGTATTATCACTCATTGCTGCACCTCACTTTGCTGAGCTCCTGCCCTCCTCTTCCTCTAACAGGTCTTCAACATATTTAGGCAGCATAAATGCTCCCGTATGAAGATTGGTAGTATAGTACCAGGTCTTGATATGCCTGTTCTTCCAGCGCCCGGCATCAAGATCTTTAAGAGGATGATATTTCTTGCTGGCAAATCCGAAGAGCCAGTAGCCCGAGGGGCAGGTAGGTATATGCGCCTGATATACTCGGCTTATGGGGAAGGAGCGGAAGGCCTTGCGGTGCATAGCGCGGCAGGTCTCCTCATCCTCGTCGAAGAAAGGCGAGCCGTGCTGATAGACCATTATGCCGTCATCGTGCAGAGCCTTGAAGCAGGAGCCGTAGAATTCCTTGGTAAAAAGCCCTGCGGTATGCCCCAGGGGGTCGGTTGAATCATTGATGATAAGATCGTATTCGTCCTGCTTGCCCCGAAGGAAACGCAGGCCGTCGCGGTAATGGAGCTTGACTCTCGGATCGTCCAGGCCCCGGGCGTTATCCGGGAAGAACTCCCGGCAGACATTTACGAACATCTCGTCCGGCTCGACAACATCTATGGCCTCGATCTCGTCATAATAAGAGAGCTCTCTGGCAACGCCGCCGTCGCCGCCTCCGATGACCAGCACTTTCCTGACATTCGGATGTACGGCCATAGGGACATGAACGATCATCTCGTCGTATGTGAACTCATCCTTCTCGGAGAAAATAACAGAGCCGTCAGAGGTCAAAAACCTCCCGAACTCCTCCGAGTCAAAGACATCTATCCGCTGAAAATCGCTTTGCCCCGAAAAGAGCTGCTTCTCGACGCGGATAGACATTTTTACATTGTGCGTATGCATTTCGGAAAACCAGAAATCCAAACCGGCACCCCCTTGACAGATCTATCCCCGACAAATGCCGGGAGACGACAGAGCCCCGCCGCTTTCACGGCGGGGATATTTTAGGCAACACCGCACGACCCGCGGCTAACGCCTCTGCACATCATCTGCTTGCCAGCTTTCCGTCATATTACCCAAATTCTCCTTGACGTTGCGTAAAGCGAAGTGAACTTCGCTTTCAAGCCTGCGTCGAATTTTGACAATCTGACGAAAATCTGTGCCTCAACGCCAGTTGAGGCTGCGCATACTGATGCACAGGGGTCGTGCGGTGTTGCCTATATTACTTTTCAAGCATCCCGAGGATAACTTCCTTCGGGACAGCTCCCAGATTAGAGGCGGTGACTTTTCCGCCCTTCATAACTACCAGAGTCGGTATGCTGGACACTCCGAAGCGGGCTGCCAGCTCTCCTTCCTCGTCCACATCCACCTTGCAGACCTTGATATCTCCTCTCTCCTCAGCAATACTGTCCACAATGGGAGATACCATCCGGCATGGGCCGCACCAGGTCGCAAAAAAGTCTATGAGCACCGGCTTGTCCGACTTCATTACTTCGTTCTCGAAATTACCTGACGTAAGATTTATAACAGCCATTTTATCCACTCCTTTTCTTTTTTCAGTCCTTTGACTTATAATAGAGCATACAGTGGCAGAAGCCCTCGAATTCCGGGTCTGCTATCTGGTCTCTGAATTCCTTGCACATACATTTTGTGTCCGGGGTCTTCTCCAGCCGGCAGGGGCAATAGCCGCCTTTTTTTGCCAGCCCTTCTTTTATTGCCTTTACTGTCTCCTTGTCTTCGTTAAGTCTGATACTCATTTTCATTCCGCCTTTCCGCCGAATTCTCCGATCAGCTTATAGAGGATAACGTAGAGAGCTTTTGCCTCCTCCGGCTCAAGAGATATACACCCGCCGATCTTTCCGGGTATATCCCTGGCTTTTTCCCGAAGCTCTTTTCCGCTGTCGGTAAGGACGATCTCGACTATCCTCTCATCCTGCCTGTTTCTGATGCGTCTGATATAGCCCTCGCCCTCCAGCTTTTTCAGCAGAGGGGTGACTGTCCCGGTATCCAGCAGCAGCCTTCTGCCTATCTCTCCGACTGTCACCCCGTCCTTTTCCCAAAGGACGAGCATAACGATATACTGAGTATAGGTCAGCCCCAGCGGTTTGAGATAGGGGGTATATCTGTTCATTATCTGCCTTGCGCAGGCATACAGAGGAAAGCAGAGCTGGTTTTCCAGCTTCAGCCCTTCGTATCCGTTACTCTCCATATCTATCATCTCACATTATCGAATCTATATACGCTTCAACCTTATCCATGCTGACAGTCGGTTCAAACCGCTTGACCACATTTCCTTCTCTGTCAACGACGAACTTGGTGAAGTTCCATTTGATCTCCGGATTGTTCTTATAGTCCTTATCGAATTTCTTGAGGACAGCGCTCATAGCCGCAGCCTTTACTCCTCTGCCGAAGCCCTGGAACCCCTGCTGGGATTTGAGATAGCCGTAAAGCGGGAGAGCGTTCTTGCCGTTGACATCGGATTTTTTCATCTGAGGAAATCGGGTATTGTATTTCAGTGTGCAGAACTCGTGGATCTCATCGTCTGTCCCGGGAGTCTGCCCTGCGAACTGGTTGCAGGGGATGTCGATTATCTCGAAGCCCTTGCTGTGATGCTTCTCATACATCTTCTCCAGAGATTTGTAATGCGGGGTGAAACCGCAGCCTGTCGCCGTATTGACGATAAGCATCACCTTGCCCTTGAACTCCGAGAGCTTGACCTCGCTGCCGTCCGGCCTGTAAACAGAATGATCGTAGATACTCATAGTTACATCCTCCTTGATTAAATATTATTGATTGCAACTATATTGTATCAAATATATCTCGATCTGTCAAGAGGGTTCACAGATTGTTTACAATTCCCTGTATCGTCCTCTCATATTTCAGAACATTCAGCCGCCCAAGTTCAAAAACAATGGATGCTGTCTTCGTTATCCGTACAGCTCGGCAGGGTAGAAGCTCTTATTTTTTTGGATGGCACAGCCTTTATCCGATATATGTTCCCTTCTATAAAAAGCTGCTTGTGTATGCCGCTGCGGAACAGAATGTCATGCCGCTTCACCTTGAGCCGTAGGTCCTGCCGCCGATCATTACCATATATTCGTGCGGAACTTTCTCAAAAAAATCTTTCCGGTCCTCCGGAAGGACTCCGCTGCCTAACCTGAAAGGAAACCCCATATCTACCCATCCATATTATTTCAAAACATTCAGTCTTTCAAGACTTCCGTCCTCCGGCCCCTGCATAGAGCAGCCCTTCTCCTTGGCGAAGAGGGTGTAGTCGATGATCTCCTGAGTTATCATCTCTCCGGGGGCGAGAATGGGTATCCCCGGGGGATAGCACATAACGAACTCTCCGCAGATGCGCCCGGCGGTCTCGCGGATAGGGATCAGCTCCTTTTCGGCATAAAAGGCCTTCTGGGGAGTCGCGGCGACTATCGGGGTGATATACTCCGCATTATGCAGCAGCGAGACAGGCTTTGAATAGAGCCTCTTTATATCCTCCAGCGCTCCGACAAGGCGCTCTATGTCCTGTATCCTGTCGCCTATGGAGATATAGGCCAGGATATTGCCGATGTCTCCGAACTCGATCTGTATGTCGTATTCATCTCTCAGCAGGTCATAGACCTCTATCCCTGTAAGGCCGATATCTCTGGTATATACCGAGAGCTTGGTGACATCGAAATCGAAGATGCTTCCGCCGTTGACAAGATCCTTGCCGTAGGCATAATATCCTCCGATAGAGTTGATCTCCTCCCGGGCATACTGAGCCATATCCGCCACCTTCTCGAAGGATTCCTTGCCTCTCAGCGCCAGATTTCTCCGGGAGATGTCCAGGCTGGAGAGCAGCAGATACGAAGCCGAGGTGGTCTGGGTAAGATTTATTATCTGCTCGACATAGCGGGTATTGACCGTCTCTCCCAGCAGCAGCAGAGAGCTTTGGGTAAGGCTCCCGCCGGATTTGTGCATCGAGACAGCCGCCATATCCGCTCCGGCTTCCATAGCCGAGACAGGCAGCTTGTCGGAAAATGAGAGATGAGTCCCGTGAGCCTCGTCTACCAGCACCAGCATACCGTGCTCATGAGCGATGCGGACGATGGAGCGCAGATCGGAGCAGATGCCGTAATAGGTCGGGTTATTGACGAAAACAGCCGTCGCATCCGGGTGCTCGACGATCGCTTTTTCAACCAGCGAGAGCTCCATTCCCAGGGCGATGCCGATATGCGAATCGACATCCGGGTCAACGTATACCGGCTCTGCTCCGCAGAGGACAAGTGCGTTGATAACGCTGCGGTGTACGTTCCGGGGCAGGATGATCTTGTCTCCGGCCTTGCAGGCGGTAAGTATCATGCTCTGAACGGAAGAAGTAGTCCCCCCGACCATGAAGTAAGCGTGGGCAGCGCCGAAAGCGTCGGCGGCGAGCTGCTCGGCCTCCATTATGACCGATACAGGGTGGCAGAGGTTGTCCAGCGGCTTCATCGAGTTGACATCCAGCCCGACGCACTGCTCTCCCAGCAGCTTTACCAGCTCCGGGTTGCCTCTTCCTCTTTTATGCCCCGGCACATCGAAGGGCACGACTCTTTGTCTTCTGAAACGCTCCAGAGCTTCATATAGCGGAGCGGATCTCTGCTTGTCAATGTTCATATCGTTTTCTCCATATCTTTAAGATCGTAAAGATCTGCTTTCGGTAAAACAAAATCTGACTATCCCGCTGACACACCACACATATTCCTTAAGGCTTTTTATCTTGCTGTGCTATCCCCCGCCGGAGGCGGGGGATAGCACAGCGTTGGTCTAATTGCAGAAATCTCCTAAATAAGGTGTTTGAAAAATGGTGCGTCAAAGGGATAACCATAAAACAAAAAGCAGGCGATGCTTGCACATCACCTGCGGGAAAGTCTCTCTAACGTATATGGTATGATAACGCAGAAGCGCTCTGCGTGCAGACATACGGAGCATACGCCGGATATTATTGACCGTTTCACAAGTGATGATCTGTACTTATAAAATTTGAGCTTTTAACTCAATCAATAATGAGAGCCGCGCTCTCTGATCTCGGCATTCGACCCGCCTGTCCGTCCGGCTCGGCTCCCTGCTGGATGCACCGGGAGCGGTCGCGGTCGGTCTGCTTTACCGACCGGATATATTATACCATAATTCGAGTATCTTGTCAAGAAGCCGCTGTTTACATAAATTTAACACCTGTATGCCCCGCGCTGTGATATACTGAAGGTGAAAGGAGCGCGGTGTTATGAGATACGATTTTGACACCCCTGCCGACAGGAGCGGGACTTTTTCCCTGAAATGGGATATAAAAGACGGCGAGCTCCCCATGTGGGTAGCGGATATGGACTTCAAGGCCGCCCCGGAGATCGTCTCCGCGCTGCAAAAGCGCCTGGATAACGGTGTATTCGGATATACCGTCGTCCCCGGCGAATGGGCGGATGCCTATATCGGCTGGTGGAGCAGGCGGCACGGCATCCTGTATAAGCGGGAGAAGCTGATCTTTGCGACAGGCGTTGTCCCCATACTTTCGAGCTGCATCCGCAAGCTGACCACTCCGGGCGAGAACGTCGTCATTATGACTCCGGTCTACAATGCCTTTTTCAACTGTATCCTGAACAACGGCTGCAAGGTCCTGGAATGTCCTCTCGATGCGGAAAAGGACTATTCCGTCAACTGGCCGGCGCTGGAAAAAGCTCTTGCCGACCCGCAGACGACCCTTATGATACTCTGCGATCCTCAGAACCCTGTCGGGCGTATATGGGACAGGGAGACTCTCGCCCGCATCGGCGAGCTGGCATACGATAACGGCGTAGTAGTCATCTCGGACGAGATACACTGCGACATTACCGACCCAGGGAAGGAGTATGTGCCTTTCGCTTCTGTCTCGGAAAAATGCCGCCGGAACTGTATCGTCTGCCTGGCGCCCACCAAAGCCTTCAATCTCGCCGGCTTGCAGACTGCCGCCGCTGCCGTCCCCGACCCGCGCCTACGGCATAAGGTGCGGAGAGCTCTGAACACCGACGAGGTGGCGGAGCCCGGAGCCTTTGCGATACAGGCCGCCATAGCTGCCTTTGACCGGGGCGAGGCCTGGCTGGACGAGCTGAGACAGTATATTTTTGAAAACAAGCTGCTGGTAAGAGAATATCTTGAGAAGCATATTCCCGAGATCCGCCTTGTCCGCTCCGACGCCACCTATCTTCTCTGGCTCGACTTCGGCGCCTTCGGGCTCGGCTCCGAAGAGCTGGCAAGGTTTGTCCGGGGAAAGACCGGGCTCTTTCTCTCCGAGGGGCAGATCTACGGCAACGCGCCCCATCATCTGAGAATGAACATCGCCTGCCCCAGAAGCGCTGTGAAAGAGGGGCTGAGGAGGCTTTCCGAAGCCGCCGCCCTGCTGCGGGAAAGGCGGGAGCTATGAAAATGAAAGCTGCGACCGCTTTGGCTCTGGCTCTGATGCTGACGGGCTGCGCCGGGGAGGAAAGCTCCCCGGAAAGCTCATCGCCGCCTGCAGCGGTTCCCGAGGTCATCACAGAGCTGCTGCCGCCGGAGCCGGATATACCGCTCGCCCCGCCGGAAACATCCTCAACCGAAAGCGTCTCCGGAAAGCTCCCTGAAACCGGGCCGTCTTCTGCCGTGCCGGAAACTTCAGCCCCGGAAATAACAAGCGCTCCGCCTGCTGCGGGCTCATCGGGGACGATCCCTCTCTCCGAGGCGGAAAGCACTGCCCCGGATGCCGAAACAGGAACCGTCACATCCCCTGAGGCAGCTCCGAAGCCTTCGGTCAGGATAGCAGGAAGGAGCTTTGAGTTGGAGACGGAAAGCAGCCCCGCTGCTGCGGAATTTCTGAAGCTGCTCCCCGCAAAGCTGGAAATGACGGAGTTCAACGGGAATGAAAAATATCACTATCTGCCCTCCTCGCTCCCGGCGGAGCCGAAGGAAGTAGGGCACATCAATGCCGGAGATCTTATGCTCTACAACGACAACTGCATAGTCCTTTTCTACAAGAGCTTTGAGACCTCCTATCTCTACACCCGCTTAGGCCGTATCGCTGACCCCTCCGGGCTGGCAGAGGCCGTCGGGAGCGGAGACATCGAGGCTGAATTCACAAAATAAGACCGGGAGGTGTTATATGAGCGAGAAAGTCCTTGCCGCCATGAGCGGAGGAGTCGATTCCTCTGCTGCGGCGCTGCTGCTCAAAGAGCAGGGATATGAATGTATAGGCGCGACTATGCGGCTGTTCGGAGGCTCCGAAGCCGAGGCAGAGTGCGCTGCCGCTGTCTGCGGGAAGCTGGGCATGGAGCACAGGGTCTTCGACCTTTCGGAACTCTTCTCCCGGAAAGTCATCGGCAGCTTCATCTCGGAATATGAGCTGGGGAGGACTCCGAACCCCTGCATCGTCTGCAACAGATACCTGAAATTCGGAGCCCTGCTGGAAAAAGCCGGCGAACTGGGCTGCGGCCTCATAGCAACAGGCCACTACGCCCGTATCGAGAGAGATGAAGAGACAGGGCGCTTCAAGCTGCGTAAAGCTGCCTTCCTGCCGAAAGATCAGAGCTATGTCCTCTGCCGGCTGACTCAGGAGCAGCTCTCCCGGGCGATATTCCCTCTGGGAGAGCTCAGCAAGGAGCAAGTCCGGGAAAAGGCCGCCGAGAACGGCTTTGAGAACGCCCATAAGCATGACAGCCAGGATATCTGCTTCATCCCCGACGGCGATTATGCCGGATTCATACGCCGTGCTACCGGAAAAAACTACCCTGAGGGAGATTTCATCGACACCTCCGGGAAGATCCTTGGGCGGCACAAAGGGCTGGTCTGCTACACGATAGGCCAGCGCAAAGGGCTGGGCATTTCGCTGGGAGAAAGGGCTTATGTCTGCGCCCTTGACCCGGCTGCAAATACCGTTACTCTCGGGCAGGACAGCGATCTGTATACAAGATCGGTAAGAGTCCGGAGCCTGAACTTTATCTCAGTCCCGGATATAACAGACGGGCTCCGGGCCTGTGTCAAGCTGCGGTACAGCCACCGGGAGCAGCCGGCTCTCATATCCCGCACGGGCGAAGACGAACTGACCGTGCTCTTCGATGAGCCCCAGAGAGCCCCGACTCCCGGGCAGTCGGCTGTCATCTACGACGGAGAATATGTGCTCGGCGGAGGGGTCATTCTCTGAAAAGGCTGCCGAAAATTTCCCGCAGGGCTTGATTATTCCCGCAGGATGTGCTATAATATCTTGTAATCTTTTATCAAACGGAGGAAAGCATTATGTCAATGTATATCACCTGTCTCGACCTTGAAGGAGTCCTCGTTCCGGAGATCTGGATCGCTTTTGCTGAAGCTTCCGGCATCCCTGAGCTCAAAAGAACTACCCGCGATGAGCCCGATTACGACAAGCTGATGAAATACCGCATCGCTATACTGAAGGAGCACGGCCTCGGCCTCAAGGAGATCCAGGAGACCATCGCCAGGATCGACCCGATACCCGGCGCAAAGGAATTCCTGGACGAGCTCAGGAGCTGCTGCCAGGTCATCATCCTCTCCGACACCTTCACACAGTTCGCAGGCCCGCTTATGAAAAAGCTGGGTATGCCGACTATCTTCTGCAACACACTTGAGGTCGCTGAGAACGGCGAGATCGTCGGCTATAAGATGAGAGTCGAGAAATCCAAGTATACAACTGTCAAGGCTCTGCAATCCATCGGCTTTGAGACTATCGCCTCCGGCGACAGCCACAACGACCTCGGGATGATCCGCGCCAGCAAGGCGGGCTTCCTCTTCAAGAGCACCGACAGCATCAAGGCAGAGAACCCGGACCTCCCCGCTTTCGAGGAGTACGGCGACCTGCTGGCTGCTATCAAGAAGGCTATGGACTGAGCTTTGCCTCAAGCAAGACAATGAAAAGGGTATTCTCCCGGAAAGCCGGGGGAATACCCTTTTTTATCGTGCTGCCTGTTTTATGCCTCGAACATGAAATCCGCCCAGTAATACTGGCTCATATATTCATTCTGATAAGAATTGACCGCTCCCGCATCCATCTCCTTGAAGCGGTAATAATCGCAGTCCAGGACAGCGGGATTGACCGCCAGAGCGTTATAGCTGCGGATAACGGCTTCCTCCGCTCCTACAGCCTTGAGGCTCTTTATCATGGCATAGATATAGGTCTGCAAAAGGTTTTGCAGCTTCTTGTCGTAGGGCTCGTCCTCAAAGACAGCGGCGAAGATCTCCCGGAAGGTGCAGGAGCTGCCCTGCCTGTGGACGAGATAGGCAAAGACCTCCTTCGACTTGCTGCGCTCAAAGCGGACGTGCTCGCCGGAGAGAGTAAAGACATCGAAATTTCCGAAGCACTGCACTTTCAGCAGGGCATTCACCTTCGGCTGGATAGGAAATCTCAGGTCAGAGAGCTCTCTCTCCACCTCTTCCTTGGTTACGGGCTTCATTATATACCCGCTGGCTCTGAGGTCCATAGCGTCGGCCTTGTATTCCGATAAGCCGGTGACGAAGACGATATTCATCTTCGGGTTTATCCCCTTGAGCCTTTTCGCTACCTCGACTCCTGTCATTCCCCGCATAAGTACATCGAGGAAAGCGACATCGCAGCCGTTCTTCCCGGCCTCCTCAAGGAGATCGTCCTGATTGTCAAAGGCGAAGACTTCCGCATCGGGCTTGACTTTTCTGACGCATCTTTCCAGCATCTGCAATGCCAGCGGCTCGTCGTCAAGACACAGTATCTTCATTTATCTGTCCCTCCTTCGGCAGTTCGACCGTTGCGACGGTCCCCTCGCCGATCTTGCTTTCTATGATTATCTTCCCGCCGACCATTTCTTTAAGGCGGGTGCGGGTGTTCTCGCTGTGATTATTCTTATCCCGGATCAGGCTGTAAAGCAGGACTGTGCATACTCCCAGGCTGACTATATCCGCGCCGAGATCAAAGGTCTGGGCCCCGGTCATATCCGAGAAGCCCCGTATCCTGCACATAACTATAGAGCCGACTGTAAGCAGCAGCGATATGAAAAAGCACATCGGCATTACCCAGCGCTGCTTTTTCCAGAAAGACACTGCCGAAGACAGATCTCTGCCCCCTTCGGAAAAATACATTTTTATTATATCATCCCGCAGCAAAAAATGCAAGTCTCCGGGAGCATGGACCTGCAAAATATGTTTTCCGGCAGATACAGGCAGGCCAGGCTGCCGCAAGGGCACACAGCGGCCGGAAGCGCCCGGAGCGGCGAAGCTGAAAAATCAGAACGGTATACCTCCCGGCGATGGGAGATATACCGTTTATGCTCTTACTGCTGCTTTGTCTGCTGAGGCTTTTCATAGGGGATCTCGAACCAGAAGGCAGAGCCTTTGCCCTCCTCAGACTGGACTCCGAAGGCGAAGTTATGCCGCTTCAGGATCTCCTTGCAGATCGAGAGCCCGAGGCCTGTCCCGACCTTGTCCCTCTTTACCTTGTCGCCCCGGTAGTATCTGTCGAAGACCATAGGCAGCAGCTCCTTGGATATCCCGAGGCCGTTGTCTGCTACCTCTATGCGGGTATTTTTTTCGGAGTTTATCTGCCTGATGCGGATGACCTTGTTGTCTCCGCTGTAGTTGACAGCGTTGTTGATGAAATTGTAAAGCACCTGATCCAGCTTTTCCGCATCGGCGCGGACGGTCCTGTCCTCGTCGGGCTCAAAGGCGATATCCCAGCCCTCCTGCTCGATGAGCAGAGTATAGCGTGTCAGAACGCTTCTGATATTCTCATGCAGGGAGAATTCGGTGTAATTCAGCTCCAGATTCCCTGTCTCCAGCTTTGAGAGCTCCAGTATATCGTTCACAAGGTTCGACAGCCTGTCCGCCTCGTCGATGATTATCTGGACGTGCTCATTTCTCTTTACCGGGTCGTCCCCCGAAAGGTCGCGTATCATTTCGGCATAGGCCTTTACCATTGTCAGAGGTGTGCGGAGATCGTGGGAGATATTGGCGATAAGGTCGGCTTTGAGCTTGTTGACCTTGCCGATCTCATCCTTTGCCTTATCAAGGACATCCGAGAGCTCGGATATCTCCAGATAGCCCCGCTGGTCGAACTCGACGCCGAAATCCCCTCCGGCAAATTTCTTCGCCGTCTCGGTTATCCCGACTATCGGGCGCGAGAGCCGCTTGGAGATAAACAGGGTGATTATGAACGCCAGCTCTATCAGGATGATCGTGATATAGATGAGCTGCTCGCGGATAATGCTGACTGTCGAATCTATCGGCTCAGCCGAGGCCTCAATATAGATATAGTAAGGCATTGTGCTGGAGCGGGAGGTAAAGCTCCGGCAGTAGATTATCTCATCCGATTTCAGAGACTCGCTCTTGAGTATCCTGATAACGCTGTCGTCTTTCCCGGAGCCCAGGGCGCTTCGCAGCTCCTCCATATATTGTCCGGAGCCCATAGCGTCGGCAAAAAACCGGGAAAAGCTGCCGAGATTGTTCTCGGCGGCGATGATCCTGCCTGTCGTATCGGCCAGGACGATACACATACTGTTATCGAAGGCTGCACGCTTCATCTCGACCTGCAGCGAGTTGGAGCCGAAGGAGCCCGCGATATTGTCTGCGACTTCTCCGACAGCCCGCACCCTTGCAGTGCGGTAATATCTCGCCAGAAAGAAATACTGGAACACCCACAAAAGCAGGAGTATCAGCACGGCAAAGATCATAAAATACCACCAGACATAGAACCGCAGCGTTCGCTTGCTTCTGGCGGGCCTTGCCTGTTTATCTGATCTTTTCAAATTTATAGCCCATCCCTCTCAGCGTAACGATAAGATCTCTGTACGGCCCGAGGCTGTTGCGGAGCATCTTGATATGAGTATCGACAGTTCTGTCGTCGCCGTAAAAATCAAAGCCCCAGACTTCCTCCAGCAGCTTCTCCCGGGAGAGCGCAATATTCATGTTCTTGACAAGATAGAAGAGCAGATCGTATTCCTTCGGGGTCATGGCGACCTTTTTCCCGTCGATAGTCACCTCTCTTGCCGTAAAGTTTATGCAGAGCCCCTTATAGGTTATCATATCCTCGGCGGGCTGAGCCGGCTTTGCGCGGTTCATGACAGCCTTTACCCTGGCCATAAGCTCCTTGGGCGAAAAGGGCTTTACGACATAATCGTCTACACCGATCTCGAAGCCGAAGAGCTTGTCGTATTCCTCGCCCCTTGCCGACAGCATTATTACAGGTATCGGCTTGAGCTTCTTGATCTCCTTGCAGGCGGAATAACCGTCCAGCTTGGGCATCATTATATCCATTATAATGATATCGAAATCCTGAGTCTTGACCTTGGAGACAGCATCCATACCGTCCTCAGCCTCGACTACCTCGAACCCGCCCCACTCGGCGTATTCCTTGATTATCATCCTTATGCGCATCTCGTCATCGACGACCAGCATTCTTGGCATATCCATTCCCCCGATCTGTATCTTTGAGCCGGAAGACTTCTCCGGCATTTTATCCATTATAACTCTCCAATGTGTTTGCGGCGTGAAAGCCTGCCGAAATCTCTATGGCGGGGCTCTTAGCCCTCAATATATATTTTATCACCTTTCGGGCATATTAGTCAAGAGCCTCGGGCAAATTAAGACCTTGACATCCGTGCGGCGCGGGGATATAATTATATCAGGGCGCGACGGATGCGCTCTGACAAAAAAATAATAACAAAGGAAGTCCTTATATGAAAGTTGCGATAACTTATGAAGCCGGGCAGATATTCCAGCATTTCGGAAAGACCCAGATGTTCAAGATGTACGAGATCGACGGAGGAAAGATACTCTCCTCGCAGCTCATCGACACTCTCGGTCAGGGGCACGGTGCTCTTGCGGGGCTGCTCCGGGCTGCCGGTGCAGAGGTGCTGATCTGCGGCGGTATAGGCGCGGGAGCAAGAGAAGCTCTTTCGCAGGCCGGGATAGAGATCTACCCCGGAGTTTCCGGCAGCGCTGACACAGCGGCGCAGACCTTCGCCGAGGGCAGGCTGGAAAAGCTGGAGGGCGCCGCCTGCGATCATCATCACGATACAGTTTCCGGCCACACCTGTGGAGAAGGCCGCTCCTGCGACGGGCACTGACCGTACCATACACCGTAACAAGGAGAGATCAATATGCTGAAGCTCAGGCCGTTCATTCGCTCGGATGCTGAAAAAATAGTTTCCTGGATCGGAGACGAAGTATCATTCCGCAAATGGTGTGCAGACAGATTCGAGAACTACCCCATAACTGCTGAAGATCTGCTGGCGCAATATGACGACATCTGCTCCACCGGAAAATTCTTTCCGATGACGGCTGTCGAGGGAGAGACACCTGTCGGGCATCTGATACTGAGATACCCCGGGGAGGACAAAAAGATCGTACGATTAGGATACGTTATAATAGACTCAGCCAGGAGAGGCAAGGGGCTCGGAAAAGAGATGCTGCGGCTGGCAATAAAAGAAGCCAAAGAGAAGCTGGGAGCAGAGAATCTTACCATTGGTGTATTTGCCAACAACGAGCCTGCTCACCGCTGTTATCTTTCTGTAGGATTCAAAGACATTCCGACTGTTGAGGAACACTACCATATTTTCAACGAAGACTGGCTCTGTCTCGAAATGTTTTTTTAGCTCCTCACCGCGTTTTTTAACGCCGAAACGCGGCGCTCCCGGTGGTCGCTTGCTGTCGGTGGTGGGTCGTCTGTACGGCCTGCGACGATGCCGGAAGGTTCAGCGCCGTCTTTCCTTTAGAGGGGCGGAACGTTGTTAGCGGTGGGGTCACAGAACAAGTACTGCACCGCACAAAGCGGGCAATATTGCGCCCATCCAAGGGCGCGCCAGCCCTTGGCAGGGGGTCAAGGGGGACAGCGTCCCCTTTGCAGAGCACGAGACAGAGTCTCGTCCGGAACGCGTTTTTTAACGCCGAAACGCGGCGCTCCCGGTGGTCGCTTGCTGTCGCTGCGGGGTCGTTTGTACGGCCTGCGACGATGCCGGAAGGTTCAGCGCCGTCTCTCCTTTAGAGGGGCGTAAATGAAAAGCTCCGTTCTGACTTTGAGCCGGAGATATGTAACCTTTCCCGTTATTTCCGGAGATATTTCTTTTCGTGCTGATGCCCGCACGATCTATAAAATGTAAAAGGAGATGGATCTATGAGCACTATGCTGACTTCAACATTCAAAAGCAGAGACGGTATACACGATATCTGCTACCGTGTATGGTTCCCGGAGGGCGACCCCAGAGGCATCGTCCAGATCGCTCACGGGATGAGCGAATATGTTATGCGCTACAAGGGTTTTGCAGAGTTCCTTGCAGAGAATGGCTTTATCGTCTGCGGGAACGACCACCTCGGCCACGGCGACAGCGTCAGAGATGATTCCGAGCTGGGCTATTTTGCAGAGAAAAACGGCTGGGAAACTGTCGTCAAGGATATGCATTCCCTTACCCTTATCATGCGGAGGAATTACCCCTCTCTGCCCTATTTCCTTTTCGGGCACAGCATGGGTTCCTTCCTTGCGAGAGCCTATACGACCTGGTTCGGCAGAGAGCTGGACGGAGCGATATACTGCGGGACAGCGGGGCCGTTGACCCTGGCCGAGCTGCCTATGCTTGCAGTAGATGCAGCGAAAAAGAAGAACGGCGAGAAATACCGCAGCAAAACTCTGAATAAGATCTCTTTCGGCAAGTATAATTCCAGGATAGATGACCCCCGCACCGAGTTCGACTGGCTGACCAGAGACGACGATATAGTCGATGCCTATATCAACGACCCCAAGTGCGGTTTCGTGTTTACTGTCAACGGCTTCGAGAACCTGCTGAAGATGCTCTGGTTCATAAGCCAGCCCAGATGGTTCAGTACCGTCAGAAAAGACCTGCCGATAATGCTCATCGCCGGAGATGCGGACCCTGTCGGGAACTACGGCGAAGGAGTAAAGCAGGTGTTCAACAAGCTGATCTCCTATAGCTGCGCAGCAAGGATCAGGCTCTACGAGGGCGCCCGCCACGAGCTCCTCAACGAGCTCTGCAAGGAAGAGGTCTGTGAGGATATCATGCAGTTCCTGGATACCTATACTGCAAAAAGACCCGAAGAGAGAACTGCTGAATAAAGGGGCGTGCCTGAATGTTTGCAAAGATCAACAGCCTCGGCCTTATGGGGCTGAATGCCTTTCCTGTTGAGGTCGAGATAGAAGCCAGCCGCGGGATGCAGAGCTTCGATATAGTCGGGCTGGCAGATGCCGCTGTCCGGGAAAGCAGAGAGCGTATCCGCTCGGCGCTGCGTTCCTCCCATATACCTTTCCCGACTCAGAAGATCATGGTCAATCTCGCCCCCGCCGATAAGAAAAAATCCGGCTCGGTGCACGATCTCGCCATAGCTGTCGCTCTGCTGGCAGTAACAGGCTGCTGCGACCCGGAGAAGCTCTCAAAGTCGGCTTTTATCGGTGAGGTCTCGCTTTCCGGCGAGATCAGGACCGTCGCAGGAGTCCTGCCGATGACTATACTCGCACATAAGCTGGGCTTTGAAGAGATCTATGTCCCCTTCGACAATGCCCGCGAGGCAGCCGTCGTCGAGGGGATAAAGGTATTCGGCGCGGAAAGCGTCGCACAGCTCACCCTGCATTTTTCCGGCAGAGCTGTCATGCAGCCCGCCAGTCATACCCGTATCGGGGAGCCCGATTATTACGGCGCTCTCGATTTCGCGGATGTCAAGGGGCAGCAGAACGCCAAGAAAGCTCTGGAGATCGCCGCTGCCGGCGGGCACAACGCCCTTATGATAGGCGCACCCGGCTCCGGCAAATCCATGCTGGCCAAACGTATGCCCTCGATACTCCCGAAAATGACCTTCGAGGAATCCATCGAGACTACAAATATCCATTCTGTCGCCGGGCTCATCGACAAGGATGACCCGCTGGTAACAGTGCGCCCCTTCCGCTCGCCGCACCATACCGTTTCGGCAGCAGGGCTCTCGGGAGGCGGCTCCATACCCCGCCCCGGAGAGATCTCTCTGGCGCATAACGGTCTGCTCTTTCTTGACGAGCTGGCAGAGTTTTCCCGCCTGGCTCTGGAGATACTCCGTCAGCCTCTGGAGGACAGACAGGTGACTATCTCCCGTGTCTCCGGGAGCGTTACATATCCCTGCTCCTTCATGCTCATCGCGGCGATGAATCCCTGCCCCTGCGGTTATTACGGCCACCCGACAAGGAAATGTATCTGCACTCCGAAGCAGGTAAAGACCTATCTTTCCAAGGTCTCCGGGCCTCTGCTGGACCGCTTTGATATACACGTCGAGGTGGCGCCTGTCGAATTCTCCGACCTGGCTTCAAGCGAGAAGGAGGAGAGCTCCGCCGAGATCAGAAAGCGTGTCCAGTCCGCAAGAGATATCCAGACCGAGCGCTTCAAGGGCACAGACATAACCTGCAACGCCCGGATAACCAGTGATATCATGAGCCGGGTATGCCCTATGACAGACAAGGCCAGAGACCTGCTCAAAGGCGTTTTCGACAGGCTCGGGCTCTCGGCAAGAGCCTACGACCGCATACTCAAGGTCGCCCGGACCTGCGCCGATATGGAGGGGCAGGAGGTCATCGGCCAGCAGCATATAGCCCAGGCTGTGCAGTTCCGCAGCCTTGACCGGAAATACTGGGAGTAAGGCGGCTATGGATATCAAAGTCATCAGAGCTACCGAGACCTGGCAGCAGGCCGGCGCCTACTATGTCCGTATCCAGGGCATGGCCAGGCAGCACGGGATAACCCTGCGGGCAGAATTCGATGAAAGGGATACCCCGGATACAAGATATATCGTCCTTACCGACAGCGATTTTCCTGTCGCTACCTGCCGGCTTTATGAGCTCGGCGGCGGCGCCGCGATGATCGGCAGAGTCGTGGTGCTCCCGGAATACCGGGGAAAGGGCCTCGGAAGCCTTGTCATGAAAGAAGCCGAAAGCTGGCTGCGGGACACCGGAGCCGTTAAAGCTGTTGTGGAGAGCCGGGATGTGGCTGTCGGCTTCTATGAGAAGCTGGGCTACACCGTAGCCGACAGCAGCATCATACACGGAGAAACGTTTGACTGCATCAGGATGGAGAAGACCATATATTAGGGAGGATATCAAAATGAAGTTTAGAATTACATCAGTATCTGCAGCCCTGACTGTTTCAGCGGCCATACTGGCGGGCTGCGGCTCTTCTGACAGCAGCAGCTCCAGGGCTTCCGCCGCTGTGACCTCTCAGGAGACCGCTGCCGTGACCTCCGCTGTTACGGCGGCAGCTACCGCTCAGCCCGAGCCTACGGCCTCGGCGGGCAGCTATGATACGGGAGTGTTCTCCGTAGCACAGCCCGATGGCTGGGGGATAGCGCCTGTTCCGGACAGCCTCAAGAAATTCGACGGCAAGACCAACCCCAACTCTGTCTATGCCATTAAAGGAGGCAAGGAAGATTCAGATGTCATCTCCTGCCCGTATCTCTGGATAACCTGGTATCCCAAGGGTAATTATGTCTCCTCCAAGGGCTTTTACGACAATGTCAAGGATCTGGGCCCTGTTACCATAGGCGGAAGGGATTGGACAGGCTTCTCATTCTCCAGCATGGATACCCCCGGCATCTCGATCGAAGCCAGGGAAGGCGATGGCCAGTGGGTGGTCATGCTGAGCACAGAGCGCACGAACTCTAAGATCTCTCTCGAAGATGCGGATGTCAAGGCAATAATCGAGAGCATCAAGCTGGACTGAGCGCAGGCCGGAAAGCCTCTTCCCGAGGGCAGCTCCAAGAAACATAAAAGGAGCTTCTGTGCCTTAATCGTATATTTGCTTTTATTGTTCGCCGCGCTGCTTTGCAGCGCGGCGAACAAACGTAAAATGGGTATTCCCCCGAACGGGGGGAATACCCATTTTGCGCCGAAAGCTGTTTGTGCAGCCGCATTTTTTCACTTACAAATCATCCGATCAGCAAGAACGACCGGGGAAACAGACATTTTTGCAGTCAGTTCTTGTCGAAACCGCCCTTATCAAAGAAGAGCTCTCTTATCGCAAGAGCGCAGCCGGAAAGGAAGCGGTGCTTATCCTCGATTATGGAAGGCTCTATCTTGCTGGCGACTCTTGAGCCTCCTATGGCTGTGACATGGTTCTTGAGCATAGTGAAGAAAGCGTCGTCTGCCAGCTCCGGGCTGAAGCGGAAATGATGCAGGACTATCTTCTGCGGGTTTGTAGAGAAGTAGAGGTTATTGAGCAGGACAGCAGTGAGCTCCAGTATCCTGTCAACTATCCTGATAACAGGCTCCTCGCCCTTGGAATAGGCTGTGTAGATCTTAGAGAGATCGATATCAGATGCGCTGCCCTCTGTCAATCCAAAGAGGACAGGTGTGCTCTCTCTGCTGTATACCGCAGAGATCTTGCGGAATATGGACTGGGGAGTAAGCTCGTTCTCGACACATCCTCTTCTGCCGCAGATGCAGCGCTCGGAGGCGTTGGGGTCGATTATCATCTTATCCACGAACCCGGTACGGTTATCGTAGGAAATGATCGGATCGTTGAGATTGGTAACTACGAAGTGCATAGTCGTCCCGTACTGGAGGAAGGCGATATTATGGCGGTTAGGGTCCTTGGTCTTGAGGAAGTCGATATTCGCCATAGCTGTACCTTTGACGGAGTTGTCGATAACGACAGGCAGAGATGTCAGCGAGGCGATATAAGCTCTGGCCTTGGTGTAATCGGGGACACCGTCGCTTGTCTCGATATCCAGCCTGGAATACATTGTCGGGAAGATACCGAAGCCGATGCCGAGGATAGAATTACGGTCAAGGCAGTTGTCGTTCAGGACCTCTCTTATAGCCTTTTCGATAAATTCAAAGATCTCCCTGCGCTCTGTCGCGGCAGAGATGTCAAGGTTGCGCTTGTCGAGGACATCGCCCGCAAGAGTTGAGAGCCCGACACTGACCACATCCTCTTCGATAGTAACGCCGACAGCGAACTTATAGTGGTGATTGATATCGATAAGTATTTTCTTTCTGCCTCGGGGGGCTTTTTCGGAAAGATGCTTGTATTCCCCTATCTCCTGGATGATGCCCTGCTCGATCATTTCGTTGGTGATGATCGTAACGGCAGCACGGGTCAGCTCCAGCATCCCGGCGATATCGATACGCGAGGTGGGACCGCGCTGTTTAAGGATCTTGAGAACTTGCATCCTGTTTCTTCTTTTAAGATCGAGCTTGCTTATTCCATGCTGCTCCATAGACTATCCCTCCATATTAAACAAAATAACATCTGTTTAATATTATAACAAACGCTTATGTCAAAAATGTTAACGAACAGTAACTATACAACAAATTCTCGCATTGTTGACCGAAAAAGCGGTGAGGTGAGCAGCGATAAAAAGACCGTGTATCTTCTCCGCAGCCGGGGATACACGGTCTTTCATCTTTTAGGCAACACCGCACGACCCGCGGCTAACGCCTCTGCACATCATCTGCTTGCCAGCTTTCCGTCATATTACCCAAATTCTCCTTGACGTTGCGTAAAGCGAAGTGAACTTCGCTTGCAAGCCTGCGTCGAATTTAGGCAATCTGACGAAAATCTGTGCCTCAACGCCAGTTGAGGTTGCGCATACTGATGCACAGGAGTCGTGCGGTGTTGCCTTTATCGTATTCGTATGCTCTGAAAGCTAGATCATCTGCTCCCGTATCAGCCCCAGCAGTTTTTTCTCCCGCCGGGAGACCTGGACCTGTGTCATTCCCAGCTCCTGCGCGGCGGCGGTCTGGGTCTTGGAGAGATAATAGCGCAGATATATCAGCCTTCTGTCGGAAGGGTCAAGACGGGAGAGTATCTGATAAAGGGCGAGACGGTCGCTGATGTCTCCCTCCGGGGAGGGGACAGGGATATCCGCCTCGCTGCGGTCGGTCTCGTCAAGGTCTGAGGTCAGGCTGACAGGCGGGAGGGCAGAGTTCATCGCCTCAACAACGAGCTCGGCGGGCTCACCAATAGCCTCTGCCAGCTCCGAGACAGTCGGCTCTCTGCCGGCAGCCAGCAGAAAGCGCTCCCTTTCCTTTGCCAGCCGCAGAGACAGCTCCTTCAGGCTCCTGCTGACCTTGACAGTTCCTCCGTCCCGGAAGAGGCGCTTTATCTCCCCTAGTATGACGGGGACAGCATAGGTGGAGAACCTGACCCCTCGCTCCCGGTCGAAGGCAGTTACCGCCTTCATCAGCCCTATGCAGCCTGCTCCGTAAAGATCGTCGTATTCGATGCCCTTGCCGCGAAATCTGTTCGCGCAGAGGTGTACCAGCCCGAGATTTTCCTCGGCCATTTTGCTCCTAGTTGTTTGCTTCGTCTCCATTTCCGGCCTTTCGTGTCCTGAGCTGCCGCAGCATGGTAACGGTCGTCCCTTTTCCTCTCCGGCTGACGACTCTGAGCTTGTCTGAAAAGCTCTCCATGATCGCAAAGCCGAGACCTGCGCGCTCCTCATCGGGAGCCGAGGTATAGAGCGGAGTGCGGGCAAGGCCGATATCCTCGATGCCGCAGCCATTGTCCTTTATGCTTATGTAGACACGGCAGCCTTCCAGCAGCCTGACTTTCATGGTTATCAACCCGATGGTATCCCGGTAGCCGTGGACTATGCAGTTGGTCACAGCCTCCGAGACAGCAGTCTTGATCTCCGAGAGCTCATCGACAGCCGGGTCCAGGGACGAGATAAACCCCGAGACCGCAACTCTTGCGAAGCTTTCGTTCTCCGAAAGACTGGGGAAACGCAGGGTCATTTCATTGAGCGCAGGCTCCTTCATATCTTTACACCTCCGAAACGGCTGCTGCGGCTTGAATCTATAATGCTGCAAAGCCTGCCGACTCCGCCCAGCTCCATGATCTTTTTTACTCCCGGAGCAGGGTCGGTAATGACGATGCTCCCGCCCAGGTCATTCATCAGCTTATATCTGCCGATTATCAGCCCGATACCGGAGCTGTCCATAAAGCCCACCTTTGAAAAATCCAATATGAGCCGAAGAGGGAGCCTTTGCATGAGCTCGCGGTCGATGGGTTTACGGAGGTCTGCGGCCGAACAATGATCGATATCGCCTGAGAGCTCTGCCAGAACCGTTCTGCTCTCGGCCTCATAGAATATAGCGACACTCATAGACATTCTCCTTTCGTTATCGCTGCAAGATCCATCATACCACACCCTTCCCGCAAAATCTGTCGAACCTTGTTTTCCGCAGCAATACTTCTCCCGAAGGAGCCGTGTCAGCGGCGGAGGCAGACTATTGCCTTGTGCGGAACCACACCCCTTACACAACGTCCCGCCCCTCTGAAGGAAAAACGCCGCTGAACCTATCGGCAGCGTCGCAGAGCGTACAGACGACCTCGCAACGACAGCAAGCGACCAACGGGAGCGCCGCGGTTCGGCGCTAAAAAACGACCGAAGGGGTTCGGGGACGACCGGAAAGCCCCCGAAACTAAGCGTGAGCTATTGTGAAGTTTTTGCTCTTAGGTCGGGCGGGGCAGACAGTTCACTCATAGTCCATGGACTATTGCCTTGTGCGGAGCCATACGGAAAATCGTTCGCTGCGCTCACTGTTTCCTGTGCCAGCGAGCTAAAAGGTTTGTCGGCGCGGCATTTTTTTGTTTGTCCACATAAAAATGTAGGGAGACCATACTTTGGTCTCCCTTTGTTTTTGTTGTTATGCCGCGCCTTGCCGGAACTGCGTTCCGGACGAGACTCTGTCTCGTGCTCTGCAAAGGGGACGCTGTCCCCCTTGACCCCCATCCAAGGGCTGGCGCGCCCTTGGATGGGCGCAATGTTGCCCGCTTTGTGCGGTGCAGTACTTGTTCTGTGACCCCGCCGCAAACAACGTCCCGCCCCTCTAAATGAAAGACGCCGCTGAACCTATCGGCAGCGTCGCAGGGCGTAATGACGACCCCGCAACGACAGCAAGCGACCATCGGGAGCGCCGCGGTTCGGAGCTAAAAAGCCCTTGGATTGGCGCAATATTGCCCGCTTTGTGCGGCGCAGTACTTGTTCTGTGACCCCGCCGCAACAACGTTCCGCCCCTCTAAGGGAAAGACGCCGCTGAACCTCCCGGCATCGTCGCACGCCGTAATGACGACCCCGCAACGACAGCAAGCGACCAACGGGAGCGCCGCGTTTCGGAGTTAAAAAAAGAGAATGTGTTAAAAAGATTATAGGTTTATCAGTTGACCAAAGGCCGAATCTATGCTATGATATTCGCAAGAAGTAAGGCGGTCAAATATAGAAACGGATAAATATCCCCGGAGCATTCAGCATCTGTGGTTCGCGTTTCATTCGTGCAATGGCAGACTGTTTCCACTGTGCAGTCTGCCTTGTTCGACCGGTAAACATCTCTTGGAATGAGGTTTGATGAAATGAAGAAATTTTTGACTGCTGTCTTTGCAGCCTGCCTGCTGCTGACCGCCTGCGGCTCCTCCGATTCAGGTTCAACAGCCGATGTGTCCTCCGCTGCAACTACTGCTGCCCCCGCTCCAGCAGACTCTGAGACAGCCTCCGATCCCGCCGGGGAAACTCCCGCTCCCGCAGTTTCGGCAGATACCGCCTTCGGAAAACACGGCAAACTGTCGGTCAAAGGCGCAGACCTGGTCGATGCCAGCGGCGAAAAGATCCAGCTCCGCGGTATGTCTACTCACGGTATCGCCTGGTATCCCGATTATGTCTGCGAAGAGACTTTTACCGCTATGCGGGATGAGTGGAATACCAACTGCATCCGCCTTGCGATGTATACACACGAAAACCTCGGCTACTGCTCCAACGGAGATAAGAATTATATCAAAGGGCTCGTGGATAAGGGAGTCGAGCTGGCTTCCAAGCTGGGTATGTATGTCATCATCGACTGGCACGTTCTCAACGAGGGCAGCCCCCTGACCTATAAGGACGAGGCGCTGAAATTCTTTGAGGAGATGTCGAAGAAATACGCCGGATACGGCAATGTCCTTTATGAGATCTGCAACGAGCCAAATAAGGGCGCCGATTGGAGCAAGGTCTCGGAGTATGCCAACGAAGTCATCCCCGTTATCAGAGCCAATGCCCCCGACAGCGTTGTCATCGTCGGCACTCCGACCTGGAGCCAGGATGTTGACAAGGCTTCCGCCAAGCCGCTGAGCTTTGACAATATTATGTATACTCTCCATTTCTATGCCGCGACCCATAAGGATTTCCTCCGCGACAGGATGGAGAAGTGCATCAAAAACGGCTTTCCGATATTTATCAGCGAATTCGGTATCTGCGATGCTTCCGGCAACGGCAAGGTGGATATCACCCAGGCCGATAAATGGAAAGACCTTATAGAAGAATACAATGTAAGCTATATGTGCTGGAACCTCTCCAATAAAGACGAGGCCAGCGCAGTGATCGCTCCCGGCTGCACCAAGCTCTCCGGCTGGTCAGACGATGAGCTTTCGGAGGAGGGCCGCTGGATAAAGGCCTGGTTTACCTCCGAGACTGATTGAGAAAGTTCCGATCCATTCTTTCCTAAAAAAGCGCTGTGATGCAAAATCCGTCGGCATCACAGCGCTTTTTATTTTTGTTATTCGGTTTTTGCCTGTATCATTCAGGCAGCATTGCGGTCTCTGAAAGCTCTGCGGAAGAGGGCATAATCTCTCAGAGTTATACATTCGTCATTATCAAGATCTGCGATCTTTTGGTCAAGCTGTATATCTGCTCCGACGATATAGTCCCGGAACAGCTCAACATCGGATATGTCGAAAACTCCGTCCCCGTTCAGATCATTTTCCACGGCGAGCGCCGGGACAAAGTTATCGGTATATTGATAACCACAGGGGCAGATATGGAGGTCATATCCCTCATCATCGAAGGTCGGCAGAACGGTCGTATCGGTAAAAGTATGAGAATGCGTAGTCTTAACGAAGATGAAGCCGTTGTCGGAGGCATAGGTCTCTGCGGCAGAGCCCTCGCAGCCCTTTATGGCAAAATAGGCGATCTTGTTCCTGGCGGGATAATTGCCGTCATAATTATATGTCCCGCTGCCCTGATAACCGAAAGCATAGTCCCCGATCTCGGTCACGCTTATCGGTATCTCAATGGGATTATTTTTTGTTCCGACCTTAACAAAGTCGTAAAGGCTGTGGAAAAAGGCTCCCCGGCCGATAGTCCTGAGCCCCAGCGGAAGGGAGATGTTCTTGAGCTTCATGCAGGCAAAAAAGGCGTCGTTCCCTATGGTCCTGAGCCCGCTGCCCAGCTCTGCGCTTTCAAGTGAGAGGCAGAAGGCAAAGGCTGCGTCATTCAGTTTTACAACGGTGTCGGGAAGAGTGACCTTCTTTAGGGTCTGGTTGTTGTAAAAGGCTCTGCTGCCGATCCCGGTAACGGGGAAGCCCATGATCTCCGCGGGGACAGTGACCTCAACATCTGTTCCTGTATAGCCTGTGATGACTGCTTCGCCTTTGTCAACTACAAAAGTGAAGTCCCCGGCTTCGGCGTGGCGGTAATCCTCTTCCGGGACCTCCGGGAGATCGTAAACGAAATGGATCCCTGTTGAGCTGGAGCTCCTGGCGGCGTGGCTGACACAGAATTCACCGCTGCCCTTGGCAAAGTAGTTGGAGGTATCAGCGGTATCGTTCCAGGTCACATCCAGGTAGTAATAATTTCCGTCGTCCATCCTGACAACATTCCATGCGTGGTTTTCGCCGTTGCCCTTTCCGACGGCAAAGATGCAATCTCCGCCGAGATAGTTTATCATAGCCTGAGCTGCCTTTGCATAAGCCTCACAGACCCCCTTGCCTTCGACCAGTGCTCCGGTCACATCGTGCGCACCTGTCGCTGTGCTGGGGAACATCTGGATATTGCCCTCCGAGTCCTTACTGTATTCATAGGCATAATCCATATTTTCGGTGAGCCAGCCGTTTACGAAGAGAGCTATCGTGAAATCCGAGCTGCACCATTCGCCTGCCGCTCTTATTTCATCCAGCCTGGAGCACAGCTTCTGCTGGATCTCTGCGCGGTCTTCTCCTGCGAGATAATCCTTCGGGACGGTGAGCCAGATCGTGCTTGACCCTACCAAAGGGGAACTGTCCATAAGATAGAGCATAGGGTTGTCATATCTCACTATGACGAACACTTCGCAGGCCTCCTGTTTTGTAAGGCCGTACTTATCGATATCGATCGAGGAGTAATAATAGTAGTCCCCGCTGCTGAAAGAGTAAAGTGTATCTATAGTCTCGCTGCTCTCCCAGAGCTCCTGGTATTCTTTGAGTATGTCCTTGTAAAGCTGCTGCCTTGCGGCACCGTTGGATCTTTTTGCCAGATCCCTGTATCCCCAGTCGGAGGAGGTCTCCGAGAACAGCTCGGCCGCTGTGAGCCCGGAGGCGCTGTCATCCGCCGAGGCGGAGAAACCGAAGGCACAGATCGCTGCGGCAGCAGTTACTGCAAGGGCTGTGATGATCTTTCTGAGTCTCATAGCTGCACCTCCATGTTTACGCTTTGTGTATCATTTATTCATCTGAGGGAATGACATTGATATATTTATCGTAACCCTTCCAGTTGGCGAGATAGCGCTTCAGCAGAATCAGATCCTTGGTATTGACTGCGGGATTAACCGGATCGAGATTAGCGGCGGCAGTGTCGATATCGGCATAATTCTTCCAGCCGGCAAGATGCCTTTTCAGGATAAGGAGATCGCGGGATCCTATATACCCGTTGCCGTCTATATCGCCTGTAAAGCGGACATAATCCCTTTCATCCAGATCGCAGTTCTCGCACCAGCGGTGTATGCAGCCCCGCGTTGAGCCTGTGGGGAGCACAGTCTCTTCTTTAAGGTCATGCCCTATGGTGATATACCCGGAGGGATAAGTCACTCCCGCGACCTTAACATTCTTGATATCGCAGTCAAAGATCTCGTTCGGATTATAGGTCAGCTCAAAGGAGAAATCTCCCTCCTTGAGCCGGACATCGTCTTTTACCTTAAAGGTAACGGTGCAGAACGTGCCGTTATCGGTATAGTTCCTTTCGTCATCTTCACCGATGCTGGTAAACCCTGCGATAAAAGGATCGACTTTGTAGCTGACATCGCTCATAAAAGTAAGGTCCCCGAAGATGCCTGCTTCGGAAGCGACATACTCAAACACATCAGAATCGTAATCCAGCATTGTTTTCAGGCCGGCGATGCCGCTGTTGTTGCTGATATCGAGGGTAACGCTGAACGTGTCTCCTTTCTTATACTGCCCGGGCTCGAACCCGACCGAGAGCGTTATCCCGGCCGCTGCATATACATCGAAAGAAGAGCATACCGCGCAGCTCATTACCGCCGCTGCGGCCAATGATATGATCTTTTTCCAGAACATAGATATCTTCCTTTCCAATTTACCAAAGCTGCCATAAGGCAGATCTCTTGTTCTTATTATACCAAAAACGACCTCAAAAGTCAATACTTTTTGACATTATGCCAAAACTCTCCAGAAGGCAGAAAAATGGCGTCCGTACCTCGGGGGGGATTGAGGTATGGACGCCGATAATATTGATAGCTGTGAGGGGGCACAGCTATTTGGCTGAAAATGTCAGGCTCATCCCGTCGCTGTCGCTCCAGAAGAGCTTGCCCTCGCTCATAGTGAGCTTGCCGGAATGGTCAGCGTCGATCTTCTGCGCGGCAAGGAATGTGCCGCCCTCGCGGAAGGATGCCACAGATCTTTCGCCGTCTGTATAGACCAGCTCTTCGCCCTGCATCTTTCCGGTAAAGGAATAGAGGGTGTATGTACCGCGCTGGTCGCAGGATCTTACAGAGCAGAGATAGGAGCCGTCGGCCTGACCGATGATCTCAAGCGAGGCCTCGGAGCCGAAGCCGTTGGAGCTTATAAAGCTGCCGGAAAATCCGGGCTCAGACTTGCCTTCTGCGGGCTTGGCGCTGCTTTCTGCGGAGGTCTCTGCCGAAGAGGTCTGCCCGGTCTGCGAAACAGCGCTGCTCGTTACTGTCAATGCTGCTCCGGCGCTTTCTCCGAAGGATGCAGGCTTATCCGCTGCGGAAACTGTGAACGCTGCTGCGCTGACCGCTATAACTGCCGCAGCCAGGGCTGCCGATACAGCGGTGATAAAGCCGGTATTGGTCTTTTTTATATTTATATTTTTCATTGTCGGTTTCTCCTTTTTCCGGGCATTGCCCTTGTCTGTATCTGTATTCTAACACACCGACCTTTGCAACTTCTTTGCAAATGATCTATTGCGAAAAAAATATTTCCGCCGCCCCGAGCTATGCCGTAAACAACAGTAAAGGCGGCTCCGCCAAACGATCTGCGAAGCCGCCTTGATGATGTGTCCTCTCTTTCGGGACACGCTGTCCCGGTCATTCCGGGTGTCCGGCACTGTTCCGTGCCGCAGCAGCCGCTCTGCGGGCTGCTTACAGGCAGCGCATTTAAGCTGCCTTTAAAGAAAGATGGTGTGATGAGTGTGTTGTTTGAAAAGAGTTCCCGGATAATTTCCTGCTTATCCGGTGTCCGGCCCTTCTGCCCGACAGGCCGCAGCAGCCGCTCTGCGGGCTGCATTTTTGTCTCTCCGGGGCGACCTCAGATCATCTGCTCTTATGATCTCCGGTCTGCTTTCCCTTTACGGCGGGGAGTACCTCCGCCCTGCCGGATAAATATCATTCCTCCTTTTCTTTTTGGGGTGTTCCCCTTGCTGTGTCTATATAATAACATACCGACCTTTGCAACTTCTTTGCAAAGATCGGCATTTTTTCAAAAAAACAATAATATTTTTTCCGGAGCTTTTATCGGCCTGTCATCCTTCTATCGTCTTCAGCCCGAAGCATCCGTCCTCGAACACGGCATAGCTGTGAGCTGTGCCGTTCTTGGGCAGCGCTGCCGAGCCGCAGTTGATATAGGTGATATCCCCGAGGGGAGTTATCTCCGGGACATGGAAATGCCCGTTAAGAAGGAAGTCTCCCTGCCGCAGAGGAGGGATACTGCCCTTGTTCCAGATATGCCCGTGAGTCGCAAAAAGGCGGCAGCCGTCGGCATAGACCCAGGCATAATCCGCAAGGATCGGAAAGCTCAGCATCATCTGATCGACCTCGCAGTCGCAGTTGCCCCGGACGCAGATCAGCCGCTCCCTGACGGAGTTGAGCATATCCGCCACTGCCTTTGGGTCGTGCCCGTCCGGAAGGGGGTTGCGGGGGCCGTGATAGAGCAGGTCTCCCAGCAGCAGGAGCTGGTCGAAGCCGCCGTTCTCAAAGCTGGACAGCAGCTTTTCGCACCAGTATGCCGAGCCGTGGATATCGGAGGCGATCATCAGTCTCATCAGCTCACCGCCTGCTTCAGCTTTGAAAGCGCCGAATACTCGGATTTTACCAGATTATATATCTCGCAGCCGCGCTCCTTCTTGTATTTCTTGACTATGGAGATATAGAGCTTCTGCTTGGTATCTGTCTCGGAGAGGATCTTTTCCACCGCAGCGATCTCTTCGGCGGTGCAGCTCCCGGAGAGCAGTCTTGCCAGCTCTGCTGCCAGCGGGGATTTCTGCTCTTTCTTGCGGGAAGAGGGCCTGCGGGTCTTCTTTTCCTTCTTGTGCTCGGGCTCTGCGGGCTTTTCGGGCTGAGGAGCGGGGGCCGCTTCCTCCGGCAGCATCTCCTCTGCGGGAGGCTCCGGTGCGGGAGCAGCTTCTGTCTCCGCTTCGGCTTTGGAATGATCCAGCGCTTCCTTTATTTTGAGATATTTCGGGCGGAGTATCTTATAGAGCTCGGTAGCCTGAGCCTTGAAGATCTTGGCCAGAGCGTTGTGGAAATCCTCCTTGTCCTCGGCTTCAGAGGCGCAGGCGATGACAGCGGCCAGCTCCTCGTCCGAGAGATCGACAAAGCCCAGCAGTGCGTTGCGGATCAGCTTGTCCGCCGGCTGCGGCTTCTTGCCGCGTCTCTGGAGAGGCTTCTTGGTTATCACGACCTCCTCGGGCAGAGGCTCTGCGGGAGGCTCGGGTTCGCTGACGGTCTCGGCGGGAACTTCGGGAGCGGGCTGCTCAGCCGGCTCTTCCGGTGCTGCGGTCTCTTCCGGGAGGATATCCTGCCCGGCAGGCAGAGCGCCGTTTTTATGGGCGGCGGCAAAGGCGACAGCCGAACCGATAGTCTGTGTCCGGAAGACAATGCAGCTATTCTTGTCGGCAAAGCTGACGTTCCAGAAATCGTGGAGCTTATCAAAGCCCTTGTCTCCGCTGATAATGAAGATATGGGTGTATACGTCCCCGGCCAGCAGATAGCCCAGCAGGGTCGAGAGCTGGAAATCGAGGGCATTCTTGCCGCCGACTCTTACCTTTAGATACTCTATGCTGGCGCGTGAGCTCATGACCTTGCAGTGCATCTCAAAGCTGATGGTATCGCTGTTCTCGCTGTAAAATATTATGACCTTGTCATCCTCCCCCAGGAGCTCTATCCCGGTGAGGCCTTTGGATTTTACGTTTTCAAAATCTATAAGATATGCTTTCATCTGGTATTTCCTTTCATTTCGCGGAGGCTCCGCGTTTCTTGATTATTGCAGCCGTAGCTGTCCCGGTAAGCAAAGACGCGCCGAGGACTAAGAGGACTGTCGAGAGTACACCGGAGCTGCTGCTCTCCTCGGAGCTCTTTTCTGGAACGGAAGATGCAGTGTCGGCTGCTGCCGGAGCAGCGGCGGGAGCTGTCTGAGTCTCTTCAGGGATCTCGTAAGCCTGCATATAGGAATAGCTCTTGGTCCGAAGGTCCTTGTTCAGTGTCTCAAATATCAGCTTGTGCCCGTCGGCAGTAGGGTGGATATCCAGCTTTTCGATATTCGTAAGGGTCTTGGCCTGCCCTGTGAAGAGGGGGGCAACATCGCAGACGGAATATCCGCCGTCAGGGTCTCCGGCATGGAGCTTGATGATCTCGTTGAGCCTTGCGATCTTGTCTGTCCCGATAGAATCGATCCCGGGGAATTTATCGAAGCCCTCCAGAGGGTTATATAAGGTCTGGAGGAATACGGGGCATTTGTTCCTGCTTCTTATGTAGGCTGCGATCTTGCCGATATTGCTGTCAAAGGTCTCAAGATTGGCATCAAGATCATCCTTGAGCTTTCCGAGAGACGCCAGCAGTTTAACGGCAGACTTTGCGTCGAGCTTGGGAGATACCGAGGTTATGCCTGCGTTGCTCAGGGCATTCCAGAGAGCGGCAAGAAGATCGTTCCCTCCGATCGAGATAACGATGCAGTCGGCGGCTTTGAGCTCGTCGTCGAGGCTGCCCTTGTTGAGCAGATCCAGCAGTTCTATGGAGTCGTATCCGTCGATAGCGCGGTTTGTCAGAGTGAATTTGCAGTCCTTCGGGAGCTCGGCGCTGAATTTATCTTTCAGGAGGTTGGCATAGGAGGAGCAGTTCTCTCTTCCGGAGGAATAGCCCTCCAGCCCGAAGCCGGTGGCGATAGAGTCTCCGAGGACCAGCAGATTTGCCGGAACAGGGATATCGACGCTGCGGTATTCAGTGTCAGCGTTTACGGTAACTGCGGAGCAGAGCAGCATAACGCCTGCCGCCAGAACAGAAACTATTTTTCTGAGCATACTTTCCTCACTTTCTCAGCAGAGTCACCGGGCGGAGCATACGACAAATGCTGCCCGGTAAAACCTGTGTCTTCTCCTATTATATCATAAAAGCCGCTTCCATACAACCATTTTTTCAAATTTTTCCAAGCATTTGGCTGCCGGCAGCGGCTCTGTGTGTACCACTGCGGTGAAAACGGGGCTTTTTTGCAAAAAATGTGTAGAAAATTCTTATATTCTATTGACATTTTCGCCTTGCTATGATATTATATAATAGAAAAATATGAAATAGCACAGCCCAAAAACATGAAGAGGTGAGCGTAAATGACCGATTATTGTTACCCTGTTGTTGGCGAGGAAGCCAATCTGCCGATGTATCTGCTCGGAGCCGGAGCAAGAGATCAGGAGTTTCATTTTATCAGAGAAGACGGCTATCCCAACTACCAGATAATCTACTGTGTCCGCGGGAGCGGTGTTCTCAGGCTGAACGGCGAAGATACGCCTATCCGTGAGGGCGATGCGTTTTACCTTCCTCCGAATGTCCCGCACGAATACTTCCCGACAGAAGATATCTGGGAGACACACTGGATAACCTTTGACGGAAGAGAGAGCGAGGCTGTCCTGCGGTTTATCGGGCTGGATAAGGCCAAGGCATTCAAGATCCACGATATCAATTCCATAGACGCGATCTTCAAGAAGATACTTTATCTTATGAAGACCAACTACTATTACAGCGGCTGCCAGTGCTCGGCGCACCTTTACCAGTTCCTTATCGAGCTCAACCGCGTCATGAATATGCAATCCAGCGCCAAGGACGGCGCAAAGCTCAACCAGCTCTCCCCTGTCATCGACTATATCGACCGCAATTACAGCCGCGACCTTACACTTGCGGAGCTTTCGGAGCTCATCGACCTTTCTCCGCAGTATCTTTGCAGGCTTTTCAAAGAGTGTCTGAATATGCGCCCCTTTGAGTATCTTGCGAGAAAGCGCATAGCCCAGGCCAAGCTGCTGCTGCTCGAAGAGAAGCTCAATGTCAACGAGATCGCCAAGAGCGTAGGATATAATGATTGCAGCTATTTCTGCGCGGTCTTCAAGAAGCATGAGATGCTCTCGCCGGCAGAGTTCCGCTCGCTGCACAAAAAGGCAACAGGCTGAGGCCGCTTCTGCGCCGATGGCTGACCTTTCAAACGTTCCGGAGAGCGGCGCCGGGAAAAAAAGCAAAAAAATGGAAAACAAAGTATTGACAAATAAATCCAATAGTGCTATAATATGAAAAAATCCAAACCGTTGACGCGGAGATAACGGTGATGATGCTTCCACAGAGAGCCCGGGGTGCTGAGAGCCGGGCGAAAAACAAGTCATCAAATGGACCGCTGAGGGCGCAGTCAAATGCCTGTAAAGGCAGAGTATTCTGCGACGTGAAGGCATACGTCAGTTGCCGGGAGTATGTTGGTACTCTGCTAAGAGCGCAGAAAACTGCGAATCAAGGTGGCACCGCGGATAAAGAATTATTCGTCCTTGATAAAGCCGGAAGGTTTTATCAGGGGCGTTTTTATTTTTCTGCGTTTTATTGACCGCACAGGAGGAGCGCATATATATGGATACAGAAAAGATCGGAAGGTTCATAGATAAACGGAAGGTCAGCTTTATCTGCTCGGTGGATGCCGAGGGGTTCCCCAATGTCAAAGCTATGCTCAGGCCGAGAAAAAGGAAAGGCCTTAAAGAATTCTATTTCTCGACAAATACATCTTCCCTGAGAGTAAAACACTTTCTTGCCGAGCCGAAAGCCAGCATATATTTTTACCGCAAGGGGCTGATAAAATATACCGGGGTCATGCTTACAGGCAGAATGGAGATCCTGACAGATCAGGCTGTCAAAAAGCTATCTGGAAGAGGGGCGACAGCCTGTTCTACAAGCAGGGAGTCACCGACCCGGATTACTGCGTTCTGAAATTCACTGCCGAAAAAGGCAGATACTACTGCGACCTGAAAACAGAAGACTTTGATATAGACCGGCCCTCGCCGTCAAAGCGGCAGAGAGCGAAAAAACACACCGGAGGTGCGCTATGAGATTTTACCCGACTATCGAAGAAGCAAAAGAATTTGCAGCAGACGGCAGATACGATATCATGCCTGTGAGCTGCGAGCTGCTCTCGGACATCTGCACGCCGATAGAGGCTGTCAGGATACTGAAAAATGTATCGACCCACTGCTATCTGCTGGAATCGGCTGAGGACAGAGAGCGCTGGGGGCGCTGGTCATTTCTGGGCTATGAGCCGGAGCTGGAGCTGACCTGCTCGGAAGGCTTTATGCACATCGGCGGGCTGGAGATAAAGACCGAAGACCCGACTCCTCACATCCGCAAGCTGCTCTCCCGGTACCGCAGCCCGAGGATAGCCGATCTTCCCCCATTCACAGGCGGCCTTGTCGGATATTTCTCCTATGATTTCATCGGCTACAGCGAGCCGACAGTCAGGCGCCCGGTAGACGACAGCGAGCATTTCAAGAATGCCGACCTTATGCTCTTCGACAAGGTCATCGCCTTCGATAACTACCGCGGAAGGATAATCCTGATCGCCAATATGAAACTGAAGGATCTGGAGACCGGCTATAACAAAGCCTGCCTCGAGCTCCGGAAAATGGCCGACCTGCTCCGTAACGGCGAACCGAGCCGTGAACCCGCCGGAAAGCTCCGCAGCGATGTCAAAGGGCTATTTACCAAAGAGGAATACTGCTCTATGGTCGAGCAGGCAAAGAAGCATATCTACGACGGAGATATCTTCCAGATAGTCCTCTCGAACCGTCTTTCAGCCGAATACGAGGGCAGCCTGCTGAACACCTACCGCATACTCAGGACCAGCAACCCCTCCCCTTATATGTTCTATTTTTCGGGAACAGACGTCGAGATCGCGGGAGCCTCTCCCGAAACTCTGGTCAAGCTGGAAAACGGCATCCTCCATACCTTCCCGCTGGCGGGTACAAGACCCCGGGGAAAGACCGACGAAGAGGATACCGCCCTGGAAAAGGAGCTGCTGGCCGACGAGAAGGAGCTGGCAGAGCACAATATGCTGGTCGATCTTGGGCGGAACGATCTGGGAAGGATCAGCCGCTTCGGGACAGTTGAGGTCGAGAATTATATGCACATCCTCCGGTTCTCCCATGTTATGCATATCGGCTCGACAGTCAGGGGAGAGATCAGGGAAGACTGCGACGCTCTCGACGCTGTAAGCGCCGTCCTCCCCGCCGGGACGCTTTCGGGAGCCCCAAAGATCCGCGCCTGCCAGCTCATAGCCGAGCTGGAGAACAACAAGCGCGGCCTATACGGCGGCGCCATCGGCTACATTGATTTTACAGGCAATCTTGACACCTGCATAGCGATACGCTCTGCGTTCAAGAAAAACGGGCGGGTGTTCATCCGCAGCGGCGGAGGCATAGTTGCCGACTCTGTCCCCGAGAACGAATATCAGGAAAGCATCAACAAAGCCGCCGCAGTAGTCGAAGCGCTCAGAGCGGCAGAGGAGGTAGAGGCATGATACTGCTCATAGACAATTACGACAGCTTCTCCTACAACCTCTATCAGCTCATAGGCGAGCTGGACCCGGATATAAAGGTCGTCCGCAACGACGAGCTGACAGAGATCGGGATAGGGCTGCTGGCTCCCAGCAAGATCATCCTTTCTCCCGGCCCCGGAAGGCCGGAGGATGCCGGGATAACCTGCAAGCTGGCGGCGACGGCAGCAAAGACCATACCGACCCTCGGTGTCTGCCTCGGGCATCAGGCGATCTGCCAGGCCTACGGCGCCGAGATCGTCCATGCCAAGCAGCTTATGCACGGCAAGCAGAGCAAGGTCAGGCTGGATACCTCCTGCCCGCTGTTCAAGGGCCTCCCGGAGGAAACGACCGTTGCGAGATACCATTCTCTCGCAGCAGATAATCTTCCCGGCTGTCTGAAAGTCACCGCCCGCACCGCCGACGGCGAGGTCATGGCGGTGCAGCACGAAGAATATCCTATATTCGGCGTGCAGTTCCACCCGGAATCGATACTTACCCCGTTGGGAAAGCAGATGCTCAGAAATTTTGTTGAGATGTAATAATGATGCACAGCAAAGGAGAGTGCTTAAAATGATCGAAAAAGCGATAGTAAAGATAGTTGACAAGCAGGATCTCACCTACGATGAGGCCTATGAGGTAATAAGCGAGATAATGTCCGGCAAGACATCAGCGACACAGAATGCCGCCTTCCTTGCCGCGCTCTCGACCAAATCCACCAAGGCTGAGACCATCGATGAGATCGCAGGCTGCGCCGCTGCGATGCGGGATGCAGCGATAAAATTCGAGAACGATGACGACCTTCTGGAGATCGTCGGCACAGGCGGAGACAACGCTCAGAGCTTCAATATCTCCACCACCTCCGCTATGGTCATCGCCTCGGCAGGAGTCAAGGTCGCCAAGCACGGCAACCGCGCCGCATCCTCTCTCTCGGGGACAGCCGACTGCCTGGAAGCGCTGGGTGTCAACATCCATCAGGACACGGAGAAATGCCGCGAGATGCTGGATAAGACCAATTTCTGCTTCTTCTTCGCCCAGAAATACCATACCTCCATGAAATATGTCGGCCCCATAAGAAAAGAGCTGGGTATCAGGACGGTGTTCAATATCTTAGGGCCGCTCACCAATCCCTCCAGCCCCAAGCGTTTCCTGCTGGGAGTCTACGACCGCTCACTTGTGGAGCCTCTGGCACAGGTGCTGATGAATCTCGGAGTAAAGCGCGGCATGGTAGTGTACGGGACAGATAAGCTGGACGAGATCTCTGTCGCCGCCCCGACACACATCTGCGAATTCAAGGAGGGCTGGTTCAAGAGCTACGACATCAGGCCCTCGCAGTTCGCTCTGGCAGGCGGCACCCATGAGGACATCCGGGGAGGCTCCCCTGCCGAGAACGCCGAGATAACCCGCCGGATACTCCGGGGCGAGGAAAGAGGCGTAAAGCGCGAGGCTGTCCTGCTGAATGCAGGCGCTGCGCTCTGTGTCGGAGGCAAGGCCGAAAGCATCGCTGAGGGCATAAAGCTGGCGGCAGAGCTCATCGACACAGGCAAGGCTTACGAGACACTTGAAAAGGTGATCGCCGTATCAAACGGATAAGGAGAAGAAGATGACCATACTCGACAAACTGGCCGACTACGCCCGGGAGCGTGTCGCGGCAGCCAAAACACAGTGCCCCGCAGAGAGCATCAAAGCCCGCGCCCTCGCGATGCCGAAGGGAGATCTCCGCTTTGAGAAGGCTCTCAGCCGACGGGGGATATCGTTCATCTGCGAATGTAAAAAAGCCAGCCCTTCAAAGGGGATCATCGCAGAGGATTTCCCCTATCTCTCCATTGCTGAGCAATACGAGGCGGCAGGCGCCGACTGTATATCTGTCCTGACAGAGCCGCGATGGTTCATGGGCTCGGAGAAATATCTTGAAGAGATCGCCGCACAGGTCTCTGTGCCCTGCCTGCGGAAGGATTTTACAGTCGATGAATATATGATCTATGAAGCAAAGCTGCTTGGTGCCTCGGCAGTCCTGCTTATCTGCTCGATACTCCCGGCAGAGCAGATAAAAGAGTATATCGGCATCTGCGACAGCCTGGGGATATCGGCTCTTGTAGAAGCGCACAGCGAGTCGGAGATAAACGCCGCGCTCTCGGCGGGAGCGAGGATCATCGGGGTCAACAACCGCGACCTTACGGATTTCTCTGTCGATACAGGCAACAGCCGCAGGCTCAGGCAGTTGGTTCCCAAGGGAGTGCTTTTCGTCTCGGAGAGCGGTGTCAGAGAGCGGGAGGATATAATCGATCTTGAAAAAGCAGGCGCAGACGCCGTACTGATCGGAGAGGCTCTGATGCGGGCGCCGGATATTTCCTCCAAGCTGCTGGAACTGAAAGGAGCATCCCTATGACAAAGATAAAACTCTGCGGCATGATGCGCCCCTCGGATGTCATCGCAGCCAGAGACCTCGGTGCAGACTATGTTGGCTTCATCCTCTCGGATGGATTCAGACGCTCTGTCGGGCTGGGGACATTCTGTGAGCTTCAAAGCTATCTTACCGGCAGCGAAGTCAGAAAGGTCGGCGTGTTCGTGGATGAGCCCCCGGAGGGCATACTGAAATACTATGCCGAGATGCTTGATATCATCCAGCTCCACGGCAGCGAGGACGAGAGCTATATCAGCTCTCTTCGGCTGCACACCGGGAAGCCGGTCATCAAAGCCTTCACCGTCCGCTCGGAGAAGGACATAGAAGCCGCAAGACAAAGCTCTGCCGACTATGTCCTGCTGGATTCAGGGACAGGCTCCGGGGCTGGCTTCGACTATTCGCTGATACAGGACTTTGACAGGCCGTTTTTCCTGGCGGGAGGCCTCAGCGCCAAAAATGTTGCCGAAGCCATCGACAGGCTGCACCCCTTTGCAGTCGATGCAAGCAGCAGCCTTGAATCAAACGGCAAGAAGGATAAAAACAAGATGACGGAATTCGTTGCCGCCGTCAGAAGGAAGGAAGAAACGCTATGACAAACCAGAAAGGACGCTTCGGCATCCATGGCGGTCAGTATATACCAGAGACACTGATGAACGCTGTCATCGAGCTGGAGCAGGCTTATGAGCATTATAAGAACGACCCGGATTTTCAGAGGGAGCTCTCCGATCTGCTGGCAAACTACGCCGGGAGACCATCTCTGCTCTATTACGCCGAGAAGCTGACAAATACTCTGGGCGGCGCAAAGATATATCTGAAGCGCGAGGATCTTAACCACACAGGCTCCCACAAGATCAACAACGTCCTCGGGCAGGCGCTGCTGGCCAAAAAGATGGGCAAGACCCGCCTTATCGCAGAGACCGGGGCTGGTCAGCACGGTGTCGCCACAGCTACAGCTGCGGCGCTGCTGGGCATGGAGTGCGTGGTCTTCATGGGCGAGGAGGACACCAAAAGGCAGGCGCTGAACGTTTACCGTATGAAGCTGCTGGGCTCAAAGGTCGTTCCCGTTACAAGCGGGACAGCGACCCTTAAAGATGCGGTCTCCGAAGCTATGAGAGAATGGACATCCCGTATCGACGATACCCATTACTGTCTGGGCTCTGTTATGGGGCCTCACCCCTTCCCCACCATAGTCCGGGATTTCCAGTCTGTCATCTCCAAGGAAGCCAGAGAACAGATACTGGAATACGAGGGCAGGCTGCCGGATGCAGTTATCGCCTGTGTCGGAGGAGGCTCAAACGCTATCGGCAGCTTCTATAACTTCATCAACGACAAGGATGTCCGTCTCATCGGATGCGAGGCCGCCGGCAGGGGGATAGACACCTTCGAGACAGCCGCGACCGTCAACACCGGCAGGCTCGGCATCTTCCACGGGATGAAGAGCTATTTCTGTCAGGACGAATACGGCCAGATAGCTCCGGTCTATTCTATCTCCGCCGGGCTCGACTACCCCGGCATCGGCCCGGAGCACGCCCATCTGCACGATATCGGCAGAGCCGAATATGTCCCTGTCACAGACGACGAAGCCGTAGATGCCTTTGAGTTCCTCTCCAGGACAGAGGGCATCATCCCGGCGATAGAATCTGCCCACGCCGTCGCTCACGCGATGAAGATAGCCCCGGAAATGGGGAAGGACAAGATCATAATAGTCACGATCTCCGGCCGCGGCGACAAGGACTGCGCCGCTATCGCCAGATACAGAGGGGAGGATATCTATGAGTAAGATCAGAGAGGCTTTTGCCGGGGGCAAGGCGTTTATCCCCTTTATCACCTGCGGAGACCCGGATCTTGAAACGACAGGCAGGATAGTCAGAGAAATGGCCGCAAACGGTGCCGATCTTATCGAGCTGGGCATACCTTTCTCCGACCCGACAGCCGAAGGGCCTGTTATCCAGGGGGCAAACATCCGCGCCCTTTCCGGCGGCGTTACGACAGACAGGATCTTCGCCTTCGTCGAAGAGCTCAGAAAGGATGTAAGCACCCCTATGGTGTTTATGACCTATGCCAATGTGGTCTATTCCTACGGCGCGGAAAAGTTCATAAGCACCTGCCGGCGGATCGGCATCGACGGCATCATCCTCCCCGACCTGCCCTTTGAGGAAAAGGACGAGTTCCTGCCTGTATGCAGAGAATACGGAGTAGACCTTATCTCCCTTATCGCTCCCACCTCCGCCGACAGGATCGCTATGATCGCCAAAGAAGCGGACGGCTTTATCTACATCGTCTCCTCTCTGGGAGTTACCGGTGTCCGCTCAAAGATAACGACAGATATTTCCGCGCTGGTAAAGGTGATCCGCGAGAACACGGATATCCCCTGCGCTGTAGGCTTCGGTATCTCGACCCCGGAGCAGGCGGCGGAGATGTCGCGTTACGCTGACGGTGTCATCGTCGGCTCCGCGATCGTAAAACAGATAGCAGAATACGGCAGAGATTCAGCCGGACCTGTTGGAGAGTATGTAAGAAAAATGAAGGTCGCCATGAAATGACGGGCTGTCTCCGGGGGCGGCCGGAAGGAGGGCTATTTAATGCAGAAGGCTAAGAAAACAGATCTTATTAGGCTCGTTTCAAGCGGGCTGTGGGCGGCGATCGTCACAGTCGCCACAATAGTCATTGCCATACCGACCCCGACCAGGGGCTATGTCAATCTGGGAGACTGCTTTGTAGATCTCGGAGCCCTGATCCTTGGCGGCCCCTGGGGAGCGGCGGCGGCGGCTGTGGGCTCCGCTATAGCCGACCTTGCCGCAGGCTACAGTATCTACGCTCCGGCGTCCTTCATCATCAAAGGGCTTATGGCGCTGGTCTCCTTCGGGGTCTTTAAGGCGCTCTCCGGGAAAAAGTCCGCCCCTGTCCTCGGTGCGCTGGCAGCAGAGCTGGTCATGCTCGCGGGATACTTCTTCTTTGAATCAGCGATCTACGGCTCCTTTGCAGCGGCGGCTCCCGGGCTGCTGCCCAATGCTTTCCAGGGCGCCGCAGGCGTTGTCGGAGCGTCGGCGCTGTATGCCGCCTTCGGAAGCCGGATAAAGACCCCTTGGAAGCGCTGAGATATAAAAATAGACGAAACCTCTGCGGGCAGCATACCATTTTCTGACTTTTTACCTGAAATTGCAAGAAGGTTATTGACAAACAACGGGATCTGATGTAATATATATAATCATACAAAGGAGAGACCGCTATGATGAACACATCCGCATTCGTCTTTACATACGCATTTTTCGGCTTTAGCTTTTCGGCTGAGGTCTTTTTGCCGTGTGTGGAGCTGTGCGGATAATATTTATCCCGTATAATCAGGCAGCCCGACCGCACCGGCCGGGCTGCTTTTATTTTTGGAGGTATAGCTATGATAATCATCGTCAAAGACAAAGCAACGGAAAAACAGGTAAATGAGCTTATGGAATGGCTCTCGGGCTTCAACGTCAGGACAAATCTGGTAACGGGCGTACATTCCAGGATAATCGGCCTAATCGGAGACACGACCTCCATAGATGTCGATTCGGTCAAGGCACGAGAGGCTGTAGAGGCTGTAAAGCGTGTTCAGGAGCCGTATAAGAACGCCAACCGCCGCTTCCATCCGGACGATACGGTCATAGAGGTCGGCGGGAAGCGCATCGGCGGCGGGAGCCTTGCCGTCATCGCTGGACCCTGCTCTGTCGAGACAGAGGACAGGCTCATGCAGACAGCTATCGCGGTCAAGGAAGCCGGAGCGGATTTCCTCCGGGGCGGAGCCTTCAAGCCCAGAACATCTCCCTATGCCTTTCAGGGGCTCGGCAGAGAGGGGATCGAGCTGCTGATACAGGCGCGCAAGGAGACCGGCCTCCCCATAGTAACAGAGATCATGGATCTCTCCGATCTGGATCTCTTCGCTGATGTGGATATAGTACAGGTCGGCGCAAGAAATATGCAGAATTTCACCCTTCTCAAGGCCCTCGGGCGCTGCGACAAGCCTGTTCTTCTGAAAAGAGGGCTCTCCGCTACTCTCCAGGAGCTGCTGATGAGCGCCGAGTATATCATGTCTGAAGGCAACAGCAAGGTCATCCTCTGCGAAAGAGGCATCCGCACCTATGAGCCCGAGACGAGAAACACTCTTGACATCTCGGCTGTCCCGCTGCTGCGGCAGAAGACACATCTCCCCATAGTCATCGACCCGAGCCACGCCACCGGCCTCAGCTCGCTGGTAGAGCCCATGTCTCTGGCCGCCGTAACTGCCGGAGCCGACGCTCTGGAGATAGAAGTACACATAGACCCTAAGAGCGCCTGGAGCGACGGTGCCCAGTCCCTTACCCCGGAGCAGTTCAGAGCCTCTATGAAAAAGATAAGAGCGCTGGAGAGCTTCGTCAGAAACGAGCTCTGAGCGCTCCGAAAGATATCTGTATAAACAGAAGCGGATAGGCCGTATGATATCAGCCGAGCTGCTTCATCAGCTCTTCGATCTTTTCTCTTTCGGCAAGGCCGTCGGAGAAGGCAGTCGCACCGCCGGCAGCTGTCCCCAGCTTCAGAGCGTAGTCGTACCCCCGGCTGAGCCCGGCCATAAAGCCTGCGACCATAGAATCTCCCGCGCCGACAGAGTTCTTTACCTCGCCCTTGCAAACTCCGCATCTGTGCAGCGCTCCTGTCTCGTCTATCAGGACAGCTCCCCTGGCCGCCATTGAGACCAGAACGTTCTGCGCTCCCATTTCCCGCAGCCGCCTTGCATAGCTTTCGATCTCGCTGTCTGTTGTCAGCTTTACGCCGAACATCTCCCCCAGCTCATGGTCGTTGGGCTTGACCAGGAAGGGCTTGTATTTCAGAACATTCAGCAGCAGATCCTTTGAGGCATCGACTACTGCCCGGACGCCTCGCGGGGAGAGCCTTGCAAGTATCTGCTCATAGATATCCGAAGGCAGGCTGGAAGGAATGCTCCCGGCAAGGATCACAGTATCCCCCTTCTCCAGCTTATCCAGCTTGCCGAAAAGCTCTTCAAGGGATTCCCTGCCGATATCCGGGCCCTGACAGTTTATCTCTGTCTCCTCGGCGGATCTTATCTTGATATTTATCCTTGTGCTGCCCTTGGGGAGCCTGATGAAATCAGAGATTATCCCCTGCCTTGCTACCCCTTCCTCGACAGCGCGGCCGGTAAAGCCCGCTGTAAATCCCAGCGCAACAGAGTCTGTCCCAAGCTCCTTCAGCACGGCAGAGACGTTTATACCCTTGCCTCCGACAAACATCTGCTCAGAGGATGATCTGTTGACTGTTCCGGGAATAAGCTCTCCCATGCTGACTACATAGTCAATGGCAGGATTGAATGTTACTGTATAGATCATAAGTTTTCCTCCTCAGTATACTGTCGTCATTTGCAGCTCTATGTTGAAGAACCCACCGCTGAGACTTTCCGGCAGGAGCCTTCCGCTCTCGACGGCGATCTCTCTGCCCCCTTCCAGCAGGAAGGTCAGCCGCTTATTATCCCGCAGAGAGCAGCCGTTATCCGGCAGCCCGCTCCAGAGAAGTATCCCGGAAGTGTCTATCCCTCTCCTGAGCTTCTCAGCTTCTTCTGCGGGGAGGGGCTTGCTGCTCTCATAGACCGTTGGGTCGTCAAAGCGGCGGCGCTTGCGGTTTATAGCTGTCCCGTCCGGGAGGAAGGTCAGCACAGCCTCGGTAAAGCCGCCGTTTTCGCGCTCTTCATTGAAGCGTATCTCCTTTACTTCGGATGCTTCGGGAGCTTCGACGCGCTCTCCGGCCAGCGCCTCCGAAAAGGACCCGGCTATCCTTTCGGCGGTATCGTATATCAAGACAGGAGCCTGGTTATCGGAGATGCTTATCCTCTCGCCGCTGTCATAAGCGATCTCAATGCTGCCGCCGAAGTCCTCCGGGAGGCCGTTGGTATAGGAATGAAAGCCATTTCTTCCGGCGAGGCCCCATTCCCGGACAAGTCCGGCCAGCTTCGGGAGGATATCCCCTTTGATGACGGCGAAGTCCGTCCTGCTGCCGGAGCTTGTAAAGGTCTCCAGAAAGATAAATGTCCCCTCAGAGGCAGGGGCTGCAAAGGCGGAGATACGGTCGAAGCGCTTTTCTCTGTCTGTGACCGCCCAGCCCAGGGCGGAGTGTGCCTTGAAGGATACTATCCTTTCGGAGACTATCTCCTTAGGCAGCGATTCGTCAACATAGGAATCTGTTCCGCCGCAGCAGCCGGGGTCGCTTCTGTGTATGACTCTGATCTTGTCGTTCATAGCTTATGCTCCTTTGATCTGTGACCTGCTGCCCTTGCAGGAGGCCGATGATCTTTAAACAGCCCGGAAAGCAGCTTTGCTCTCCGGGCATTTTTTATGTTACAGTTACTGTGCAGTTCCTTTCGATGCCGCCGTAGCTTATGGTTATCGTCACCTCTCCGGCCTTGAGGCCCTTGAAGGTCATATCGAGAGTCTGCTTGTCGATATAGGTCGGCTCTATTATTCCCTGCTCTGAAAGGTCATAGTTCACCGCTACAAGATCCCTGATGTTCTGACATCTTATGACGAGGGTAAACTCTCCGCCGACGGGTATCTCCGCCTTTCCGGGAGAAAGTGATATATCGCAGGCGTGTGCATCGTCAACGAGAATGACCGTTATCTCCGAGCCCTTTCGGGCGGCGGCTCCTGCGGCAGGAGACTGCGCTCCCACCCTGCCCTCGGAGAGCTGCTCGCTGCCGACAAAGACCTTTAATCCGAAGCCTGCCTTTGCCAGCTTTTCGGCTGCTTCATCTTTCGTAAGCCCAAGCAGCGCCGGGACTTTTTCCAGCTCGTCTTTGGTGCTGACAGTTATGACCGCCGGCTCTCCCTTGGAGACAGGCTTGCCCGGAGCTATGCTCTGAGCGGAAACAGAGCCCTCCGGCTTTGAACTGTCCTCCCCTCCGTAGACGATCTTTGGGGATATGCCCGCATCTGTCAGCTTCTTTACAGCCTCCTCCGGGCTCAGCCCGGTGACATCCGGCATTACAGCCTCTGCCCTGCCTTTGCTTACAGTCAGGATGACCTTATCGCCTTCAGCGGCTTCCTTTCCCGCTTCCGGCTGCTGCGAAGCTACCAGCCCTTCCGCGACGAGGTCGCTGGGCTCCTCTCTGATCTCCGCCGTAAGGCCGAGGCCTGACAGCAGCTTCTCGGCATCGCTCCGGGTCAGGAATGTAAGATCCGGGAGAGAGATCCCCTTATGCGTTGTTGAGACCAGCAGCTTTACGGGGAGAGTGTTTTTCTGCTCTGTCCCTGCGGGGGGATCCTGCTCTGTGACTGTTCCCTCCGGCCTGCTGTCGTCAAAGACACGCTTGACTACCGCGACGGGTATCCCCAGCTTTCCTGCCTCGGCCGCGGCTTCCTCATAGCTCCTGCCGACAAAGTCCGGGATCTTTACTGTTTTTTCCTCCGGCTTGGCCGAAGGGTCGCAGCCCAGCGAAATGACTATCTCCGGCTCATCGTCTTTCCTGACCGGCTGATACGGCGGGATGCTCTGGCTTATGACACACCCTGCGGCGACGCTGCTGTCGTAAGCCTCTTTCCCGGTATAGCCTATATCAAGTGCGTCAAGGAGCTCACAGGCGGTCTGGGAATCGAGGCCGATAAGGTTCGGCATCATAGCCGTCCGGCTCCCGACGCTGACCGACACTCCGACGACTGTATTGCGTTCTGTAAGGCTCCCCGGCTCAAGGCTCTGGCTGAGAACGGTATCCGGGCTGACCTCATCGTCGGTGACACGCTCTGTGATCTCGATGAGCAGCCCTGCTCTTCCAAGAGTATTGGCAGCGTTCATCGTATCCAGCTTAACGACATCGGGGACTATCGCCAGCTCCGGGTCCAGAGTCTCGCTGGTAACGATGATCTTCTCAGGATCCTTTGGGGCGCGGTCCTTCATTATTACCATAACGGCTCCGCCTGCGATAAGCGCCGCGCAGACAGCAGGTATAGCTATCTTCGCCCACATCGGCAGACTGGGGCCTTTCTTAGACATCACCGTTACTTTCTTCTCGCCGGAGAGCTCCTTGATGAAATTGTCCATATCTGCTGTCCGGAAAGCGCTGTCAACATAAGAGGCGTTCCTGAGGGCTGCCTCCTTGCTGCTGTCCAGCTTGACGCGGTAGGCGCTGAGCATTTTCAGCCTGTCCTTGTGGGTCTTCTCGTAATAGGCGTCTCTGTCAGCGGCCTCCGGCAGAGGGACACCCATCATCCTGTGCATGATGACCGCTGCGGAATAGACATCGTTGGCGGGAAGCTGAGAGGGGGAATCCGCAGCTTTCAGCCGCTCGTAGGAAAAATACTTCTGCCTGTCCTTCTGGGTTATATCGCTGCGGTCGTCGGTAGCGTTGAAGAGTATGTTTTCGAGATATGAATTCAGGAAAAGGCTGCCGTCGTCCAGCACCAGGAGATCGTAGGGCGAGAAGCCCCCGATGACAAATCCGCTCTCATGGAGCTTGTCTATGGACCGGAGTATTGGAAGAAACATCTTCTCTGTCATCTGCGGAGAAACAGCGCCGTTTTTTTCGATATACTCGGAGAGCGGCCTGCCCTCAACATATTCTGTTACGACATAGGTAGTATTGTTCTTCTCGAAGATCTCGTATACATCCGCGACATTTTCCGGGAGGTGGAGCTGCCCCAGGAGCTGTGCTTTCTTTGCAAAGCGCTCCATATACTTATAGAATTCCTTTTCTTTGAGTACGGTCAGGGCGGAGTCTCCGATATTCCGGGCGGCGAAGCGTGTCGGGCTGTATTCGTAGATCGTGACCTTCCTGTCGGTCAGCGCATCCCAGCCGATATACTTGACGAACCAGCCGTCGATATTCAGCGGCATCCCGACGATATATCTGTCTCCGAGTATCTGCCCCGGCTCGATACATCTGGTATTGAAAGGCTGTGTCCCCTCCACGAAGCCGCACTCGGGGCAGACCTTGAGCCCGTCGTCGTACTGCTCCATACATCTCATACAAAATCTCATTTTATCCCCTCACTTATGCAGACTATCCCTTCTCGAAGTAACCGTCCTCCAGCATTTTTTCCTCATACAGCATAGTCTTGTAGATATATCTCTGGGTGAAATGCTTTTCTCCGTCGTATTCCTGCATATAGATCTGATACATACACTGCCCGGATCTGATGACCCAGCGGACATCGTTCTCCGATTCGGAATAAGGCGTACCGAAGGCGGCTATCGCTTTCTGCTTTATATCGTCATTGAACTCGCTGCCGCTCTCAAACTGGACAGTATAGAGCTGGTCTCCCTTGAAATAGAGATCTATGGAATCGAAATAATCCGCAGTCTCGTTGCCGAGATCGACAGGCACCAGCATAACAGTGTCTCCCTTTGTCCAGCGGTCATGCTCGGTAGTTACAGGCAGTGTCCCTGTGCCGAAAAGTGTCTGGACACTGGATCTCTTGAAATCAAACAGAGCGTAGTTCATAGTCAGGCAGCCATCATTGTTGACATCCACAGTCCCTCTGAGCTCGGGATAGATTATATGCAGATGCGGGCTCTCGGATGAGCTGTCGGGAGCGGCTGTGTCTGTTTCAGCCGGGGCGGTCTCAGGCGGCGCCGTCTCTGTGGCTGTGGGAGCGGCTGTGTCGGTAGCTGCGGGGGCAGCGGTCTCTGTTGCGGAGGGCGCTGATGTCTCTGTCCCGGAGATTATCGGAGCAGCCGTCGCAGAGGTCTGAGGCTTTGTTTCCCCGGAGGAATCGGTCTTTACGGAGGAGCCGTCCTTCCCGGAAAGGAAGATGATGACCCCGACGGCTATTGCCGCCGCTGCTGCAACAGAAGCGATCACCACCGGCAGCTTTTTGCTTTTCTTTTCGGGAGCGGGCTCCGGCTCCGAAGGCTTGGGCGCAGGCTTTTCGGGAGCAGGCTCCGGCTCCTTTGAGGGCTTGGAGGGTATGTACTCCGAAAGGCGGCGGTCATCGTCGGAGTCGGGAGCTATGCTGCCGGGGTCGGTCTTGAAGGCCGGCTGCGCCGGAGCAACTGTTTTGCCGCTGTCATCGTCATAGGAGCTTCTGGGGATATACTGCGAGAGCCTTGAGCCCTCAGGGTCTTCCCCGCCTTTGGGGGCTCCGTCGGCTTCGGAGATGAATACGGAAGCGGTTGTGCGGCCGCCGTCGCCGTTTATGTCGATATCAAAGCCCGGGACCTGTGAAAGCTCGGCAAGGAGCTGATCTATGGAGCGGATCCTGTCCTCAGCCTTGATAGCAAGTCCGTGCCGCAGCACAGCCTCGAATTCCGGTGAGCAGTCAAAGCCCAGCTCCGAGGGCATCCTGATATTATCCTCGTAGATACGGTCGGGAGCATCGGGAGGGATAGACCCGGTGATACATTTATACATCGTCGCGCAGATCGCGTAGATATCTGTCCAGGCTCCCTGCTTACCGTGACGTCTGTACTGCTCCATAGGGGCATAGCCGTGCTTGAGCATTACCGAAAGGCTCTTCTCGTCGGCAAACTCTCTTGCCGCTCCGAAATCCAGCAGCTTGACGGCTTCTCCCACCAGCATTATATTATCGGGGCTTATGTCGCGGTGGATAAGGTTTTTCTCGTGTATCTTTTTGAGAGAGCGGAAAACCGGCATCAGCAGGCAGACAGTATTGTAGCTCGAGATAGTCCCGACCTGCTTGAGATAGCTTTTCAGCGTAATACCGTCCAGATACTCCATAACGATATAGACGGTGCGGTTCTCCTCAAAGAAATCTCTTACGGCGACGATACCTGGCTCGTTGGTGAACTTCGCCAGAGTCCTGGCCTCATGCAGAAAATGCTCGCGGCTCTTGGAGAATAGCTCCTGAGCAGTGTCGGCGCTTATGCTCATTACCTCGTTGGAGACATTGTTGTTGCGGTTCACCATCCCGGCGGGATAGAATTCCTTTATCGCTACCTTGAATTGCAGCAGCGTATCCATGCCGATATAGGTTATACCGAAGCCGCCCTCACCGAGCACCCCGCCTACCAGGTATCTATGGTTCAGCATAGCTCCCCGGGCGAGGGTGTGTGAGGGCGATCTGTATTCTTTTGTATCCCTGCCGCAGGCGGGGCATACAGTCTCGCCTGCGGGGATCTCATTCATACAAAAAGGACAATAGTTCATTACTTTCTCCTCTTTACGGAAAATTGCTGTGCGGATAAGGGGCGCTATGGCCGCTTATGCCCTTACCAGGAGAACTTCTCTGTGCAGAGCGGGACGAATACCAGCTCTGTCTCTCCCAGCATTATCTTATCATAGGGGGCGAGCTCTGCGGGAGCAAGGAGCATCTGCCTGTTGAGGTAGACTATGGTCTTGCCGTCAGCGCTTTGCAGGAAGAATTTTTTGTTCAGCGGGTCGTAGATGATGACAGCCTGCGCCCCTCTGGATACGGTGCGGTCGCCGTGGAGGTCGATAGCGACCGGATGCTCGGCATCGCCGCGGCCTATCGTGCTCTTCGGGTCGGTCAGAACGAAGGTCTTTCCTCTTGAGGAGGTGTTTGCAGCCACGAGCCAGCCCAGCACAAGATCATCTGCCAGCTCGTCGAATATTATCTGTGTCACGCCCTCATCCTCATCGGCGGGAGGCGCTGTAACAGCCTTTGCTTCTTCGATAGTCCCGGTAAAGTTCACCTCTTCCACCTGCTCTGCAACAGAAGGCTCTCCGGGCTCCGGCTCTTGGGAGAGCTCCGGCTCCGGTGCAGGCTCGCTGTCCGGAAGGATCACTCCGGAGGGCTGGTTTTCCGGGGCAGCTTCCGGCTCGGGGATGATCTCCGGCTCGGGTACAGGCTCCGGCACAGGCTCGGGTGCGGGGGCGGCGAGCTCTTCGGCAGGTCTCTTTGTCCCGCAGCGGCAGCAGAAATTGCCTTCGTTGACAGAGCCGCAGACACAGGTCCAGCTCTTCTTTTCGGGCGCAGGAGCGGGGCGCTTAGTCCCGCACTTTATGCAGAAATTCCCGTTGTTGATCGCTCCGCACACGCATCTCCAGGGCTCTCCCTGAACAGGCGCGGGAGCGGGCCCCGGCATCGGTGCGGGCGCAGGAGCCGGTGCAGGAACGGGGGCAGGCGCTGGAGCGGGGGCTTTGTCAGCGGCTCCCGCACAGTGCGGGCAGGTCGGGTATCTGTCTTCGTCGTAATAATGCAGATTGGGGCAGCGCTTTAATTTCATATCTGTATTCCTCCATAACTTAGCTGATAGATCAGGGGATAGTTTACATATTTTAGCTGTGCCGGATAAGGGCAAAGGTCGTGTTGTCCAGCGAGCCCTGACAGCTCTTTACAGCCTCCATGAGAAGGTCGGCTGTTTCTGCGGGCGGCGAGTCTCTGCCGAGTATCCCGGCGATAGCTTCGTCTCCGACAGAGCGGTACAATCCGTCTGTTGCCAGCAGCAGGATATCTCCGCTCCGCAGCCGGAAGGGCTTGGTGCTGACATCGACGATATCTATCCCGCCCATGCCGATAAAGCTGGCCAGCAGCCCGCCTTTTTTCTGCTCGGCAAGATAGGTCTTTTCGTCGATAAGCTCCTTTCTGAACCTCAGATCGATAACATAGGAATAATTATGAGTCCTGGTCATCTGAGTCAGCTCCCCGCCCCGGCAGATATACAGGCGGCTGTCTCCGACAGAAAGCCAGTAGAGCTCATTGCCGGTGATATAGACGGTGACAGCGGTAGTCCCGCAGCGGTCGCCGTACCGTTTATAGACCTCGTCGTCTATCCTTGAAGCGGCATCGACGATGAATGCCGGGTAATTATCCCCCGACCAGCCTTTGAAAAGCTCGGCAAAGCGTTTTACTGCCAGCCCGGAGGAAGCTCCTCCTTCGGGGCGGCTGCCTATCCCGTCGCAGACGGCGGCGAAGAGGCCCTTGTCTGTCTCGCACTTTTCCGCCGCATCCTCCTGATAGGGTCTTGTTCCGATAAAGCTGCGTATCTCGCAGACCATTTCTCTCACCTCTTGACTCTGACTGCTATCGCGGTGAAATTATCCATCGGCTTGCCGGCACTGTTTTTCACAGCCAGCTTTACCATTGCCGCCAGCCATTTTTTCGCCTTGGGCTCCTCTGCCAGAGTCCTTTCCATCTCGATTTCGGTGACAGGCTCCCAGAAGCCGTCGGAGCAGAGCAGAAAAGCGTCTCCCTCTGCGACATCGAAAGAGGAGGACTCGCATCTGAGCTCCTCGCTGTCATCTCCCAGAGCGCGCAGCAGCTTGTTTCGGTCGGGGTGAGAGCGGATCTCGCTCTCTTCGATCTCCCCGGACATACAGAGCACCTGCGGGATGCTGTGGTCTCTTGTACGTGAGACTATCTTTCCGCCCCGGAAGCGGTAGAGCCTTGAATCTCCGATATGCAGTGCCAGCCCGCGGTCCCCTTCGATGCACAGGATAACGGCAGTCGTCCTCATTCCTTTCAGGCGGGGGTCGGCTGCCTGTGCGGAGCGCAGAGCTGCCTGTGCTCCGGGAAGGGCTCCGGCGGCAAAGTCCTCCAGCCCCTCTCCGGCCAGGAACCGCTCCTTTATATAAGCTGTCACCAGCTCGGCGGCGCGGTCGCCCATGCCGTGCCCTCCCAGGCCGTCGCAGAGGATGAAGCAATATCTGTCTCCGCTCCCGGCCCAATCGGCTCTGTCCTCATTGAGAGGTCTTCCTCCCTTATCGGTAAAAATGTAATGATCGGTTTTCATAGCAAGGTTCACTCAGCGGAAGGGTCGCGGTTGAACTCTCCCAGCGATTTGTCTGTTTCGATCAGCTTCTTGTGGATATCGTCCAGAGTGTTGCACATATTGGCAAGAATATCCGCGATCCCGCCGATATTCTTTCTTATAACTGCGGCATCGTCCAGGAAAAGATCAGCGCTCTCTCCCTGCCAGTTGTCAGAGATCTCCTTGATGATCCTCTCATATCTGCCGGAGATAGCGGCATATCTGGCGATAAAGTTCTGCTTGAGAGCGATGCAGTTATCGAAGGCTCTGGTGTCGATACAAACATAATCCTTGTTATCTGCCATTGTTATACCTCCCTAGACCTTGATGAATTTTATCTTTTTGAGCTCATCCGACTCTATATCGAAATAGTAGCCGTCTCCCAGCTCACATCTTGCGTATTCGTTCCTGAGCTCCCTCGGGTCCATTTCTCCGAAGACAGATCTGCTGCCTCTGTCGCTGACGAACTCAGCGATATTATCCAGCAGGAATGCGACAGCGATGCTGTTGTTCAGCGAAGACTCGGTATCGCGGTCGTTATTGCTGATCTTTCTGACATCGGAATAGATGAACCAGTATTTCTTCTCCTCGGCGATAGCTGTCATCCTCGGGAACACATTTTTCAATAGCTGCATCCCTGCGCTCTGGAAGAGCATTTTGTTTTGCAGGACAAATACTGTCCCCGGATTGCTCTTTTCTTCAAAATTGCGGTTTATGACTCCTTTTTCCAGCTTAGCGGCATAGCCGTTGCTGTCGAGGAAATCATACATCTGCTCGATCGAGGTAAGGTAGAAGTTCCCGGCGGGGCTCTCCTGATAGAGATCGAAGAGCTGCCTTCTGCCGTCGTCAAAGAAAACGATACGGTAGTCGGGATGGTTCTTTCTGATGAAGCGGACAAGAAGTGTCAGCAGATTTGTTTTTCCGAAACGCTTTTTGCCGTAGATAGCGATGGAATGTGCCTCGTGCATATTGACAGTTATCGGGAAATGGTCGTAATAATCCAGCCCGACAACAGGGCAGTCGGCCCCGGTATCCTCCTCGAAGCTGCCGGAGAGATAGTTAAAGAAATTCTCTTCGGTAAGGTCGCCGTCGAAGGCAGTGAGCTTCTCTGTCGGCACCTGAAAGCTCCTCAGAGACTCCTTGAACATCGGCAGATCCCGCCCCTCGTCCATAAACGGCAGGAAGATCTGGCACTCTCTCGGCTTTCCGCCTATGAAAGTCAGGCCTCTTCCGGGGCAGTGCATCGGCTCGGCGACTCTCATCCCGAATATATCCAGATAATTTTCTGCTGAGCCCTCCAGGGCAAATCTCCTTGTGAAATGCCCAAGTATCCTGCCGACTCCCCCGCTCATATCCGAGGCTGTGAACACCAGCGAGAGCCCTTTTGAGAGGCCGTCGCGGCAGAATTTTGTCAGCAGCTCCTGATAGGGGATATATCGCTCGTCGGCGTAAAAGGAATTGAGATTGTCGATGATAAAGATCATCTGTGCGGGTTTTTTAGGCTCGGCGCTCTCCCAGACATCCAGGAACTGTCTTGAATTCAGCAGCTTTATGTTCTTTTCCAGCTTGCTCTCGATAGTCCTGAACACCCGGCGGACATTCTCCTCGTTGGAATTGTCGAAGCAGGCGGCGACGGTGTTAAGGTCGCGGTACTGCCCGAGGTTCCCGCCGAAATCCAGGATGAACACATCCCGCTCCCGGTCGGCTTCCAGATTTTCATGGAGGCGCACCAGCAGGGTCTTGATAAAGGTCGTCTTGCCGCTGGCGTGGCCTCCGAAGAGGATCATATTTTCTTTTTCCGGGCTGACGGTCAGGACAGGCTGGGTCTGATCGTCGAGATTATCGTAGATACCTATTGCCAGCTCGCTCATTCCGTCATCTCCCTCATAAGCTCAAATCTTCCGTCGCGCTCCTCATAGATCTTTCCGCTTTCATATACCAGCTTGCCGGGCAGCGGCTTTTCAAAGATAGTATGCACCTTAGGATAGCGCGATCTGTTTCTGTTGTAATATGTCTTTATCGCTCCGACGACCGCATTGAGCTGAGTCTCCAGCTTACCCTGCGCTTCCAGCTCCTTTTTGCGGCGGATAGCGTCGATATTATCCTTCTCGGAGCTGTAGAACTTGGTATAGCTCCCGGTCTTGGAGGCTTCTGTCATTTCCATCGGCAGCTCAAAATTCTCCTCTGCGACTGCTCCGGCATATCCCGACTGGAAATACTCGAACTTCGAGCCTGTGCCTACCAGCAGATAAGCACGCCCATGTCCGGGCATCGAGGGGCTGGCGGCAAGATCGTTGCCCAGCATCTCCTTGGAGGCCTGTCTTGTAGCGACTTTAAGGCAGAGCCGGGATTTGGAGTTTACTCTGATATCGTCGGTTATTGCGCCCTCGATATTCTGAGAGATAAGTATGATATGGAAGCCGAGGCTTCGGCCGACTCTGGCGATAGTCGTTATCTCCCCGATAAAATCCACATTATTGCTCTCTGTCGAGAAGCGCTTGAGCTCGGTGAACTCATCGACGACGAGCACGAGATGGGCCAGCGGATCATTCTTGGCCTGAGCTCTGATCTGCTCCTCCTCGGCCTCGGTAAGGGGCTCCTTATCCTCTCCGCGAAGGCGGTTATTGATCTTCTTTATATGAGACTCTATGTTCCTGCAGGCGGAGATATACTGGTTGATGCTGTCAACGTGCATGGAATTGAAGAGGATCTTTCTTCTCTTGATCTCCGAGCGGAGAGCATCCAGGAAGCGCTTGAGCATATACTCGGCGCCTGTGCCGTTCTCGTCGCCGTCTACATCGGTAACAGAGCCGACAACATGGGGGAGGGTGCCGATACGCTTGATAAAGCCGCCGCCCTTCATATCCACGAGCATAAGGTTGATCTCATCCGGGCGGTAGAACATACAGAGCCCCAGGAGATATGTGATTATAGTCTCGGACTTGCCCGAACCGGTAGTGCCGGCGACCAGCATATGCGGGCCGTCGAAATCTTCATGCAGGTCGAGGCAGGTAATGCCGCTCTCGGTCTTTCCGATAGGGACAGAGAGGGTCTCGATGACATTCGCTCTGTTCTGGCTGTCCCAGAACCGGGAGATGTCGATATTGTTTTTGGTAAAGCCGTAGAGCTCGAAGAGGCTGACGGCTGAGGGCACCTTTCCGTTCTGCGAGATCTTGGAATAGCAGAGAGAGGAAAGGATCTTTGAGGTATTATACAGCTTTGCGTTCCATTCGGGAGACATATTGAAGCTGAACTCCCTGCGGAGCCTTTCGTCCTCGTGAGGGGTGATATCGGCGGTATGGTCGCCGGTAAAGTTTATGACATGGTCGCAGTAAGCGGGGAGATGTTCCTTGTAGGTCTTTGGGAAGATAAAGGATATCCCCAGCTTGTTCTCATACTGCTTGCCGCCCTCGGGAGTCCTGGGGAGGAACTGAGCGAAGGCGTGCTCCTTGATATCATATTCATGGTAAACGATAAAGACGATATGCGGGAAACGGATATTCTCCTTCTGCCCCTCTGCCGTAGCGGCCTCGACTCTCTCGTTCATGATATTGAGCATTGAGCTGAACACCATATTGGCGTTGGCGCTGTCGAAGACGAACTGCGATCTGTCGGGGAAGAGGTCTCTGAAATGTGGGAGGAACTTAAAGTTTGCGACGGCGTTCTCGATGCGGTCGAGATCGTCGGTCGGCTCAAAGAGGACGATAAACTGGAGATCGTCGGGAGACTGATAGAAGCAGAGATCAAAGACTATCCTCTGTATCAGCCTTTCCGAAAAGACCTTGTTCGGCGCGACTATACCCAGCGAGCCGCTGTTCCTGAAAGAAAACAGCATAGGCGCCAGCTTCATATACTTATACTTTTCCGAGATATAATTCGGGAGATTGGAGAGATAGAAAGTCTCGTCCTCGTTGTCTCCGAAATCCGGGTCGTCGGACATAAGCACCTTTACCTTATCAAACTTCATCCTGAAAGAAGTCGAGGAAAAGACCTGCTCCTGTCTGGAGCCGGAGATATCGAAGCAATTTCGCACCATATCCGAGAGCCCGAGCCTTACTGTAAGGAAATCCGGATCCTCCTGGCTGCGGCTGAAAATATTTCCGCTGACTCCGTAGACACTCTTATAAGGATCCTTCTCATCGAAGAGCTCGTTTACATCCGGATAAAGTTCTCCCAGCTTTTCGGCATCGTTTTTCTGTCTTTCCAATATGCCTGCGATGGTCTTGTCGATATACTTTTCATAGTTTCCTCGCCAGCTTGCGAGAGCCTTTTTATACTTCTTCCTGCCTCTGATGAAATTGATGACCGAGGTAACGAGCGTAACGACGCTCATCAATGCGCTGATAAGCACAGCGGTAAAGTTGGAGCTGCCTGTCAGTGTCCTAGTGAGGATCGTCACTGCGATCATGATGAACGTTGGCAGAAGCAGAAAAAAGAGATTCTGATCCGGTTTCTGAGGCGGATCGGAGGGCGGGATTATAGACACAGGAGTATCGTCGAAGCGATACATCTGCCTTGTGCTGATATTATAGTCGGGGAAGCTGATCCCTTCCTCGCCCTGCTCAGCGGGGTTGAATGCGGGGATGATGGCGGTAGTGTTTATCTCGAAGGAACGGTAGGCTCTGTTTGGGTCAAAGACAAGTCTTGTCGATGAAATAAAGCCGATATCCACAAGAGTTCTTCCCATATCGTTCTCGGTGATGGGAAATCTGCCGCGGTCATTTTTATCGCTGCTGGGGAGCTCGTTATAGGCGGTAAGGGTCATTTTGCCGTAAAGCCCGGTATCGTCCCGGAAAGAGACGCTTTCCTCAAAGATACGGCGGCAGGCAGAATAAAATCCGTCCTCGCCTTTTTTGGCAAGGCCGTATTTGATACCGTCAAGGAGCTGTTTAAGGGTAAGGTCACGGAGGACCATAAGTTCAAAGACCAGGCTTTTATTTGTAGCCGGGTCAACGAACTGAACTCCTATCAGCAGCTTATTGTTTTCCATCAAATCACCCTTTCTTTTTAACGCCGGGATGCGGCGCTCCCGGTGGTCGCTTGCTGTCATTGGTGGGTCGTCATTACGCCCTGCGACGCTGCCGATAGGCTAGGCTGTCGTCTTTCCTTTAGAGGGGCGGGACGTTGTTTGTGGCGGGGTCACATAACAAGTACTGCACCGCACAAAGCAGGTAATATTGCGCCCATCCAAGGGCGCGCCAGCCCTTGGCAGGTTCTTAGGGCAGAGCCCTAAGCGGGGTTTGGGGCAGCGCCCCATACCGGAACGCAGTTCCGGCAAGGCGCGGCACAACAAAACCAAAGGCCAACAACGACATCCTCCCACACAACGCAGCGAGAACAAACAAAAATGCCGCGCCGACAAAACCTATTAGCCCGCTGACCCAGGAAAGAGCGAAGCGATTTTCCGTTTTTTTAACGCCGAACCGCGGCGCTCCCGGTGGTCGCTAGCTGTCGTTTGTTCGTCGTCTGTACGCCCTGCGACGATGCCGATAGGTTAGGCTGCCGTCTTTACCTTAGAGGGGCGGAACGTTGTGTAAGGGGTGTTGCCCCGCCCCAGCGTAAGTGCAAACACCACTTGCACTTACGCTTAATTTCGGTGGCTTTCCGGTCGCCCACTGTGTCTCTTCCGGTGTGCGGGGTCGCCCTGATCATTTGTTATATACTGCACCGCTGTCCCAGCGGGGCGCTGCACCGATTACGAAAGATCAGCCTTTACGGCTGCAAGTATATCATCTATAGAGGCCGATATATCCGGCATCTCCGGGGCTTCGGGGTATTCCGGAGCCGAGAGGCTGCTCTCAGGCAGTTCAGGCGGCTCGAAGGACATTTCTCCGACCGGCTCGTATCCGATCTCTACCTTCGGAGCTTCGCTCTCCGGCAGATCGAACAGCGCTTTATCTGCATCGGTGAGCTTTATCGCACCGAGAAGCTCTGCCGGAAGGTCAACAGCAGGAGCCGGCACCGGGGAGAGCTCAAATAGAGCCCGATCCAGCGAGGTGATATTGACAAAGCTCTCTGCCTCGCAGGAAAGCACGATAGTCGGCGGCTCGAGATCCGGCATTTCAAGCAGGCACTTCTTGAGAAGATCCGCTTCGATCGCAATGGGATCGACCTTGTGTATCTCCGGCACTCCCGCACCGATGCTTCCCTTGACTTCGGGAACATCGGGCACCTCGACCTGTATCTCTACCGAGGCTTCCTTCGGGACAGCTTCCATTTTCGGAGCCGTTATTGTCGGGAACGCCAGCGAGAGGCCTATCACCGCAGGCGGGATCGCTGTCTTCTCCGGGAGGGAGAAGAGGGCATCCGCCGAGAATATTACCACTGCCGCAGCCTCTTTCGGGACAGCAGCGCTGACTGCTTTTGTGTCTGCGCCGTCCGCTCTGAGCTCCGGGGCTGTGAAGGCCTTGGTAGCTGCGATCTCCGGCAGGCCGCTGATCTTTACGTCCCCCGGCGGGAGAGCGAGATCAGGCAGCTCGATAACAGCGCTCGGAGCCTCGCAGCCGATCTCTCCCGGCTTGAACTCCGGTGAGATATACTCGAACTGCGGCTTTTCGATCTCCATTTCAAGGTACTCATTCCGGATATCCTTGCCGACATTTTTCTCTCTGCCCTCAAGAGCGTACAGGAGCGAGGTCGCCTCATATTCAAACAGCGCTTTAGCCTTTTCGATGTCTATATCGGTAAGTTTTTCAACATTGTTTTCCATAAGCACCTCACCTTACTGATAAGTATCGGGCGGATCACACCAGCTTATCCGGGATATTATCTGCGATGGCCTGATCTGCCTTTTCCATCTGTTCTGCATCTGCATTGAGCAGGGCTGCGAGAGCCTGGACTATCGAAGGTGCTGTCGATGACATATAGTCATTGACCGGGCCGGTTATGAAGGCTGTGAGCTTTTCCTTGCTGGCGCCTTCCCAGCCGGAGGTAGCGTCGAGGAACTCGCTCTGGAACGTTGCGGCGGCGGTCTTGTATCTTGCCGAGATATCTTCGATCTTGGCTGCGGCTGCTCTCATCTCATCAAATCTGTAAACTATATCTGCCATAGCATTTTACTCCTTTTCTCTAAACTCTTGTTACGACTGCTGTGCTGCGGTCGGGTCTCTGTTGATCTCGCCGAGCTGCGGGTCTACGGTATCCAGGAGCTGGGCCTTGATGCTTTCGAGCATAGTGTTTATGCCTGCTGTCAGAGACTTTCCGGGAGTGATGAGGTTGTCGATAAGAGCTGGGGTCGCCTTGGTCCTGAAAAAATCGTTGAAGCCGTTGGAGGCGTCTCCCATAAAGTTATTGGCGGTAAGCTGGCCGATCAGGGCGCTGAGCTCATCATAGAGCCCCTGCACTGTGTTGATGTAGTTTGTCACGCTGGATTTCGCGTTTACGATTATCGCGCTGGTAAGGATAGATGCCATGATCTGATACTCCTTTCAAAATCAATTATTATGATCCCGCTCCGCGGGGATGATCTGCATTATTTGGACATATAGTCCACAAGGTTCTTATAGTCTGCAAAGATCGACCGGTAGCCCTGTTTGGCTGTAAGAAGATTTTCATAGATCTGGGAAATGACCTTCCTCTGCATATATACGGGGTTGTAAACATAGGAGAAGCAGGCATTGATAAACTTTCTGCCCGCCGGTGTATTAAAGCCCTCACGAAGAAGATTCATCATTTCCAGGACATCCTTCTCCAGCTTCTGGACATCGTCTTCAAGGGCTTTCATTTCCTCGACTGCTCTGTCGAAGGCCTCCTCGTCGATGACGATATTGTGTTTGAGCCCGGTCAGCGATTCTATACCCGAAAGGTCTGCCATTCAGAAGCACCTCCCGTTTCAGGCCTTGTCCTGAAGTCTGCGGCAATCCTCGATATACTGTGTAACAGCAGCCTTATCGTCGGATTCCAGCAGCTCGGCAAGATCGAGAGCCTTATCGTATTTACCAAGCTCGGCATACATCCTTGCGCGGAAGAGGATAGTATAGAGGGAATTCTCGTTGCGCTTCATAGTCTCTGTTCTGAGGAAGGCCAGCTCGCGGTTATATTTTTCCTCCGCCTCCTGCATTGTGAAGCGCTTGCCTTCTTTGGCAAGCTGGAGCGTAGCAAAGGCCTCGGCGTAATGGCCGAAGAGGGGGTAATAGGAACCGCTGCCGCTGTTCTTTACCAGCCCGGCATACTCCAGGGCGTTCTCGTAATCCTCCTTAGCGGAATAGCAGGAGAGCAGCATATAATTGACTCTGGCGTTGAACTCTGCGGTGTTTGCGGCGGCGGCAGCATTCTCCAGCTCTCTGAGCTTTTCGGGAGAAGGCAGGCCGTACTTTGTAGGATCGACATCGTCCGGGAGGCCGTCGAATGTCCCCTCGGGATATTCTCTCACCTCGTGCCCTTCCTCGTCGTAGTTGACACTCGCCTGTTCACCGATGCTCTCGTCGATGATCCCCTCGGAGACCAGAGCGTTCATCCTTGCGATATCCTTCTCCCGCATAGCGTCTATCTCTGCCTGATCGACAGCGGCGGGAGCCTTCTTCTCTTCTGCCGGGGCAGCCTCTGCCGCATCAGCCGGGGCCGGCTTCTGTTTCAGCATCTGCATGAGCTCGATTGCCTCGTCCAGCTTATCGAGCTTTATGCAGAGCTCTGCAAGGGAGAGGACAAGCTCGTTCTTATCCTTTTCGGAGCCTGTGGGGCTGACGATGAGCTCGCTCAGGAGAGCGTAGGCCTTCTCGTCGAAATCTCCTGCGGTATCCGCCTTGCTCCCGGCGGCATTGGTATAGAAATTAGCCCGGCAGACATCCACAGCGAATTTGCCTGCATCGTCGTTGACGGCATATTTCATCGTATCGTCGAGGACATTCTGTGCTTCCTCATACTGCTCGTCCGCCATAAGGAGGTTGAAATACACCATATACGCCCGGAGATCCGAGGGGGCCAGGCTGACCCATTTCACCGCCAGCTTTATGGCGTTCTTGTAATCCTCCAGCTTCAGATAGAGCTGTATCTTTTCGGAGATGATATCCGTATCCAGCGATGCAGCTCCGGTCTTGTCGAAGTCCTCATATTTCTGATAGTTTACCAGCGCAGCCTTGAAATCCTGTTTCAGCGTACACATCAGAGCGAGCTGATAGAATATCCTGGCCTTAACATCCGGCGAACACTGTTTCATCATAGCGGAGGTATAATACTCCATAGCCTTTGTTACATCGCCCGCAAAGAAATAGGCGTTGGCCATATTGAACAGGTTATCACCGCTGGCCGGATCGGCCTCTATCGCCTTCTGGAAATATCCGAAAGCTCTTTTGAACTGTTTGAGCGCCACCAGCGCAGCTCCCGCACGGGATAGAGCGTATTCATCCTTCGGAGACTGTTCGAGGGCTTTTTCATACCATTTTACGGCGCCCTCGTAATTCTCGTTGGTGAACGCTATGTCTGCATTGGCGATCGCTTCCTTATAGATCCCAGTATCCAAACCACTCACCTCTTATATAGTAATAAAATTTATAACATCAAAACATCCATGAACCGACGCCCGAGCTTACACTTGCCCCGACTCCCTGCAGATCTCCGCCCACAGACTTCATCGCATCGAAGATATCCTGAAGCTGTGTCTTGAAATCAAGCAGCGAGCTTAGCTGATCTCCCAGAGCTGTTGCGAAATCCGAGCCGCAGAGGCTGCTGTAAGCGCTCTTGGAGGTGTCGATGATGGAATTGAGAGAGCCGTCCAGGATACTCTGCGCATTGCTGCCCAGCTCGCTCATTATATCGGGTATGCTCGTGACTCCGGAGAGGTCTATCAGCCCGTTCAGATCCGCAAGATCTGCCAGGCTCGATACACTTGGCATTTCCAGCCCCATCAGGCCGCCGATCCTGGAGATATCGCCTGTACTGATAGCGTCTCCCAGCTTGCCCAGGTCTCCGAGATCGACTCCCAGAGCCTGCCCGATCTTTGAAACATTCGGTGTCTCGATACCGAGCAGACTGCCCAGTTTGCTGACATCTCCGCTCCCGAGAGCGTCTGCCAGCCTGCCAAGGTCTCCTGTATCGACTCCCAGAGCCTCTCCGATGCTGGCGATATCCGGGGTCTCGATGCCAAGAAGGCTGCCGAGCTGACCCAGGTCTCCGCTTGAGATCGCATCTCCCAGACGGCTGAGATCGCCTGTATCGACTCCGAACATTTCTCCCAGCCTTCCCAGGTCTCCGGTATCTATGCCGAGAGCTCCGGCGACCTTGGAAATATCTCCGCTTGCCAGCGCGTCCCCCAGCTTGCCCAGGTCTCCGGTATCCACGCCGAACATCTCGCCCAGGCGGCTGAGGTCGCCCGAATCGACTCCGAGGGCTCCGGCGATCTTGGAGATATCTCCGCTTGCCAGCGCATCTCCCAGCTTGCCGAGGTCGCCTGCATCAACTCCGAGGGCTTCACCGATCCTGGAGAGATCGGTATCTATGCCGAGTATCTCCGCGATCTTTGAAACGTCTCCGCCGGCAAGGGCGTCGCCCAGGCGGCCGAGATCGCTGACATCCACGCCAAGCATCTCTCCGATCTTATTGATATCCGCATCCACACCCAGCATACTTGCGATCCTGGAAACATCTCCCTTGGCGAGAGCGTCTCCGAGCTGACTGAGGTCGCTTATATCGACTCCGAGGGTCTCGCTGATCCTGGAGAGGCTGTCATCCAGCCCGAGGATATCTGCTACCTTGGATATATCTCCGCTGGTAAGTGCATCCACCAGCTTGCTGACATCGCCTGTATCCACGCCCAGCATCTCGCCGAGCTTGGATATATCTCCTTCTATACCGATAGCCTGCGCTATCTTTGATATATCTCCGCTGGCCAGTGCGTCCACCAGCTTGCCGACATCGCCGACATCTATGCCGAACATCTCGCCCAGCTTTGAAACATCTGTGATATTTATGCCGAGAGCATCGGCAACCTTTGAGATATCTCCGCTGGCGACAGCTTCTGCGAGCTGTGCAATATCTCCGGTATCAATGCCGAGAGCATCTCCGATCCTGGCGATATCCGCGCTGTCGATTCCGAGTATTTCTCCCAGCTTGCCCAGGTCTCCGTTCATGATCGCGTCGCCAAGAGCGCCGATATCTCCGATATCTATGCCGAGGGCCTCTCCGATCTTGCCGAGGTCGGGAGCACCGATGCCGAGGGCCTCACCGATCTTATCGAGGTCTCCCTGCACGATAGCCTCTCCCAGCTTGGAGAGATCAGCCTCTCCGATGCCCAGAGCTTCTCCCAGCTTGCCCAGGTCGATCTGATCGAGCCCAAGGCTGGCCCCAAGCTCCTTGAGCTTATCGTAATCCAGGCCTATGGCGCCGGCTATCTCTTCGAGGCTCAGGTTATCCAGAAGCTCTGTGAGCCCGATCATCTCTGAGAGATTATTGAGCCCTTCTCCGAGGATATCCTTCAGGGCATCCGAATTCAGGATATTCCCAAGGACTGTCCCTGCGAGGTTTTCCGCGAACTTCGAGGGATCCTTGATTATATCCACGATATCCCCGATGTCGTTTATGCCCAGGTCGCTGAGGCTGTCCAATCCGAGGAAGCCAAGCGGGCCGTCCTCTCCGAACAGCCACGAAGCCGTATCCTTCACTGTATCGTATAAGTCGATGACCGTTTGCCCGAAGGAGGTGTTTTCCAGATAATCCAGTGCGGCATCGAACAGGTCTCCCAGCTCTTCCTTTATTATCTGCCCTGCGAAGTCCAGAGCTTCTCCTGCCATGCTTCCCAGGATATCCAGGCCGGCGGTGTCCATGAATTCTCCGAAGAAGCCATCCAGATCTCCGTGCTCCTCCAGATATTCAACGCCCTTGACCACCATCTGCCCCATGAACTCTGCGACTCCCTTGGCCAGTATCTCTGCCGCTTTGGCGAGAACTGTGGAGCCGGTAGCTCCCATTACGAGGCCGCCGACGCTGCCGGCCGCACCTGTGAGAGCTCCGGTAACTGCGCCGTTGAAGAAAGCATTGCCTGCCAGATCGAAGATCTCTTCAGGGCTCTTGCCCTGTGCGATACCGACGACCACCGTGACCGCTGTACTCGTAAGAGCCGCCGTCAACGCGCCCTGCGCTGCGGCGGCAAATATCACGGCTGCCGTTCCTCCCGTCACTACCGACAGGGCGAACAGGCCCGCTATGATAAGCGCCCCTCCGATGATCTTCAGTATGGTCTTATAATGCTTCTTGATGAACTCGACAGTTGCGTGCCATGCCTGCTTGAGTTTCTTGACTATATACTTGAAGGCATCGACTACCGCATCGACTACTGCTGAGACTGCATCGCAGACCCAATCCCAGGCTCTCTTATACCATGGCTTTTTCTTCGGAGGATGGTATACCGCCCAGGGGTTATGCTCATAGAAGATCTCCATCCTGTCTGCGATCTTCTGGTATACCTGCCTGTCTGTCTTGACAGAATCGGTTATGAATTGCGCAAACAGCCGTCCGGCGTTCTCGATCTTTTCCAGCTTCGGCTCATCCTGAGTGACTACCCGGGCTTCGATGTCGTTATCCGCTTCTTCGAGGCGCTCTGTCATACCGCCCTCGACATCGGGGATCTGCTTCTGAACGAGCTTGAAGGTAGAGATGACTCTTTCGTGCCATTGTGTCATAGTCTTATACGACTCAATGAAGCTCTCTATCCCTGCCTTGCTCTTTTTTCCGTTCCCGGCGATCAGCTCTATCCGCACTTGCTCTCACCTGCTTTCATTTAAGAATGTATCTCAGATATATTTCTTATAATGATCCATATCGAAGGCATAGGAATCCATTTTCTTTTTCAGAGCATACATCTCGTTCTCCAAAGCCTTGGAACGCTTCAGCAGCTCATCAAAAGCCTCAGTATCGCTGTTATACTTCTTTTTCAACTGGGAGTATTCCTCATACGCGACAGCCCGCTCCATACTGATATTGTCTCTCGCTTCCTTGGAATATGCGTTGTATTCCACTCCGGGGACATTGAAGGATTCTCCGAAGGAGGGAGACTGTATCCCGTCACAGACGACACAGTTTTTCATAGCATCCTGAGCTACCAAAGCAAACGCACGGCATTTGTCAATCTCTTTCTCAACGCTGATGATACCGTGGGACTGGTTTAAGAGGTCAAACGATAGCATGGAGCCGGAAATATCATAGCTCGACAAACCTAAATACAGGAGGATACGGTTGAGGTCCTTTATCTTCCGCTCGAGGAACCCCAATCTTGAGCTGGCCTCCATGCCTTGCATATACATCGTCCCTATGGAATCATCAATCTCACCCTTAGTGTTTTTCAGCGTAAGATACTCCTCTGCTGCCTCGTCGTATTTCTTTTTTGCGGAATCATAGCATTCCTGAGCTTCCTCCTTGCTCGGATATTTCCAACCCATCTTTCTTCCCCCTTTTATGTAGCGCTGTGTTCTCTTCTGCTGCCAGGACTGCGAATTTCAGTTCTTCATTTAAGGCTGATCCAGCCGATTTTTTTAGTTATTATCCGTCATCAGGCACTTTTTCAACAGTATAATTATACATATTTTATAAAATAATGTCAATTCATTCTTAATATATTCACTTCGCACAGCCGATAATTGTCTGATTTATCATTTTTTGAAGCCGTCTTTTGTAGATGTTTCACAAAGCACTTTAGTTAAATCAAATAAGCTATACATATTTGTGCTTTTCTGTTTACTGGAATGATTTTATATGCTATAATGCATTTGACCGCAGTAAAAGAGCGCTGCTGCTCCCGGATCGGCGCTTTTGATCGTTCATTATCTGTTCCGTCCGAAGGGGCTCAGGGGCGACCGGAAAGCCCCCGAAATTAAGCGGGAGCTATTGTGAAGTTTCCGCACTTGGTCTGGGCGGGGCAACACCCCTTACACAACGTCCCGCCCCTCTAAAGGAAAGACGCCGCTGAACCTATCGGCAGCGTCGCAGGCCGTACAGACGACCCACCAACGACAGCAAGCGACCACCGGGAGCGACGCGTTTCGGCGCTAAAAAAAACGGAAAATCGCTTCGCTCTTTCCTGTGTCAGCGGGCTAATGGGTTTTGTCGGCGCGGCTTTTTTGTTTGTCTTCGATGCTTTGTGTGGGAGGATGTCGTTGTTGGCCTTTGGTTTTGTTGTGCCGCGCCTGGCCGGAACTGCGTTCCGGACGAGACTCTGTCTCGTGCTCTGCAAAGGGGACGCTGTCCCCCTTGACCCCCTGCCAAGGGCTGGCGCGCCCTTGGATTGGCGCAATTTTGCCCGCTTTGTGCGGTGCAGCACTTGTTCTGTGACCCCGCCACTAACAACGTCCCGCCCCTCTAAAGGAAAGACGCCGCTGAACCTATCGGCATCGTCGCAGGGCATACAGGCGACCCAACAACGACAGCTAGCGACCACCGGGAGCGCCGTGTTTCGGCGCTAAAAAAACGGAAAATCGCTTCGCTCTTTCCTGTGTCAGCGGGCTAATAGGTTTTTGTCGGCGCGGCATTTTTGTTTGTTCTCGCTGCGTTGTGTGGAAGGATGTCGTTGTTGGCCTTTGGTTTTGTTGTGCCGCGCCTGGCCGGAACTGCGTTCCGGTATGGGGCGCTGCCCCATACCCCGCTTAGGGCTCTGCCCTAAGAACCTGCCAAGGGCTGGCGCGCCCTTGGATTGGCGCAATTTTGCCGGCTTTGTGCAGTGCAGCACTTGTTCTGTGACCCCGCCGCAAACAACGTCCCGCCCCTCTAAAGGAAAGACGACAGCCTAACCCTGCGGCAGCGTCGCAGGGCGTACAGACGACCCAACAACGACAGCAAGCGACCAACGGGAGCGCCGCGTTTCGGAGCTAAAAAAGGAGGTTATTATTTTGGAGATCTCAGGTATTGCAGTAAAGGGCTCTGCCCGAAGTTTTATGTCATTCCACGAGGATACGTCTGTTCAGTGCATCGGCACATTGGAGCCAAGAGCGTATTTCATACCCTTTCCCGAAGGCCACCAGCCTGCGGATAGAACACGCTCACAGCGCTTTGAATCACTGAACGGCAATTGGGGATTTGAGTATTTCAGCAGCATCCTCGATCTGCCCGATGACTTTACCTCTCTGCCATTCAGGGAAACGATCCCCGTACCCTCCTGCTGGCAGTTGTACGGCTACGATAAGCCGCAGTATACAAATGTGAATTACCCCATCCCCTTTGACCCGCCCTACGTCCCGGACGATGATCCTGTCGGGGTCTATTCCCGCAGCTATCACTATTCCCCCGACGGGCTCCGCAGGATATTAGTCTTTGAGGGTGTCGATAGCTGCCTCTATCTCTATGTCAACGGCAGCTTCGCAGGCTATACCCAGGTTTCCCACAGGATGACCGAATTCGATATCACCGACCTGCTCCGCGAAGGCGGGAACAGTATCGTGTGTGCTGTTCTTAAGTGGTGCGACGGCACCTATCTCGAGGATCAGGATAAGTTCCGCCTCTCCGGGATCTTCCGGGATGTCTATATGCTATCCCGCCCCACCGCCCGCATCGAGGACTACCGCATCACCGCCGATATGTACGGGGAACTGACAGTCTCGGTCAGAGGAGGATCAGCCGCGCTCTCCCTCTATGACGGCGAAAAGCTCATCCTCTCCGGCCAGGCCTCGGAAGACAAGCCCTTCTCTGCGAAAGCCGGGAATGTAAAACTCTGGAGCGCCGAAAGCCCGTATCTTTATACGCTCATCATCGAAGCAGCAGGTGAGGTCATCTGCGAAAAAGTCGGCTTCCGCACCAGCGAGATCAAAGACGGCGTGTATCTGCTGAACGGAAAGAAGATAAAGTTCCTCGGAGCCAACCGCCACGACAGCTACCCCGACTCCGGCGCTTATGCCGACGAAGCAAAGATGCGGCGTGATCTGGAGCTTATGAAAGCCCATAACATAAATTCTATCCGCACCTCACATTATCCCAATGCCCCACTCTTCTATCAGCTCTGCGACGAGTACGGCTTCTATGTCATAGACGAGGCGGATGTGGAGAGCCACGGCTGTGTCGGAGTATTTCAGGACCTTCGCTGGTCCAGACCGGAGGGCTACAACGGCATCGCCCTCATCGCGGGAGACCCGATGTTCAGCGAGGCTATCCTGCACCGCGAAAGGCTGCTTGTCAGCCGGGATGTCAACAGACCCTCAGTGGTCATCTGGTCGCTGGGCAACGAGAGCGGCTGGGGGAGCAATTTCCTCAGCGGTGCCCTGGAGATCAAACGGCTTGATCCCACCCGCCCGGTACACTACGAGAGCACACACTGCCTTGACGGGACTCCGAATACCGTCCTCGATATGGTATCTAAAATGTATCCCTCGACAGACGAGATGAGAAGCATCATCGCAGACCCCGGCGAGAAACGCCCGCTGCTGCTCTGCGAGTACAGCCATGCTATGGGAAACAGCTCCGGAGACCTGGAGGACTACTTTGAAACGTTCTTCTCCGACGACCGCTTTATGGGCGGGCTGATCTGGGAATGGTGCGACCATGCCTTCCCTGTCGGCAGCAGCGAAGACGGATCGCCCCGCTACGGCTACGGCGGAGATTTCGGTGAGCTGCATCACGACGGCAATTTCTGCTGCGACGGTCTCTGCTATCCCGACCGCACTCCCCACACCGGCCTTGCAGAAGCTAAACAGGTCTACCGGCCGGTAAGGGCAAAGCGCACCGATGGCGGCTTTGTATTCAGGAATATGCTGCATTTCACCTTCGCCGATGAGCGGCTCTCCTGCCGGTATGAGCTGACTTCCCGCAAGGGACTGCTGTCCGGCGGAGAATTGAGCTTCTCGCTCCCGCCGGAGGGAGAGTGCAGGATCAGCATACCCGAAGCAGAGGGCAGCTTTGCAGACGACACATATATCCGCTTCATATTCACCGACAAGGAGACCGGGAACGAGGTCTGCTTCGACCAGATCAAGCTCTTCACCGCAGCCGAAATAGCCGGGTCTGTTACCGCTCCGGCTCCGCAGATCAGGGAGACTCCACTGACCTTTGAGATCAGCGCCGGAGATGTCTGCATAGTCTTTGACCGCAGGCAGGCTGCACTGACATCTCTCTCCAAGAGCGGAAGGAACATCCTTGAAAAGCCTGTGAGCTTCAATTTCTTCCGCGCCCCAACAGATAACGATGTCATGAAGGGCGAATGGTACCAGCTCTATATGAACGACTGGAGGCCCAAGGTATACGGGAGCTCGGTTTCCGAGGAAGAGGGCTGCGCTGTGATACGCTGCCGCTTCTCATGCGGAAGGAGCATCTTCCGCCCCTTTGCATCAGTTGAGGCGGAATACCGTATCGACGGCAGCGGGAAGCTGACAGTTTCCGCAGCCTTTGAGGCCGACAGCGAAAAGGTATCTCTGCTGCCAAGATTCGGGCTCCGGCTCTTCCTCCCCGCAGAGTTCGATACCCTCAGCTATTTCGGCTGCGGCCCCGGCGAGAGCTACTGCGACAAGCATCAGGCAAGCTATATGGGAACATTTGCAGCCAGGGTGTCGGAATTGTACGAGCCCTATCTCCGCCCTCAGGAAAACTCCTCTCATTTCGGGACAAAGGAGCTTACCCTCAGCGACGGCAGCATCGCCCTGCATATAACCGGCAGCACAGGTTTCTCCTTTAATGCCGGGGAATACACTCAGGAAGAGCTTGCCGACAAGCGGCACCGCTTTGAGCTTGAAAAGAGCGGATATACTGTCCTCTGCGCAGATTACGCCATGGCGGGGGTAGGCTCAGCGAGCTGCGGGCCGCAGCTTGCCGAGAAATACCGTATCCCCCTCTCCGGCTTCAAGGGGAGCTTGAGCTTTGAGTTATTATCCGAAAAGTGAGACCCGGAGCGCACAGCAAAAAAAATTCTCCTTTCCCTGCGATATCTTTCTCTGAAAGGGTAGTATATAAGTGAAAGGAGCTGAGACTATGACCGAAGACAGCAGACTTATCGAACTGTTTTTTGAGCGCTCGGGACAGGCGCTGACGCTTCTGTCCGAAAAGTACGGTGCGATCTGCCTGGCGACAGCCCGAAATATACTCTCTTCGGAGCAGGATGCAGAGGAATGCCTCAGCGATGCTTATCTCGCTGTCTGGAACAAGATCCCTCCGGAGAGGCCGGAGCCGCTGGCCGCCTATCTGCTGCGGATAGTCCGCAATCAGGCGCTGAAAAAGCTCCGGCAGAACACCGCCGAAAAGCGCGGCAGCGGATACGGCACCGTCCTTGAGGAGCTGGAGGGCTGCATCCCCTCCCGGGAGAGCGTCGAGGACGAGGCCGAGGCAAAAGAACTGGCAAAGGCCATAAACCGCTTCCTTTCATCTATCGCAAAAGACGAGCGGGTGCTCTTCGTAAGACGGTACTGGTTCGGAGACAGTATCTCCGAGCTGGCAGGGCTCTTCTCCCAGAGCGGGCACAATATCTCGTCGCGGCTTTACAGAACGAGAAAGAAGCTCAGAACGTTTCTTCTCGGGGAAGGAGCAAAGCTATGAAAAGAGATACATTATCGGATGCTGTCGGGCTCATAAGCGACAGCTATATAGAGGAAGCGGCTGCATTTGAGCCGAAGCGCAGCCGGAAAAACTATTTCGTATGGGGGGCTCTGGCGGCCTGTCTCGCTGCGGCAGTAGCAGTCGGAGCAGTCTTCGCTCTCAGAAGCGGGAAGGTCGAAAAAGACAGCTCTCCCGATGCAGGGGCATCCTCCGGCATCTTCCCGAGACCTTATGGCGGCCGGCTGACTACCCAGGAATCCGCACTGGTCTGGCCCTGGGAATACCGCACCGACGGAGAGAAGTACACGACGGCGACCATCGGCGGCAAAGCCTTTATCACCCGCTCTGACCTGCCCCTCAAAGATGAGTCTGTCATCGGAGAAAGCCTGGGCCAGTGTACTGCGGGAGCCTATGACATCTACACCGACAAGACCTGCACCGAGACCTTTGAAGCCTACGCCGTAAAGAACACCGACAGCGGCCATATCGCGGCGGTAAAACTCCCGGACGGCTATCACATCTACTGCGCCGATGTCTATGACCCGCCGAAGGATCTGGGCGGGCTTGCAGATATATACGGACTTTCGGGAAGGCTCTGTCTGGGGGAATACCACGAATTCGAGGGCTACGACAATAAGGGCCGCTTTACTCTCTCTGAGGGCACGGAGCTCGGAAAAATGCTCTGCGAGCTGAGAGATGCCGTATTCATTCCCGGAGACACACTCTCCCGGGAAGGGAAAAAACTGCTGGCCTTCACGGTAAACTGCCCTGAGCTCGGCATCGATAACCATGTTCTCGACATAACAGAGGACGGGCTTGTGATGACCAATATCTTTGAATACGCCTACACCTTTGATATCGGCAGGGAAAACGCTGCAAAGCTCATCTCCTTTGCGAAAGAGCGCTCCGTAAGATCCGATGCCGAACAGAAGAACAACCTGATCGGCGGGCGGATAACCGAGATCGGCGAGGGATATATCAAGCTGGACGACAGCGAGCTCTGCAAAGACCCGGAGCAGGGCATGGTATTCATCATTCCGACAGACGATCTGAGGATAAAGCGCTGCCTGGAATACCCTGGAAAGCTGAAAGAGGGAGATACAGTCGCAGTAAGCATAAAAGGCGAGGTCGAACCGCAGACAGGTAAGGTCTCCGGAGCCTACGATCTGCGCCCGGCATTCATCGGCAGCGAAGGGCTTTATGTTGCGGAATGACGCCCCACTGCCGACAGCCAGCACCCGAAGGAGCTCGGGGGCGACCGGAAAGCCCCCGAATTCAGGCGTGAGCTATTGTGAAGTTTCTGCTCTTAGGTCGGGCGGGGCAGACAGTTCGCTCATAGTCCATGGACTATTGCCTTGTGCGTAGCCATACGGAAAATCGTTCGCTACGCTCACTGTTTCCTGTTTGTGCGGGCGACAAACTTTTTTCGGCGCAGCATTTTTGTTTGTCCACATAAAAATGTAGGGAGACCATACTTGGTCTCCCCTTGTTTTCGGTGTGCCGCGCCTGGCCGGAACTGCGTTCCGGACGAGACTCTGTCTCGTGCTCTGCAAAGGGGACGCTGTCCCCCTTGACCCCCTGCCAAGGGCTGGCGCGCCCTTGGATTGGCGCAATGTTGCCCGCTTTGTGTGGTGCAGTATTTGTTCTGTGACCCCGCCACAAACAACGTCCCGCCCCTCTAAAGGAAAGACGCCGCTGAACCTTCCGGCAGCGTCGCAGGCCGTACAGACGACCACGCAACGACAGCAAGCGACCAACGGGAGCGCCGCGTTTCGGAGCTAAAAAACGGAAAATCGCTTCGCTCTTTCCTGTGCCAGCGGGATAATGGGTTTTGTCGGCGCGGCATTTTTTTGTTTGTCCACATAAAAATGTAGGGAGACCTTGCTTTGGTCTCCCTTATTTTTCGTTATGCCGCGCCTGGCCGGAACTGCGTTCCGGTATGGGGCGCTGCCCCAAACCCCGCTTAGGGCTCTGCCCTAAGAACCTGCCAAGGGCTGGCGCGCCCTTGGATGGGCGCAATATTACCCGCTTTGTGCGGTGCAGTACTTGTTCTGTGACCCCGCCGCAAACAACGTCCCGCCCCTCTAAAGGAGAGACGGCGCTGAACCTCCCGGCATCGTCGCAGGGCATACAGACGACCCACCACCGACAGCAAGCGACCAACGGGAGCGCAGCGTCCCGGAGTTAAAAAAACTTTACTTTTTGGAGGAAATGTGGTATACTGGGGCTGACCGCTTTATGTGCAACGGAAAGGTAGTGAATGATATGTGGGGCGTTATTTTCGGAACGGTCATCATCCTCGCAGGCCTTGGCTTCGTGTATATGACCTTCTGCATAAGCCGCTTCGGCGGTATACAAAAGTTGGCTAAAAGCAATAAACGTTTTAGCTTCCTGATCTCCCTCGGTATAGTTGCAGTGACCTTCGGCTTGCTGTATCTCATCATGGGAGCTGTGAACGCAGTTATGGTGCTGCTGCATGAGGTGCTGCTCTTCCTGCTGTTCCGGCTCATATTCAGACTGATCAAGAAAATCAAGGGCAAAGAGCCCCGCTTATACCTCGCCGGATGGCTGGCTCTGCTGACTTCTGTCGTATACCTCGCCGTCGGCTGGTATCTCTGCCATAGCGTCGTCAGAAAGGATTACGACCTCACTACTGCCAAACCGATCGGCAGCCTTAAAATTGCCCTCATCGCAGACAGCCATATCGGCACCACCTTCGACGGAGAAGGCTTTGCAGAACACCTAAAGACCATCGAGGAGCAATCCCCCGATCTGCTGATAATCGCAGGAGATTTCGTCGATGACGGCTCCCGACTGGCGGATATCAGAACAGCCTGCGAAGCCCTCGGGAAAATGCAGTTAAAATACGGTGTCTGGTATTCCTACGGCAACCACGACAAGGGCTATTTCAACCGTAAGGACTATACACCCTCCCAGCTTGAACAATCCCTGAAAGAAAACGGTATCCATATACTTGCAGACGAATATGAGCTGATCGACGACAGATTCTATATCGTCGGCAGAAAGGATGCCAGAGACCAGCGCCTTGAAATGGAGCCTCTGCTTAAAGGGATCGATACAAGCAAATATATCATAGTCATCGACCACCAGCCCAATGATTACGAAAACGAGGCTGCCTCTGCTGCCGACCTCGTCCTTTCGGGGCATACTCACGGCGGGCAGCTCATCCCGGCTACTTTCGTCGGGGAGTGGCTGGGCATGAACGACCGCACCTACGGATATGAGCGCCGCAGCGATACCGATTTTATCGTGACCTCCGGCATTTCCGACTGGGAGATCAAATTCAAGACCGGAACGCGCTCGGAGTATGTTATAATAAATGTCAGCCAGAGCTGACAAGCTCCCCCGGAGAGCCTGCTGAACAAAGGCCAAAGGCCGTATATCCCCCCGCTGCCGGCGGTGTGGATATACGGCCTTTTTATGCTGCATAAACTGTAGTTTTATTGAACATCCGCCGTTATTACCTGTGTCTCCGCTGTCTCCTGCGGGGCAGAGGGCAGAAGGTAGTAATGCCAGCCCTCGCCGTTACCGTCGAATTCCCTGAACTCGCTTTTTGTCATCTCGGCTATAAGGTATCCGTATTTTTCGTTGACTTCAAACTCTCCCGGGAGGCTTTCCGCAAGCTGCTTGCAGTATTCAGCTATCGCCTTGTCATGCTCGCTGCGGGCTGTCTCTGCCGCAGCCTGTGCAGAGGGAATGTCGGCCTCGGCCTGAGCCCTGAGGAACTCCCCGTCCCTGATGTATTTTGCCAGCAGCTCCTCGCCGTAAAATCCGACTCTTTTGTCATAGTGATCCCTGTCCCATTTCTCTCCGCCGGGAGCACCGCCCTCGTAAAGCGCTGTGCCGTATTTCAGGGAATCCCCTTCCTTCAGGAGCTGAGTCAGCTTCAGTACCAGCTCCTGGGCTTCATAAATGCGGTTATAGTACTCTTCCAGAGTTTTGCCGCCGACCTTGAAGTCCGGAGCCGAGGGGGGAGTCAGCCTGATCCGGAGCTTTTCATCCTCAGGGCAGGACTCCAGCTTGTTTCGCAGCTGCATAGAGACGATCTTTCCGTTCCAGCCCACAAGGCAGACATCGTGGGAGGTCTCAACTATGTCAACGGAGGGGAGAGGCTGGAGCTCTGTGGATGCCGGGGGGGGTGTCTCCGCCGGGAGAGCCGATGTTCCGGCGGGAGAGCTCACTGTCTCGGCAACGCTGCTGCCCTTGAAAGCGGATGTCTCCGGGGCAGAGGTCTCGGCCGGAGCTGCTGTCTCAGCCGGGACCGCAGCGGGGAGAGTCTCGCTGATATTCTGCTGTGTTGACGAAGCCGGCTCCGACTTTGTCACCTTATCTGATCTCGCCGCGATGACTGTTACCGTTCCTGCGAGGCAGACCAGAACTGCTGCGGCGGCTGCGACTATCCTTGCGGAGCTGCCCTTTGCTCTCGCCGGTGGGAGCTCCTTCGGGGCGGCATCCAGCACATAGCTGTCGTCAAGACAGCCTATCATTTCCAAAAGCGTTTTGTTGTTCATAGATCATATCCCTCTCTTTTCAGATATTCTCTGAGGCGGGCTCTTACCCTGTGCAGAGTCACATTCACCGAATCGACTGTCATGCCGAGCTGCTTTGAGATCTGCTCCGGGGTGCAGAGATACCAGTAGCGCATAACAAATGCCCGGCGGTGCTTCTCCGGCAGACTGCGGACAAAGCCGTCGATGCTGCGCTTCATCTCGCCGGCATCCAGCGCCCCCTCAACAGAGCCCGGAGCTGCGCACTCCCCTAGCTCTTCCAGAGCCTCTCCGACAGTACCTCCGCCGCGCTTTGCAGCGTTTATGGCTTTGAGGGAATTGAGAGCGAGGTTCCGCGTGATACGGCCGATATACGCTTTCAGGCTCTCCGGCTTCTCGGGGGGGATGCTGTTCCAGGCAGCGGCAAGAGCGTCCGCGAAACACTCCTCGCTGTCCTGGGCAGAGGGCAGGATGTTCCCGGCGATATAACGGCAGTAGGCGCCGTATTTTTCCGAGGTCTCTTTAAGAGCCGCCTCGTCCCGTTCAAAAAACAGCTCGATTATCCTTTTATCGTCCATTCAGATCTTCCTTATATGTTTTTTCGCTTTTCACTTATACAGACAACTTCCGGCGGGGGATATTACACTTTTCCGGGTTTTTTGCTGCGGCTTTGTTTAGGCGGATACTATCCGCCTAAACTGTCCCCCAGCGATTGACTTGATCTGCCCGATGTGGTATAATGTGTGCAGTAAGATCCTGCCGGACAGACAGGATACGGAAGGAGAGCAGACAAACTATGGAACAGGGATACAAGAAAGGCCTGGTACTGGAGGGCGGAGCGATGCGCGGTCTTTTCTCCGCAGGAGTAATGAATGTTTTTATGGAGAACGGTATCCGCTTTGACGGTATCGCCGGGATATCCGCCGGAGCGATCTTCGGCTGCAATTACAAATCCCACCAGATCGGAAGAGCTATAAGATACAACAAACGCTTCAGCAAAGACAAGCGCTATTGCAGCTTCCTGTCCCTGCTCTTTACAGGCGACCTATACGGGGTTAAATTCTGCTATGATGTCATCCCGAATCAGCTCGATGTCTTTGATACCGAGACCTTCGCCAAAGACCCTGCCGAATTCTTCATCGGAGCTACCGACGCCGGAACAGGCAAGGCAGTGTATCACCTCTGCACCGACGGCGGCCGCAGAGATATGCGCTGGATGCGTGCCTCGGGCTCAATGCCGCTGGCCGCAAGACCTGTCAGGCTGGCCGGAAGAATGCTGCTGGACGGCGGCATCTCCGATTCCATACCGTTTGAGTTTATGGAAAAGCGAGGGTATAACAGGAACGTCATCATCCTGACCCAGCCGGAAGGGTACTTCAAAAAGCCTGTCAGGCACACCTCTCTGATAAAGCTCGGCCTGAGAAAATACCCCAGGGCAGCAGAGGCTATGATCGCCCGCAGCGAAATGTATAACCGGCAGCTCCGGGAGATCAAAGAGCGGGAGGAAGCAGGGATCTCACTGGTCATCCGCCCCGGAGAGGCTCTCGGCATCAGCCGGACAGAGCGCGACCCGGATGAGCTGGAAAGAGTATATCAGACCGGGCGCAAAGTCGGCGGGGAAAGGCTCTCCGAGGTCATCCGGTTCCTGACTGAATAATGCAGAAATACAAAAACCGTATATCCTCTCAGCTTTCAGCCCGGGGATATACGGTTTTTGTCTGTATCCGATCCTTTTATTCAACATACAGGGAGGATAAGCAGAATCACCCGATCAGGCAGAGCTTTACCGGCAGAACATCCCTTGAGTCTTCCGGGTCCTTGTAGCTGAGTTCCGGCAGGCGGGTGCCGCAGGGGCTTGCGGAAACCTGCCGTATCTGATAGCGCTCATCTTCCGCCTCCGGCTGCTCAGTCGTCTATGTCCAGACTCGTTATAGCGTTCATCATCGCGTCATCAAAGCAGCGGATGGCTTTTTCCGCGTTTTCGTCCTCGACGGTCAGGTCAGTATCCCCCTCCGAGCAAAGCATGACCGGCTTTCCGTCAATTACCGCAAATACGCTGTTCTGGCCATAATCACACATTTTTCCCTCTTCACGGATCTTTGCGTTTTTGTCTATCTTTGCTGCAAATTCCTGCCCCTGCCTCAATATCACAGGGTCGAGATAGGCTCCGGTGAATACCTGGCCGCCGTCTCCGTTGACAATGCAGCTGTAAACACGGTCTGCAAGGGTCGGGCCTTTGACGGATGAGATGATCTCAGACAGATCAAAGCTGAAGTACTTTCCTTCTGCATCGGCAAACACCCCGCTGACGTGCTCCCCCCAGGCAAAGTTACTGCGTATCCTGAGATATATCAAAGGGAACACAGGCTTTTCCTCCTCAGGTTTCGCCTCCGGCCCGCTGCCCTCGGTGTGTATAAGATTCTGCTCGGTCCTGACGCCGCTTTCAATAAGATCCTCAAGAGCTGTCCTTTCAGCATATTCGACATCAAAATACAGCCGGGAATGAGGGCCTTCAAAGATAAAGACCTCTCTGCCGCCTTCTTCTTCGGGATTCTCTGTAAGGATGCCCTTGCAGATCTTATACTCCTCGCCGGACTCACTTTTAAGGGTAAGGAGCGAAGTGCCTCCCCCTGTTACGCGCTGCTCACGGACGAGATCCAGTTCGCCGCATTTCAGTATAGCGCTGAGCTTTCCGAAGATCTCCTGTTTTACAGCTTCGTCGGTTATCTCGCCCTCGTAGATCCTCCTGACCTTTGATGCGTAGTCATAGTCCTGTGAGTGAGAGAAGAAGCTGAACTCTGAATGGTCTCTTCTGGTAAGATCCTGTGCCTCTGTGGCCGCAGGAGTCAGGATCTCTGCTCCGCTGCCTGTGCCTGTTTCTTTTCCGATCTTCGTAACATCCGTTACTGTATTTGTCCCGGCAGGGGCTTTCCCGCCGGCAGTCTCCTTAACGCTTGTCTGCTTCGTGGCAGAAATGATATCCTCCGCCTTGCCGCTGCTGCCGCTTTCAGAGCAGCCTGCCAGAGACATTACCATTACCGCTGCAAGAATCAGTATTGATGATCTTTTCATAATCAGGGTCTCCTTTCGGTGATGTTCTGTAATATATACGTTTCGGGCAGAGGTATTTTATGGCAGCGTTTTTAACAATTTTTGCACATTGCTTTTGTGCATCCGTACAAAAGCGCATACAGGAACTGCCGCTGACCTCGAGCACCCCTGCTCTTTTCCGAAAGCCCGCTTCTGTGGAAAATGAGCATATTGTATAACTGCGCAGGAAGGCGCTGTCGGGAGAGCCCGGATATTCAGCGGGCAGTATTGACAAGGCGGTTGATTTATGCTATCATACAGAAAACAGTAAATAATTACCAGGCAGATGGCTGGTCCGGAGCTTGAAAGGCAAATGATCCGGCGCAGCCGAGGGCTTTGCATAAAGACAGCAAGGCTGTCCCCTCTGAGATCTGCGGATCGGTCAATACTTTATCGAAAGGCCTGAGAGCCGGATGAGCTCTGAGGCAAATGAGATCGTAGAATGAAAAAACATCTGTATAAGCTGGGATATGCCATTGTGATCACGCTGATCTTTATCCTGGTCGCGCTGGACTCGCTCTATTCCATAGATATGTTCCTGACAGATCACATTTATTCCAGGCTCGACGGCCCCAGCAGCAAGATCGTCATTATCGGGGTCGATGAAGAAACTCTTTCAAAATACGGTAATTTCGCCCTCTGGTCAAGAGAAAAGCTGGCCGGGCTGCTGAACAAGCTCTATGAGGATGAGGCCAACTCCCCCAGCGTTGTGGGGCTGGATTTTATACTCTCCGATCATTACAATGAAGCATCTGACCTGGCACTGGCTGAAGCGGCCAAGGGCAGAGATGTTGTCATCGGGACGAATATCGTTTACCGCGGAGCTGTTGAAAAAGACGAGAACGGAAAGAAGTATTTCAATAAAAGCCATATTTTCAATGTCGAGATGCCCTACGAAGAGCTGGATAAGGTAACAGACAAGGGCTTTACCAATGCTTATATAGCCGCTGACGGATATGTCCGGTACAGCAGGAACAGTATCCTGATCCCGGAGGAGCTGAGAGACAAGGCAGGCCGGACACACGAGAGCTTCTCCTACCGGATATACGAAAAATATCAGGAAAAGAACGGCGGCAGGATAATGGTCCCCGAAGTAAACAAGGATGGGCAGTTCCAGTTTCTCTATTCGGGAGAGTCCGGTGAATTCTCTGTCGTGTCATTTGACGCTGTCCTGTCCGGCAAGGTCCCGGGGGCGGCATTCAGGGATGCCATCGTCCTTGTCGGCGCTTACGCTCCCGGCTTGCAGGATTCCTATCAGGCAGCCTCGGATCGCGGGAGCGTTATGTACGGTGTCGAGATACACGCGAATATCATTCAGGCATATTTGCAGGAAAAGACTCTGGTCTCCGCAGACCCTTATCTGGTCGCTGCGATCGTCAGCCTTATCATAGTCCTGCTGCTGATCCTTCTGCGGAAAAGAGTTTTGTTTATAATACTGCCTGTTGCCGCTGCGGCAGCGGGGCTCTACACTCTTGCCGGCAGGATATTATCAGGATACGGGATCTACATAAGCCTTGCATATATGTATTTTACGATGCTGCTCATGCTCCTGTATTTCATACTTGAAAAATACCTGCGGGAGCTCATCGCAAATTATCGGTATCAGGAAGAGATCAAAGAGCAGATGTGGTCCTTTACCGAGGCTATGGCGGCGGCTGTCGATGAAAGGACACCCTATAATGCAGCTCATACCAGAAATGTCGCAAAATACAGCGGGATGCTGGCAGACCGCATCAATATCCTGCACGACAAAGGCAAAGAAGAGGAGTATTTCTCCGTCCAGAGAAAAGAGCAGCTCGTTATGGGCGCCCTTCTGCACGATATCGGCAAGATCGCCGTCCCGCTCTCTGTCATGAACAAGGAGACCCGGCTGAACGGCCGCGAAAAAGCCGTTGAAAGCAGACTTACGAACTTTAAGCTGCGGGCTGAGATAGCTATGCTCGAAGGGAAAAAGGATGAAGCCTGGTACCGGGAAATCGCGGAAAAAGCAGACGAGGCGCTCAGGGTCATGAACGAGATCAACGGCGCAGGGTTCCTCGACGAAAGCGCCAGAGAAAAGCTGGATAGGATCCTGAACTGTGAATTTACCGATGCTGAGGGGAACAGCGAACCCTTCTTTACGGAAGAAGAGAAGACTTGCCTGCAAATAGTGCGGGGGACACTGACTGACGAGGAACGCAGGATCATGCAGAGCCATGTTGAGATAACAGAACGGATACTCGACAAGGTACACTTCAACAGGTATTTTGCCAATTCTCCGATCTATGCGGTCCAGCACCACGAATGTCTGAACGGCAAGGGCTATCCCAAAGGGCTGACAGCAGACGATCTGAGCCTGGAATCAAGAATTATCGCTGTCGCTGACATCTGCGATGCTCTTCTCGCCGCAGACAGGCCCTACAAAAAGCCTATGTCTGCGGAACAGGCCTTTAAGGCAACACCGCACGACTCGCGGCTAACGCCTCTGCACATCATCTGCTTGCCAGCTTTCCGTCATATTACCCAAATTCTCCTTGACTTGCGTCAGCAAGCCTGCGTCGAATTTAGGCAATCTGACGAAAATCTGGACGGCGCATCTGATGCACAGGGGTCGTGCGGTGTTGCCTTAAAATAATGAATAACATGGCGGATGAAGGAAGGATCGACGGCAAGCTGGTAGGATATCTGTACGAATGTCTGGAGGACGGGGAGAAGCTCTGAGCGGAACAGACAGCCTTGCCGCAGGATTTCAATGTGAAAGGGTATAAAGGGGAGTATTATGAAATTACTTGCAGCAAAAAAAGGTAAGATCATCTGCGCTGCGCTGATCGCTGCTTTGCTGATCTCGACCGGAGTCATCCTGGCTGTCGTACTGACAAAGAAGGAATACCGGAGCATTTCGGTCGAGGCTGTGCAGGGGTCGGTCATCGTTAAAAACGAGAAGAACAGCGATCAGGCATACAAGGGGCAGCGGCTTTACGGAGGAGACGATGTCACCGTTGAGGAAAGCTCTGATCTTACGATGTGCATGGACAACAACAAATATCTCTATGCCGATGAGAACACCCATTTCCGTCTTGAGGACAATTCGGAGAACAATGCCAGCAGGATACGCATCGTCCTGGATAAAGGCTCCGAGCTGAACGAGCTGACCGAAAAACTGAATACGGACGAATCCTATGAAGTGGATACTCCGAATTCCACGATGTCTGTCCGCGGGACCAAATTCCGGGTAACAGTCTTTAAGGGCAGCGACGGTCTGGTGTATACTCTGCTCGAAGTCGAGGAAGGCGTGGTGCTGGTGCGGCTCAAGACCGTTACCGGTACATACAACGACGTTGAAAAGGAATTCACCGCAGACCAGAGCGCTCTTATCCGCGCAGACGCCGAGCGCTCCGAGTTTGTCCGGACAGAAAGCGGAGAGATCGTCCGTGCACTGAACTACGGCACCCTCCCGAAGGAGGCTGTGCCCCGGCTGAAAGCGCTCCTTGAAAATACGGAGAGCTCCGATACCGGGAAGGAAGACAGCAGCTCCGGCGAGGAAAAGCCGGCTCCCCAGACCATTGATGACAGCTCCGCAGAGGATCATACTCACACACCGGGAGATTTTGCTGTCACCGTTGAGCCCGGATGCGAAACTAACGGAGAAAAGGCCGCCGAGTGTTCGGTCTGCGGAGAGACAATAACAGAAGAGATAAGCCCGCTGGGGCACGATTTTTCAGATTGGAAAGTCGTTAAAGAAGCTGCCTGTCAGGAAAAAGGCGCCGAGAGCCGGACCTGCTCAAGATGCGGCAAGACCGAGACCTGCTCCTTAGACAAGACCGACCATAGCTGGTGTATCTGGCAGACTGTCAAGGAGCCCTCCTGCGAATCTGACGGTTCGGAGGAAAGGATATGCTCCTCCTGCGGCGAGAAAGAGACCCGGGTCATTACTGCGGAGGGAGCCCATAAATGGAGCGATTTTACGGTAGATATGCCCGCCGGGTGCACAACTGAAGGATACGGACATTATACCTGCACCGTCTGCGGCACAAAAGGAAGCAGTACTGCGATAAGAGCTGCCGGGCACAGCTTTACTGCCTGGACAGTTCAGAAAGCCGCGACCTGTCAGGCTGAAGGCACCGAGATCCGCCGCTGCTCTGCCTGCGGGATGACCGAGAGCCGCACCATCGCAAAAACAGGTCATAGCTGGAGCGCATGGAATACAGTCAAGCAGCCGACCTGCGGAGCGGCCGGAACAGAAGAAAGAGTCTGCCTGTCAGGCGGAGAAAAAGAGACCCGCTCTGTACCGGCGACAGGAGCCCACAGTTGGGGAGATCTCATAACAGACACGTCCGCTTCGTGCTCACAGGAAGGCTCCGGCCATTATGAGTGTACAGTCTGCGGCGCAAGAGGTGCCAGCGAGACTATCCCCAAGAACTACGATCATCAATATGAGGAGATCTCCAAGGAACAGATCTCTGACACACAATATAAGGTCACTTACCGCTGCAAGAACTGCCACGCAGAGTATTCTGCAACTAAATACGGAAAGATCTGAGAGAAAACAGAAATAACAAATCCCCGCAAGCCGCTGCACAAGGCGGCCTGCGGGGATTTTTCTTTACCGGGCTCTGAGCCTGATCACCGGTTCTCATATTGCTCTACTGTGCTGAGCCCTTATATTTGCCTGCACTTTTCAGAAGCAGATCAATCCCGGTTCCTGGGGCTTTTCCCGAAGCGCTTGACAAAAGCTCTGTAAAAGTTTGAATAATCCCCGAAGCCGCATTCTTCCGCAGCCTTTTTTGCAGCAGATCCGTTCTCTATCATGCTTTTTGCGGCGATAAGCCTTTTGGCGGTTATATAATCCCAGGGGGAAGTGCCCGTAGCATTTTTGAACACTCTTCCGAACTGTGCGCGGCTGAGATAGAAATGCTCTGCGAGCCTGTCGGCGGAGAGCTCGTCAAAGAGATGCTCATTGACATATCTTATCATCCGGGCTTCAAAGGTGTTCTCATTCGGTGTAAGCTGTCCTTTTGAGGAAAGCTCTCTCAGAGCATCAAGTATCCTGACGATCCCGACTGTCATCCTGACCTGCCTGGTGTAATCGTCAAGGCTGCTGTCGCACATCTGCTCAAACACATTCCCGAAGCCTTTGAGCAGAAACGAATTGCCTGTCCCCAGCTCTCTGTCGGTATATACGGAGGTAAAGAGGCGCTCCGGATCAATGCTGTCCAGCACCGAGACCGGGAAGTTCACAGCATACCTCTCATACCTTTCGGAACGCAGTATCCTGGTGCAATGAGCTTCTCCCGCACGCATGATGACCGTGCTCCCCATTTCAAGCGGATATACAGAGCCCTCCACCAGATACTCGGCGCAGCCCGAAATAAAATAGAAAATCTCGCATCTGTCATGAACATGGAAATGAAAGTCTTTTCCGTCGGGATGTTCATCGACAGCATGGCGGATATACAGATCGCCTGCATTGTATTCTTTCAGGATGTCCATTCTTTCCACCTCTTTCTATCAGTATAGCACATAATGAGCAGATTTGCAATACTTTTGAATAAATCAGCAATTGTAATGCGATTATGTTTATGCTATTATTAGTTCAGAAACAGATCAAGGAGGCCATCGGTATGAAATTCAGGATAGCAGCATTCGCGGATGAAGCAGCTTCAGATCTCAGCGGTCAGATAGCTGCGATGAAGGAAAACGGAGTCGGGCTTCTCGAAATAAGAGGCGTTGACAACGAAAACATTGCCGACATCACAAAGCAGAAAGCCAAAGAGATCCGCAGAAGGCTTGATGACGAAGGCTTAGGAGTCTGGTCTATCGGCTCGCCCTTCGGAAAGATAGGCATAGGCGACGACTTCAGGTCTCATCTCGACAGCTTCAAGCGCTGCCTTGAAACAGCCTCGATCCTCAGATGCAGACATTTCAGGCTTTTCAGCTTTTACGGAACGACCTGCATCGAGCCTGTCCTTGAGAGACTTTCCTGCTTTATCGAAGCGGCGAAGGGCAGCGGGATCATCCTCTGCCACGAAAACGAAAAAGGCATATACGGGGATAAGGCAGACAAGTGCCTGGAGATACATAAAGCGCTGCCGCAGCTCAAAGCGATCTTCGACCCTGCCAACTTTATCCAGTGCGGACAGGAGACCAGAGCCGCCTGGGAGATGCTTTCGCCTTATGTTGAGTATATGCACATCAAGGATGCCCTTGCAGACGGCTCTGTCGTGCCCGCCGGAAAAGGTGCAGGTGAGCTTGGATATCTGCTGGGTGAATACAAGGGGGATGTGCTGACGGTCGAACCGCATCTTTCGGTATTCAAAGGCCTTGAGGAGCTTGAAGCCGGGCAGAGATCGCAGATCGGAAAATACGCTTATCCCGACTCGCAGGCAGCCTTCTCCGCAGCAGTTGCTGCTCTCAGAGACTTGATAGGAGGATAAGACTGTGGATAAGATCAGACTCGGTATAATAGGTATGGGAAATATGGGCAGCGGACATTTAAGGAGCATCCTTAACGGCGACAGCCCCAGGATAACAGTTACCGCCTTTGCGGATATCGACCCGGAAAAGCTCAGGAAAGCAAGCGAGCTCTGCCCCTCTGCTTCAGCATTTGACACCGCGGAAGAAATGCTGGACAGCGGCCTCATAGATGCGGCGCTCATAGCGGTCCCGCATTACAGCCACCCGCAACTCGCCATCGAATGCTTCAGAAGAGGCATCCATGTTATGACAGAAAAACCTGCGGGAGTCTATTCAAGGCAGGTCCGGGAGATGAACGAAGCTGCAAAGGCAGCGGATGTAAAATTCGGGATAATGTTCAATCAGAGGACAAACCCCATATATTCCAGAGCAAGAGAGATAGTGCGCAGCGGTCAGCTCGGTGAACTGAAAAGACTGGTCTGGATCGTAACCAACTGGTACCGCACCCAGGCTTATTATGACTCGGGAAGCTGGCGCGCCACATGGAACGGCGAAGGCGGCGGTGTACTGCTCAATCAGGCTCCGCACAATCTCGATCTCTGGCAGTGGATATTCGGTATGCCGAAAAAGGTCAGGGCGTTCTGTACTGTCGGAAAGTACCATAATATCGGTGTTGAGGATGATGTCACGATCTACGGAGAATACGAAAACGGCGCTACTGCGGTGTTTATATCTACCACAGGAGAAGCTCCCGGCTCAAACCGCCTTGAGATCTCCGGGACGAAGGGCAAGCTCGTCCTTGAGGACGGCAAGCTGAAATGGTGGAAGCTCAGAGAGGACGAGCGTGTTACCTGCTTCAACTGCAAGGATGGCTTTGTGTGGCCCGAAAGCGATTATGAGGAATTCACCGCCGAGGAGCCGGACGGACATCCTCTTATCCTCAACAACTTTGCGGACGCCATACTTGACGGAGCAGAGCTTATCGCGCCGGGCGAAGAGGGGCTGAATTCGCTCTCTGTCTCGAATGCCGCCTATCTGTCCTCATGGACCGACGGCTGGGCTGAGATACCTGTTGATGAGGATGCTTTTGAGAAGCACCTTGCACAGCTTTGCCGCAGGGAAAAAGCGGTAAAGAAAACAGTTCAGGTAAGCGAGACCGCTGAAAAACTCAGCGAGAGATGGAAAGTACACTGGTAAAAGCACTTCATATCTGTCATAAGAGGCTTTCTATCGATCTGTCCAAGAAGTGCAGGGAAAGAAAGGGGTTTGACAGTATGATACATTGGCTGCCCGGGTTATTCAATAATGACGAGAACTATACTGCTGTAAATGACACTACTATCGAAATGATCGCGGCCCAGAGCAGCCTTCCTGATACAAGCCCCGAGCTGGATGCTACGGAGCGTTATTCGGAGAACGTTCAAGTGATATCCAAAGATGAAAAACTATATTATTTACCATATTGAATGCAAAGGGCGGTACACTCTCACCGCCCTCTTTTTACTCCGTCGGATAGTTTCCCGAAAGCATTGAAAACCCTCCTGATATGTGGTATAATGATAAAGTGATCTCAGAGCAGCCCGCCGGGAGGCTTTCGGTCACAGTGAATTATAATTGCGGGAGAGAAAATGAAAAAACAAACACTTACATCACTTGTTCTTGCAGGGATGCTCCTGCTTTGCGGCTGTGCCGACCGGGACAGCTCCGGCAGCTCAACGTCCGCAGACGCTTCGGCGGCAGAAACTGCTGCGGCAGAATACGATGGTGCCCGGAGCGGCGACGGCTGTTACGATCTCGTCAAAGAACTCAAATACTTTAAAATGCCTTTGCAGAGATCCGGCACCTGCTGGCTTTATGCAGCTATCGCCAGTATGCAGACCGCTTACGAAAAACAGACTGGCAGGAGCTTCGAGATGGATCCCTTCGATATCCTGGAGGATATCTACGGCGACGGCAAGCAGGAGGGCATAATCATCCGGAAAGGTATAGATAAGGGAGATATCGGCGGCTTTCAGGGGTTTGTCACCGACAGGCTGTCGAGCGAATGTAAGAACGGCATCACGCTGGAAAGCTCGATGGTGATCGACCCCACCGACCGGGAGGCTATCAAGAAGGCCGTAAAGACCAGGGGCGGCGTTGCGGCAAGCATCTGCGACAGAAATGTTGAAAAAGGAAAATTCGGAGGTTATCTTACCGTAAACTACGATAAGCCGGAGGAATACGACCACTATGTTACCATAGTAGGCTGGGACGACAGCTTCCCGAAGGAGTATTTCAAACTGCCCGCAGCCGAGGACGGAGCGTGGATAACCTACAATTCCAATGTCAGCGGAGAGTATTACTACATCTCCTACTGCTCCCCTCTCGACCATACGGTGAGCCATACTGTCAGCGATAAGTATTCCGAGGTATTGAGCTGCGATGCCGGCAACGAGCCGGATTGCTATATAAAAACCGACGGCTCTACAAAGGCGGCAAATGTTTTCAGCAAAAAAGGCAGGCTCGGAGCTGTCGGCACCTTCAACGACTTCGACCGGCAGGATATAAAGATCGAGATAATGTCCGCCGACTTCAAGAACTTGCTGCACACCCAGGAGGCAGTGCTGGAATATCACGGCTATCAGACCGTCGAGCTTACACAGCCTCTGGATGTTGAGGATTTCGCTGTCGTCATCACCTACTCAAAGGGAGCGCCTGTTGAGGGGGAGAGCTTTGATACCCCTGTGGGCAGCTACAAGACTTCCATAGATCAAGGGCGATCCTTTGTGTTTGCCGGCGGCGAGTGGAGGGATATGACCGACAGCGGCATAAAGTCTTTGGTCGAAACAGGCAAAGGTCAGTCTGTCCTGCTCCGCAGGAACAACGCATTGAACCGCTTCCTCACCGACAGCGACATAGAGGCGATGCAAAGCACCGATTTCTCACCGGGCAATTTCTGCATAAAGGCACTGTTCCTGAAATGACTATGCCGGGGAGGTCAGGTATTCTTCAGGAGCGGGCAGCAGAAAAACAATAAAGGTATTATTACAGGCGGCACAAACTGACTTCCCGGTGATGTTCCGGGAATGACAGGCCGGGATCATTACAGACACGGAGGAAAACTCCGGCTGTATGATCCCGGCTTTTTTTATTTCGGAGCGCAGCAGGCCGCCGCAGTTTACAGGCTGACGGATACAGAAGCTGCATTTTTATGAAAGCTGAATAAATCGCGGCTCAGATAATTGTATATCCTGCCGGTCAAAAAGTGTATTTATTGTTGTACTGTTGTTGTACTCTGTATGTTATACTGAAAACAAAGAAAAGGCAGCAACAGCCTGAACACAGATATCAACATATAGAAGTATAACAAGCAGAACACAGAAGGAGAAATCACAGCAGCATCCACCATAATCGCAAATGCTGCCTCCTTATCGGGAAGGCACGCTGTTACGGCTATGAACACCATGTCGGCATCTGCAAGGATCAGAGCCGACCAGTATAACGGCCACGATATAATCTCCGGAGAGTTTGAAAGAGACGGCTTCAAGGTCGATTTCAAGTATTCCGACGGTTTCTTTGAGACAATGCCCAAGGAATATGATCCCCATATCGCTACAATGTCGTGCAATCCGGCATACTCCTCGGCAACAGTTGAGAATGGCACCGATTTTTCAGAAGGCCCCAAAACAATAAAAGATCTTCTTTCTCAGATGGGATTTGAAAAGCTGTATGCAAGCCCGGCTTATACTCAGGAGCCTACACCTGATTCCGTCGCCTGCGCTATCGGCAGCAGCACCGTTAAAACATCCGAAGGCACAAAGACGATCCTTTCCGTAACAGTAAGAAGCACCAACTACGAGAAGGAATGGGCCTCAAACGTTTCTATCGGAAAGCAGGGCGAGGCAGAAGGCTTTGCTGAGGCCGCAGATCAGGTAACAGCAGAGATCAACCAGTATCTTGAAGACAACGGTATGGCCGAAGCTGCTGCAAGCGGAAACGTAGTATTCTGGCTGTCCGGTATCTACTGTTGGCTCAGCGGTTATGGGGGAACCCTACATGAGGCCGGAGGAGCTTATCATCACCTTCGATGGCAAGGAGGATATATGCCATATTCGAAACAATTACTATTCTACCATCGTGGAGAAGACCAAGGTCGAGAAGATCATTACTCTCGACTCCGCACTCAGGCATCTTGAAAAGGTTCTTGCTCCCGGATCAAACTATAATGTATGCAATATTTCCCTTGAATACTGTGCCAGATTTGAAGATATCAATGCAACCGAATTTGAATACCGTCCCATGTGGACATTGACTGTAATGGAAGGCACTTCAAACACCGTAAAGGTCTATCCTCGTGAAGTGATCTATGTTGATGCCATAAACGGAGATGTATGCTGTTTCAGCGAAATGGAGAATAAAATGATCTTTTGATCTGAGACAGCATTTTACGGAATGCAGGTTTGATCCCGATGTTCCTATATCGATCCAAGAGGACAAAGTCGTAATAATCAACAAACGCTTTCCTCTATATTTGTGCACCCATACTAATTTTCAAATTATGTGAGTGGTTTTTAAAAAAACGTCGTATTTATGGATAGAAGTAAACTAACGAAAACAAAGAGGAAAATCTTATGAAAATGTTAAATAAATTTTGGCAGCGGGGGCTGCTTTGATGATGGCGGTATCTTTGTCTCTTGCTGCAACAGCATCATCAGTTGAAAGAGGTGAATAAACATGAAGAAAACAGCTATTCTGACCGCACTTGCCGCCATAACGATACTGGCCTCCTGCGCCGACGTCCCCGAGAACATCCGGAAAGAAAAAGAAGAACTGGATGCTAAGTCGGAGTACATCCGTGAGACCGAAGCTGTCAGCGGAGATGCTTCCGTTACCGAAAGCACCATTGAGGTGGAGGGCGAAGAGGTCGTGCTGGAAAAGGCTTCGCTTGCTGAGATAAGAGCCCGCCTTGATGATGAGAGCTCCAAGCGCTTTGGGAATATGACATTCGCTCACGTCAGTGCAGGCACAGCTGATACGATGCCGAGCTTCCGCGTCAGGATACAGGCAAAGGAGGATTACGATCTCAAGGCTCTTGTCAGCGGGATGCTGGGCGAGGACAGATTTGATTACAATAACGCGAGCCTGTTTGATCACGTTCCACCCGAGGGCGAACCCACCGAGATAACGACTGACCCGGATACAAGCAAGCAAATGCTGATCGCTCCGAGCCAGCTGTCGATAGACGCCTGTTCTCCCGATATCAATAACGATCCCTCGATAATAACCGTTATGTTTTCCGACGGGCACGGCTGGGGAAATATCTACGGCCAAAAAACCGAGCCGGAGCTTTTCATATGGACGACTCAGAAGCCGGAGGCCTGCTACTACCCCGAGTATGAGGAAATCTCCGGGATCTCTTACACCATGAGGGACGGCAGTGAATGGGCGCTCTCCGACGCAGTAAGGCTCTGTGAGGAAAAATACAACTCCGTCCTTTCCGAAGCTGACGCAGTCAGGCTTGAATACAAGGTGTGGCGAGCCTATGTCTTTCCGACAGATGAGGGGCATAAATGCTATTTCTTCGTGATCAAGCCCTACGATGAAAATGGTTGGGGGATAGATTCCGATTCCTATGAGAAGGTGATGCTTGAGGAACGCTATGCTGAAAACGGGAAGCGCTTTTTTCTTGCAAACGATAATTATGCTATAACTATGGACAAGGACGATCTTTCCCATTTTACAAAGGGCTTTTCATACGTCCCCGGTGAGACAGTGGACGAGGGAACAGATCTGCTGACATTTGCCTCTGCGGCCTCGGTGGTACAAAACAAAATGGGCAAAAACTATGACGGCAGATTTGAGACCGCCGAGCTCTGCTACATCTTCACAAGCGACAAATATCCAGGGAAGGACTATGATCTGCCTGTTGACTACAATCAGCTGTTTGCCGAAACGAGCTGTGAGATAACCGCCCGTCCCTATTGGGTATTCAGGAAGGACTACAATCTTTTCCGAAACTGGAACAGCGGCATAAACCTCTATGTCGATGCGTTAACGGGTGAGGTTCATACAATAATGTAATATAACATACCCCCCATTTTGGGTGAAATCTGAGTTCAAGGATTATTCCGGATCAAATAAATACAGCCCTTTGCCCGGAGATCAAGCATCGACAGCACAGGGCTGTCGTACTATAATTTTGGAGGTAAAATATTATGAAAAACAAGGTTTATAAGAAAATTACAGCGGCTGGTGCTGCTTTGATGATGGCGGTAACGGGGATGACGATGGGGGCGAGTGCGGAAGTCGCAATCGGCGGCTCGGTTTATCAGCTGCATTATAACAGCGGAGCAGGATTAATATAACGAAAGGAGTATTTTAAGCTATGAGAAAAATAATATGGGTCGGTATGATCATCGTTTCATTATTTATGTTTGTCTCCTGCTCGGAGCAGGACAACAGCAATGAAAATCAGGCAGAAAGTGAAAGCAGCAAAGCTTCGCAGGTATGGGACGGTCACGAGGAATTGCCGGCTAGGTCCTTCGACAAGGTTTTGCCTTCGCAGGCATGGGAGGGTTATGAAGAATTGCAGGGCAAGAGCTTCGGGAATGTTTTCACTATGCCCGAAAAGATCATACCTGTCAGGGCGGACGAGGCATACAGCTTCTATACCGAAAACGATCACAATGAAGATCAGCAAGCCAACAGCGAAAAGTATTTCAAATTGCTGTTTGGTGATGATTACGATGAAAAATACATTTCCGATCAGGGTGAAGCAAAAATATATTCTGACGGTGATAACGGTAAATACTATGCTATGTATTTGTACGGACCGGGGACAATGGCCAAGGATCAGATCCAACCGCTCAGCAGCATTGACTCGGGATATGAACTCAAAACGAGATATGATCCGGAGAGTGACAAAGACACCGTTCTTGAGGTCGGAAATGAGAAGATCTCTGTCAAAACGCTGTGTGAAAATGCGATAGGCTTCTGTACCGAGAAGTTTGACGGTCATTTCAATGAATTTGAGCTTTATCCAGCGGTTCTTCTTTACTATCACGATGCCGATCATGATTATTATTCCGCATCAGTAACGATAGGGCTGAAATATAAAGGGATCCCGGTCGAATATTATTTTACGCCGCTTTATTCAGATGAGGACAGAGGCTTTTATCATGTCACCACACATTATTGCCCGATGATGTTTACGCTTGATATGTACGGCTCTGACGATTTCAGAGTACTTATGGTCTACTGTACCGACATGATGATCCATGGGGAAAAGCTTGATGGAATTATCCCGCTGAAGGAAGCCGCAAGCATACTTGAACAGGAATTGGCTCAGAATTCAAGATACCGATTTGAAAGGGTCGAGCTGCTGTATTGTGCAAAAAACAAATCTATAAATGCAAACATTGAACCCGGGATGAGTGAAGAAGATCTCGCCAGAGCCAATGAAAGAGCCGCCGCAGATTATGGCAAGGTCCCGCCGCGCACTTATGTTCCGACCTGGGTGTTTACCGTCACCGCTAACTCTGTAAACGGAACTATGGAAAAATACATCAAGGTCAATGCCATCACAGGTGAGATAACGATAGATGCTTGATCTTCACCAAAGCGAAGCGCTGATTTTGTGTGCTTTCCCGATATTGCCGCTGCCACTGAGAGGAGAATAAACATGAAGAAAACAGCTATTCTGACCGCACTTGCCGCCATAACGATACTGGCCTCCTGTGCCGAGGTCCCGGAAGACGTAATTTCCAGAGCCGAGAACGAATCTGTCACGGACAGCCTTGAAAGCAAGCCGGAGAGCAGGCCGGAAAGTCCGCTGGTGTTTGACACTGTAGAGAACGTCACCGGGAACGCCGCCTCGGTGCTGGGGAAGAAATATCAGAACATAGTGCTGCCGGAGAGTATCGACATCCCGGTGACGGATGAGGCTTATATTATGACGGCGGGGAGATTTGTTCCCGAGGCTGACATAAAAAGCGGGAAGGTCGATGTGGCAAAGGATCTGGAAGACTTTGCTTTGATGTTCGCAGGAGAAAAGCCTGAGCACGTCCGCTCCTGCGGGACTGCAATCCCGGAGGTCGATGAATATTTTATAAAAAGAACCGGCTCCGATTATAAGATAGATCCTGAATCATATAAAAAACAAAAGCAGTATTTCAGCCCGGAGCAGGCTCTTGAATCTGATGGGATAGGGAAATATAATATAGAGTTTTACGGCTCGGGGTCTATCTCCGCCGCAAAATATACCGATGACTGGAATTTCAGACATACGGGAGACGACGCGGCCTTCGTTTACGACCTTGAAAAGGACGATATCACCGGCATATCCTATAGCGTCGCCGGCCAGGACTATCCTCTGACAGAGGCTGTCAGCTTTGCCGAGAGCTTTGTTCGGGAAAAGCTGATGCCCTTCCTCAGAAACGACGACAGGGTAAGAGCGCTGAAAATATACGTCTTTGAGGGCTTCGGAGACGAGGCCTACGGCCTCACCCCGGGAAACTACTATTACTACATCCTGTTTGAGCATTACACCGGCGGGCTGCCCCTTTCCACAGCGGGAGCAGGTCAGCAAAGGAAAGACCACCTGGTCAACACCGAGCTGGTCATCGGCATCGACATACCGGGAGAGGTCACAGAAGTAAAGAACTGCTATCCCTATGTGAGTAAGAAGAGACCGGCGGAGAAGCTGCTGACCCTGGAGTCAGCTCTCGCTCATGCCGAATATGTGCTGGCGCCCTTTGAGGTCTACAAGGCCAAAAAGATCACCCTGGAATACTGTGCCGTGGAGGCGGGGACATCTCAGCCTCTGACCGAGACCGTATACGAATACCACCCCACCTGGTGCCTGACTCTGGCGGAGTCTTCGCAGCACAAGCGTTGGCGGCTTGAAAGCAGAAAGCTCCTCTGTATCGACGCCGTAGACGGAACAGTCCGGCTCTGGGACGACTCTCAGGCCACTATTCTGTTTGAGGAGAAGAAGGAAGTGTAAGGCATGAAAAGAATTAAAGTTTTAATTGTATTATTAACTGGTATATCGTTGATGATGACCTCCTGCGCCGATGTCCCCGATAACGTCAAAGACAAAAAGCAGGGGCAGGAGGATAAGGTCACAGTTAGCGACGGTGTGACCGTTGATAAGCTGCTGGAGGGTGCCGAAGATATCCCGGCATACATCAAGGCTCACAGCTATGAAGGAAAATTCCTGCTGGATGGGGATGTTCATATTGAGTTGCCGGAGCATCTTTACGAGCTGGAAACAGAGACTGTCACCGACGCACATCTGAAATTTCCGGAGATCTATTCCGAGCTTTTTAAGCGGGATTTCTATACAGGCAGCGGGGTAAAGGAGCTTTCGGAGCTGCCTCCGGGCTCCCAGCATCACAACGAGGACGGCTTTTTCTTTGACGACTGGTCAAACACCGGCGATAGTATCATCTACACTGACGGGGGTGCACGGCGCCTTGACGTAAGCACAGGAGGATTCATGTATTTCCTGGATGAGAAAAACTATTCCTATGACGGTGCTCTCAGGGAGATCATCAGGGCCGGCAGCACACCACTGCCTGACAGGGAATTTACTCTGCTGAACAACGAGAAATGCTCCCTGAAAGCCATAGCAGAGTATGCAGAAAGCAGGCTCAATACTGTGTTTGGCTATTTCGGAGATCAGTACACCTACCGTGCCGGGATGATATACCCCTATACCTCAGATAATGAGAAGACATGGTTTTACATTGATATGGAAAAGTGCTACAAGGGCGTGCCATTCTGCAATCAAGTCATAACAGATCATACCTCAGAGGGCAGACGGCAGTTTGCTCCAATATATGTTGCTGAGATGGACGAGTCGCAGCATATTTTCGACATAGACTGCCCCTTCGGGATCGACAGGGTCACATCCGAAAAGGAGCTGACGGAGGGCCTTGTTTCCTTGCCACAGGCTCTGGACATCATGAACAATGAGCTCTCTCCCAAGATCGAGCTTCGCATTTCCGATATCAGGCTTTGCTATATGTGCGACTACGATTCTGAGGATGTTGACGCTGTCATCAAGCTCAGAGAAACCGCGGAGTATCAGGACATGAGCCGGGAGCAGCAGCTTCTGCTGGGAAATCCCACCCTCCTTCCCGGAAGGAAATACACAGCCTACCCCGTATGGGAATTCAGGCTTGACAGACAGCAGCGTGACGAGGCGGGAAACTACCTCCAGCAAGAGGCCTGCGATATCATTACAGTTGATGTCCGGACCGGCAAGCTGTCGGAATACTTCGATAAGGTCGCCCAGCGATAAAGCTTGCAGATCGTTACTTCGGCCTTTTACGCAAACTTACAAATTTACAAATTAAGTGAGTGTTTTTTGGAGAGCTGTCGTATATATAGTCAAAAGCCCTCGATGGGCATAAAGGAGAATAAATATGAAAACAGGATCTGTCATATGTCTCTGCTGCGCTTTAGTTATGCTGTCATCCTGTGCATTGCAGGATAATTCTCAGCGATCGGGAGCTGACAACAATGTTATGACCGTTGAGGAGTCCGAAGTAAAGGTCAATGAAATATCCAAGCTCTATGACGGCTGGGAAGAGCTTCAAGGCAAGCATATCGGAGATCATATCATTATGCCCCAAAAAATAACACCTGTTGATCTGAAAACCGTTTATACATTCAGAGTCAAGGAAAACACAAACAAGTCGGATATCGAACAGCGGGCAAAAACATTATTCAAAAGCTTTTTCGGTGAAAGATATGACGAATCTTTGGTGGAGCAGGACGGTGACGAATGGTGTTACAATGTTGTACTTCCTCCTGCCGACGGAGAAGACCCTGTTGCAGCCAGCCCTGATTACGGTGCGTATGCGGGCTATCCGCTGAGCATTATGAAAACCGATACAAGCTTTAACGATCCTGCAAAAATGACGGTCGCCGTATATGATCCGAAGAGCGACAGGGACACCGAGCTTGAACTTATCGGAGGAAAATGCACTGTCGGGGAGATCTGCGGTACGGTACAGAAGTTTATAGATCGGGAGTTTGTAGGATATGAAGGTTTGAAAGTAGAGCCGACCGCAGTATTTCTTTTTAATGATAGCGATAACGGGAAACTGTGCAAGAGGGCTTACGTGAATTGCGGGATGGTCAAAGACGGAGTTAACTGCCTTGATTGGTTCACTCAGTACAATACACAGAATGTAACGGCTGACGGAACGGAAGACACATATTATTCGCCATACTACATAAGATTTATACTCGACGGAAAAGATGATATAATTTATTGCAATTCTTCGGGATATCCCGTGAAGACCTATGATGAAACTAAGTATGACGAGCTTATATCTTTGAAAACAGCCGTCGGGCTTATAGACAAAAATATGGCGGAAGAACTCGTTTTCAGGTTTGAGAAAGTGAGTCTTATCTACTGCACCAAGACCACAACCAAGAGCACCAAAGCAGGAGACAGTCAGATCGAGTTCAGAGATTTTCGTCCCACATGGGTATTTGAGTGGAATACAAAATTCGGAGCGTTCAGTTCTGCAAGCATAAAAGTTGATGCAATTTCGGGTGAAATAACACTTGATGCCAATACTTTGACCATGAACGAACTGCAAAAGGAAAAAGCGAATAAATAGTCTTATGTCCATTCCACTGTTTTCAGTAGTGATATCTATGAAATTCTTCCACACCCTGCGGCAGGATCTTAACAAGACCGTGCTGAATATCGGCTTTGTCGGAGCTATGCTGATGACCTGCCTGCTGGCGTTCACCGGCTCGGCCTACCGCGACGAGTCCAACGACAAGAGCTACTCGATACTCGAGGCCTTCTTTTCCTTTGACCGCAGGTTCATCGAATCGAGAGAGGATTTTTCCTCATTCCGGCTGTTCGGGATATGCGTCCGCTTTATGTTCCCTGCGTTTTCGTCCTACGATATCGACCCCGAAATGAAGCGGATGATGTTCACTCTCAGCGAGGGTCAGGTCGTGCTGAACACGTCGTTTTCGGCATCGGCAAGCTGACATTTATGAAGGACACTGTCATCACTTTCGGAGCGATACCGCTGGCGGTCTGCGCGGGAGTGTTGCTGCTTTACCTCGCCCTTTCGATGATAATGCCGCTTCTGATAATAGGTAAGACCGAGCCACGCGAGGTTTTGAAGGAGGAATAAATATGATAAAGCTCGATAAAATTGTGAAGATCTACAACCCTAAGAAAGCCAACGAATTTGAGGCTCTGCACGGCATCTCCGCCGAGATAAAGGACGGCGAAATGGTGGCTGTGATCGGCAAGTCGGGAGCGGGAAAATCAACGCTGCTGCACATCCTCGCCTGTATCAACAGCTATCAGGAGGGGGAGTACACCATTGACGGGACGCTTGTTAAGAACCTTTCCGAGAAGCAGTACGCGATAATAAGAAACGAAAAAATCGGAATGGTCATGCAGGATTTTGCCCTCGTTGAGGATTTCACCGCGCTGGAGAATGTGATGATCCCGCTGAATTTCTCTAAGAAGAAAGTCCCGGACAAAAAGGGCAAGGCGCTTGCCGCTCTGCGCTCGGTAGGCATTGAGGAGCTCGCAAAAAAGCCCTGCAATAAGCTCTCCGGTGGACAGAAGCAGCGGGTGGCGATTGCCCGCGCGATAGTCAACGAACCGAGCATGATCCTTGCCGACGAGCCCACCGGAGCCCTTGACACCAAGACCTCCGAAGAGATAATGGAGCTGTTCCGCACCCTCAACGAGACCGGCAGGACGGTCATCATCGTGACCCACGATCCGAAGGTCGCGGAGCAGTGCGGAAGGGTGATAGAGATCTCGGACGGGGAGATACTTTAAAACAGCATAATACGTCGTTGTTCAAGCCATACAAAAACGTCACTGGTTTACTGTATAAAGTGACGAAATTTGTGATTTCATGTCATAATTTGTTGACTTAGTGTGTTAATAAATACTTTGTCAACAAAAACAAACATAGCGGATATACACCTCGTTTCTTTTTATATGTATCCATTTTGGTGAAAAAAGCCCGGATTCGGCGCTCTCACGTTTTGTGAAAATCACCAAATCCGGGCTACAAAGTTTGTAAAAAAATTTTCTGCTTGATTGTTTTAGCATAAGGAAAGGGCTATCCTCCGTGACCGTGTACGGAAGGCATAGCCCTTATTTCCTGTGCCTTAACTATAGTCCTGCCTTAATCTTTTCAAAAACAATTCCGCAATCGGCGAAAACACCTGATACTTTTTCCAGATGATATACATATTAGTTTCAAGTATCGGCTTGATCGATCGGAAGCAAAGTCCGCTTTCTTCGCTTGTGTCTATAAGGTGCTCAAAGGTCAGCATATATCCAAGCCCTTCTTTCACAAATACCGAGCCGTTGTAGGCAAGATTGACAGTTCCTGCGATATTGAGCTTATCCATATTTTCTCCGCACCAGCGCGGAAGATCCACACGGATAGACTGCTCCGAGCAGAACAGCGGCAGCCCATAAAGATCATCAAATGTCACATACTCCTTTTTAGCAAGAGGAGTGTCACGGCGCATCACAAGCCCCCATTTGTCGCTTTCGGGTATAGAGAGATAGTTGTACTTCGACAGGTTCGGCGGCTCAACGATCACGGCGAGGTCGAGGATCCCCCGGTCAAGCCGTTCCGCAACAGGCTCAGTATCTCCGCTGAAAATGTGGAAGATGAAATTCGGGTACTGCTCCTTGAATACCTTAATGCTCCGTGCCAGATACTTGATAAGATAGCTCTCGGCACAGCCTATGCGTATCTCTCCGCCGACGATGTTGTCAAGCTGGCTGAACTCCTCGGCTGTCTTGTCCACCATGGCGAGGATATCCTCGGCACGTTTGCGCAGGAGCATTCCCTCATCATTTAAGAGCATACTTTTATTCGTGCGGATAAACAGCTCATGCCCCAATTCTTCCTCAAGCTTTTTGATCTCCTTAGAGAGCGACGGCTGCGAGATATGAAGCCGTTCAGCTGCCCTTGTCATGTTTTCCTCTCTTGCAATGGCAAGAAAATAGCGTAATATCCGTATCTCCATACTGCACCTCCGTTTTATGATACTACTATTATACTATATTTTGCAATTCCCGTCAAGAATGACAAGCAATTACATATAGGTATTTTACATATCCGAAAAGATGTGATATACTTAAATCACAGAAACACGGAGGTGGTGAAAATGGCAAACGCAGCCGACAAAATGGCGGTCATGACCGAAAATCTCAGGGATATGGGCTTGGACGATGAAAGCGTAGCGAAATGCCTGCAAATGGTCGAAAGCGGACAATATCAGGCACTTGACTGTTTTCTGAAAAGCTATCGTCAAACGCTCCTTGACAGCGTTCACAAGTATAACGACCGCATCGACTGCCTGGACTATTTCACCTATAAACTGAGAAAAAACGGAGGTATCTGAAATGAAAGATGAAATGCTCAACATGACACAGGAATGGGACAAGACCTTCCCGAAGTCCGACAAGGTTGACCACAGCAAGGTCACTTTCCACAACCGCTACGGCATCACACTCGCTGCCGATATGTACGCTCCTAAGAACGCAGGCGGAAAACTCTCTGCGATCGCCGTGTGCGGACCGTTCGGTGCAGTCAAGGAGCAGTGCAGCGGTCTTTACGCACAGACACTTGCAGAGCGTGGATTTCTGACCATTGCATTTGATCCGTCCTTTACGGGTGAAAGCGGAGGACAGCCGAGATACATGGCTTCTCCCGACATCAACACAGAGGATTTTATGGCAGCGGTTGATTTCCTCTCGATTCAGGAAAATGTTGATCCCGACCGTATCGGTATCCTTGGCATCTGTGGCTGGGGCGGTATGGCACTGAATACAGCGGCACTGGATACCCGTATCAAGGCAACTGTTGCTTCGACCATGTACGATATGACAAGAGTGAACGCAAAGGGCTATTTCGATGCCGATGACAGCGAGGAAAAGCGGTATGCCATGAAGCAGGCACTGAATGCCCAGCGTATCAGGGATTACCAGTTGGGCGAGTATGAGCTTGGCGGCGGCGTTGTCGATCCTCTGCCGGAAGACGCTCCTTACTTTGTCAAGGACTACCACGCTTACTACAAGACCGAAAGAGGCTATCACCCACGCTCGCTCAATTCAAACGGCGGCTGGAACAAGATCGGCTGTATGTCGTTCATCAATATGCCTATCCTGCACTACAGCAACGAGATACGCTCGGCAGTAATGGTAATGCACGGTGACAAGGCACATTCTTTCTACTTCGGAAAAGATGCGTATGAGAATATGATAAACGGAAACAAGTACACCGACAACAAACAGCTTCTTGTGATCGAAGGCGCTTCCCACACCGATCTCTATGACGGCGGAGATAAAAAGGTCATTCCGTTTGACAAGCTGGAGGCGTTCTACAACGAGTATCTGAAATAACACAGATCATTGCAGAAAGGAGTAAAGAATGAAACGATTTTTTAGATATGTCGGTACAGCTGCCCTTTCTGCGGCTATGCTTTTTTGTTCGTCCTGCGGCGTCGAGGATAACTCGGCAGTGATACAGAATCAAAAGCACTATGAAGAGAATTCAAGATCATCAAACAACAATAAAGCAGATACACAGGAGCAGCGGATAATGTTCGATATGGAAACAAAAACAGTTATGCTCAACAGCGGCTATGAAATGCCCATTCTTGGACTTGGTACATGGACACAGGACGATGATACTGCTGAAAGCTCTGTTTATGAAGCGCTGAAAGACGGTTATCGGCTGATCGACACGGCGCAGTATTACGGTAATGAATCAGGTGTCGGCAAGGGCATTCAGAAAGCAATAGACGATGGCATCGTCACCCGTGGGGAGGTCTTTGTCACCACAAAGGTCATGCCTTCCAACTATGACAGAGCGTACAGTTCTATTGACGATTCACTTGAACGGCTCGGACTTGATTATATTGACCTGATGCTGATACATCAGTCAGGCAGCAATGATACCGAAGTCTACAAAGCTCTTTGTCAGGGTGTCAAGGACGGAAAGCTGCGGTCGATCGGTATTTCTAACTATTATACCCTCGATGAATATGAGCGTGTCACATCGGGCGGTGAGATCAAGCCTGCGGTAGTTCAGAATGAAAATCATCCGTTTTATCAGAACACCGAGTTCCAAAAGGATA
>Ga0247608_10000087_pt1 | contig 177000 bp, 233 predicted proteins | sample 176DNAGHGlowgp2_FD_193490 | JGI IMG/M metagenome (GOLD analysis project Ga0247608, IMG submission 193490) | Sheep rumen microbial communities from Palmerston North, Manawatu-Wanganui, New Zealand - 1766 DNA GHGlow gp2 | ecosystem: Host-associated > Mammals > Digestive system > Stomach > Rumen... | reverse complement strand
GGAGAATTAGAATGCAAATAATTAAAGCAGAAGTTAAACCAATTACTGAAATAAATGGCGAAGAAGCTTTGTTAACAATTCAAAGAGTGGCGAAAACATGTTATAAGTCATATAAAGATTGTGATGATATAGAAAGTGCTAAACGAATTGTTAGTGCACTTATTGGATCTGGTCATCATGCTATGTTAGAATTTTATTCAATTACAATGAATTATATATCAAACGTGGCGAGTTATAAGGATTTGACACGTCACAGACACGGAAGCTATGCCATTGAAAGTACAAGATATGCAAATTATAGCAAAGATAAATTCGGTAATGAATTGAAATTTCTTGATCCTGTTGAAATCGAAGCTCCATCCGAAGAATATAAACTTTGGTGTAATGCAATGCAAGCAGCAGAAGATAATTATATGGCGATGGCTAAACTTGGAGCAAAACCAGATCAGCTTTCTTTAGTTCTCCCTCATTCTACAGCAGCGGAATTCAACATTTGTGCTAACTTACGCGAATGGCGTCATATTCTTTTTCTACGGTCATCTATTGCAGCCACAGGACATGCTAGACCATGTATTAAAGAGATTATGGATCCTACGTTAGAGTTATTTCATGAAAAAATTCCTGTTGTATTTGATGATTTGTGGGAACAATATCTTTCTAAGAAAGGAAATTAAAAATCATGGAAACAAAAAAGATACCTTGCAAAACTGTTTATATAGTATCAGATAATGCTTTTGATGATGCCTGGTTATTTTACGCTGTATATGATAATAAACCGAAAAGAAAAAGAGTAACACATCACATATATAAATTCAAAAATTATAGAGAATTAAATCTAAACAGCAACGAAGTAGAAAGTTATAAAAATGAAATATTAAATAAAATCGATTTTTTTGCTCAAAATCAATATCGTAAATTCATTAAAAAAGTTACACAACATGACACATTCGATTTTAATAGTTATGAAGTACCTTTTTGTGAAAACGAAGAGATATATTATAGACCATCTGACCATTTCGCGATATATTCTGCTAGTAGTATTACAAAAAGAATTACTTTAGAACCACCTTTTTATTATTTTGACTTAGAAGATGCTGAAGAAGTACCATTTAGTAAACAAGAATTAAAAGAGATAGAAGAAATAAAATCACAAAAAGCTGATTTAGAGGTAATCAACAGTATGCTTTTACCGTCTTTGAATATGGTTTTACAAAAATATGGACTTGAAAAAAGATCTCCAAATGGAGGAATATATTTCAAAAATTATAAAGAATACACAAAAGTAGTTAGAGATTTATTTGAAAAATCTATAATAAAAGATTTATATGAAGCTGGTTTTGACTGTAAACTATCTAAAACAAGAAGCATAAAATGGACTGATTGCATCATAGATGAAGACAGCATAAGACTAAAACACAACGATGACAACGGCTTAGATTAAACGGTGTATTTTATAGTATTTTGTAGCTAAAAAATGGCTTCGAAAGAATTAGTAAAAATGCAAATATTCTTAACAACATTTCAAATTTTGGTCAAGTTCTAAACCTTACTTTCGATCAAAAATTTAATCACAAATTGGACAAAAAAGGATGGAAACTTACGGATTGATATTAGAAGAAACATGGTTAGATTATCCGTCACCAGATGGTAACGCTGTGATTATATACATGACTGGATGTGAACATAAATGTCCAGGATGTCATAGTCCAGCATTGCAAAAATCATTATCATATGACGAAGATAAAGAAACCATGCTTTCAAGAATAAAGACGTATGCACACCGAGCAGATACTAACAAGCTGGTATTTCTTGGTGGAGACCCGCTATATATAAAAAATAATTTAGAATTAACGACATATCTTGTTAATAACTTAAAAGATGAATTTGACATTTGTATTTTTACAGGTTATAGTATTGAATATGTTAAGAAATTAAATATAGACGGTGTAAAATATTGGAAATGCGGAACATATGATCAAACAAAATCAAGACAATCGAAAAAGACTGACAAAGAGTATGTTTTAGCATCTCCGAATCAAGACTTTTACGATGGCAACTATAACAAGTTGTCTGAAAACGGAATTTTAACATTTTAAGGGAAGGTAAAAAGAACCATGAGTCCAGATATCATTAAGGTAAATTATCCAAAAAATTATCAAACTGAAATAAATGCTGATAATATCTATGAAGAGGAATTAGCTAAATTAACAGCAGAATCATTTGCTAATGCTTCTACTACAAACACGTTGAAGCATATCAAAACATGCCTTGCTAAAAGATTACGTAACGTTCATGGTATTAAAGATAAAAATGAGTTAACTGAAAAAGTAAATGCTTTTTTAAAAATTCATGGATTATCTGATGAAAATTTTGATCCTATGAAAAATTTCTCCGATATGATTTCTACAAAAACTAATGATAAATCTATTGATGATAATGGAAATAAAGGTGATGATAATGGTAAAGCTATTAAAGGTATTATCAAAGAAGCTGAATTGTCATTTGATAAACTGATTGGTTACGATTATTTATATCGTACCACTAAAGAAATTTATGGAAAAACAGAAGCTCAAAGACTTATGGGATTATTATATGATTATTCTTTAGGAATGCATGACTCTACAAAAATTTTAATTCCATATTGTTGGGCTCTCGATACTACAAAGTTAGTTATGGAAGGTAGACCTTTCGGTGTTCTTCCATCAAAGCCTGCTAAAAGTGTAGATTCTTTTTTAGATTGTTTATGTGATAGTATTCCAGAGCTTGGTAATCATTTAGCTGGGGCTATTGCTCTTGCCACGCTATTTCTTGATATAACCCATTTATTAATATATAAACAGCGTATTCCATTAGAAAAAGTTAAAACCGACAAAACAACTCGTAAATATCTAGAAAATAGATTTCAAAAATTTATTCATTCAGTAAATCATCCAACGAGAGATAGTATTGAAAGTTGTTTTACAAATGTATCTATTTTTGATAAGGAAAAATTGCATGGTTTGATTGGTCCAGATAATTATCAATGGTATTTTCCAAAAAATATTAAAGTCTTGGCCGATAATGAATTAGGTGGTGAAAACGGTAAAATTAGTCGTGAAGAGTTTGATGATTTTATCGTAGATTATATTACAGAAATTCAAAAAATATTTATTGATTTCTTTGATAAAGGTGATCCAAGTCAAAACGGAATGCAATATCGTTTTCCTGTAACAACACCGAACATGACTAAAAAATTAGATGAGAAAATAAATAAATATTGTTTAGATAAAGATAATGAATTACTTAATTATATAATAAAAAAAGATATTGCACGATATAACTTATTTACATCAGCTGGTACAAAAATTGCAAGTTGTTGTCGTATGATTAATAATAAAGAGATGATGGATGAACTAGGTTCAACGGTTAATTCGTTTGGTGGTTCAGGTGGTGCATCATTAGGATCTCATCGTGCTATCACAATTAATTTTGTTCGTATAGCTTACGAAGCTACTTCTTATGAAGATTATTTGAGAATACTAAAAGAAAGAATTGATGATTGTGCAAAAATTCTTAAAGCACACAAAGTATTACTTTACAAATTGACAGATATGGGATTGGAACCATTTGTTAATCGTGGATGGGTAATATTAGAAAGATTATTTAGTACTTTTGGCGTAAATGGACTTTATGAATCTAACATAATTTTAAAAGAAAAATTTGGTAATGTTGTAGATGATTATAAAAAAGATATTTTAATTAATTTTAATAATTTTTATAAAGAAGCTGCAAAAAGAGAAAATATTGTAGCGAATTCTGAACAAACTCCAGTTGAAAGTATGAGTCCAAAATTATTCAAATCAGATAATTTATTGTTTGGAAATCCATACAACTTTCCTAATATGTATGCTAATCAATTTGTTCCAACATGGGTACATACAACTATTAAAGAGAAATTTACTGAGGAAGGTAAATACGATAATTATATGGACGGCGGGGCAATCGCGCATATACAGATTGGTTCTGATTTAACACCTAGTCAAGCTAAGGAAATTATCATGCAATCTGTAGAAGCTGGATGTGAACACTTTGCTCTCAATGCTGTATATTCGCGTTGCAAAGAATGCGGAGCAGTTGAAAAAGCAAATTGGAAAGAATGTCCTCATTGTCATTCTGAAAAAGTTGAACATTTATCACGTGTTGTTGGTTTCTTTGTTGTCATGGATAACATTAATCCAATCCGTAGAGAAAATGATTGGAAAAAACGTACATTTATCACAAAAGAAGAATTGAAAGATCAATTAGGCAAATAATTTTTAATCTTTTTAATTAAATTTATCCTCTTATGGTTCTAATAAAATGATGTTAGAATTATAAGAGGATTTTTAATGGCTTTACAATTAGCGTAGTTTATTTTATTTTTATAATATAAATTGAAATGAAAGGGAAGAAATGATACGGAACATTAGGACACCAAAGCGTCTCAAAAGAGATAATTTTGATCTTGAAAATTATGTAGAGCGAGCTGCAGAGCTTGATGTAAAGTGTGGATTTTATGATCGTGATGATTATCTTGGACAAAATCCTACATACATTAAAAAACGTGAAGCTTTACTAAGAGCGTTAAAAGATATTAATTCTAAAGATGAGGAAGAGCAAGATTATGAATAGTGAAGACGTATATAAGTATTTTATGCTTCAAGCTAACCTTTGGAATGCTGCTATGAGTTGGATTCGTAACAAGGTTAAAGATACAGAATATCAAAGCGTTCCATATAGAATAAATAAAGTTTGTTTAATAGACGGTGGATGCATTTCGTTAAGTATTACTTTCTTGATGGACGGTATAGAAGTAGATGAAAGTTATAGATTAAGCGTGAAAGAATTAGAAAATGTCTAATGATAGTTTTGTTTTTCTTAAAGGTTTTGTTGTCGGTGTTATGTGGATGTTCACGCTAGCAATCATTACATTAATGTTAAACAGTTAATTTGAAAGGATAAAAATGATATATCGTAATCTTGTTCAAAACTTTTTAGAAATGATACTTTTGATACTTGTCTTATCAATATTTAGTGGTATCATATATGTATTAGATGCAGAACCAGAAACAATTACAAATGAACAACGAGTTTCATTTCCTAAAAGACTTTATAGCAAAGCTTGTTTAGAGAATAAGGAAGTTATAGTTATACGTAATGATGTGATATTCAACATTGATTCTAATGGTAAACCAATACGCTGTGAAGGTAAAAATGATGAATAAATATGTGTTATCGATTTGTGCACTATTTGTAACAGCTTTTACTTGCGAAGTAGTAAAATTACCAGCTGGATTTGTAGATTATATAATTCGCTGTGAAAATGATGAAGTGATATGCTATATATCAGAAGATGTAGTTGGTGGTGGTAATGGTGCTGCTGGAGGTATATCATGTAAATTTAAAGATGAGGGTAAGAAAAAATAATGTCTTATGATGTATATATAGGTGAAAGCTGGATAAATCATACATTTAACGGCTGTGAAGCTTGTGATGAAATAATCGGCATGACTCCAAAAAATTTTGATGGTATGACAGCAAAAGATGTTAATTTGTTAGCTTTAAAAGTGTATAACGAATTGAATGATAAAGGTGAATTGTATACTCATTATATGCCAGGAAATGGTTGGGGTACGATATCTTCTTGGAAAAAATTTATGAAAGATATTATAAAAGCGTGTGAAGAATATCCTGATGAGATAGTAAAGGTAGATTGTTGAAATGAATAAGTTTTTTACATCAGATTTACATTTCGGACATAAAAATATATTAAAATTTGCTAAACCTAGACCATTTTCTACTATAGAAGAACATGATCAAGCTATTATAGATAACTGGAATTCGGTTGTTAAACAAGAAGATGATGTTTATATTATTGGTGATATATCTTTAAATCTTAGTACAGAAGAGATAGAAAATAGGTTAAAAGCATTAAATGGAAACAAATATCTTATCTTAGGTAATCATGATAGACCAAAGATATATGCTAAATTTTTAAATTCTGGATTACTAAAAGAGATGAAAGATTATGCTTCTATCAAACTAGAAGATAAAGTTGGTAGAGTTTATGAGTGTATATTATTTCATTATCCTATTCTTGAACCGAATCACGTTTTTAACAAGCCTATTGCTGGAAAAATTGGTCCAACATGTCATTTTTACGGACATATTCATAACATGAACGATTATGATGAAATATATCAAGATTTAGGATTTAGAGCAGCGCATGTTGGTCTTGATACGTCAGATAAATATCCAAATACTAAACCGTTCACACCAATAAATTTTGAAGACTTATTAACATGGTTTGATGAAAATTATTAACTATTTATAAAAAAGGTTTTACATTTTCATAAAAGTTTATATAAAATATATTTAATTTATTAGAAAAGGAATTCATATTATGCCCAAACCTAGATCACCTGAAAGTTTACTAACTAAGTTAGAAAATATGAATATTGGAGATGAGATCTTTGTAGATAAATCTAATGGTTATTGTAGTGATAATATTCATACTATTGTAAAGAAATTTCCAGGAAGAAGATATACACAACTTTCGCTTTATACGCATAAAGGAGCAGAATTTAAATCGTTAAAAGATTTTATAAAGATAATATGTATAACACGTTTATCATAATAAACTAGATAAGTTTCTCCCTCCCGTCACCTGTCAAGTTCTAATTTGACAGGTGATTTTTTATCAAACAATTAGAGAGGTATTCTTCATCATGAGTTATGCTATAATGCTTATGATTGCTGCAATTTTAGCATTGATGAGTTCAGCTATGACAGCTTTTGGTATGGTTGATTTATTTGATGCTGCTGGAATATTTATCTTGGCTCTATTTATAATCATAGATCTTGGTAGGTTTTTACTATTTAACTTTACAGTTAACGAATGGCATAATCTTAGAAAAGTTAAATATTTCATAGTCATAATATTAATTTTATTATTTGGATATTCTGCTGTTGGTGTATATTCAAAATTAGATTCTTTGGTTACGCCTGAAACAAAACAAGCTATGGTAAATACTGTTGTTTACAACAAAGCGAATGCCAATGCTAAAGTAAAACAAGATAGATCTGAAGACTTAGCAAAAATAGCACAAGAGGAATACAGAAACGCTTTAGATTGGAATCGCAATGATCTTCAAAATTGTATAGCGAGAGCTCGTGGTAATAAAAATGCTGAAAATAGATGTAACAATACAAAAAGAGCATTAGACAATAAGGCTTCTATAGCATTAAAAGAAGCTTTAGCTAAAGCAGATGAATCATTAGATATGGTTGAGGCTAAGACTAAAATAAACGTCGAAAACAGAAATGAAATTGCTAACGTTTTAATGACTATATGTAAATTAACTCAAAAATCTTGCGACACATATGATAATTTACAAAATTCATTGACTATAGTTATCATATTAGTCATCATAGGTACAGATTATTTACAAATAGCTATCATATTAGCCGTTAATACTCGTAAAAATAAGAAAAAAGTTATAGAAAATACACAAAATTCTAAAGAAAATGAACAAAAAAATACACATTTTTCTAAAGAAATTAGAAAACATAATGTTGAAATTGATAAAATTAAAAAAGAAAATGTCAAATTAGAAAAAGCTTTAGAAGAATATAAGCCTAAAGAAACAATTTTAACAAAAGAAGAAATTAAAATACAACCTAGAAAGAAAAAGAAGTTATTTTCGATAAATAATAAAATATTACGTCCATTTAAATTTTCTGGAGCAAAACCAAACTGATTGGTTTTTTGACCGTAGAATAATTATGTTTTTTAAATAATTAAGGAATGGGATTATGAAAAGATAATCACTCCACGGTCAAAAAAATGGACTAATTAGATATAAATTTTAATATTCTATTGTTTATTATTGAATCTTTAAGATGTAATGGACGTATAATGTGCATATCTTTGTAACTTTTTGTTCTTGATAATGCTACATAAAGTTGTCCATGTGCAAAAGCACCTCTTCCTATATCTATCTTAACCTTATCTAATGTTTTTCCTTGAGCTCTGTGTATTGTACAAGCCCAACCTAGTTGTAATGGAAATTGACGAAATGTACCTGTTATTTTTTCTTTTGTCTTTTTTATTACAGTATTAGCTTTCAATTCTTCATCCCAAACCTTTTCTTCTATTATTTCATATTCTTTGTTTTCCCATTCTTCACGTTCGACAAATACTGTTTTACCATTTGATAATAATTTGACCGTTATAAAATCATCACACATGCTTATTACTATACCACTAGATCCATTTATCCATTCTGGTTGATGATTTTTACAGAAAATGACTAGTGCACCTGGTTTTAATTCTAAATACTCTTGGACAGGAAAATTTTTAGATTTAATAAAAGAACCATTATAATCAGCTTTATATCTTTTCAATTCACCAGAAAGTGCTTTTAGTTTAGATTTATTTATTTCATCTGCCACGTTTCTATATGGTGTAATCGTTATAGCAGTATCTAGCATATCTTTATCATTTATTTTACAATTATTAAAATATTTTATAACATTTGGTAAATCTTCGTTTTTACGTAACTTTGTTAAATTTTCTAAAAGATTATCATCTGTCTGTCTATATATATGCGTAAATTCTATTTTTTCAAAATTAGCCTCGTGATAAACATAAGAATCAAAGAAAAATGGATCAGATGTACCATATTCGTTTAAAAACAGTTGTTGTGCTTGATTTTTAACAATTGATGGTAGCTGATATAAATCACCTATCAATAACACTTGTAATCCACCAAAAGCTTTAGTTTTGTTTTTTCTTAATCTCTTACATATTATATCGATAGCATCTAATATGTCTGGTCTTACCATTGATATCTCATCTATAACCAAAACTTCTGTCTTCAATAAGATCTCTGCTATCTTTCTACGATCTGTTTTGTATAACATTTCTTCATCTATAAAATCAGAAACAGGTAATTTAAAAAACGAATGTAATGTTTGACCGCCAACATTAATAGCTGCAATGGCTGTTGGTGAGCATACAATCATACTTTTCGTTAAATGCTCTTTCATATACATAATAAAAGTGCTTTTACCACTACCTGCCGAACCTTGTATGAAAACATTTCTCTTTGTATTTTGAATTAAATCAAAAGCTTTCTGTTGTTCTTCTGATAATGTTTGTTTAGCTAATATGGTATCTGACGATATAATATCTGATAAGTCTATTTTCTTCGTTTCTACTTTTTTAATTTTCTTTGTCTTTTTTGCCATAATAGCATTTCCCTTTCAATATCTTCATTTTCTAAATCCGGTAATTCTGGTAATATACAAGAGCTTTCTACGCAATTACAATCCATTTGTGCAACTATACCGCCTAAATCATCATCAGCTATAGATCCTTGCTTAATATCATGACGTTTAGCCCAATTCAAAAACCAATTAGAAGCATCTATATAACCTTGTAAATACCCAGCGACAACTCTAGGTTCATCACTGTGACGACATGTAAAACATTGACAACCTGTTCTTTTTACCATATTATAAGCCTTTCAAGATAGAAATTAATTCTTTAAATCTTTCAAAACTAAGATTATGTGCTAATGATCCTACTGTATCTTTAACTTTTACTTTACCGCTTTCATAAAATTCGATACAATCAATAAGGACATAATTACCGAACATGTTTTTATCTAATTTATAGGCAATGTTTTTATCATCACACCATTTGATAAAATCTGTCCAAGTCATTTTTGGTTCAAAATATAAATCGCTTTCATAATCAGGTTCATTGTTGTTAAAAGATTCAAACTTTACCTTCTTAGACTTAGTTTTAGAAGTTGATTGCTTTACTGCCTTTGTCAAGATCTTTCTCCTTTTGTTCATACATTAAGTATTCAAAAACATTTTGAGATGTATATTTACCATCTTCAAGAATATCTAATTTATGTTTTGCTGTTTTAAAATCACCAGCAGTAATATATTTTAATTTGTTATATTGTTCATCTGTAAATTTAATACCTTTACCAAAATATGTTTTTAAACCAGCCTTAATATTATCCTTCGTCATATATTCAAATTTCCATTTAAAGACAAAACGTCTATTTGCTGCTGGATCAATTTTATCACGAAGGTTTGTTGTTATAATAAATGGATAAGGATGATCTTCCATGTTAGTTAACAATTCATTCACAGATGCAGCTTGAAAATCTTGTCTAGCAAATTTCCTGTCGAATAAAAATGAGTCTCCTTCATCCAATAAAAGAATAGCTTTCTTTTCTTTAGCTTCTTTAAAAGCTGCTGCTATATTTTGTTCTGTTTCACCCACAAATTTTGCGATCATATCGCTAGCACGCTTCTTTATAAATTTCATCCCAAGCTCTTGAGCAAGATATTGTCCGAAATAACTTTTTCCGCTTCCTGATACTCCGTAAAGAAGAATACCGTAATCTGTCCTTTTTGATGCTTTGAGTTTCTTTACTAATTCTTTAAGATCATAGTTACAGTTAACCATCTTGAAGTCATATTTTATCTTAGCTTTAGGTTCTTCTTGTTCTTCTTTTTCTTCTTTTTCTGGTTCTTTTGGTATACCGTTTGATCCATTTTCCATATCACGTAATAAAGCATGCATTATTTCAGGTGGTATGAAATCTGCTATTTTTGGGTCTATAGCTTTAGGATCTACTGGACCAGTTATTTTTATCCACATTGGATTAAAGTTTGGATTACCATTTGGATTAATTGCCATTTTGAATATATTCCTTTCTTAAATGAAATCAATAATATGAAATGTGTGTAATTAAGTTACGATATGTTTCTACAGTATTTTTTACATGTTCTAAATTTTTTTCACCGAATTCTGCTAGCTTATCAACAGTATCTTCTGTCAATTTATACATAGGCATCGTTTGTAGAAAATTATCCATTTTAAATGTTATATCTAAATTATATTGAAGATATGAATCTATTAAATTTTTCATTTGCTCTGATAATTTTAAACGTTTTTCTCTAGATTCATATTTTGTATATAATATGAATTGTTCTGTCGTGAATTCTGAGTTTAGTGTTTCTAATATAGTCATTAAGCTATCGGCTTCTTTTTTTGTTGTGATTGATTTTGGTAGTCTTTTAATAAACCAATCACTATCTAACTTTTTATTAGAAAATTTGTATTTCAATTTATTAAAAAAATCTTTTAGCATGATGTTTCTTTCAAAAATTAACTTTATATAAAATATAATATATTAAATCTGAAAAGTAAAGCCGTTAAACAAAAAAAACATAATGCTTAACGGCTTTTTCACTCCTTTTTTATTTAATTTCAATCATTTTACGTTTTTGTTCTTCTGGAACTTCTACTTTAACTGTAATTGAAAGTAAACCGTTTTTAAAAGTTACTTCTTTAATTACAGCGTATTTTGGAAGAGACATTTTCCATCTAAAACTTTGGTTTGTGATACCTTGATAAAAATAATCGTTGGCTTCTTCACAAACGTCTGTTTCCTGATCTTTACTTCCAACATAAAGCATTCCTTCTTCTGTTTCTACTTGGATTCTATCTTTATCCCAACCAGCAAGAGCCATTTCGATAACAAAACCGTTATCATATGTGTTAGGATCGCCTTTTTCACTATAAAGACGTTTAATGTTATATTTTGGAAATTCTTGTTTGATTAAAGTTGTTGGAAAAGAATTATTAAAAAATTCATCAATTAAAGAATTGAATGGTGAATCCATCATTCGATCTAAATAGTTACGAGTATTACGTAACACTAAAGTATTATTTGACATTTTATTTAATCCTATTTGTTAGCAATTAAAGTTCTTTGTAGACTCACTTTTGTGACATCATACAATTATATAGAACAACATATTTTCCAAAAAGTAAAGCCTTTATTTTCTAGTTCTATATAAATATTGATATGTACAAACAGAATAATCTTGTTATAATTAATAAAATTATTTGATTATGAAAGGATTTTAAGAATTGGCAACAAGAAGAGAAGGTTGTTATATGGAGGTAGATTGGGTTATGCCTAATTTCGTAACAGATAGAAGAGGTAGATATTATCATAATCATACAACTAGAAAGAAAACTAATTTACCATTAATGCATAAAAGTCATAAAAAAGTAAATTTAGCTACCTTTAAAATAGGAAATAAAACTTATAAATGTGGTACTTCTAAAGAAGAAGATATATGGTTAAATAAATTGGGAATTATAAATAGACAAAAACCAATATTTGGATATAATGGTAAAGTAGCTGTTGTAGATGGTATAGATTATGATAAAGGTACTGTTTATGAATATTTAGGTTCAGCATTTCACGATGTTCGTTGTTATCCTAGAGAAAAATGGGATAGACCAACATGGTTAGGTAAAACACCAAGACAATTATATAATGAAACAATAAATAGATTTAGATTTTTAGTCACAAGAGGTTGGAAAGTGTTTTTTGTATGGGATAAAGATTTTAAAAAAGGATTTATGGGTCGTTATTATAAAGGTGGAAATGATAATCTATATTAAGGAAATAGCAAATGAGATTGAGACAAGTATTAGATGAACTTCTTGAAGTTCTTGAAGCTGAAGAAAACGGTAATCATTTTAAAAGTTTAGGTAGTTTAAGAAAATCTAAATTCCAACATAATAAAGGTGAAGATGATGCTTTTATACGTCATGACATGTATGCTGGAACAATAGGTAATGTTGAAGCTGCTAAAAAAGGTGCAGAAACACGTAGTAAATGGTATAAAAATCCAGAAAATAAAAAGAAATTTAAAGAAGCGATAGAAATGAGAGAAGAAAGAAATAAGAAAAAGAAAGAGCAGCAATGAAGCTACTCTTTCATCCCCATAAAACTATTTATATACTGTTACTTCTTCTATCTTTTTTAATTTTTCGAATTTATTAAATATCTTATATATTCTTTCTTTATCATTTGTTGTTAAACGATAATTTGAAGCTATCTTATTTAAAAACGGTTTAGTTTCTTGATCATATAATTTTAAACGTAATTCTTTATATATACTTTCTGCCTTTTCTTTATCATCAAAATAACACACATGTTTATAAGCCGACAACAATCCACTTCCATTTAATGTAATATCGAAATAATATCTATCTGGTTCATGGACTTTATTAGTTTTGGCGCTTTTATATCTACATAACGTTGATAAATCTGCTATTTTTGTTTTTATTTTAGGTAAATCGTTTTCATGCTTTATTATTTGCTTATATCCCATAACACTCATTTATATTCTCCTTCATTTTAATTATTTAATCAATCTTCTATTATGTCTTTACCATATAAAACCTTTTTATCTGGTTCAAAACGTTTTATAACGTTCATTATTGACCAATGATCAAATAAAGGATTGCTTGCAGCAAATTTATCCAATTCATTTTTATGTTTAGACATGAATAATTCTGCATCTTTTCTATTTTTAAAACATAAACCTTCATACATTTTCTTTTTATCAGAGATATAAGATTTATCACCGATTCTTGATATACTTGTATCAAAAGTTTTCCATTTTACATTTCCTGGTTTTAATGTCACCTCTTTCTTATCGTTCATTTCAATGAAACTTTCACGAGGTGCAATACCACGCTTAAACTTAGTTTCTCGATTACTAAGTCTACTCCATGTTCTCATACAAATCTTAACATATGCCATTAATTTAATCTCCATAATAAAATAATTTCAACATCGATTACAACATATATTAAAATAATATAAAAGAAAAACCAATTTTATTAGATATAAAAAATAATTTTCTAAATAGTTTATATTAATTTTAAATCATTGTTTTTGAATTGTTATTTTCATGCCATTATATGTTAAAGATATATTATCTTCATTTTTACTATTTCTAACAAATGGTATATCTTTCACTATTTTACCTGTCAAAAGCATTTTTATATCTACGAAATCTATTAGAAAATTTTTACGATTACCTATTAAATAAAAACTAAATTTTTCATTTTCATAATCATATAAATATTTTACTTTCAATTCACCTTTATTTTTAGCATTAAAAACTATTTCGTTTGTAAAATTTCTTGATATTATGTAGTCTAATTCTTTTTTAGAATCATGTATATCAAGATATTCATTTAGCAACTTAATCAAATCCATTTCTTGTTTATATAACATTACATATTTAGATATACTAAAAACGTTTTTAATTTGATCTTTATACGAATTATAAATCATTATATCATTATCATGTAAAAATTTAGAAATTATATCTTGATCTAAATCGGTTAATAAACTAAAATCATCTTTGACATAAGCCTTTAATTCTTCAGCTATAAGATCAACATTTTTTCTGTTTTCTTCATCTAATTGATCATAATACCATTGTTCTTCTTCAGTCATAATTGTTTCCTTCCTTAGTGTTTTGTTGTAAAATCTACTTTTACAGATATATCTTTGAATTTACACAAATTACATACAATATCAGTTATTTGTTCATAACTTAATTCTTTTTTTGATGCAGTAAATGTCCATTTTTTACCAAAGATATTTACAGTTAAATGCCAAAAATCATCGGTTTTAGATATTTCTATTTCCATATCTTTCCTTTCATATAAAATAAAAATCCTATTATATAGAATATTAAATAACAGGATTTCTACGTCAAAAAATTTTCTATTTTTACAAATTATTTGTATCAATTATCAAGTTTGGATTAAAAGGTAGCTCATTTTTATCTTCGTTATAAGGAATATAACCACAAGGATTAACAATGTAACGTACATTTCTTTTGCCAAAAGTAAAATCACATCTATTATGTACGTGTCCTGAAATAACTAATCTTATTCCAGGTAAATCTTTATCTATCCATTTTTCTAGATTCGAAACATAACTCGCATTTAATAAACCTTTTTTATATTTTTCACTTATCATTTGGGGTGACAGCCCGTGATGAGTCATGAGTATGATTTTGGCATTAGGATTTATTTTTAAAATTTCATCATGACATCTTTTTACTTCTTTTTTAGCTAGTTTGTGTAATTCTAAATAATATTGTGGTGAAAGATAAGTATATTTATTTTCTTTACCCCACCTAAAATCATTCATTCGACTACCAGCTTCAGCCATTGTTTCATTGCGTATAATTTGCTTAGTTAGTTTTTTTACAGGTTCATATTTACTAGGAAGACAATAAAGTTTAGTCCAAAGATGCCATAGTTGTAATTTTTCATTAAATTCTTCAAGTGTTAGATCACAGTAATTATAATCTGTATAAAATGTACTTCCAATAATAGCTGTATTTTCATCAATCCAACACCAATCGTTTTCCAAGTATTTCCAAAATAAATTAGTAATTGGAAATTCTTTTTTAAGCTCTTGTTTCAATTCTGATAATATTGGATGTTTATTGTCTTTCGTATATTCATAAACTAGATGGTTGCCATCAACAAATATTACTTGCTGATTAGAGAAAAATCCTTCTAAAAATTCCTTATGCTTATCGATACCCGCCGCAATATCACCAGCAATAAGGTTTACACAATTAGTATCTTTTTGTAAATCTTTATAATACTTTTCGTAAAACAACGAAGTATTAAATGGATTACCATAATCTGGTCCATTTATTCTACTTGTATAATGTATATCTGACATTATGCGTAATTTGGTCATTTTTAAGATAATTCCTCTTTAAGTATATCACGTAATTGTCTAATTTCTTCTACAGTTAAAGATTTTTCACTTTCAAAATTGTTTGATATTCTTTCTAATTTATTAAAAAGATTAAAATAATATAATTCCAATTGTTTTTGGCGTTTTTCTAATTCTTCTACTTTTGCATCATAACCGTCATCATATGTACCGTCATTATCAAATGCATGTATATCAGCATAAGCTTCATCTATTTCATCATCTGACATTTCAATTTCATCTACATCAGCATCAACACAAAATGTTATATTACTTTCATTTAACATATATAAAGCATCATCAAGTTTTTCTAAATCTTCAGCATTGTATTTTTTAGATACATTATTCCATTTTTTAAATTTTTCAAGAATTATATCACAATTGTCATGTGAAAAATCTAAATCTACTTCTTGTAAAGAATTTACATTTACATAAGTACTCATTTATTTAGCCTTTCTATCCAAAGCATTTCTTTTACGTCTTTCTTTACGATTTAATTTACGCATTACAGGAACATTACCAACATCTTTTGCTGACCAATTACCATTTTCATCAAATGACATACCTAATATATCAGATAAAGATTTCTCATTTTCTGTTTTATTTTCATCTTGCTTGTTTTCTTCAGTCATTACATCATCTCCTTTGTGACTTTAACAAATTCTGGGTTATTTGGTAATATGATTTTAATTTCATCATCATTCAGTTTGTTATTTGTATATGGTGACCATTGCAAACTATCTAAAGCATGTGAATTTAAAAGATATTTCTCTTTATACATACGACTAAATCTATTCTTTGTATGTAGTAAATTATCTTTTAATATTTCTTGTAATTTTTCATACGTTTTAGTATTAGCTTGAATATTTTTATAATGAAATTTTTTAAATTCATTTTCTTCAGCCATTTGAATGATATAATTCCATATACCAATCTTTTTATAAACATCTTCATAATTAAGTATATCTTTTTGTTTTTCTAATAAAGAATAGTCTATTTTTATAATAACTGAATCCGATTTAGTTTTATTGAAGATCTTTTTAACAAAATTAAACATCTTATTTAATCCTCTAATTTATATAATTCACCTGTTTCTTTTAATTTCTTAATAGTATCATAATTGATCATACAATACAAGTCAACAACCTTAAAGTAAATATAACTTTGATTTGGATAATTATCTAAAACCCACGCAGCAAAGGCTTTTTTAGGATCGATCTGATTTACTTGTTTAATCTTTAAAAAATTCTTTTTTGCGTTTTCAATATGCCAACGTAAATACTTTAAATAATCATTATAATCTTGTTTAATAGAATCTATCGTTGGAATAAGTTCAGGAAAAACACTGAACAAATCATCAACGGTATTCATAACAACCATATCGAAGATTTTATCTTCTTTTGTCGCTGTACTGTTTCTAATATATTTCAACTCTACATAATGCTTACATTTGATTTTAACACGATTAAAGTATTTATCACAGATAACTACACCTTCTTTTGTATCATCGTCATAAGAATCACACAATTTTAAAGTATCAGTTATATTATGTAAATCAAAATATTCTACAGTTTTAAGTTTCTGTAATTCTGGATTTACAAGATACGCTTCTTCAAGATTCAGTTCGAGTGTAGTGACGTTATTTCTTGAACCTAAATAAACAAGTTCTGTTTTAGGATTATCTACTAAAATACGTAATTTTGGTGAGCATAATTCAAACATATACGTATATGTTTTTTCTAATTTCGTATAGTCAAAACCAACTTTATTCATTGAATAATTTATTAGATTCATAAATGTTACACAACTATCAGTTTCTGGTTCTTCAAACTTTGATGGTAACATTGTTATTTCTTTTGCAGCAAGATCAATGTTCCAACCATTATTAGTTACCCAAAACCAAGCATTTTTGTAATTGAAGAGCTTAATCAAACAACCATCTCTTTTATCTTGAACCGTTGCTGATGACCAATCTATCTCTGGACAAAAATCTTGTCCATAATTACCGAATTTAAGAAATGTTTGGCATACTACTTTTGGATTAATTTTATCATCGAATGAAACAATGCTACCTCGGCAACATCTAACAACAGGATCATTAAAATCAGATTCTTCACCGTATGATAGCATATATAATTCTGGATAAAGTAAATTACCAGCAATATCTTTATAAGGACATCTTTTTATACTTATATATCTTGGTTCACTTTCAAGTTGTTGTTGCCAATCATCTTGTTTTAAGATATCTAAAAGTGGTTGCCAATTATTCATTTTCTTCTCCAAGATTATTTATTGTTATATAAGGACCTCTCACAGACGATTTATATTTAGAAACTGTAGACAATACATCAAATAAAGTATTTTTAATGTTTTTAATATTAAAGGCTTGAGGTGTTCTTTTTTCAAGAATAGCTAAAGCTCCGATTGCTAATTGTTCACCACTACCAACAATATAAAAATTATCTACAGATTCACCGACCTGAAGATCACTTTCTATTTTATAAATCTTATCTTTATAGCAAATTAAAAATTCACCAATCAATTCTTCTTCATTTGTATCGTCATTCTTTTTAATTAAACCTTTATCAATGCATGTGTTACGAAGAGCATTGATAAATTTGGTTCTCATATATTTATCAATTGATACATTTTTTGGTTTTTTAGGAATATCGAAATCATACATTAAAACATCACGTAATCTAAAAGATCCAGCAACAGCAAACATGAAGTCATCACGACTAAAAAGTTTTGGATCAACTCTAGTAAGTTGATTATCACAATTATCAGTTCCAGCCGTGTCAGCTGCTAATACTACACCTTTATTTTCAATCTTATAAGCTATACAACAGGTCATGTTTTTCCTTTCTTAATCGTGTGCACCTCTACAAGTTAATTCAAATAACAACTTAGAAGAAATATACTCTTTTTTACGCTTAGATATGAGTTTTATCTTTTCTTCTTTTTCAGCATCCGAATATTCAACAAGATCATCATCTTTTACGTCTTCTTGATCATTGCTTTCACTTGTATTCATTTATATTAAGTATCCTAAATTACATTCGATAACCAATCTAAAACTTCATTTTTATTATGTAAAGCCTTAAATGTGATTAATTTATCATTTTCTTTAATGATATCTCTATACATCCGTTCTATTACTTTATCTGGAACTCTTTTATATTCCGGTAATCTTAAAGAATTTCTCATTAATGCTTCTTCTAACGAAACATTTGAAAAATCTATAACAATATATTCAGCTTTATACTTTTCAGCTATCTTTTTATATTTATCAAGCTGCCAAAAATTAATATTTGTTGCATCTAGCGTAACTGATTGATTGTTTTGTAAAGTCATTTCAATTTCTTTATCAACAATAACCCAAACAGCTGCTCCGTTGTTTTGATTTATAAATTCACGACCGTTTTCTAAGCATCTTCCATTTATAGCTTCACGTATTACATCTGATTCTACAACTTTTGATATCTTAGACATATATTCTTTTACAAAAGTACTTTTACCACAACCAGGAATACCACGTGTCATGAAAAAATATAATTTATTAGAATTATAAGGCAATAACATTTTCTTGCAAATTCTCCTTATTATCATTTGATATATAATTTTGCAACTCAATTAAATCAAAAAAATCTATAGAATTACATAAATCAGCATATCGCTTTTCTATATATATTTCACTTCGTTTTGGTTTATAATTTGGATTTTTACGCCATTTCATTATGATTCTATTAAAACTTTTCAAAACACAAGGTTGGTATTTTCTATTTATTACACCTTCTATTAACTTATTTAACCAAGAACGTCTGTATTCATATTGGTTATCAAATAGATTAGCATTTCCTTCATAGTATGTGTAATGATGACGAATATAATCGATTTTTTCAGGAAATGATAAACTTTTACTTTTTATTATATCATTTATACTTCTTCTTCCTAATTTTATTGTTTTTTGCTTACTTTTACGTAAAGCAGCTTTATCTTTTATAGTTTTGATGGTCATAAACACTCTCCTTTGAAAATTTTTAATATGTAATTTATTATATTGTAAATATAGCTATTATCATACAAAAAGTAAAGCCATTGAATGAAAACAATGTGATTATAACAACAAATTAGTTCTATAAATAAATATTGTTAAAATTTTACAGGTTTATATATAATGAGTACAGATACCCCTATTTCAGACTTAATAATTAATAAATTGTCTTATGATAAATATGAAGATGTTATAGATACAAATACTTATGATAATACGCAACTTTATGAGATTAAAGACATAAGTAATGTATTTGCTACTCAAAATGGCACTATATCTAATTGTATTTTAGAAATTCCGCAAAAAATTAATGCCATAGTAGAAAATAATGTGCTGACCTTGAAGGCTGGAAGTTCTTGTTGGTACCCGAATGGCAATACATACTCAGAAGTAAGCAATTCGAGTGATTTAACTTTAGATTTGCCGACAAATACTGCCAAATTTGTAGTTTGTATGAGTTTTGCTGGTTCTTCTTTATTTGCAAGAAACATTTTAAGTTGTGTTAGTGGTTCTGGAGCAACAGCAAGTGGCGGTTTTGCATTTGATACAAGTGCACAAACGATTATAAATTATTCAGGTACAGGTGAAGCAGGTGGGCGATATTGTGCACCGTTATGTGTAATTGATGTCGTAGATGGTGTAGCAAGTTTTGCCAAAGACTCTAATGGGCGTGACATGATATTTAATGGTGCAGGATTCATCGGGCATCATGCTTTCGTATATCCTGGGATTAAAGCACTTGTTTCTGATAGATACAATACGAATGGAAATTTGAAATCAAGACAAACAATTACAAATAGTTTACAAATAGTTGAACTAGGTGGAACTGGAACATCTAAAGATTGGTATGTAAGATTATTTAGTAACGGAATTATATCTAATGGAAGATATAGGGAATACAACACTATTGAAGATGTTGATGTAACAGGCGGTGTTGGTTGTTATATAAAAAATCAAAATGCTGTTATAACAGCAAACACTTTAGCACAAACTTGGTACACACCATTAATAAACTTTGCAGGTGACGGCACAGCAGTAACAGACTTCACAATTCAACAGCCTTTCCGTCTTGGAGAAAGTAAAAATATTACTTACCGTCAATGGTAGATATTTCATCTTGTAATAATAACTTTAATACAGAACGTAAAATAGCTTTATAATTATCATTGTTCAATTTTAAAACTGTTTCTATATCTTGTTTTTCTTCGTTCGTTAAGCAAACAGATATTAAATCATACATTATTTTAGCACGATTATTTTCTTCTATTTTGTTTATATTTCCTTCACTCAAAATCATTTCCATTTTATCGTGATTTTGAAGATAAAGTTGATTAGTAAAAGTAGTAGTGCTTATAGATGTTTTATAACCATTAACAGTTTGATTATTGTTAAGCGTTACTGTTTGTGCTAAAGGTGAAGAAGATGATGTTGCAGATATAAACACTTTATTAGATGTTACCATTAAAGTTTTCCTTCCTTAATCAAAAAAGCTATTATTTGAATTACTACGTTTTCATTTTCTAATTGATTTGTTTCATTATATAGTCTTTTAATTGTCACGAAATCATCAACATATTGTGGAAATCTTTCACAAAGTTTATCAAATAATACACGATAACAAGCTTCAATTGATATATTTTTTTTCATGTTTATCCAATCGAGAGTAGTTAATTTAGTACATTGTTTAAACACATTATTCATTATGATAAATTCCTATAAATCTGAAACATTGTTTGTATTGATCGCTGATCCTCTTTCGTATTCGATTTGCAAAACTGTGCGTCGGTAATCATTATCATTCAATATCAATAATGTTTCATAATCTGCTTTTTTATCTTCATTTTCGTCACAAAGATTTAAAAATATATTGCGATATAAACAAGCGTTATCAAAAGGAAGTCTACTTTCTTCATTCGAAGTTGAAAAAATCGATGGATATAAACTAGAAGTATCTAACTCTATCAATTTGAGCAACTCATTTTCATTTCCAACAGTATAATTTATACCATCAAAATTAAACATTGAACCTGGAATAAGTTTATCTGGATGCATTATTATTTCCTTTCAAAATTAAACTCCCCATAAGCTTCATTTAAAGATAAAATTTTGATTCCTAATTGTAAAGCCTTTTTCATTTTAGTTGAAGTACTGTTTTTATCTTTAACAATTAAACAATTTGTATTTTTTGTCCAATTATCTCCAGCTTGTCCACCGTTGTCTGTGATATATTGAGCTAAAGCTTTATCTCTAACGCCAGTAAAACAAACAATATAGTCTTTAAATTTGTCAGATTCTATTTTCTTTTTAGCATCAACAAATTCTATACAATAACCATAAAATTGCATATGGATTTTAGTCATATACCACAAATGTTGATATTCAATATATTGTTCAATACGAGCTTGTCCAAAACCGTCTATATTTTTTAACATATCTTCAGTCATATTTTCTAAAGTACCGTATTTATCCCAAACTAATTGTAAAACGCGTTCACCGATATCTGGACCAAAACTACCACAAGCCGCAGCAAATTGTGTTTCTGTAAAAGTACTTTTTTTAGCTTTCAGACTAGCTTCTATCTTTTTCCCATTCTCACCTATCAGTTTTGTAATTTCACCTTCTGGAAGTTCATAAATACGATATGGATTATCATAAAGATTCAATTTATTATCTTTTATATATCTATCATATATTTTAGCACAATTACCATAACCTAGCTGTTCAATATCTAATACTTTTCCAAAATATTCTAAACGCCTAATTCCCATTTCTTTAGCATATTGTGGAGTATCATTAGACCAAACATATACTAAATCGACACCTTGTATTTCAGTTTTACATTTTGGTAAATTATAATTTTCAGATGGTATCAATACTTCTTCTAATTTAGGAATAACTAAACCAGCACGTTTAAATTTAATTTTAGCACCAATACCGCATCTTGACTTAATTACATTTTCATAATTATGTGCCGTGATATTAGTAATCAAAGCTCCAGCTACTTCAACTGGTTCGATTTCTAATACTGGAGTAAAAATACCCCATCTACTAATTTGCCAATTTATATTGGTAACTGTAGATTCAGCAACATTATCATGAATACCCATTTTAAATTTACGACTGCATTTAGGATTTATTGTTCCACCTACAAATCCTGTATCACTATAATCATTTTGAGTAATGATTATACCATCCAATTCATAATCAGAAAACTTCAAACGAGTTTTTACTATTTCTAAACAGTTTTCATCTGTCAAAACTTCATTAGAACATTCCTGATAATAAGGTACTGTAAAACCTAAGTATTCTAATTGTTTAAATGCATCTAGTGTTCCTTGGTTATTAGAAGTCCAATAAGCAACAAATTTACAATTATTAAAGATGTCTTTATCTGTTTCTTTTCTATTTAAGGCGCCAGCTATTGTATTACGACCGTTTTTCTGCTTTTTACCAGTTTTCAATTCTATATTATCGAGTATTGATTTGATCATATTCTTTTTAAAAATTAATTCACCACGGACTATTAGTTTATCTTTATAATCTATTTTCTTTGGTACGTTATGAACTTGTTTAATGTGACGCATGATATCTTTTCCTTTTGTACCATGACCACGAGTAGCAGCCATGTTCAATTTTCCATCAATATATGTGAGGATAACTGAACAACCATCTAATTTATCCGAGAATACAAAATCTTTGTGATTTCCAATCCACTTCTCCAAATCACCTTCTTTTAATTCTTCCATGCTACCCATTGGTATTTCATGAATAATGTCTTGTCCATAGCCAACGTTTTCTGAAGTCAATTTGTTAAAAAATGGATCATCTGGCCATTTTTCTTTAGCACAAAAATAAATAATGTCATATAAAGAATCATCTACATCTAAATATGGCAAAGTGATATTAAATTCTTGTTCTATAATGGAATATTCATTATCTTTGAGAAAATATACTTCGCCTTTAGAATAAGTTTCATTACATTTTTCTAATATGGATATAATATCTTTTCGCATGACATTTCTTCCTTTTCTAAATATTTTTTAACGTTATTAAAAAATTCATTTATTATTTTTTCTCGATAAATAAACTTATTTTTATAAATCTCAATTACTTCAAGTTCATTTTTTAGATTACTTGGAGCATTTAAGTCTTCTTTATCTTGTGAATAATAATATATATTATTATCACAATCATATATAATCATCGCTTTAGCAACTTCATCTGGTTTGTTAGATGATAGAATTATATATCCATTGTTATTATCTTCTTCTCTTTTCCAATAGTATATATACTGTTTACGATACATTGTAAAACCTTTCACTTAATACAAATCGTCACCTCTAGAGCATTGACAATTGTTCCAACGATCTATCGCTCTTTTCTCAGTTATTCCTAAAAATTCATAAGGATTATGTTTATTACACTTTGGACATTGAGCATAAAACATTTCATCGATTTCTTTAATAACTGGATAAACTTGTAAATTCTTTTTGCTACAAAATTTACAAGGTGCAGCTCCTCTTTCATCAAAATTTACTTTTTTTAATTTCATTTCTTTTCCTATTCGTTGTTTTCTATATAAATATTAATTTTATTATTTAACTCAAAACCTTGCTTTTTTAATTCATTCTCTATCAATTTCATCAATTGACTTTTCTTTAAATAAACATAGTCTTTTGTTAAATAACTAATATATTTACTATTTTTAATTACATCATTTTTTATGTTTTTTGTATTTGCTATTTTCATATCTATATCCTTTCTTTTTGGATTAGGTATATCTTTTTCAGTTACTACATATAATGCATATTCACAATCATAATCATGATATGATTCCCACCAATGAAATCTGGCTGAATTTAATTCTGTCAAATAAAGCATTGTAGATTTTTCTACAGAATGTAATATAACATATTGACCTATTTTATGAGTACTAAAAGTATTACCTTCTTTTTCTATTTTTTGTCCTGACATTTTGGCTAAGGTCTCTATTTCATTTAAATCGTCTAGTGTTTTTATCGTTTTTACAAATTCTATTTTAACTCTAGCTTTTTTACAAACGCCAATTGTTTTACTTGCGAAGTGATCATATTGATTTCTAATATATAAAATTTTTGGAAATTCCATGTTAAGCCTTTCATTTATAATATAATTATATTATAAACTTTATATGAAGTAAAGCCATAAAAAAGGCTATACTTTGTATGTATAGCCTTTTCGTTCAACAATAAACTTTATTTACTGCTTATCAATTTCATTTAAAATTGCTAAAACTTGAGCAGCTTGTGAATAATTTTTATTATCCATTAATAAATTTGTTGATTTAATTAAAGATTGAATAATATTATCTTTTGCTGAAATAACATGAGTTTCAACGTTTTCAACACTTTGTGTAGATTTTTTATACGGTTTAATATCTCTTGTTATAGCAGATGCTTTAATACCATATGTACGATCAGTCAATTTATTCATTGGAGTTAAACGAATATATTCTTTACCTTCTTTATCGATAAATTTACCTGTTTCTTCCATTTTGACAGACATTGTCCACATGTGTTCACCACAAGCTTTAGCAGCAGCACTAATGCTTGGATAAATAGTATTTGTATCTACACATTTGACACCGACTGCTCTTTTAGATAAATTCCTTTCTTTTGAAGAAGCTTTACTTGTGATCAAATCGTATGTATATTTATCTATTTTGTTAATTCGATAATCAAAAAAATATTTCTGATTATTGTGTAAAGCCATATATAAACTATTAGCTTTCACATTATATTTTTCAGCAGTATCCATAACATTACGTAATTTACCGCCATCAACACTAACTAAAATTCTAGCACGAGCCATGATTAAGTTTCCTTTCTAAATTATGTTTAAAAAATGTTTGCTTTTAACAAAAACTTTTATATACTATCAAAAATAAAAAGTAAAACCATTTTTATAAACTTTCTATTTTTTCTAAAATATTTTTTAAAGATTCATCTTTATCAGCCCACATTATAACATTTTTATCTAAACCTTTAGATTTAATCAAATCATAATTAGACTTATTTCCAGAATGCATTATTACTGGAGTAGAAATATTGTTGTCTTGTAAAAATCTTAACATAGATAAAGCATTTTCACCAGGCATATCAAAATCAGATATTATAACTTTAGCATTTTGATATTGATTAGCATCATTTGCTTCACTTGCATCTGAAAAATCTAATACTGTATAACCTCTTTTTGTAAAGAAATGTCTAAAAAACATTTTTGGACCTATCTCATCTTCGAGATGAATAATTATTTTATCATTCATTTATACTAATTCCCAATTTATCGATTTGATTATATTAAAACCAGCGGCTTCATTATAATCTGACACAAATTTATCTACTAAAAGAATAATCTGTGTTTCAACATCAGAAGCTTGATCGATATTAGGAACTTCAATTTCTTTTACAAATTCTGTGTTGTTAATTATATATTTAATTTTTAAGATTTTCTTACTTTCACACATCTTGTAGATTTCTTGTTCGGAGTTAAAATAATCATATTTTTATTTTGTGGAACGATAATACTTATAGCATATAAATTAAAACCATTTAAAATTCGTAAAGAAGTATCAGAATCGTATTTTTCTAAAACAGCTTTTAATTCACCAACTGTTTTAAATTTTTTTATTTCACGCATTGGATTTATTCTCCTTATTTTTATATAATTCATTGAGTAACTCTTTACCTTTTTCATCTCTAGTATGCGGATCTCCGTAAAAACTCAATTCCCAAAATAAACCATAGAGTACTTGAAATAAAGTAGGATGTGTATATATTTTCTTAATTTCTTTTCCATCTTGATCTAAAACAATCACATTATTATCAAACAATAATGGTAAATCAGCGATTTCATTACATGGTAAAAAGTCTATTCCAAAAATATCATTGTTTTCATCGATACCATCTACTTCCATTTTTGGAAAACTCACATTGAAGTAATTCTCACTTAAATCAATTTCAGACCAACTAAATCTAATCGAACCATTAATATTTTGCTCTTTCTTATTATCTAATTCGTTAAAAAAATCGTTGAAATGAAATAAAAAAGGTTTAAGATATTCATTTTTATTTACTAATTCAAACAATGTTCTTACAGTTGCTTTGTTTGAAAAAACAACTGGTGTAGATGCTAATGTATATGGATTTATATTACAAGCTTCTTTTTTCTCTTCATAACGTTTATAAAAAGTATTAGCGTTTTCATCTACAAATAAATATTCAGATGGAAAATTTTTCATAATTAGTTCCTTTCAATTTTTCACTATTGTAAACACATTATAGACAAAAATAATGTGTTTTGTAAAGCCATTTATTATTTCTAATTTATAGTTAATTTTGTGTTTGTTTAATTAAAGATTTATCAAACATTGTATCTAAACAAACATAAGCATTACTCACTAATTCCCAAGATACATTTTCAAAATATAATATACTATGTTTTATTTTCGAATCGTTTATATTTATAAAAATTGGTGTTTTTCTATTTCTTTTTCTCTTAACTATAAAAAGTTCATTCTTTTCAGTTTTTATTATGTCGTTATCATAAATTATTCTACCATTTTTATCTAAGATATCCATATAACCTTTATCAATGTTTAAAATATACGTAGAATAATCTTCTCCAGTTTTAATTCCAGTTACTTTTGTTTCATATGTTAATTTTGAAGAATATCCAATATAATCTATATCCCACAACATACCATCATATCCAGAACATTTTTTAAATTTAACGTAACGATAAGCCATATTATAACCTTTCATTATTTTATATAATTAATTTATACAAAACTAGAAAATAATGTAAAGCCATTATATATTATTTCCATATCCTAGCAAAAGTAGAATACCGGATATAGATTCCATGTCTTCTTTTGTCAAATTTGGATCTAGATTAAATACAATATATAAATAGTTTTTATCTATGTTAAAATTTACTTTCATATATCTATCTAATCCTATATTTCTGATTATAGCTTTAACACGTAAATCAGATTTACTAGGTAATTTGCGTAATTCTATCCAAAGTTGAAACGTTTGATCTTCTTTATAAGAATGTCCAACATCGACTACTTCTAAAGCTTCTTTTACTTTATCAAGTAAATACTTATTTAACATTATATTCATAAGCATTTTATGATCTAAGTTTTCAATCCATGTTTCCATTTTCTACTCCTTTCTTTCTATCATGATAATAAATTATATCATGAGGAAAACATCTAGGGTGTGAATGAGACCAATACGCTAATATTGCTATACATAAATCTTTACGATTAGCAGCTCCATAATATTTACGCATATTCTTTCGTCCATATGGTGCATTGTGACTTATATATATTGGACACCACATATCGTTGATATATTTCTCTAAATTAATTCCTGCTAAAAGAAGTACAGTTTTCATATCTTCATTTAACTCAAATCTAATAACGTATGGTCTACTATATTTTAAATTTTCGATAACCTTTTTATCAGAATATCTTTTTGTATCATTATATACACCATATCTAATGGCATGATCACAGACTTTATTGACTTCAAACACATCACAACGTTTAGATAGCCATCTAATAAATTTTCTACCTAATGTACCGTGTACAATCATTATGTATTCGTCATCTTTCGTCAACATTATTTACCTTTCAATTTTAGAAATGTGAAAAAATTATCAAAATCTAAAAACATTATAAAATCATAATTATAGCTATTGAGTACCATTAAACCATATTTGTTTTCAAAATCTTTTATATCAGATTCTTTTATTCCTTTTAATATATATTTAGGTAATCTAATATTTGGTGTACTCTTTTCAGAATATGTTTCTTTATATAAACGATAAATTTCCATTCTTTTAGAAAATGGAATAAACACTTTTAATTCTTCAGAAATTAACATAAGAAATTCAAATATTTGTTCATTTGTAAATTTTTTCATTATATTATTCCTCTCAATTTAAAATCTACTTTCAATTCATTTATATTTTTTACAAAAAATTGTAAAATGATATTTGTTTCATAATCTTGTTTTACACTAATGTATTCATCTAAACCATTTAATACTATATAATATTTTATTCTATTAATAGCTTCTTCTATACTCTCTTGCACCATCATATCCATACCGTAAATAGTATATGAAATCGATAAACGTGTACAATCATCATTTATATATATTTCATCATTTTTGTATATAATCGGTTTATCTTTATTATCTAAAATCAAATTTTTAAATACTATATAATCTGATATTTCAGATATATCGTATTGAGGATAATGAAGTTTAAAATTAATTCTATGCATTCAAATTACCCTTTTAAACATTGATTTAATTCTTGCGCTTTTTTCAAAAAGGCGTTTGATACTCTTTTTGGAATATTTAATTTAGCCAATTTATAAACAATCAACATGAAATCAAAACAAAATACACCATCTATTATAAAACTGCATACACTTTCATCATATTTCCTACAATGTATTTTTTTATCAATGTGTAAAGCATCATAATCAATGAAATATTCAACAAATTTATTGTTACGTATTTCAATATATAAATATATATTTGGAATATAGCCGATGTGATAAGTTTTACCTGATTTGTATTTGTATATATGATCTGTTATCATGATTAATCTCTTTTTAAATTTATATATTAACTATCCATGCATGAAGTAAATTGTAAAACCTTTAGTTAATTTTTTGTCTTATAGCTGTTATTTTTGAAATAAATTTTTCTACGACTTTTTTAGGAATATCATACATCTCTATAAATACTAACAGCTTTAACAAATCGAAATGCTCATAACGTAACGATTTATCTTTATTGATAGATATGATAAAATCATGATACACGTCATACGAAATATATGTATCTTTTAAATTATTACCAATTATTTCTATTGAAAATACATCACCACTTTCACCATCCCATTTTTCAACACAAGAAAATTCTTTTTTATGTTTATTTTTAGCAGTTTTTAATGTGTATCGACCCATGACAAATTCCTTTACATCAAATATAATAAATAATATCATATTGCATTTATCATGTAAAGCCTTTTATCATTGTCTTAATTTACAAAAATTAAGTTCTAAATAACATCATGAAATATAGGATTTATTAAGATATGTCTCAGTTTGAAAAGCTTGTAGAAAGCATATTAGAAAATTACGGTTATAACCTCGAAGAAGGCGATGGAAAAATATTCGATAAAGATAGCGGATATAATAGCTCTGAAGACGAAGAATACTATTGGAATTTGATCAAGAAAAAATGGCCAGATGCAGAAAAATCTGTGACTTTTGATGATTTTCGCAATCCTTCTAATCATAGACCGTGGCAAGTAGATGCTTATGTACCATCTGAAAAGATGATGATTCAAATCAATAAAAACTGGCGTCATGGAAGACGTCCATACGATCCAGAAGATCCAAGCTGTCAAGCTGATGTAGAATGGCTTAAGTCTAAAAAAGGTGATTATTACGCGAAAGTTCTTTATACATGGACAGAGTTAGAGCCATTAAAGCGTAAAATAGCTAAAGAGTTAGGTTATCGATATGTTGAGATATTTAACATGGACGAATTTAACGACTGGTATGCTAATCCAGAATTGACATATGAAGAATATAAACATCCACCAAAGTCTTTACAATACGATAGCGATGAATATTTTGCTCAAAAAGCAAGAGGGATGGATATTTACGGAAATGATTCTGTAAAAGAGGATTAGTCTTCTTTCATCATTAATAATCCAAGAAGACCATCTGGTTCACAAATCTTTAATTCATAATCATATTCTGTTTCTTTAACAAGTTTTAGAAGATATTCTTTTTCTATTCTTTTTATATCATTTATATCTGTCCAAGCTTTTCTTAGTTTGAAAGTTGGCGTGAGTGTATTTGTAGAATTTAAAGTTAAAGTAAGATATCCTTGTAAAAATCTTTTTATGAGCAAATATTCGTATTCTTTTGGTAATTCAATATCTTTTACAAAGTCACTGAGTTTATCTTCATATATACCACAGATTCCTGTTTTATCAAAATCGTAATATCCAACTTTACAAAGAGAAGGATATATTTTTTCTATTTTATCTTCAAATAATTCTACTATTTCTTTTTCAGAAACAAATTGTCTAGAATCAGTATATGATAAAATAGAACAATTTCGCCATTCTTGTCCAGTTAATGAAAAAAGACAATATTTATTATCTTTTAAAGCTTCTTTTTTTCCAAGCATTAAAAGGTTAATTTTATATTCAGCTTTTGTTAAGTTTAAAATAAAATCTTTTAGCATTTGTTATTTCCTTTAAAATAACAAATAAACTATTTCAAATTAAAAGTAAAGCCAATTATGCGACTTTAGTTGATTTTTGACCGTATCTTAATCCATACTGATTAGCTGTATTAAGTTTATATTCTTCAACTTTACTTAATTCTAATCCATGACAAAGACTCATTAAAATACAAAGAGTATTTATTTCACTCAAACCTAATCTATTTGATAAATCTTTGAAAGCATCATAGGCATATGTATCTTCTTTAAGATCATTTAATGCTTTTGTAATTTCGTTTACATCATTTTGATTATTTAAATCTACATAATTTTTATTTAAATTTTTATTAGCGAAATATGTATTTCTATTCAAATTTCTTTTCACAAAGCTTTTAAGAGATTTATATTCATAATCTTTATTTTTATCGAGTGGCATAAATATACCACTATATGTTTTCATAAAATTGTTTATATTTGTTCTATCTGTATGATACTTATCAAAATGATAAACATCTTCACCTAAAAGTTCATTAACTTTACGACGTAAATCTTCTATTCTTTCTTCTAAAGTCATCATTATAATTATCCTTAAAAAATATTTAATTTTTAGAACTTTATAAAAAGGCTTTACAAAACCAACACTTTATTATATATAAAATATATCTTTGGTGAGTCCTGATTGAGTGGCCATAAAGATGTTTCAGGTAACAAAGATAAGGCAGTATCTTGTCTTTATATCGGTATCGGACTGTAAGTGTATTTGATCAATATATGTATCCAGTTGATTAGGTAGATATAGCTAAGAAAAATATGTAGTACGGTGCAAATCCGGGAAATATAAGCGAAGTCAAGGCTTCTATGTATTTTTCATGAAAAAAGCAGGTTCCAATAGGAGTAATTAACCTAGAGGAACCTGTTGTTTTATATGCTAGTTCTAATTATATAAGTTTAAACTTCATTAAAAATATAGGTTATTTAGATATGTATCAATTTGAACAATTAGTACACAAAGTTTTACAAGAAAATAATATAGATCTTAAAGAATGGGATGATGAAAGTGAATTGAAATATGCTTCACAACATCCGTTTGATCATACAGGTGATGATGAAATTATATGGACATTAGATTTACCATTAAATGAACAGATATATCAAACAATTATCAACGCAAACATTCTTTCAGATGAAGATCTTAAAGATGAACAAGGTAATCTTATTCCAACTTGTGAATTAGACTGTAAAATAGAATATGAAATTGAAGGTTATCCATATGATGAAGAATTAACCGTCTCTAAAATATATTTAGAAGATTGGGCTAAAGATAGAACAAATTGGATTGACATTACAGAAATGTTACCAGAAGGTTATAAAGAGCAAGTAGCACAGAAATTAATTAATTCAGGAAGAATTGAATTACATACTACAGATTATTAAAAAAAAGGATATAATGAGATGACAAAATTAAATCCTGTAATGAAAGTCGTTAACGCTGCTTTAGATCTAGATTTAGCAAATCCAAACTTAGAAATATCACAAAAAGAAAGTTTGTTGCGTGAAAGAGCTATCATGCTTGGAACAATGGACTATTACCGTTATTATCCAAGACGCAGTATGTATATCACAACATATAGCACAACAAGTGGTTCAGATTCTACAATTGGATTTGTATGGAATGGCGTAAAACCTCCTCATCAGGAAAATGGCGCAACATATTTTACATTTGATGAAATATTAGAATATTCTGTTCCAGCATGTAAAGATTTAGATCATGCATATTTCTTAGGTTTAGGTAAAATGGAAAGAGCTCCATGGACCCTTTTAGCCAATCCATCAATTTGGGATATGGCCATGCTAGGAGTTGCGAATGTTGGCTCAGTGAGTGCGACAAATAAAGATGTATTAGGTTTGTTATACAATAACACTTTAGATGAATTATCTGCCGGTCAACCACAATATACTATATCGACGGAAGAAGAACGCGTTTATCTTCATCCTGCATTTGGTATTGGTCAAATGTCTTTTCAAACATATTGGGGTTATGATACTCCAGAATATGTTGAATTTGATAATGTTGATATAGTTTGTAAATTTATATCATACCGTTTTATCGAATCAATTATACAAGCGCGCGATGGTGTTAAGTTTGATGCAGATTTTCAAATTTCTACAGATGCATTACAAAAACGTCTTGAAAAACTCAAAGAAGAAACAGATTCTTTAAAAAATCATGCTGTTTTAAAACAAGGTTTATGGGCATAATATAGTTCTATATAAGGTCATGTTTTACGTGATATTTTAACCGATTTGGTTAGATAGCTTATGTTATCTAACCATTTTTTATAGTTCTATATAAATGGTTAAAATATTGTTTAGATGAAAAACATGAAAAATTTACGTAATAAAATTCATTATGATGAATTATATCAACTTTACATAGTTGAAAATAAAACAAGAAAAGAATTAGCTAAATATTTTGAAGTTTCAGAAGCCTTACTTAAAGAACGAATAGCTGAATTGAATATACGCAAACCTATTTCTTTACGTGTAAAAAATACAGAAAAAATATGTTTAGAAAAATATGGTACAACGAATGCAGGAGGTATTCCAGAAACATTAAAAAAGATTAAACATACTTGTAAAGAGAAATATGGTGATGATATATATTTCAAAACAAAAGATTATAAAGAAAAAATGGATAAGTATTTGAATGATAATGAAATAATTAATGTATTTCAATTAGATGAGGTTAAAAACAAAATAAAACAAACTAATTTAAATCGATATGGCGTCGAACACAATATGCAAAATAAAAACATCTGGAAAAAGGCATTTGAAACAAAGAAAAAACACAATTTATTTAAAAAATCTAAAACTGAAGATTACATATATGAATTATTAAAAGTCATTTATCCGTTTACAAAAAGACAATACAATACAGAAAAATATCCATTTGCTTGTGATTTTTATATTCCAGAAGTTGATACTTGGATCGAATATCAAGGTTATTGGACCCATGGATGGATATTAAATAAACCACTTGGACCTTTTGATGAAAATAATGAAATTCATAGAGAAACGTTAAGAAAATGGAAACAAAAAGCCAAAGAAGGTTATAAAAGTTATGATGTAGCGATATGCGTCTGGACTGTTTCTGATCCATTAAAACGTGAAACTGCTAAAAAGAATAATCTTAACTGGCTAGAATTTTGGACTCTTGAAGAATTTATGAAATGGTATGAAAAGCAACAATAAATCATAACTATCTATTATGATATTTGTTACAGATATTTATAAATTCATTCATCACATTATCAGGTATATTCATCTGCTGTGATTTTAACAATATTTCTAAATAATCAAAAGTGTAAATTCTTCCTAAACTAGGAAAATTTAAACAATAAGCATTTTCATTATTTTTCATTATTTCAAATTCTTGTCTATATCCATAACAAGTATGCTTATATAAGCTCATAAGATATATAACGTATGTATCATATAATTTAATATATGTTTTTCTAATCATCAATAAACGATTTTTTTCTTTTTTATCGTGAAAGATTATATCTGTATCAAGTATTCGTATAGTCATTTTTTATAACCTTTAATAAGCATTGCCTCATTTAACTATAATTAAATCAGAACGAGCTTTATTGCACAATTCTAAAAATTCATTACCGATTTCGTCTGGTATATTGAATTTTTTAAGTTCAATTAATGTTTGAAAATAATCTAATACTTGACTATTGTCAATGTTATTATATAAACGCAGTTTATAACTATTTTGATATATATCATATATAAACGTATATTGATTTTCTACTAAGCGTAGACTATCATCTAATATTTTTGTACCAGTTAAAAATATTCTACCATCACCCCAACCTTGGTTATCATTACCAAACAATTCTATTCTGAAATCTGGTCTTATTTGAAAGTATTTATCAGCTAACATTGTCACTTTTTATTTCCTCATAAATAGTTTTATAGGTATACATAATGTATTTTGCTTTTATTAATCTTTTCACCATTACAGACGTTTACAAACTTTTCAACGACTTGACTTGGTATTTCTAATTCTGCGCAAATTAAATTTAATTCTAAATAATCTAATTCTTTCATTCTTCCATAACCGGCAAAATATAAAAATATTTTACTCAATTTAGCATATATTAATTCTTTATATTCAACAAAATCATCATCACTTATTTTATGTGTTACTTTTAAATGTACAGATTGTTCACTTTGATCTCTTATAACATAAATTTCATTAGATTTATGCCACTTATCTGGATCACTATTGTCTTCTTTTTGTATATAAACTATATCTCCTTGACGCAATTTCATTATTTATACCTTTACACCTTTTCGTATTTTAACTATTTATATAATATAGTTAAAAATATAAAAAGTAAAGCTTTTGTTTTTAAGAAATTAATAATTTTAATGACATATATAATTCATCAACATCATTTACTTTAAAGGTAATATATTTTCTACGTGTATAATTTTCTTCTTGACATATAAAATTCCAATTATTTATGAAATACTCCACTGTTTCTTTTCTATTCTTTGGATTATAAAAAGCAAAAACGTCATTGTTATTATAAACTTTAAACCATATATATGTAGGTACACTAGCAAGTGTTTTTTCTGAATATTTTAAACAGTTTTGAACAATAAAAACAGGTGAATCGATAGAATCATTTTCTTTAGGAAAATATTTATTCACTAAATTGTTCAACATTCTAACTATTTCATCATATTTTTTATAATTAATCATTAATTTATTACCCTTTGCAATTTTTGAAATCGTGAGTTTTATAAAAATAATCCTTTTAATTTGAGAATTAATATAATATTTTCTACCTTTTCTTCATTGTTATATTCATTTTTTAATTCAACAACCATTTTTTTACGATCATTTGATTGATAGATTTCAAAATAATCATATAAATAAACATTTTTTAAAATTTCTTCAATTCTATGTATTTGGTATTGCTGTAAATAATTAAATTTTATACAACCAGGTAAAATCAATGATATTTGATATCTAATACAATTTTCTTTATAAAAAATTTCATATAAAAACTCACTTAGTTTCATTCTATTTTTAAACTCTGTATAGAAAATCATTATTTATTTTTCTTTCATTTTTAACCAAGTTTTCATATCATCGAAACTTACAGGATTAGTAAAACTTGTTCCACATCCAGCAATTCTATCTTCATCCATTTCCATATCGTCGCCTTTACCAACACCAATATATGTTTTATATTCCTTTGTAATTGTGTCATATGTTTTAACAACACCGATTGTAACAAAATTAAAATCACCAGTTGATCCATAAATACTTGGATATAAAGAATGTGTATACCATAAACTATCAATAATATAAATATGGCTCATTCCAGCCATTCTACAAGGTCTACCTAAAACTTTCTCTTCACTCATAATCACAATCCTTTCATTTTAAAAAACGTAATCAAATTGTCAGACAATTCATGTTTTAAATAAAGTTTAAAATAAAAATTAGTATTTATATTACTTATATAAATTTGATTATCAAATAAATTTTTATTTAAATAATTTAATATTTCTTGATGAAGTTTATAAAAATCTTTAATTGATACTTTATCAAATTTATTCAAATGTATACCTAATGAAGGTTCTTGATAATTCGCTATTTTTGTATATCTAAAACTAAAATTCATTTTATTAAAAACACTATTGAATATATTGTTGAATAATTTAATTATAAACCTATCTTTTTGTGAAATTTGATAAATAATACTCATTTATAATCCTTTCAGTTTTCTATTTATTGTTCCAGATGGAATATCAAAAATGTCTTCTACAAAATCAATAAAATCGTCTTTAGTCATGCCATCTTTGTTTGAATCTAATTTGTTATAAACAAATTTTACTTTTGAAAAGATTTGTTTTTCTAATTCATCTTTCTGCTTTAAGAAGTCTTTATATTTCTCAGATAAAGAAATCAATTCATCTGTAGTTTTACTCAAAGGACATTCTATTTCTTTTTCTACTTTCTTTTCTACTATTTCTTTAACAACTTCTTTTTGTTTTGTTTCTTTTTTACTAATTGTTTGTTTATTATCAGTTTTCTTTTTAATTGTTTCGGAAATGATTTTTCTTTTAGTCATTTTATCAATATTAATATGATAATAGCGTTTGGCACCTGTAAATAATTTACTAGATTCATCTTGTGGACAATATTTATAAATTACTTGCTCAAACCAATAAGCTGTTGTACACATAATTGTTTCATCATGATCTTTTTTAAGATTTAATCTTTCTTGAGATAAAGTTATAAATTTTTTATTTACACTCATTAATGCACGTTTACGTTCTGTTTGTACAATAATACTTTTTAAATCTTCAGGTTTATATCTTTCTTCAATTATTTTTCTTTCAAGACTTAATTTTACTAATTCTTTACCATATTTACGTAATGTTTCTTTTATAGGATTATTTAATGCACCTTCAACACATTCTTCCATTGTTAATTTTAGTTTTCTATTTTCTTTATACATAACGTCTTTATGCATTGTCATATAATCAGTTAACATCTCATTGGCTTTTGTAACTAAAGTATCAAATTGCTCTTTTGGCATTGATATATGACAATAATATACCAACCAATCAGCTTGAGTATATGTTGTAGGAATCATATAGTTATAATGATTTAATACCAATGATGTTTTAAAATATTCATCTTTAGCTATTTCTAAAAGTTTTTTATCTTCTTGAGTTTTATTACTTTTACTTTCTAATTCTTTAATATATTCAGCTCTCAAAACTGCATTCTCTTTCAATCTTGTTATTTCTTTAGAATCATAAGTTGTTAATTTATTTAAAGCTTCTTTGAGTTCTTTATAAGACAAGGTTTCTATATTTCTTGTCAGATTTTCAATTTCTTTCATGATATTTTCCTTTCTTTAACGTTGAAATAATACAATAATATTTTTATTTTAATTATATCTATATTATAATGGCTTTACTTTGATTAAGTAAAGCCATTTTTCTATTATTTATAAAGATTTCCATATGTCATTAATTCATAAAATTGTGTTTTCGTTAACGTTCTTTTTATTTCTAAAACATAAAAAAATATACATTCTAAAGATGCTGTTGAACTAAAACTTTTAGGATGAATTCTTAAATACTTGTTTAATCCAGTTTCTTTTAAACACTTTTTTATATGTCTGTATAATTTATTTGATAAGCAATAATCATAACTACCAACAACAGTAAAACCACTTTTGACATTATCAGAACTACTCTTAGCATAAACAGAAAATTCTATATTACAATCTTCAAATGACTGAGAAATAGAAATTGCTCTATCCGTAATTTCTAACCCTTTTAATTGAATAATGTCACGTAAAATATTTAAAGCTTTTGTTATCTCTTGATAATCTTTATTTTCTATCAATTCGTTTACATATGACATGATTGATCTTCTCTATTTAATTTATTCCAAGCTTCTATTGCTTCTTCAACAGTTGATCTAACGGCTTTTTGTTTCCAACATTTATTACAAACAATTGTTACATTTGTCCATCCTCTAAGATTATCAAAACGAGGATTAGTATTTCCACAGCATTTACATGGTTTAACTAATCTTCTAAGATATTTAAGTGATACTTTTTGATTATAATTTAATTTAAGCATTAATTAATCCTTTCATTCTCAAAACAGTAACGATTTGATTAATTTCATCTTCCTTTTCTTCGTTGAATGATATATCACAAAGCATATCAGCTGCAAAAATTTTATGATTTTCATCAGCGAAGTTAAAATGTATTATTAATACTTCCATATATCCATTTTGATGAAGATATTTCATTAATTCGTTTTTAAACACTTTCATAGTCATTTTAATATATTTATCATCAAAATAAGCATCTGCACATATACTTATTAATTCATCATAAGTATTAAGAAATATAAAGTGATTATTTCCATTTGGTTTAAAATCCTTTAACATACATAAAAGCAAATCGCTATAACGTATTTCTCTACCATCATACATAGCAAAGTCCTTCCATCTTAAATAAGGTTTCTAATTCTTGACATTTACTTATTCCTTCATGACTCAATCTAATTTCAGCTATCACTTCTCCAGATTTATATATAGTATGAGAATCTGTATTAATAAGATATATCATATGTATATAATTTTCAAAACCTTTTTCTTCTAAATAATTATTTACTTCATATTCAATATAATATCTACTAATCCATTCTTGTGCGATCATGCGAATTTCGTTTGGTGAATTATATATAGAAACAATACCTTCTTTTATTAAAGAAAAATCTTTAAACATTCCGTTTAATATAAATTCAAACATATTATAAATATTCCTTTATTTTATATAAAGTAATTAATTGATCAATTTTATTTTCATTCTCTAAATTTAATGATATATTACATAATGTATCTCCATAAACAATCTCATGTGTTTCATCAAAATTGTTAAAGTTTATTATTAACAATTTATCATATTCATTTTTATTAATACATTCGATTAAATTGTTTTTAAAATCTTTCATATTTGTTTTAAATTGCTTAAAATATTTATCTGCACATAAACTTATTGATTTATTTTCACAAGCAATATATAAAAAATGTTTATATTTATATATTTCAAATAAATCATATAATAAATAAAAAAGTAAATCAACTATACTAATTCCTTTATAAATCACAATCGTATCCTTTCATAAATACTCCTTTATATTTATTAAATATATAGTATTAAAACAAAAAAGTAAAGCTTTTATGTAAGTTCTAATTATCAAAGTTAATATTTTATACGTCTATAAGGAATAGAGAAATTATGGAAAAAAAGAAATTGGATACAAGTTACATAAATAAAGCGATACATAAAATAGAGAATATCTTCGAATTACATCCTATTAAAAATGATAAGGGTGAAATAGAAGGTGAACAAAGTCGACTTGATCAGTTAGGTTACGATAATAGCGATGGTTATTCTGCTACCCGTGATTTACGTGCTTTTTTAAAATTTTATAAAACTTTAGATGAATATTCTAGATACTTACTTCGTACGAAACTTGTAGTTAAAACAGGTTATGATATTAATGATATAAAAAAATATCTCGATCTTAGCAATGATGGTGGAGAATTTACACCAGAATATTATAATTATTGGATTAATTCTTTATATGAAAGTGTCAATAATAAAGATAAATTTTCTAACAAATATATTAAGTCTTTTAGAGAAGCTGTAGAAAAATTAGAAGAGGATGATGGTAATCCTGGTTTATTACAAGCTATAGATTATGATATGGATAACGATCAAATGAAACACGATGATAGATTTTGGAATCTTATGAGAAAGGTTCAAGATGTTTATGTGATTGCATATGACTTATATCGTGAATATGAAGATAATAAAAAATTAAAAAAAGTAAAAGATTTATTATATGATGCTGATATGTATTTGTCTGGCGAAAGAAATAAAAATTTAGATAGAAATGAGTTTGTGAGTACATCACATTATAATCATATTGAACCAGAATATGATTTCCAAAATGCTGATTATGATTATCTAAATAAATAATTAATATTTAAATTTGTAAAAATAAAAACTAGCTCCTTTCTTTAATTAGATTGGAGTTTTTTTATTCTTCAATCATTCCTTTTATCCTCATGACAGTTATGATATTATCCAACGTTTCTTCGTTAAAATATTCTTCCTTCATGTATATTTTTAAATCATAAATAGAAGGAGTAATTTCTAATTCAAAATATTCTTTTAAAAATTCATATTTATTAAACCATTGTCTTACTATTTCACTATATATTTGTAAATGTGAATATGTAAGATATTGATAGTGAATAACATTATCATATGTATTTCCATCATTCGAATAACGATTAACTTGTTTTAAAAGATCGTTTAAAACTAAGTACATCTTGTCATTGCATTTTAAAGCATCTCTCATATCATACACCATTGTCTTTATCCCATTGCTATCAAAGTCATAGCATTATCTTTTAATTCAACAGGAAAATCTTCTCCAACACGATTATAAATATAACACAAATCTTCTAAAACTTTATAAGCATCAAAATCTTTCTTCGTGATATAATGATAACCATTCTTTGTTTCTAATTTAGCTAAAAGTTTATCTTTCAAGACTTTATCTAAATCATTTAATATATTAATATTTGCTTTTGAATCAACATCAAATAACCATTTTCTTCCTTCTCTATCAGATGATTCACTTTTATTTGTGGCAGAAGAACAAATTTTCTTAATTGCTCTCACAGAACAATTCACATTAGAATTACCAATAAAAGGATCAAGATAATTCTGTACTATATCTCGCATAGTCTTTAAAGTCTTCACAACAGATTTTCTATCTGTACACATATACAGTCTGCATTTAAATGTTTCTGTAAATTTAAGCATGTCAGGTAAAGTTTTATCTAACATTTCTTGACTATCGATCAACCAGTCTTTAACAAGAATTTCTTGCTTCTCCATGCACTTAAGCATTGGTTCTTCATCAGAATCTTTATAATCTTTAGTTCTTAAAAGACATACAAACTTGTAATAAGTACCGTCTTTAAATTCTATGATGTCTTTTAATTTTTTCGTATTATCAACTATAAGCATTATATATTCCTTTCATATATTATATAGTTTACAAAGTGTTATAAATTCTAATTCAGCATTCATATCTATTTTTTCATTGAAATCTATTGCAATTTTTCTTTCTGAATTCATATAAGGATATCTAACACGAATGTATTTATCAAATCCTTTATTTTTTAAATATTCATTAAATTTGTTATATAGTTGTTTACAATTTTCACACGCACCATTATGTTTTCTATCACGAATATATTCTGTATATGTATATAAAAATCCTAATTTTGTTATAAATCCATTTTTATTATTAAAATTTATTTCCACGATTAAATACAGCAATTCAATCATTTGATTAAAATATTTAAATGTCATTTATATTATCTCCATTAAAATATATTTTGCATTTTAAAAAGTGTCTCTAATTCTTCTAGTTTATTTATGTATTCTTTTTTCAAATCAATGTGTATCGATTTATTAAATCTTTTCCAATTAAAATAATTAATCAAATTTTTATCTCTGTATAATTTTCTTATTTCATAATATATAAAATCTATTATTTCTTCTTTAAAAACGATAATAAGACCAGGAATATTATTATTGTAATCAATATTAATTATATTATTCAAAATATATGGTGTTAAATGTACTTGTTCTAAAACAGCGAGACAAAAATGATTTGCTTGTTCATGCTTAAAACATATTTCTTCTGATACTTTTTCAGAAAACATTATTTATTCCTTATCCATTTTTTAATTTAATTAATGTATAAACCATATCAATATCGTTTATTTTAAACCAAGATTTTTCTTTTTCAGTTTTTATGTATTCTATATTGTAATTAGTTTTTAAAAAATCTATTATCCGTTTAATTTTATTCTCACTTGTGTATTGAAGATTCATACAAAGATAATCATTTTTAAATTCATTATAGTTTTTATAATAAAACATTTCATCTATCCATATCATATCATATGTTGCAAATGATTTTAAATTAAGATTTTCTCTAATTTCTGATTCTAAATACCTTTCTATAAGACTTCTTAAACCAGCTTTTGTAATTTCACCTTTATTAAGAAAATAATTATATAAATCTTTCGGAATTACCCAATGAGCATCACATTGTCTATCTTTAAGAAATTCTAATTTTTCAACAAGTTTACTTCCAGTCTTTTGAATTATACTTTTAGCATATCTACTATCATTTCCTTTTCTATCCCAAACATATAATGTGAATTCTTTATTTTCCCATTCTTCAATATCAAGTATATAATTAGATGATGTTAATTTAAATTCTTTACGTACACCATCTAAATACTTTATATAATCTAAATCGTTAATTTGAGCAAACATTACAAAAGTCCTTTCATCTTCCATAAAGTAACTAAATTACATATACTTTCATGATTGTTATATTCTTTTTTAAGCATAATATAATCAGGTACAACAATTGATTCTTCGAGATCATGTTGAGAATAATTTAGAAATGGATTTCCTACTACACCATCGAAATATGGATATTTTCTTGCAAAATTTCTAATTTCATAGATATTAGTATTTTTAGTTACTATATGATAACCTCTAGTTACAAATCCAGAATCTTTATGTGTATAAATGTGTACAACGAATTCACATTTAGGAAATTCACTTTTTAATAAATTTTTAACGTGTATATCAAAATTTCGTAATATCATATATTCCTCATTTAAACTATAATTATATTATAAGCTATACAAATGATAAAGTAAAGCCATTATAATATATTTCTAATTTTAAGTAAAGTTTTTAATTCATCTATTTTATTGATATATTCTTTTTTAAGATTAATTTGTATTGAATACTTATATTCTTTCACATTAAAATAAGAATTAATGTTATAATGTTTTAGAGTATTATTAACTACATCTATATAATTGAATCCAGTATTATCACATATGATTATAACCCCAGGAACAAGGTTATTATATTTAACATCATCGAAGGATGCCCAATTAATAAATTTACTTAAAAATCTTAAACAAAAATGATTAGCTAGCTCATGCTTCCATTGTAAATCTTCTGATACATTCCATGAAATCATATTATCAACTCCAAAAATTCTGTAATTCTAATAATATTTCTAGATCATCTATATGATTTATATATTCTTTTTTGAGATTAACATGTATAGATGTTTTATAGAGTTTTATATCAAAATAATCTAAAACATTCTTACCTCCAAGTCCAAATTTTATATGTCTATAAAGAGTATTATTACTATAACCAGAAGTTGCTGTATAAAATATTATGCCTGGCTTTTTACAATCATATCTTACTTTACCAAGTTCATCTAATAATGTGCATTCTTTTAATATAGCAAGACAAAATCCGTTTGCTTTTTCGTGTTGAATTTTCATTATTCGTCAATCCCTCTTTTTCTTAAATAACTTAATTGCATTATAAAATCTTTTCATTAATTAATATAATTATATAATAAACTATATGAATCATAAAGTAAAGCCATTAAAATATGTTTATATATTAAATTAATTTGTTAATTATAAAGTTCTATATCATATCATTATTTAAGGAAATAAAGAAAACATGTCTGAATGGGAAAGAATAGTAGAAAATATATTGAAAGAAAATGATATTACTTTAATAGAAAGTATTATAAAGGTATATGGTAAAAATAATGAATTAATACGTATATTAAAAAATCTTAATTATAATGATTATAAAAATTTTAAGAAAAATACTAAATATAATTCTGTTCGTGGTATTTACGGTGATGATGGTAATACCTATGTTTGGGATGCTGATTATGGAACTCATTATCAAATAGGTAAGTATTTATATGAAGCTGGTATAAATATATTAATGTTCGTACAATGGGAAGATTTTGAAAATACTTTAGAACTTGAAGGATATTCAGATGATCCAAAATTTACACAATTGTTTGTCGATAGACCTGAAGAATTTAAAATAGCAAATACTGTCGAAAAAGCTTTTACTGAAATATCTAAAAATGGTAAAATAACACTGAATTCTGAGGAAGAAGCAAAACAATTATATAAATGGATATTAGATTCAGATACATTTAATAATGACAATTGGGATTTACGTTTAAATGGTAAAATAATAACAGGCGATAGATAAATGTCACAATGGGAAAAAATCGTAGAAAATATATTGCAAGAAAACAATATTATTTTAGATGAGGCCAAACAAGTTGGATTATTATATCATAATACCCCAAACTTAGTAGAAATACTTAAAAATGATTCATTAAAGGCTAAAACTAGCAGTGGTATATCTTTTGATAAGAATGAGGGTTGGTTTAACGATCGCGGTTGGCATCGTTTTAGTTATTATACATTAATATTTGATGGTGATAAACTATCAGATAATTATAAAATATATCAATCTAGACAAAGTGCTGGTGAATTTAAAGTTATACCGCCTCATCAAGAAAAGCGTACTTTTGAAAAAGAATTAAAAAAAATATTAGAAAAATTTAAAATATCCAAAGAAGAACTATATGAATATATAAATTCACAACAAACATATAGTTATACAGATAATGAAACAGGTGAACTAAAAATTCCTTATGAAAATATGAGTAATGAAATGGATAAAGCTCGTAAACAATTTTTTAAAAAGCATTTCGATTCATCAAGTTTAGATCATTTGGCTGAATTTAATAAATTTAAAAATTTAGTTGATAAGATTTTTATATGGAATGATGAATATTCTAACGATTTAGTTGAACCATTGTCTATAAATAATTTGAATAAATATTTAATTGGTTTAATAATCAGATATCCATCAGAAGTTGAGACACATTATGATAAAAATAAATTAAATGATATTGTTAAAGAAATAAATGGAAATATAAAAATGTTTAAAGGTATGTATCCTAATTTACCGGTATATTTGCGAGATGAAAAAGGACATAAAGCTTTATTAAAAAACAATCAAATAAATGAATTACCAGAAATTAAAACTATTAATTATCCATCTCGTAGATTATAGCAAAAAAAATTAAGGAATTTAACAATGAATAAATACATACAGAGACTTAGAGAATCTATAGCAAAACTCGATGAAGATGCTGAAAAAGATTATCAGCTAATAAAAGAAGCTAAAGTAGTTAAAATAGATTTAGATAATATTAATCATGATTCAAGTATGAATTATATGAAATATATACAAGTATATAAAAATCCTACTAAAACTGAAATAGATATTTTGTTAAACAAATCAATCGATAAAGAATTACGTGGTTTAGCTATTAATAACGATATATATGTATGGGATGCACATTTTGGAATACATACAGATATGTTAGACGCTCTAAAAAATATCATAAATATTCCTAACAATATATATGTAGCAGATTTTATATATTTAAATGATAAAAATTTAGAAGCCGGATATACACAATATAAGAATAATTATTATATAAAAGATATCAATTTAACAAAAAATATTATGTTAAATAATAAACAATGCTTAAAAATATTTAGTAAAGATAAAATAAATAAATTATTAAATCATCAAGATTGGGATTTAGAAGAAGATACAGTTAAACAAGGTAATTCTTGGACTAATAAAGGAAAAGAAGGTACACACGGTACCTTCAAGACTAAGAAAGAAGCAGATGCTCAAAGAAAAGCTATGTTTGCCAATGGATATAAAGGTTAAAAAACGATGAATAAATATATTGAAAAATTTAGAAAAGATGTAAAAAAATTAGATGAAGCCAAACAAGTTGGTTTACTTTATCATTGTACAACTGTATATGCGTTAGAAAAAATACTAAAATCAAATAAAATGATAGCATATCAAGATAGAGGTATAGCTTTTAGTTCAAATAAAATGGAATTTTTTGCTAACTATCCTGTACAATTAGTAGTAGATGGAGATAAATTATCTGAAAATTATAAAGTTACAAGATTACAAGGTGCTTATCATGAAGTAAATGTTGTAGGAAAAGGAAGAAAGCCTTTATATTTGACAGGTAAAAAAGATGAAGATAATGAAGCGTATGAACAAATGACTTCAGATGATAATCCTCATGTTATATATAATATAAAAAATTATATCGTTGGATTTATGATAAATAAAAAATTTTGTGAAAACGATGATTTTGAACAAATAACTAATACTATTAAAACATATCTTCCTAATGCTAAAATAGAAATATTAGATACCGAAAAAACAGATGAATATATGGGAAGAGGATTACATAATTCTAAATACAAAGCGTATAGTGTCAGAGATAACATAGTACAAAAATTAGAAAAATTAATTAAACAAGATTTAGTAGTAGTGACAGCAGTGAGAGATGAATGGAATTATGATATTGAAATTGGATATAATCCAGCAAAAGTTAATGACGAATATATGTTATCTTTCATTAAACAATATGAAAAATATCGACCTAAATGTAATTTTAGATTTGATCAGTGGCACGAAATAATATTAAGAATCAATTAACAATATATAATATAAATAAACTTTTAAAAGTGTTAAAACAAAAGCTCCAATCTAATTAAAGAAAGGAGCTTTTTTAATGAAAAATCTTAATATCGTAATTTTTTTACTTATTTTCTATTGGATGATTATGTTCATACCATTCAGCTCTACCTTGGTCATCGTAACCTAATGCACCTGCATCATTTGAATAGCTATATCCATTTCCAAGTAATCTAAATATCATTTCGATTGCTTTTCCTTTAGTATTTAAATTTTTTGGATATATATTATGTTTATCTTTATTATAATCAGCGTGAACTATTTCAATATAATCATTTGGATATTTATAAAATTGATAATCATCATTGTTTCTCACTAAAGATCCTAAATATCTTCCATAAGACAAATCATAATCTTCTTCTAATTTTTCTACAGCTTCTTTAAAAGACTTAATATATTCATTCATTTTTATTTCAATCCTAAAAAAATAAAGTTAACTTCTATTTTTAGAACTTATTATAAAAAAATTGAATATGTTTTAAATCATAAATTAAATAAATACAATCGATGAGTAAAGAACAAAATATCTTTTTTAGCAATTAAGATTTCTCAACACGTCATTAAATTAAACTTTTTTATAGAATACTAAAAATAAACTATAACCTATATAAAACAAACAGTTCTAATAAAATACATAAAATAAAAAAATACGTCTTTAAATTAAGACTAAAAAAAGAACAATCTATTCTGGACATAGTGATTAATAGTAGAATAAAGTATATATAAGACAGGTCATATACACATGCGTATAGAAACATTCTACCACATAACAGACGGCAAACAAACACGTCTCTAAATAAAGTAAATATAAAGAACCCCCTTCCAATATGTAGATTAAATACATGGAAGACATTAAGAAACAAAATTAAAACATATAGAAGGAATGATAACTACTATGTCTATATTAAATAAAGTCTCTGACGCAAATCTTGCATCTAAAGCAAGAGCTGCTAAAATGAACAAGGGTATTGCACACGCTGCTCAAGTTCTTCATGAATCCACATTAGGTACCCGCTGCCCGAACTTGGTAAAAGGAATCGAGAGCGAATCTAAGGAAGCTAAATACCAAGCTGCTACCTTGACTCAAATCCTCGAGAACACAGCCGCATACATCCAAGCCCAAACAGGCCGCGACGTACTGAACGAAGACGCAAGCACATCTGCCGTATCTCTGTTAAATCCTGGAGTTGCTACTTTAACTCCTCAAGTTATTGATATCGTCAATATCTTCTATCCTATGATGGTAGCAAATTATATTGCGGATATTCAAGCACTTGACCGTCAGACTGGTCAGATTTTCACCATCAAAACTCGTTACAGCCAATCTGCTGCTGGTGTTGAAGCTGGTGATATCGTTTTCGAAGAACCGACTGATGGTACTTATTCATCTGAATATGTTGGTTATGCTTCTGTAAAGATCGCTGCTGAAGTTGAAGCTGAACCTTCTACTGCATTAGATGATGCATCTGTTAAGATTCGTGCTGGTTCATTCATTGTTCGCTTAGCTGGTAAGGAAGTTGCTCGTGATTATGGTAACGGTTCTGCTAAGATGAATGGTGTTAACAACGGTAAGTATAACGTAATTGGTCGTGGTGTATCTGGTACATTAGATGCTCAGACTGGTAAAGCTGAATTGAAGTTTGACGCTGAAATGTTTGCTGAAGCTATCACAGCTGGTGCTATGTTGTCTTTCGAAGCTGCTTTCGATACAGAAACAGACGTTGATTTGATTCGTAAGATTCAATTCGATATTCCGAATCAACCAGTTTCTGCTAAAGAACATCCTTTGATGTCTACATATTCTGTAGCTGCTGGTTTGGTTATGAATGCTCACTTGGCTATTGACACAGATGAGTTAATTTCTAATCAGATTGCTGGTACAATTCGTTGGGAACGTGACTTGACATTGATTCAGACTGTTGATGCTGCTTCAATTCTTGTTCCGGATTTGACATTTGACTGTGCTGCTAACGGTACTAACTTGACATTACAACAAAGATATTCTTCTTATACAACGACTATTTCAAGCGCTCGTGGTTATATCCAAGAAGTTGCTGGTCGTGGTACAGTAGAATTCATTATTTGTTCTGCTCGCGTTGGTTTGCCTGTTATCGAACAAATCGAAGGCTTCAAAGCTGCCCCTGAATCTAAGAAACCAATTGGTCCGTACTTAGCTGGTACATTGCGTGAAGGTACAATTGCTGTTATTGCTGTTCCTTACACCAAGACTTTACCGGAAGATCACGTAATCTTCGGTTTCAAAGGATTCCAGCTTGGTGATTCCGCGATAGTTCTGGCTGAGTGGGTATCATTATATTTCACTCCTACATTCCAAGCTCCGAACTTGAGAAATCACAAAGGTGCTTTGTCTTTCTACGATTTATTTGTTAACAAAGCAGATTATTTGTGCAAAGGTGTTATTACGAACTTCAACGTTGCGTAATAAATTAAGTCTTTTCAAGGCTTTAGAAAGACCTCAGAGAAATCTGGGGTCTTTTTTATTCTACTAATTAGACTAAAATCTAATGAGAGTCTACTTATTAGAAATGGAAAAACGATTGTTTACAGAACATTTGTGTTCTGTCAATGTAATAACGAAATATAAATTCTAATAAATAAGGAATAAATGAATGAAAATAGAATCATTTTCTAGCATGCTTATTTAGTTTTCTTGATAAGTTAGTCGTTAAAAAGCTTCATGATATTTCTTTGGTCAAAAAAGATATGCTAGAATCAATTTATCGCTTTTTAATCTAATTATTAGACTTTCTGATGAATAAAAAAGCTTAGGATAAAATTACCTAAGCTTCTTAATTGATTTACAAAGGATTTAAAACATATATATTTATATCATGAAAATTTTAAATGTAAAGCCTATTTTTTAAATTTATTTTTTGTCTATTTTTTAATTGAAAATTTTTTATTTCTCCTTTGGGAAAATCGAGACACAATTGTTTAAAATCAATGACTTAATTTTTTAGACAAAATAGACACAATGATGACTTTTTTGTCTATTTCTAATCATCTGGTTCTCCTTCGTCAATACCTAGGAGTTTTAACGCTGTTATTCTATCTTCTAGATCGATTGATCTTGGTATATGAAATACTATAGCAAACGTTTTTAATTCATGTGGTATGTTTAATTTATTCAGTAAATCATCGTAGAAGTTTAGTAAGTCTATGAGATTTGCACAATCCCAATTCTTATTAGCACATATGTGATATCTTATGTATCCTTCTTTTGTGTCTGTATACATAGGAAGATTGTTTTTGTCAAGAGATTTAGACCAACCACTATATGCTTTAAATAACATCCAAATAAAGTATTGCTGTTCTATGTATTGTTTGAAGAATGAAGATCCTATCATTTCTCTACTCCTTAAAAAAGAAGATAGCTATCACAGAGGGAAAAGAGATAGCTATCTTCTATATTACATATGACAAAATTTATAAACAATTCTATGATTCACGTCTGTCCATGCAGAAAACTACACTGGCGACCTCAGATCATGTTAACACCCCAACCATAAAAGTGCATCATAGCATTTAGTCTTCCGACAAGGATATTTGTTTATAGCTTATATCCCGAAAGGAGTGGTCGCCTTTTATAATTTAAAATTTAACATTATTAAATGTATTACATGTTTTTATAAAAGTAAAGCTTTTTTTAATAGTTCTATAAAATTGTAAAGTTATTTTAAAGACGCCGAATAACTTTATTTGGAATAATCCTTAACAATGCGTCTAATAAATAGAATAAGGTGATTACTATGTCAAGTGAAATTATTGCTTCTGGTAAAATTGTAGATACTGAAGATTTGCTGGTATCTGCAGAAGTAGCTGCTGTATATGCAGATGGTAATGAATCAGGATCTATGATTGAAGAATCTGGATCTGCTGCTGTTGAAAAGTATATTGTATCTTTATATGTTAAACAGATGAATGCTGATTCTATGCCTGTTAATGCATGGACATTTGCTGAGATCGAAGAAATGGCTGGTGAACTCGTTGTTCCTGGTATTAATGGTCACAGTGATGTTACATTGGAAGAGCCTGTTGCTATGAAATCTTGTAAGATGAAAGCTTTCATGCATAATGGTGCAGCTAATGCAATTTGTAACTTACGTTATGAATTTTAATAGTTCTATAAAATACGTCATAAATAAAAATTTGAATAATTGACGTATATATTATTATAAAATTTAGGGTATGTAGCTTTTTTCCTTTCACTACATACCCTTTTTATTTAAATGGAGTTTAATGTTAATAGCAATCATTATCTAAATCATAATCATCAAAAGGATTATCTTCGTCATAATCATCGTTGAAAGGATTATCATCTTCATCATCTTCATCTTCATCACGAAATCCTTCAATATCATCTAGATCATTTCGTTCTGAAGAAGGATATAAAATAAGTAAACCGTTTTCTACTCCATATGTATTAGATCCTGTATGATCGAATGTATTAAAGTGATTACCTTCTTCATCTACGGAAGCAACCACTGGAAGATCACCTTCTGTATCGAGAATTTGCTGAAGGTTTTCTATCAATGTTGAAAGTTTAGCAGTTTTAATATTTACGGTACTCATTTTATATTTTCTCCAAAAGCGAAAGTTATATAAACTATTTAATTTTATTTGTAAATAGTTTTTTGTTGCATTTATAGAACCAATATTAAATATAGATTCTACCTTATTAAATTTCCATTTTTAAAAATCGATTTTAATTTCTTTTTTAATTTTAACGACGTCTTTAGGTGGCATCCCATGTAATTCAAGCAAGTCTGAGTATAATTCTTGAATTAATCTAGCGTGGTATAACGTGACATGTTTGTATATATCCTTGTTATTAGCATCATCAAGATCTACTTCGTTATATACACAGTATCTTATATACACGTCATCCATCAGTTTTAGCATTTCGTTAAAACTAGTTTCAGCATATCTTCCAACAGCTGGAATAATACAACACATATTATATAATCCAGATTGTCTTACTGATTCATATGCCCAAAACATTTCTTTAGGAATTCTACTCATAATCATTATTTTCTGTAAGTAATCCATAATCAAGCTCCTTTCATTGAAAATCATTTTGTATTTTAAATATTGTAAATAAGTTTTCTATATCACTTTGTTTAACTGGAAGTTTAAAATAAAAATCATTATAATTTTCAGATAAAATTTCTATTCCAGCTTTAGTTAATATAAACAGTAATTGTTTGTAAAATGGATCTACACTCTCTGAAGAATATGGATTTATAAAATAAAATTCTACATGACATTTACAAGTATTATTTTTTTTATTAATATCATTTATATTTACGTAGCATTTTATTCTATGACTACGATGGATATTCAAACATTTTTCAATAAATTTTCTTAAACGTTTTTCTACCTCATAAACATCTTGTACTGTTTCCATTTTAAGCTCCTTTCATCTTATGAAATAAAACAAACGCTTCTAATTCAGATGCTGTTAATGTAAATAATACTTTAGTAGTTTTATAATTCTTCATTAATTCTTTGTGAATACAACACTTTTGAAACATATCAAGAACATTATTAATCACTTTATTTGTTTCTTTATCAAATGCTATGACATGAGGAATGGCTATAAAGTATAAATTATTCCAATATCCAATTTGACATTCTAACGAAGTCATTTCAGATATAAGATTAGCAACATAATTTTCATCGTCACTATTAATAAAAGACACTTTAATCACCTCCAGGTTTAAATATCTTTGACATAATATAAAAAGCTATTTCACTTTGATATTCTTTTATGTATGGTAAAAAGGATTTCATTTCTTCTTCAGTTATACCTTTACTAGGTAAAATCTTAGATAGATCATTGAAAATCTTTTTATATTCTTCGCTAGCATCTTGGTCTTTGTTGAGAATTTTATCTGATAAAGCAGATAGTTCATCGAACTTAGAATCTATTACATTCTTTGCTTCTCTTAAAAAGATTTCAGCTATTTGATCTTTAGTTTTCATATCTCATTCTCCTTGATCACACATTACATTCTATAAGATCTGATTTAATTAAACCGTGTTTATAATCAGGATACACATGAGTAATGGTTACTTTATTCTTATGTCTTAATTCGTTATATTTCTTTCTTGCTTGATCTAAAGCAGATTCTTTAACTGTACCATTCGGGTTACATATATCATAAAAAACATGTTCTTCGTTTGTATTTATATTTGTAACAACTATTTTATGCATTTCAATCTCCTTTCAAAATCATTCTAGGGACAGAAAGTAATCTATCCCTAGAATTATAGTTTCGTTTCATTTATTAATCGTGAATAATATCGAAAATACTTGGACCATTTTCAGCACGTAATTTATTCATTGCTGCTACAGCATCATCCATTGTTAAATACGGTGTCGGTAAAGTATATCCATTCATTACAACCCAATACATTTTATCCTCCTTTTTTAATAAATTAATGAAAAAAATAAGAATGATTATTTTCCGCCTTTAACTTTAATCATGGCTTTTAAAAATGTCATTCTAGCTGATTGTTTTCTTCTCATATTAATACCTTCCTTTCTAAAAAATTAAATTAAAACAATAACATAATAATTGTTTGGAGATTATATCATATCTTTTGATATACTAATAATAAACTATACTTGGGATAAAGTAAAGCCTTAGTTATTGATTACTTTATTTATATCTATAAAAAGAGATACGCAACAGTGTCTGTTGTGTATATAGCAATTACTAATGTCAGATATAAATCTTTCAACATCTATTCCTTGTCTATCTAAGATATTACAAAGTTCACCTTCTTTATATAAACGTATAAATGTATTTAATTGATCTTTAAGATAATTACGTATAGCATTGTGCATTTCTTCAGACATAGCTAAAGGAAAATATAAATTACCATATTTATCTTGACCAATATCTATATCTTCAGGTTTAAGATCTTCATCTTTTAGCTGAAATGAATTTTCATTAAATACATTGTATTTATTTAAATCGTTTACTAATGAAGATAAAACTAAAGATTTATACATTTCTATATTAGAAAATGTAGATATTGCAGGTTTTATATTCTTATCATTTGATTCTAAATACTTCGCTGGTGTATCAAGAATTCCATAAACAATAGAAGGTCTTTTACTATAAATCACTTTGTTTTCTATATCATTTAGATCACAAATATCGCAATCACTTTTTAATACAACAGCTATGATATTAGGATTAATTTTTTTGGCTTCATCTAACACACTTTTTAGATTAGATCTAAAATCTGACATATAATTACTCTTAAGTAAAGTTTTAGTATATTCTCTATCTATATTAAGACGAACAGCTTCGAATACAAAACCGTCTTCACCACTTCTATAATCAGGATTAGCAGAAGAAGTATATATTGAATTACTATTAAGGGATTTAGCAACGTGTAAAGCTAAAGCACGATATAACGATTGATCATCTTGGTTTATTCCACGAAGACCTTCACGATGAAAATACAAAGCATATTTGATTCTTTTCTCATCATATCCAGAAAATATATTGTTTGTCATATTAAATCTCCTCAACTTGTGGTTCATATAAACTATATCCAGAAAAAAGATTTAAAACATCTTGAGATGTTTCAGCTTTAAATACTTTAGCACCATTCTTGCTATAAGAAGGCCATACACGTCTAGATGATTTCTTACCAACATATTCTCTAGAAAAGCCAAATATCATGGATACAACATATTCATGCTTCTTTATTTTAGCTTTATCTTTTTTCCATTCGATAAACTCTTGAGCATATTTGAGAAATAGATCTTTATCTGTACGAGCTACTTCCCAGGTATCATATCCTTTTTCTTGACAGAATTTACTAGCAAGTTTCTGATCATTCTTCCAATTAGATTGATAAAACTTATCACCCCAATGTCTTGAAAAAAGCATCCAAAGAGCTCTTTTCTCTTCATTAGTAACTGTTGGAAATTCTTTGTTGAAATAATTCATATTCCATTGTCTAAAATCTTTTGGATACACATTGCTAGAAGAAGATACAACTTCAAAAGTACCATCTACTAATTGCTTTACTGATTTATAGATTTCATAACTCATGTCTATTCTCCTTCGTCAATAGGTTTTGTAATGATTTTGATGTTATGATATTTTAATGTTGTAAGAAACATCATATAAAATCCTTTATCATAATAATGAGGATGAAACTTAATATAATTTTTAAGAGATACATAAGGTACTATATTATCTCCATATATTTTACAACTTCTTTCAGATTCTGGATCTGAATATAAGATAAGATTACCGTTTACAATTTCACCTTGTTTAACATTTATTTCTAAGAAAGCTCCTCCATCATTATTATCTTGATGAGATAGATATTCTGCTACACCTTCTGGAGTAAGATCAGTACATTTCTCATCTTCATCTAACTTCCATCCTTTATGTAATTTATCAGGAAATTTATACTCATTGTAATCTATATAACTATTTAAGAGATTAATGATATCTTTAAGTTGCATCTTAGCTAATCCCCATTGATTATGATATGATGCAGTATGTGTTTTAAATTCTGGTTTAGGATTGTTATAAGATACGATACATTCAGTAACTTTTACAACGAGTTGTGTTCTTTGTCCCATAGTGTTTCTCCTCTCAAACGTGGTTAGAATTAAAAAAAACATAATAATATCAAGCATTTAACTACATACAGGTACAAACTCTGTATGAACTGTAAATAGATTACTATAGTTTTCTGGATGATATAACATGAAGTGAATACGTTCACGAGTATCAACCTTAATAAGATCTACATAATCATATTTATATTCACCGTGTGTTTGGTTATGATGCGACCATTCCATAACTTCATATATACCTTTATCTAAAATGATACCAGGTTTATATGAATCATTATTAAAGTTAATTCTTTGATTTAATTCAACAAACATTAAAACATCATGATTCATTTTCTTCCTCCTTTCCAAGATTTGAAATATCAAATTCTAGATCTCTATCTTCGCCAATGATATTCTTTAATAAAGAAATATCAGTGACGTTATAATCTTCACAGAATTTCTTAAATTTACCAGCAAATAATTTTTCTTTAATCATTGGTAAACATTCAATGATAGCTTTTTGTATTTCATGTGGCCAAACATTATTACCTCCAACATAAATTTTTATAAAATTCTCATTTTCAAATTTAAATCTAGAAACATCTGAGTGATTAATCACATTAAACAAATTTAAATCATTTAAAAGGGTTGGAGCAATGAATTCTTTAAATGTCTTATGGTTATGTGTTTTTGTTATTACAGGAACATTGTTATTTTTATTGGGTATAAATTTAACAGAATCCTTAATGATACCGAAAATCCTATGTTTTCTTTTCAAACCATGTTCTCTATAAAAACCTATAAACATCCCAAATGTATTTTCTGTATAAATACAAAGTAAATCTTTACCAACAGATTTCGATATATAATTTAGCACATTAGCATATTCACCTAATCCATTTTGACTAGTACCAATCTTATAATATTCTTCATCACTAAATTTTAATTCAATTTGTTGACATTCGAAAAAATCATATTTTCCATAAGTCATTTCATCTTCTGACGCGTCATCTTTAAAATAAGCAGATCCATAAGATATCCCATTGTCATAAATACTTGATATAGAATAACATAATCTAGTTCCGATATTGGAATCACTGCGATTAACAATATCATTACGCTTACATTGAATTAATCTTTTCTTTTCACTTCCATTTACAATCCAAATAGCCATCTCTATTCTCCTTTCAATTTAAGAAATGTTAAAAGATTTAAATAATCTTCGTAAGTAATCCATACGTTGTATGAATCATATTTAGTTTGTATACCACAAATTGTTTCTAAAAAAGCTAACAAATCCATTTTATTATCTTCGTTTTGATAATATAATTTAAAACCTCGAATATTATTATCCCAAGTTAAATATCCAATATCATCAAAGCTCTTTTGTATATAAAAAGATAATATGCGATGGCTTACAACAGCACAAATGGTTTTATTAATACTCATTTTAAATTTATATATATTCATATTACATCTCGCATTCTGTAATATGTTACAACATTATAAATATCTTTTCTTTTAATGAGAAATCCTTTGAGATAATTATCTTTATCATAATCCATATGTATACCACTTAATTCTTTATTTAAATATTGAATTAATTTTCGTGAATACCATACTTGTTTAAATCCTCCACTAACATAAAGTTTAAATTTTATGTATTCATCACAATCGTCTGTAAGTATATCATAATGATGTTGAGAAATATCGGGACATATAGTGCGCAGTGTTTGATGAAAAACATTTTCTAACAAAACACAAGCTTCAAATTCTTTACCAGTCATATCAACACCTTCCTTTCATTTTCCAGATAGTTAAAAGATTTTTATAAACATCTGTACTTATAATACAATAAGGTTTATCTCCATCATGATATTCGTATTCGGTAATATCCATATGATTTAATAATTCTTTATAGAAATTTTCAGTTTCTTCTTTAGTGTGATGTTTTCTATATGTTCCAGCTTCAGAAGAAACACAACCAAAATTAGATGCAGGAAATATAATATTACCTGATAAGTAATCAAAGCCTAATTTCATTGACCAATTAAATCCATAAAATATATCGTTTCTTCTAAAATATATTGTTAAAGAAATACCATCATTATTAAGATACCATTTCTTTATAACATAATCTTTGTCATCCATATCAGTATCCTTTCATTTTAAAGACAGTTAATATTTCTTCAAGCTGTTCTTTTGTACATTCAAGAAAAGCTGTTTCACTTCCTCCAAGAAGCATTCCACACTCATTATATATTCTGCTTCTTAATTGCTGAACAGCACAGATTTTCATTGTTTCTGTACTACAATAACCAGGTATGATCACAAACATATTTGGATTACTAATACAATCAGTATATCTTGTACCACGTCTAAAAACATCTGTTGGCATATTTGTAACATTAAAGAATAATTGATTAGCAGATCTACATAATCTATCTTCTTCACGTAAACCAGTAGTATATGTAAGCCACATGATCATCACCTCTCTTTTTTAAAGTTTATTTTGTAAACTACATGAAGTATATAGTTTAAGATATTCATCTTCTGTTAATGTAATATACTCATCTTCAAAACCATTGTTTGGTTCAATTACAAAGTCTATTTTTAATTCTTGAAGTTTCTCTATAAAATAGTTAAAAGGCTTGTTAGAATCATAACAATCAATACATATCGCAATTCGATTAAGTTTACTAAAAACAACAATCTTAAAATTAAAACCAGTCTTTGAATTAAGATAATTTGTAATGTATTCTTGCATTGGTTTATATGTATCTAAAAGTGCCATGATAAACTCCTTTCTAAGAATTAGATTTTTTTTTACCGTAGAATAATCTTATTTGATTTCCATGTTAAAACCTACATAAAACCAAACTTGACTATTCTACGGTTAAATTTTATTATCTTAAATTATGATTCAAGAGACATTTCTTTAAAGAATAATCTGTCTCCACCTTCAAGATTAAAATCATATGATTGATTATATCTTGCACAATTTACGTAGTTACTAAAGACCTTACCCATATTAGTTGTCTTACCAGTATGTAGTACTTTACCATTCTGATTTACAACGCGAATAAGACCTTCTTTCTTATAAAAGTATTTAACGTTAGCTCTTGTAATCTCTACAGCATCTGTGAATACATCATCGCTTATAGAAGATACTGAAATCTTTTTCTTTGTGGATACAGGTTCTTTTACTTCTTCGACTTTAAAGAAGTTACGCTGCATTCCCATATCAGCTAAAAACTGTTTAGCTTCATCTTCTGTTTTAAAAGAAGCTTTGATTTGAGAACCATTTTTACGAATTACATTAAACATGATATATTTCCTTTCAATAAAATTAAATTAAAACAAAAACATAATAATAAACAATATCTAAATACTATTGGCTTCTTTAAGATAATCTGCTATACTAATAGCAGCGTTATCATTTTCACCAAGCATTATTGGATTTGCTGTGTCAGTACATGTTACACTATTCAAAAGATTGACAATATCTTCTGCTTCATTTTTTGTAAAATGTTTAGCTTGTAAGAAACCTCCATCAGAAGCTTCATCAGTTAATTCAATGTTAGCTATTAAAACTTCTGAATCACGAATTCCATTGTCAATTTGAGCTTTAAGATTATTTAAATCTATATCTTTAATGAATGATTCACCACCTGGCCAATCCATCCAACCAAGAACAACATAAGTATTGTCTTTGTCAACAGAATCATCTACTTTAAGATATTCTTCTTTGACATAGATTTCATTACCATCTTCATCACATTCATGAGAAGGTAATATTTCTTTCAATTGATCAAGAGTTACAGGTATCCCATTCAATGATATTTTAGGTTCATTTTCTTTTACTTCTTCTTTAGCTGGAACAGCAGTAATCATACTTTCAACTATTCCTACAAACGCTGGACTAAATAATTCTTTAACAGCATCAGGACCTTCTGTATCTAGAGTATGCTGTATTAAATATCTACGTTCATCTTCAGAAGCTTTATCCCAAAGACTATTAAAAAGATCTTTAGCTCTTTGCTTTGCTTCTATTTCATCGCTTAAAGCCATATGTTTTCTCCTTTCAATGATTATTAAAATAAACTACTTATTAGATAAAGTAAAGCCATTAATTTCTAATTATTAAATTTCTCCTTTCATTTTTAATAGAGTTATATAGTTATTCAATTCATCAACAGTAAACTCACCTAACATTTTAGTCACATTGTTTTCACTTAATATATCTTCTAATGCACAATAACCAAATTCAACATTTTGTCTTTCATTTATTACAGGATATACTTTAATACGCCAAAACTTATTATATAAATTTTTTTCAATTTTAACAAAATAACTAGCATGAAGGTCACGAAGTTCATTGTTAATTCTTTTTTCAAGATAATTTTTAAGCTTTTCTATATCGGAATTATTTTCCATAGTCATTCCTCCTTAGTTTCAGTTACACCAAATTCAGCATCTTTGAAATCAAATAACTCGTGTGAATTACAAGTTACTTTCTTTCTATCTTTAAGTTTAAGACCTTTGATACCAAGTTCTTGGATACGTTTGTCTAAATACTCATCCCATACTTTTAAGAAAAACTTATTTAGATTTGTTACTCTATAAGATATGTTATTACCATAAGTAATACGACCTATACCAAATTCTTCAAGGACTTCATCCATGGAATTATTGTACTGACAGATAACTTGACGCATCTTTTCTTCTTTCTCTATTTTGAGAGTACGATATGTACATTCATAACAATCTTTATATATCTTCTGAGTATCTGGAGCACAATCTATTTTCTTACCATTGTGTGCTATCCAATCAGCATAAGAATCTACTATCTCATGGAAAGTATGAAAAGCAATAATACGATATCTTAAATCATATTCATCTAATGATTTAAGATTATGGTTTTTCCAAGCTTCATATATTCTTTTCCATGTACTTAAAACTACTTCTTTAACTTCTGACGTCATAACCATTCTCCTTCAGTTTAAAGTTAGAAGGTATCAAGCATTAAACCTGATACCTTCTTGTTTATCCTAAGCATCGGTGTTGAATTCATAAACAGCACCTGGAATCAATGCTGGTTTCTTGAAGTTTTTGTTATCAACAATCAACCATAAGATTGGATAATTTGTTCTAGTAGTTGTATCACCAGATAAATCATCGAACCCATCCGTAAATATCATTACAACATCAGGCATTTGTCCAGAATATTTCTTCTTAATGAACGGAAGATTTGCAGACATATCTGTACCACCATCTGATGCCATCTTGAAATTCCTTAATTCATTCTTGTTAGCAGATGTATATGTTGTAAAGGTTTCTTCATGAACCTGTGTACTACAACACCATACATCTACTTGAAATGCTTTGAATTGATTTAAGATTGTAAATACATGATTTAACAACAATGTTAATTCAGGATTACCAATTGAACCAGAAGTATCAACTGCTATCGCAACATGTAATTTAGGCATCTTTGAAGATGAAGGCAAGATAAGGTTATTAGCAATACCAGCTCTTGAAGGTTTATTCCAAGTATAATTATCTTTAACAAAAGACTTCATATATCTTGTAAGAGCACGTCTCCAATTGAATGGTTGTGGTTTAAACAGAATCTCTAATGCTCTATCAAAAGCAGACATACCTGTTCCTTGACCATTTCCAGATTGAGCTAAAGCATCACCAATCTTAGCAGCAACTTCAGCTTTAGTCTGTTCATCAACGTAAGGCATGTGCTTATCAAGACCATATGTTAAACCATTAGATTGCTTTTTACCATTACCTTGTTGACCGTTATTATTTTGACCTTGACCAGATTGACTGTTAGATTGACCTTGACCATTGTTCTGATCATCATCAAACGTAAATGACATCCCACCAGATTCTAATGACATTGAACCATTACTGTTAGTTTGCATGTTATTAAGAAGTTCAGCAAAAATCTTTTCAGCAGGAACATCTCTATATTTATCATCATACAAACACCATTCTGGTTTATTACCAACAGGTTTACTCGAACTTCTACCTAAACTATCAGTAGATTGATTATGATAAAGCAATGAATTAATTTCATAGTCTGTAGCTATATTCCATAATTCATTTCTAGCTTTACCTTTAGCACTAAAGTCATCTGAATAAACACCAATTGCTTCACCTCTTGACCAAGTATTATTCAACAAGTGCATCAATTCATGAGCTAATATGAAGATGACATTACCTTTGTTGATAGTAACATTATATGTTTTACCGTTATTACCAACTTCAGTTCCCATTTCATTCATCTTTTCAATAGCATACTCATTGATATAAATTCCTGTACCATCAGTATAAGCACAAGCATTTATTTCTGGTTTGTTTACAACGTTAATACCTATTCTTGACATTGTATATGCTAATGTTGGAAACAATACAATCATTTCAATCATAGCATCATTAACGAGTTTAGATACATTACCACTCATTGTAACCTCCTTTCTTATACTGTTTCTGAATCATCGATTTCATTTAATGGACCATATTTATCAAGCCATTCTTGAACTGCTTCTTCACCTTTATTATTTCTAAGGTTTTCAAGCATTTCTTCTTGTTTAGCTCTAGAAGTATTTCGCCAAGCATTCTTAATCATTTCATCTGACTCTTTATCAGCTTTAGCTTTTTGTTCAGCAACAATATCTTTTATCTGCACAACTTCAATATCAGATAAATCTTGTGCTTTTACTTTGTTTATTTCGTTTTTAGCTTCTTCAACAGAACTAAACTTAGTTGCTTTATAAATAGATGCACATGGTCGCGTAAATGTATTCTCCTCCAGTGTCATGTCATTTATATAGCACTGAAAGATTAGAAGATGATCATTCTGTCTTACAACATATTCATCTTGATTAACATCCATATACATGATTTTGTTCCTTTCGTTTTGTGGTTAGAAAGTATGTGAAGAGATTAGACGATGTATCCAATCTCTTCACGTTTTAACATAAAGACTTATTTATTGATTATGATTTAATAGCCTTTGTAGCTAATTGAATCAAGTCTAAGCAATCCTTAAGAGGAGCGAATAAACCTGGAGTTGAAGTAATTCTATCAGCTCTAGCTAAGCTTGATACATTAATTACCTTGTTTGCATCAGACTTAAGATTTCTTGTAGCCTTAATGAAGTTCAAGATATATTGACGACATTTATCATTATCCTTTTCGTTAATCATTGCTGACATACAAGCCATCTGAACAGCCCAGAATACATTCATATCCTCAGATTTGAAGTCTTTACCTTCAACCAAGATTTCACGCCAATCTTGATATTTAGCTTTCTCTTTAATATAGTTAAAGACTTTAGCTGTCAATATAAGACCTAAACGACCTGTACAATATCTTTGTTTTTCATCGATACTGAATCCACCTGTTTCTTTAGATCCATCAGGCAAAGCTAATACCTTTTCAACTACTTCCCAAGATCTTGGTGTAACAGCAATATCTGTATACAAAGCATCAGCTTCAGAACCAATTCTTTGTTTCATGGTATCATTGTCGTATAACATCTGTGACCCTTGAGTCTTTAAGAATGTCATAACATCAAGATTACCACCGTTATTCATTCTGTAATTCAACCAAGAATCAAAATCTGGAGCGATGTTGAAGTGACTGAATCTGTTTGATAACGGAATAGATAATTCTGTTACTGTGTTATTGAAAGCTGGAGGGTTAGATGATGCAATAATCAAATACCCTTCAGGTACTTTGTATTCACCAAGCTGTCTATCTTGAATCAGCTGGAAAGCTGCATTAAGAATAGCTGCTTGACCTTGGTTCATTTCATCCAAGTGGATTGTACCACCAGAAAACTTATCACCTTTTGGCCATACAGATGGTGTAGCCCAAACAGTAACTACGTTACCATGTTCATCCTTAGAAGGCATAGGAACACCAACCATATCAACTGGCTCCTTCATACTTAAACGGATATCACATACTGTTGGATCCCAAGGTTTAACCTTTTCACCAGCTGCAATACGCTTATTAAGTTCAGCAACCTTTTCAGCATTCCACTGTTGAACGGCTTGAGATTTACCAATACCAGGACCACCCCATTGCATAATAGAATCTTTCACTGCAAGAGCAATGTCATACATTCTTTTAATACCTGGAATTTCGTGACCATCTTTTTTGATAGTGTCAATAGAAAAAGTTGGCATTTTGAATTCGTTTTTAGACATGATATTTTTCCTTTCATAGAAAATGTGGTTAGATTAAAAAACAAAATAACATAATAATTCTAATTTGTAAAGCTATTTTTTAGACATCTTCATTTGTAAGATGTCCGTACATCGAATCCCATATTTTATCCCAATCATAATCGAACAATTGTACGATAGCTAAACCATTACCAACAAAAGACATTTTTGATGTTGGTATACGTCTTAGCATACAGCACCTAGCAAGATAACACATTTGACGTATTGTCTTACTATATCTATATTCGTTTTTCTCTATATCTGTTAGTTCACGACCAAGATATGTTTCTTCTGATATCTCTTTATCATCAATACCAGATATGCTGATCCAATCACGAATGCATTTCTTACTATTAACTACATCATTAACTGATGTTTTAATATGATATTCAGTACGATTAGCTGCTTTTAATAAAGGTACAAGTAACCTACCAAACTGGATATCTATAGTTAATATGTCTTGTATGAAGTCATGTAATGGTGCATACTTATATTTTTGTATAATGAGTGCATCACGTAAGGCTTTTTCTGTTTCATCTTTATAATTGAAACTTCCTTCTGTGATATTATTATACATATTTGTATACATCTGATCAAGTTCAGTATTTCCACCTCTACAGAAAACATCTTCAATCTTTCTAAGATTATCTGGATCTTTAATGACATCGGCTTTTAACTGATCTTTAGTATAAAATAAGTATTTCCAATTACAATCTCCAATCTGTGTATAATCAAAGCTTTTGGGATCATCAGACATTAATAAAGAAAACTGAATAGATGCCATAGAACTAAGATCATTAGCGTGTTCTACAAAAAATGCTTTCAAGAACGTCATGAATTGCTCTTCAGTAAATATTTTAGAATATCTATTGAAGTTTAATTCACCACAGCCTTTCTCAAGATAATTATTTAGTTCAGCTTCATATTGTTCTTTTGATATAAAATTTGTATTCTTACACATAAAATTTGTAATATACATTATTTTATCAAAGTTCATTGCATCAGCATATCGATCATCGCTATGAGCTAATTCAACAGCAGCTATTTCTTCTTTATACTTTTCTGGATCCAATGTAGCAAATGCTGTTGGAAATCTTAATTCGGGTTCTTCATAGCGATCGTATGAATCTTTTTTATAGATAAAAGATGAACCTCCATATCTAGCGTATAATGCATTCTTTTGTTTTATGTTTAACGTATCCCAATATTCTTTAAATTTATCGAACATTTTCGTTTCCTTTCAATAACTTGAGTTAATACATTTAGAGGCTGATTATCTAGACTAAGACAACCAGCCTCCATTCTCCTTGGTTACAGGTTTATTTGAACAAAGAAAACTTTTTGCTTTCTTCGACGAGAGGTGTAACAGTAACCATAGGATATTCAGTATCCGTGGTATATTCAGATACATCAATCTCTGGATGATCAGCAAGTAATTTCTTATAATCTATTACTTGTCTTTTAACCATTGCTTTGGTAACAATACCTGATTTACCGATATGCTTACCAATTGTAATGTTAGCAGTTAATGTATCTTTAAGAAGCTTAAATCTTACTTCAGCAGCTTTGTAATCTGATTGTGCAGCTGCCAATGCTTTGATTTCGTCTTCTGTTAGTTCTCTTACTTCATTTGTCATAATTGACCTTCCTTTCATATTTAGGTGTTATACATTTAGAAGCAGATAAGTGATTGAAATGGGAGTAAAGCATAAATCAAATCAATCACTTACCTTTCTACAAATTGAATAGTTTAATGTCATATTCAGGACATCCCTCTAACCACGGAAGGAAACGTGTTCTTTAGAATAATACTTAGTATATATCTCCTGTTCTTATGCATCTTTGATAATCTGCATCCGCTTGTTCTTTGGTAATTCTTGGTGTAGGAATAAGACCTGTTCTTTCTTGAAGTTGATACATTTGAAATAACTTAAGTCCTGTCATTCTACGAATGTATTCAACTTTAACAGGTGCTCCAATATATCCAGACTTGAATTTGCTTCTATAACGTCTTTCATCTACAGGAGCTATTCCCCATTCATCTTCACCATCATGAAGATGAAGAGCTTCTCTCACTGCTTTATCATGACGCTGATGAGCTTCTTTACGAGCTTTTCTTGAACGTCTTGATACGAGATTATTCCATAGACGTCTCTTTTCAGCTTCAGGATCGTCTAGCTCAATACCAGCACGACCATGCTGACGATCATATGTCTTATCGAATTCAGCAAGTTCAGCTTTAATCTCTTCAATAGTATAATCTTTATACTTCTTTCTGCTCATGTTTACACCTCCCGGTTAAAAAATTAAATTAACAACGGTTTGTTTATATCCTATAATTATTAATAAATAGTTAACAAATAATCTTATACACAAAAAATATTTTTATAAATCAGTCTCTTCATAAGTTATGTTAAAGTCATAATGTTTACCATTATCACCATAACATTCATGCCATAAAGCAAACTCAAATATTCTAGATAACATATAAGCTTTACTTTTAAGTGTTTCAAGATTAGCTACATCTTTAGGTTCTTGAAGTCTTAAAGTATTCGTTTCATCATCTCTATAATCTGGACTTATTACATGAATGTTATAATAATCTCCATCATCTAAAACATAGCATTCGTATATGTCACCATTAATATCATATGAAGTCCAAGCTAAAACATCTTTACCATATTTCTTTTCAGTTTCATCATCTTCAGAAGATAACCCATCTTCAAGAAACATACACATTTCAGCTTGATCTTTCATTTGATGCAATTGGTTTAGTTCTTTTTCAAGGCGTTCTTTTTCTTCATCAGACATTTTATTAAACTCATCTAAAGCTCTAGCATAACATCCTTGACTAGATGCTAAAGATTTCAGCGTGTCTATATATAATTCATAATTAGTCATCACTGTTTATCCTTTCTTGTAAACGTTGAATTAATTTATCGTTAGTTTCAGATGCTCTTACTATAACAGTATCTAAAACTGACTGCCTTTTATGATCTAGATGATTTATATAAGCCTGTGTTAAGCAACAACATATAAAACAAGCAAGTATTATCCTATCATCTAAATCACTTATGAGTATCAAAAACATTATAAACCACATTACTTACCTCCATGCTTCATCAATGTCACGACCATAGATGCTAATAACTTCATTAGAATTATCACGCGTTTTAACTTTATAAAAATCTCTCATTCTATCATTGTCATCATATTCAGCATATACAATTATACCTTCATCCCAAACATGTTCATCATATTCGTTATAAAAACTGAATTTGACATAATCATTTGCTTGTAGTTTAATACGGATATTACCATCATCATCAAACAAATCTTCAATCTCTTTCTGTTGTTTTGAAGACGTATCTGTATGCTGAAAATATGTATCTTCAAATTGTTCTTTGGTATATAGTGTACCATTATAATTATAATAAACTTTATCTTCTATTATAATTATTTCAACATTATTTAATGTTTTCAGCATATTACACCTCCACTTCTAAGATTTGCCATTGACAACCATCTTGATTATCACCAACCAAGATATATTCATCATTTTCTTCAGTTACTTCTGCATTTGGATTATTGTGATTTTCTTGAAGATACAGCTCAACATCAGCACGCATTTCCTCATACGCTTCATCTTGTGAATTGAATACACCAGCTTCTCTAGCAAGACCATCACAAGTATCGCCAAAGTCAGTATATATCAAAATATATTTAGTAGTCATGTTCATTCTCCTTCAGATTTAAGGTTGATTTTAAATTTACGTTTATAGATTGGTACATTCAGTAGTGGATGACCACTGTATTGACCAAGAATATTTGTATTCAATTCTGCATCAATACCAATTTCTTTAAGCTCTTTAATCATGGTATTATTAAGATAATCAATAATCAAATCACTTAATTTACTTTGATCCCAACTAACCTCATGTTCTAAAGCATTAAATTTCATACCATATTTAGACAATACAGTATTCACTGATTGTTCAACAAATACTTTATTCAATTTATGTTCAGCATCTTTATCTACAAGTTTTTTAAGCTGCTCAAAATCTTTTTCAGATCTTTCAAGTTCTTTACCAGTAATAACCAATGCATATTTATCATATGTAATACCATCAATAGTTATTGTTTCCATTCCATATGGATGCTGTGAATCATATGGGCATTTAATATATTCTAATGCTACATTTGCATATTCTGGTTTTTCAGGTTTTATGTTAAGCATTTCTAAAACTTTTTCATATTCTAGTCCAACAAAACTATTCCCACGATCATAATATATTCCTATGACTTCACATTCAAGAACAACTTCGTCTTTATCAATTATTGCTCTACGTCTATAAGATAATTTATGTGCAATCATGTGCTTATTACTATTTTTGTAGCAATAAGCATATATCTTTCCAAGATTTCTTACAATTTTAATCATCGCTTTACTCCTTTCATATCAAATTAGAAATATAAACTATATTTTCTAAAAAGTAAACAAAATAATTCTTATTTATTATTATTTACCTCACTGAAATAATTTTACAACAGCTGCTACAATAAGGATTGTGAATACAATTCCACTTGCCTCTGCAACACCTTCTACAAACTTTTCTATAATCTTTTGTTTCATCACTTATTCTCCTTAAAACATTAGGTTAAAATATTTAATATTACTCGCTGCTTACCAATTTCCAATGTTCAATTTTCTCATCAACATGCTGGTTAATCATTTTAGCTAACGCTTTAAAGTCTGTTGTTTCATATATACCATACTGCCAATACTCATGATCTAAGTCTATATGATAATCATAATATTCACTTGTATCGTCTGGTTGATAACCAACTTTAAAAGCAAGTCTCCGGATACCATCATGATATTTATCTTTAAAAGAACCATTCCTATCATAACCATTTTCCCAGTCAAAAATACTTACCCAGTCAAGAACAATAGATATGTCTTTATGGTATTTATTAGGTATTTTCCAATGATAATAACCACTTTTTCCTTTAGTCTCAGCTATATGGTCTGCAGCTTTCTTAAGCTCATTTGCTGTTATGTGTGATCTAGTCATAGCTTTACTCCTTTCTTTTATCAACTTATTAAACAAGGAAATTCTTTATTTTTCAAACGGGTTATAAGTTTCTGTACTTCGACCTTATCGATAGTACCTATTTTATATTTGCTTTCCCAAGTAGTTCGCCAACTTTTAACTACTGTTTCTTTATAAGCAGTTTTATCAAACTTAATTAAGTTTAAATTAAATTGTTTCATTAATGCATTCAATACGCTAGAATATGTATTGTTATCCATTACCTTTTTATAATAATCTTCATCACCTTCTATACCTCCAGCATAAATATTATATGTATTAGTTGATCCTTGTTGTGAAATTTCTATATCCAAATAGCAACTTAATGGATTAAAGCCTTCAAAATAATGAACAGTAAATAATAGATTGCTTTTATTTTTACCATACAAACATACATATGGAAATTTAACTACAGTTACTTTGTTTATAAAGTTTAAACGACTTAATAAACATTTGAGTTTCCATATTATTGTCATTTCATACCTCCTTCCTTTATTTCATTTGACAAACTTTGTTTAAGATATTCTGTACCAAGTTTTATAATCTCTGCAGAGTTCTTACCAGCTTCTTGCAGCTGTTGGTTCTCTACGATATATGGTGCAGCTATAATAAAAGCTAACTGCTTTTGATTAGGAATAAATGTTATAATTAAAGAAAATATACAACCAAGAACAAAAGATAATTTAATTGCTCTAAAATCTGACTCTTTATCTTTTTCTTTAATTAACGTATTTTCATCTTCAGCGGTTGCGATAAAACCAATCACAGCAAACACAAATAAAAACGCTATTATAACTTCAAATAGTGTTTTAATATTAGGTAGCATAGCAAATAAATAATATTTCATTGTTTATCTCCTTTCAAAAAGTTAAATTAAAACAAATACTTAATAATAAACAGACGTAATATGTCTTTCTTACATGACCACTCCTATCAGTTAGTTAATCCAAAATATAAACTATAAATTCTAAAAAGTAAACAATTAAATTAGACTATCAAATTATAACTCTTTAATCATTTCATACCTCCTATATATCTGAATCTATTTCACGTATAACAACTTTAGGTTCCCAATCTTGATATTCGTTATCTTCTTTAAATTCTGGTTGAAGACGACGACATTTTTCCGCTTTATCTTTATCGTGAAATACACCAACAACTTTACGTCTTTCTACATTAGTACTACTTTCAACCAAATGAACTCCATCATATGTTTGTACAACATTGGAGTCATTAGTCAATAGCATATCATGTTCAATTACTTCTACTATATACATAATTACACCTACCCTTCAGTGTTATCGACTAAAATCATTTGACTGTTTGCACTGCCTGGTTTAACTACAACCAAGGCAATAGCAACTTCAGGTAATATCTTTGTCATAACATTTACTCCTTATTTGTGTTATTAACGTTATTGCAGCATCAGCTCCAATGTCTAAAGCCTGTAAATTTTCTTCACCAAGGCTAAGTTTTTCTATATCGTTTTTAAATTTTTCATCTGATATAATATTATGTATTTCACAATAGTGTGATATTAACTTTGCTAATTTATCAAGTGTTGATTTACTCATTTCTTTAGCTCCTTTTCTTTGGCGAATTTCATAAGTTTCAGCATAGCAACGACTTGCTCAAATTTTTCAATGTCTTCATCAGTTATATTATCGAATCCATTGTGTTGAACAAGCTTTACATTTCCAGCACCAGAATAACTCAAACAAAATCCACAAGTTAATGGATTATGTTTGTCATGCGTAAGTGTATTTACAAAATGTAATTCTGTTTCATTAGTTTCTGTTTGCTTTTTCATCATAAATCTCCCTTTCAATATCATTAAGTTTTTCATAAATCATTCTATCATTGTTGCCTATACCTTCAATTAATCCATGAACAGCAAGATCAAACTTCTTATGTAATCTAGATATCTCAGATACAAGATAACCAATCATACAAAAAAGTGCTATAAGAATAACATGTTCCATATTACTTTGATTCTTTATCATTTGATGGATTGGATAAAATATCATTCCAAATCAACCAAAAAAGAAATGCAAATACACAACAGAAAAAGAATATTATTCCTATATAATCACTTGATAAAAAATATGCGATGGATGATATTAAAAATGCAACAACAAGTAATAATAACATTAACATGATTGTTAAACAACTAACTTTAACAATCTTAATCAATTTTTGTTTCATGTTATACCTTCCTTCCATAAAATTTTTGTCTATTTTTAATCAACAAACTTTTTATTTTTTCCTTCGGGAAATTTTGTCTAAATTGTTTAAAATCAATGACTTAACTTTTAGACAAAAAATAGACACAATAATAATTTCTTGTCTATTTTATGCGACTTGTCTAGCTTTTGCATTTCTTAGCAAGGTTTGTTCAACTAAAGTTTGTGCTTTATATTGATGACACAAATCTTTACTGAAATAGCCATTCCAAGCATTTGACAATACTAATTCTTTCAATTTTTCAGCTGTATAAGCAAGCATTACATCTCTATCTTTTACAAATCCATTCTTTTCTGTTACATAAATACCACTTTTATGATGAATAGCAACATCTTTTACGACTTTATCAATATGACGTTCACCATACTCATTAACTTCAGATTTTATGATATAAATAAACATGACTTTATCCTTTCAAAACTAAATGAATCGATTTTAACATACTTTTTTTGACCGTAGAATGCACTTTTTATAATTTCATGATTAGTTTATCGTTTTTTCTAATTATTAGCATTCTACGGTCATTTTTTTTATAATTTTGAATACTGACCTTTGCCAGCTTTTGCGATAAGACCTTTCTTTTTAAGATTCCAGCACTTATCACATACATTTTTTGTTGTATATCTTGTTACACCATTGTTTTCCAGAATAGCATGTATCTGTTTAGGACTCTGCGGTCCATCTGATGCATTTAAGATATCGATTATTTGTGTATCAAATTCTTTAAGACTACAGCTTCTTGCAGCAGTCTGTCCATTGTTTGTAGACACAGAATTGTTTACACTTGTTGTTTGAACAACTGATTGTTTAACGCCGACGAAATTACATACACGTTTAATGTTTTCTTTTCGTCTTTGTTCGATTTCTTCAGCTGTCAACGGTTGAACATTTGCTGCTTCCATATTACTCCTTTCAGTTACATATTAAAAAACAAATTAAAATTAGTGATTTCAAATATTTATATTTTTAAAAACACAGAAATTTTATAAAACTTTTTTCATAATATGCCTCCTTTCAAAAAATTTCATAAGCATTCAAGAAACTACCGAGCAAACGACGCTCGATAGAATCTTCAGTGCTTAGAAAGCGGGGCTCGAACTGTTATGCCGCTAATGTTAAGTTCTGCTCACGACCACAAGCATCGATTTGTGCTTTTAATTGCTTCATTTGCATAAGAGTGCCGTTTGCAATATCCATATTAAAATCTTTATCACGTAACGTATAAGTGCCGTTTTCATTTTTTACAATAATCATTTGCTTTACTCCTTTAAAAATATTGATTATCAAACTGAACGCCGCTCACAAAGCTAAGCATTCAAGAAAGCCCTGCTCGATAGCAGGGCAATCTTCAGTGCTTAGGCCGGGGGTAGGCTGGGCCGCTTACTTCTTTAAGCTGTAAGCCCCGCTCTCATCACGTGTAAAGACTACTTTACTTTCTTTCCACGTTTTATTGTGGCAAGCGTCGCTGTGTTGGAATACAGTCTCATATACCTGCTTTTCTTCTTTCTTTGTAGGCACAATACCTTTACCAGCAAAGTATGCAGCTTTTATTTGTGGCATAGCTAAACCAGAAGGACCAGCTGCATCGAGTATTTGAGTGATGACATTGAGTCTATCGCTTTCGCCAGAGCTGGTACGAGTACGCGAAGACTTAGGAGCTTCAGCTGCAGCAGCTAAAGCCGCAGATAAGTCGAAGCCTTTAGCTTCAGTTGCAGATGTTTCGATTGATTTTACAGATTTACGTGTTGTCATGGCTTTACTCCTTTCATGACGTTAAAGTTAATGTTAAAGTTGAGTATAATAATATATTATAAAAACTTTATTTATTTTAATATAAAGCTTATATAATATATTTTTTATTTTATTATTTTTGATAAATTAAATATATAAATTTTATATATATTTTATTATTTAATTTATAATTTTATTATAAATATTTTAAAAACAAAGTAGATATTTTATTTTTGCAAAGTTAAATTTGATTTTTTATAATAAAATTTGCAAAGTTGTTTTTTATATATTTTATTTTGATTTTTTGAATTAAAATAAATAAATATAAATTTTATATATGTTTTATTTTATTTATTTTATGTTTTTATAATAATATATAAAAAATACAACGTACATATTTATAAAAAACAAAGTGATTTTTTACGACGTGGCCGCCCACCACGCCGCCGGCCCCACGCCGTTTACGTATAACAAAGTAGACAATATTCTAATTTCAGTAGGTCGGATTCAACCGTCTTGATTGATTTCATACTAACTAACCTTTAACAGACCTTTATTCGATCTGTTTAGATCATATAAAAGTCTTGATCATTCCTTATCTTGTTCTCGTTTTCTTCCTTCCTGTTCTATTCCTATTCCGCTTCTTTTTTATCTAGCGACAAAAGTCTATTTATTAGTCGTGTCGCTTTATATTACTAATCTTATTTTTTTATTCTTTTTTCTAAAGATCACATACAAATATTTTTGCTTCTGGATTATATAATCCTTGTAATCTTAATACTGTTTCAAATTCATTTAATTTAGAGACGTTGGTATTTAGAATATTTTGATTAAACTCTATTTCTAAACTATTAAAATTGTTTTTAAAATCGTGTTGAATTTTTATTGAGACGTCTAATTCTTTACACAAGTCCAACATAAGAGGAATATATTTTAAATTATTATCATGAAGAGCTATCAAGAAATCTATCTCTGTATTATTATTTTCATTTTTATTAATGACGTTTATAGATATTATTCTACAATTTATTAAATTAAATATTATTTTTAATAAAGATTCTACAATATTATTCATGCAGTAATATCCTTAGATATGTTTCTATATCTTCTGAATTTGCTTTAGAATAATTAATTGATAATCTTATTTTATTATATGCATCATAAGCATGACGTGTATTTTTATCAACTAATGATATATATTCACATTTTATTATATCATTAAAATTTGTTTTTATAAAATTTTCTGTATATTCAATGAATAATTTATAATTCATTTTAGCAGGCATACTTATTTCAGTAAATCCACCTTTTAACCTTTTACTAGTTTTTATAGAATTTTTTAATATTTTTTTATGTATATCATTTGATGTTTGATTAATACAATAAATTAAAATTCTTTTTTCTAATTTACGATATGGATGTGGATCTATTTTCATTCTTATGAACTTTCAAGATAAAATGTAGATAATCGCCTATGGCCAAGACAAAACTCTTAATCTTAAATCTATCCCACAGGACATATAGTCTTTGTTTTGGATCATATCGTATTTGATGGCCTATCAAACTAATGGACAGTTCGCATTCCACTATGATCTCCGTTTAAGTATAATAAATTTGTAAAAAATTATCATACCCTTTTCATTAAATTTACGACATTGATAATATCCGGTCTTATAATGTCTCTCTATATTCCATCTAGCGTCTATACTTCCGCCACGATTATCTACATAATATGTACAGTTAAATTAACAACATTAATATATAATATTTTTTTATTTTGTAAAGCCATTTATAACAAATCATTTTCTTTTAAATATTTTAAAACATGTATTTTTGATGGTATTGAATGATTATATTTATCAATAAATCTCACTATTATGTTTCTGTTATACTTACTTTTTTCATGTGTTATTGTTAATATATGTTCTTGATTTAATATATAATCTAAATAGTGTATATGATAATTATTATAACACTTGGTTTTGCATTTTATTATTTTTGTTAAATAAAAATCTAAAGCAGTTAATGTATTATGTGCCTTAGATTTATTAGTTGTAGTATAGCCAAACAATTTACATGTCGTTTCAAAATTTTCCCAATCTTCATTCATCGATTTATCCATATCCTATAGTATAGATAATATCCATAAAATTGTAAAACCTAATATTATCCATTTAAACACATATGCAAAAGGTAAAATAAAGACTTTTAATATTCTATCGAAAATCCAGTATAAAGAATATAAAATTTTATCTAATGTTTTTATAACTATAAATCCAAGTAAAAAAATAACACTTCCTAAAACTTCACAAAAATTATTTTTATATATCATGTATATGTAATATTTTATCCACTTTGGTGTATTTTTATCATCTATTTTTTCAAAATCAATATTAAATTTTCTAATTATTTTAGAAATAAGTATAACAGGTAAAGCTAAAATATAAATCAAACAAGAAAAAATTATAGAAATTATACTTCTATTATAAATTCCAGAACATACATTTTCAAATCTATAATCGTTTATATTGTATAAAATATCAAATATCGGTTGTTTATCTATTATAGCAAAATATTGATTATCTTCATACCAATCAAATGGAAAATCTATAGATCTATCAATTTTATCATTTTTTATAAATTCATCTTCTTTTTTTCTATAAAAAACAAATTGCTTTATAGATGGTATTATTTCTTCACATACTAATGCTACTCTATTAGATATTTTTTCAATTATTTCATCATTAGAATATTTATTCTTATATTTATCATATAATTGTTCTATTCTTTCTCCAATATCATCTCTAATCTGTACTGTAAATTTTGCTTTTTCTTTTAAATCTTCTAATATAGCTCTAGAGTGTATTTTATGTTGCAAATCATATTTTTCACGCTTTATAGGATCTTTTAAGATATTATAAGCATTAACTATTTCTCTATATAAATTACCACCTTTTGGATTTATTTCTGGATGATATATTCTAGCATAATAATGATATGCTCTTTCTATATCATCTTGTGTACAATCATATCCTAGTTCAAGTATACTATAGTAGTTTTTATAAGACATTTTGTTCTTTCATAAATTAGATTTATAAACGTGGGGGAAGGTCAGGAATCTCACCTGAACAGTCAATTTCTTGACAATATAGTTATTCTATATCACCTTTGTTTATCTCAGTCACCTTCCCATAAAAATTTATAATTTAATTATAAACTATACAAAATGAAAAGTAAAGCCATAAATAAAAAAAAGAGATGTTTAAAAGCATCTCTTTTTTTAAAAACTCTAAAAACTAATAACACAAATCAGAATTTTCACATCTATTATAAGGTTTTCTTTCATGTGTTATTGTTGTGTATACTTTTGGTTCATAAACTGTTGTGTATGTAGTATTTTCATAGATAACTTCAACTGGTTTACGAACTGTATATGATGATGTACAAGTATTACATTCTGTTTTACTATAAGAGTTATACTTCATCTCATTAGAATTTCGTAAAGTTACATTTTTATTTTCTGTTACTTCCGGTGTAGATGTACAAGCAAATAAAAACAAAACACTAAACAAACATAAAATTTTTTTCATATTAATATCTCCGAGAATTATTTTTATTACATTTTTTATATATTTCAAATTATTATTTTTGTAAAACCTTTTTATCTATCGAAGTTTTTAAAATGTAATTTTGTTTGAGCATATATATTTCTATCCATGGCATCAGCTTTTTCTTTTGCTAATTTTTCGTAATATTCAATTCTATCTTTTGTTAATGGATAATAGTATAAAGCTTTTGAATCTAATATTACCATTTTCTTTAACTCATTTTCAGATTTTTTTGCATATTGTTTGCATAAAGCTTTAAACAATTCATTCTCTATTTCTTCATCTTTTATAGCTTTTTTATAATATCTTGACAGTTTATGTGCTTCTAAATCTATGTTAGCTTGTGTTTCTACAGCTCTTTTTTGATCACCTGATAATTTATCAAAAGGAGAATTTTTTGTGAAATCTAGAAAATGTTTATAAATCATTATTTTAACACCATATAATAATCAAAAAAAAACAAATTTAATAAAAGAAAATTGGTTATTATTTAAACAGTTAATAGATAACAACTTGAATAATAACCAATCTCTTTATTTATATTGAACTTCTTTTGTTCTCTTTTTTTATTTTTTATTACCTTGTGTCGATATATTTTATTGTGATAAAGATTAAATAGAATTATTCTTTCTTCACCTGTTTTTATTCGTTTTTTCTTTTTCATATTCTATTCCTTTTACTTAATTAAAAATTTGGTTGAAGGACTCCTGACTACCTCCAAGTTATTAACAAGCACATTATTCAGTCACATCTACAAAAGGTAGCTAATCTTTTGTTTAATAGATGAGAGGATTGTTTACCTCCAAATGGATACAGATGTCAGTATTGTTCAACACGATTTGTCCATTTCTTACGTCACTATAGGTTGGCCAACCTATGCTAATTCAACTTTATGCTTCTTGTTACATCCAACCACACATAAAACTTTTCAGTATTTATATATGTACTCTTATTAGCCATCAACTAATTATTCGAGTAAAACCAAATTTGATTGGTTGCAGGGGTGGGAATTGCACACCACGACCTCTTGGTTATGAGCCAAGTAAGCTACTACTGCTCTACCCTGCTATAAATAAAAGTTGACATTAACGTAGTCAACAACAATCTGTCAATAGATAACGAAGAGTTTGATTAAGTCTTTATCGTATCGTATGTTTCGTGCACTATACTCCATACGTATTCAATCGATTACTCTTAAACCGAACAACTTTATAGATAAGATAAATCTTAAGTTGCAGAACTGAATATTATTTCTATAGGTTAAATATTCAAACACCAGTAGTTTACTACTATAGCTGTTAATTTTTTGACTATGGATACAGCACTCCAATTGAGCTTGGAATTTTTCATCCGTCATTATTTTAAAGTCGCGGCTCAAACGACATTGATGTTAGAACTATTTTATTTAAAAATATTTCTAATTTTTTTGATACATTTGTCCCCATACCCAACCAGTATATTTTCCATGCATCTTAATATTTTTATGGATAGTTTTACCAATTGGATGAAAACCTTTAAAATCACCTTTTTGTTTTTCTATATTTTCTTTTTCATCGACATATAAATAAGTATATTCAACATATACAAAATTATCATCTATTTTATTTATACGTCTATCTATCATTTGACTTTTTGACATTTCATTATCCTCTTCAGTTTATTTAATGTGGTTTCTGAAAAATTCCACGGTTAATACAACGTTTGTATATATTTAACAAACAAATTTAAAATAAAATAATGTTTTGTAAAAGTAAAGCCATAAATAAAAATTTTATTGGGGTGTACGGTGGGGTATGATCCCACATGATCTGGTACCACAAACCAGTGCATTATCCATTTATGCTACGCACACAAGTATAAACCAAGTCACTGATATATACTTCTATGCGTAAAATTTTGAAATGGCAGAGGTTGACTGACTCGAACAATCATTTTTGGTTTTGGAGACCAGTGTTCTACCTTTGAACTAAACCTCCTTTGGAGCGATTCATGAGAATTGAACTCATATCTTTAGTTTGGAAGACTAACATAATAACCATTATACGAGAATCGCATTGGAGAACCGTAAGGGAGTCTAACCCATCTAATTCGGGTTGCAGCCGAACACATAAACGCTCTGTCAACGGTCCACATGGTGGCAACAACTTGACTTGAACAAGTAACTACATCCTTATGAGAGATGCTTTCTACCGATTGAAATATGTTGCCATTTGGTGGAGCCACAAGAACTCGAATCTTGATTTTACGATTAAAAGTCGCAAGTAATAACCATTTATACTATAGCTCCGTAATGGTGGATACCCCAAGAATCGAACTCGGTCCTTCTGTTCTTCAGACAGACGTACGCACCAGCTATACCAGATATCCATTGGTGGAGAATGTGAGTTTTGAACTCACCTGAATTTCTCGGTGCAAACGAGATGACCACCCCAAGCAGTCCCATTCCCCAATCTTCATAATATATACATAAAAATAAGAAAAACCTCCGAAACTTTTTACTTTTTCGGAGGTTTTTATTTAAATTAACTTTAGAAAAGATTTTAGTTAATAGTTAACACCTCCGTCAGTTTTACCTGCGAATCCAAACATGTGCCAACATTTTTTAACTAATCTATTCATCATATTTATTAGAACCTTTCTCATTTTATATTTTTATATATAAAACAAATTTTTTATTTTGTAAAGTCATTTTTTTATAGGAAACAACATTTTTAAAATTGGCGGAACAGAATCGATTCGAACGATTGGAAGACATTTCTGCCCTCGACGATTTAGTAGATCGCTGCTTTAAACCACTCAGCCACTGTTCCTTAGTAAATATGGTGGGAAGTTTGTGGAATCGAACCATCCGTCTCTTTAACTAGTACTTACGAGGACAAGGGTACTAGTCCTTGCCATAGTCTCCATAGCTATATACGCTTCCCATAAAATAATTAAAAATATCATTTGTCCATTTTAAAAATAGAACCTAGGAATTTTTAAAACTCTATGTTATTGCATAGAACAGATCATAACATTACTAAGATGTCATAGGATTACTGGGACAATTCTTTACATAAATTAGCTAAAGTGAGCTTATAATTCTCAAGATAAATAAACTACTTTTTCTTACAAATATATAACAAATGCGCACTATATCCTTGTTGATCAATACGCTCACAAGTTAAAAAATGCCATTTTATAAAAGCATCATAATCTTTTTTAGATAATTGTTCTACCCATTCTTTCATAGCATATGCTATACCATCAGTAGCTACATTAGTAATATATTTTGTATTTGTTTTATTAAATAGCTTCTTAAAATCTTCAATATGAAAAGTATTAAATATTTCTTCAGGTGTATCCTTAAAACGTCCGACATTATCCATTAACTCGTCTAAATGAGAAACTGCTTGGTGTCGTAAACCATAACTAGTCATTAATGAAGCACAAGGAAGATACGCAAACATACATATCGCTTTTCTTTTAGCAACACGTAAAGTTTCACTTACTGCTTTGTTTTTATCTTTTTTGTTAAATAAATGATACATAGGTCCTAAATTTAAAACCATATCAAAAGTTTTATCATCAAACATGCTCAAATCCAAAGCATCGCCAATCATACAATTAAAATTCTTTAATCTTTTACTTTTAGATTTCATTACTTCAATATTTTTAGGAGTAAGGTCAACAGCAGTAACATCATACCCCATCTCAGCCAAAGTAATAGAATAACGTCCAGTTGCTGCACCGATTTCTAATATTTTAGCACCTGGTTTTAGGAATTTTTGAATATAACGCATAGTGGTTAAATATTCTAAATTATGTCCTCTATCACTAACCAAACGAGTATCTTCATCATATTCTGTATATTTATTGATAATGATATCTTTATATTTGTTTACAGTCATTATATTACTCCTAGTAATAATCTAGTTCCAATTATTAAAGTATAGATAATTCATAAATTCAACTTATTTTATTACTAATTTAATTTTTCACATAGCTAAGTTATTGTAAAACTAACCTTCAAAATATATTTATCTTTGAATTAACTTACATGCTTGTAAAATAGCAAAAAAATCTCCATTTCTGACAATTTTTGAACTGTGGCTAGGGTGCAAGGATTCGAACCTCGATTAATGGAGTCAAATTCCACTTTCCGACCCTTAGAAGACACCCTAAATAAAAAAAAAAGAGAAGGGAACATGGACCGTATGATGTAATCTCAGTGTATTGTTCCCACAAAAGCAGCTCTTTTTGACAAACTAGTTCATCACTAATTGTCCTATCCACGGAGAAGAACTACAAGAAACTCCCTAACTTGGCGGGGCCACATGATTTTCACATGTTATCTTGGATCTACATCCTAAGCAATCTGTTCTAGAACCAGATTTAACGCCCCATAAAACTGGTGCAAGGTGATAGAGTCGCACTACCCGAGTCCAAAGACAACAGATTTACAGTCTGTCCCGCTACTCCTACGGTATAACCTTGCATAAATTGGTCGGGAGTATTGGATTCGAACCAACGGCATCTTGCTCCCAAAGCAAGCGCTCTACCAGGCTGAGCTAACTCCCGATTAAAAATAAATTGGTCCTCTGGCCTGGACTCGAACCAGGAATAGAGGTTTATAAGACCCCCGTTATAACCACTTTAACTACCTGAGGATATTGGTACGACCAAGGGGATTTGAACCCCTATTACCACCGTGAAAGGGTGATGACCTAACCATTAGTCGATGGTCGCATGAAAAAGTTTTATATTAGCATACCTACTACACAATCATGATGCTAATAAAGGTATATAGTTTATTAGATAGTAGGTTCCATAAACCAAACTTTTCAACCTTAAATGGCGGTGTTTACGGGATTTGAACCCGTGATCTTCGCCGTGACAGGGCGATGTCCTAGACCAACTGAACGAAAACACCGTGATTGGCTGGAAAGGTGGGATTCGAACCCACGACATCTTGATTAACAGTCAAGCGCTCTAACCAACTGAGCTACATTCCAAAAAATGGTGCCGAATGAGAGAATCGAACTCCCATAAACTGATTACAAGTCAGTCGTAATACCATTATACTAATTCGGCTTTTAAAAATGTTTGGGGTAGGTGACGGTAAACATTCACAGCATATAGCTTTCCTCTATTTGTACCCTAGGCCTGACCGACATGTATCTTACAATATATGACACCCCAAAATTTGTAGTTTTTATAACGATCCATTTAGAGATTCTACTGAGCATTGTCCGTTATGGGAATCTGCTTTGTTAAGGAGCTCTAAATCTCTTAACTACAGTTACTACAACCCTCTCAGCAGCTTATTGGCGGAGGATGAGTGATTCGAACACTCGGTGGCATATTTCATCCACGACGGTTTTCAAAACCGCTCTATTAAGCCTCTCTAGCAATCCTCCATAATATTGTTTCCTATTTACAATGTCTTTATAACTCTTTACAAACAAAATTATTTTTAACATGTAATTTCTTTTTTGTAAAGCCTTAAAATAAAAAGCCTGTCATTTTTATTTTTTTTTTGACAGGCTTTTGTGATTAAAAACTTTGTATACAAAAACCTATCAACCTAAACTTTCAGGTTGATTATAGGAATCTGAATATGTAATTTCAAAGTTTTTCATCATAATTCTATAGAACTGTTGATTTCTTAAAATATTTTTTATTTAATTTATTTATTTCATTTTTTGTTATATTTAAATTTGCTGAAAGAATGGCATCTACTTTACAATATGGACAAATTGCTGTCTTATTATTATCAGTCCATTCTTTAATTTCTGAAAAATTAAATTCTGTACAACAACAAAAACAATGACATTTTATTCCTTTTTCTAATTCTTCACGATTCATCAAAGAATGCGAATGTAAATATTCTAAACGCCTATCTTCACTATTTTGTAAAAAATTTTTAATTATTTTTAATGTAGTATCTGAATTTTCATAAAATTTATCTTCTATTTCTAATTTATCTTGATCATTATAATTTCTACCAATTATTCCACAATTCCATAACAATTGTTGAAAACGCCAATCTGGATTATCTTTTATAATTTTTGTTAATTCTTTTATGATTTTCAAATTTTCTTTCAAATTAGACATAATTAACTCCTAATATTAACGTTATAGTCTATATCAACATTAATCTTTTTAGATTGTTCATTCTCTTTTCTAATCCATAAATCTAAAGTTAAATGATTTTCTAATAGTTGTAATAATCCAATATGAGATATATTATCATGTAAAAATTTTAAAATAGCATCATTTAAATTTTTAGCGATATACATGTTAACAATCGTATCATTTTCTAATTTTATGTAATATAAATTATTCATGTAATTAACCTTTCAAATTGATTATATAAATAAAATATTAAATGAATTTTGTAAAGTCATTTTTTATTTAAAATTATAAATTATTATCTTTTAACAGTTTTGATTTCGCTATAGCTAATAATTTCTTTTGTTTTTTAGTTTCTTCTAATTCTTTTTCATATTCTTTTCTAACAAACTTCGACATTTTATCTGCTTTTTTATTGAAATGTGATAAAATAGTACCATCTTGGCAATGACCTTTAACGTGAAAAAGCTTATAATCACTATACTCTATCATATTTTGAATTTTTTTAACCAATGGTTCTTCTTCAGATCTATAATGATTATTTCTAATAGCATTTATTGCATAAGTAGAATCTGTAAATATTATTATTTTTTCATTATCTTGTAAACTATACTGTGTTTCTTCTATTGCATAAATTATAGCTTGTAATTCAGCAGTGTTATTATCATTTTGATTTATAGCTATACCATCTTTTTTGATTATTTGATGTTTACTAGTTGTAGCTACATATCCTAAACCAGAAATTTTAGATCTAGTACTAGCATCAGTATATATTCGCATCCTAATCCTCATATAATATTAAGATATTATATTGAACTAGAATTTTTTAAAATAAAATGTCTTTATATAAATATGAACAGATTCTTTATATTCTAATTTGTATGGCAACCATTTAAGTGATTGTTTAGAAAGAATAAATTCACATTTTTTATTTAATCTATCTATAGTATTTTCAGCTATATCAAAAAATAAATAATTGTTTTCGTTATTTAAAATATCACATTGAATATCATTGTCTACATAATAATTAAGCATATAAAAATTCCTATTTAAACAAAATTATTTTCCATTTGACGTTGTTCTATCTATTTGAACTAATTTTTGAGCAGTTTGTTCTTCTTGTGCTTGTTTCGCTATATACTTTTCAATTGTACGATTAAGTCTTGTCAATTTAGCATCCTGTACTTCTTGAATCTCTTCTGGTGTTATATCAAACATTTGTTTCAATTGAATTAACATCACTTCAACATCTGCTACTTCTTCAACAATATTTGCACGATTATCTGTACCACGATGTACATTTTCAAATAAAGCTGATTGTAATTCTAATAATTCTTCTAAGGTTTGCATCTTTTGGTTACGTTCACCAAAAGTGCTAATTACTCTATGAATTGTTTTCATCTGATCTGGTCTCATTTTACATTCCTTTCAAAAGTTTTTCTAATTGTTTAGCATAAGATTTTATCAAATCTAATTTTTCTTCATTTTGAATAGCTTTTGTTAAAGCTAATAATTTTTTATTCTTCTCTCTCTTATCTATCAAATTTTTTATGTTTTGTAAACGCTTTTTATGAACTTCTTGTGCATCTTTTTTCTTTTCATTGAAAATAGAAAATGTATTGGCGTCTTTATCTATTTTATGTATTAAATCATTTTCATTACCTTCAAATCCAATAATAAAATCATATTGATCAGAAGTTAACAATGTATCATTTACTAACACTAGCATTTTCATCTCCATCATTTATTTATTGCACTCTATTTACTCTATAAAAACTACCTTGTCTACTAAAACTTTTTATGTTTTTAGCACCAATATAACTTCCACAACTACGTAATCCACCTTTTATATTATTAATAGTATCAATAACAGGTCCTGTATATGGAATTAATTTGCTTTCAACACCTTCTGAAGTTCCAGTAGTTGTTTTTTTACCATAATTTTCTTTTTGAGCACGAAAAGATGACATGCCATAATATTCTTTAAATTTTTTCATTTCATATATTGGTCTATCTGGATTAACATAATTAGACTCATCTTCTGGTTCATTATCATAAGTATATTCATTTGTTCTATACATTTTATTAATTATTTCACCAGCTGCTTCATCACATCCAGCAAACATACAACCTGACATACAAATGTCAGCTCCAGCAACAAACGCTTTACACAAATCACCAGTATTATTAAATCCACCGTCGGCAATGATTAATCCACCTACTTGATGAGCAGCATTAGCACATTCAATAACAGCAGACAATTGAGGACGACCACAACCAGTAGTATGACGCGTGCGACAAACCTGAGATGGACCAATTCCAACTTTTACAATGTTTGCACCAGCTTTAATAAGCTCTTGAGTACGATCACCTGTACATACGTTACCAACCGCTATGATTCTATCTGGAAATTCTAAACGAACAAATTTAACAAACTCTTCTACATCTGGAATATAAGCATTAGGTACATCGATTAAAATAGACCACATGTGATTCTTACAATCTCTTAATTTTTGAATTTCTTCTGCTTGATTGCGTAAACCAATTGTAATGAAAAATGTAACTCCTTCCCAACCATTATTTTCAAAATAATTGTTAATTTCTTCCGCTGTATAAAACTTATGAATACAAGCTATCATATGATGTAAACGCAACTGACTAGCCATTTCAAAAGTACCAGTTTGTGTCATATTAGCATTCATGACAGGGCAACATTTGAATTCACGAATATATCCCATACCTAAATCTGGTTCAAGTTGCTTAAAATGTCTTTCTACTTCTACTTCACCTCTATGATTGATAGTTGTTGTTTGAGGTAAAATTAAAACATCACTATAATCTAGTTGCGTATCACCTACAAATTGCATACAATTTTCTCCTTCATTTTCATTTTTAAAACAGATTGTTTTAAATAATAATCATCACGCATCTTTTTTAATCTTTCTTTTTTCTCTTTATTGTCTTCTTGATTATAGAATTCGTTTAATTGCTGAGATTCATAATCATCTTCTAAGTCTTTGTAAGATTTTTCATATAAATTAATCATTTATTTCCTTTCATATTTTGAAAATTAAAAATTGTAAAACCGTTTTTTTTTTATAAGTTCTATTTAATAAGGTGAATTTAGTGTTAAACCTCCGTTATAATAAGATTGAATGAAATTATAAGAAAAGTTATAGAGTATCTTGCGATCTGAGCGGTTAATGACTAAGGGGGAGTAAAATTATTACTCCCGTTTTTATTTACGATTATTGTTACTTGATTTAACACTAAACGCGCCAAACTCATTTTCTACATCTTTTGGACTCCATTCATCTATTTCTCGTAAACGACATCTTGGTAAATCATTTTCTACCCAAACAACAGAATTTGCACTACCTGAACGTGATTTAGCTAAAAATAAACGAGCTCTTCCTAACGCTTTTTCACCAGGATTTGAATTTACTGTTGTCATTGAATGGGCAAGATGTACTTTTGCAGCAGATTCAGCAATAGAATCCATACTTATCACATCGCCTTCTTTTATATTCCAAGAAAATTTACCAAGCTGTGAACCAGTAACAATCGGACAATCAAAACTTATTGCTAAATTTTTTAAATCGTTAGCAACAGCACCACCGTCTTCATATAAACTACCTTTCATTTTCTGTATCGGCAATAAATTATCCATATAATCAACAACAATAAAATCAGGTTTCCATTCTATTCCATTCAATTTTTCTTTTTCTTCTTGCATGACTTTTCGTATGTAATTATGAATAGTATCACAATTAACCGTTTTTGGTCCATAAAATTTGATTTTCAAATTACCACCGAAAGTATTTTTAAAATTTGTTATTCTTTTGATAAATTCTTCTCTATTTTCAGGTTTTAATATATCATACATACTTAAACCAGTAATAGAAGAATTTATATTTGCCATGGTCTCAGTTTCATCAAGTTCACACGATATAAAAATTACACGCTTTCCAGCCATAACAGCTTGTTTTGTAAGAAAAGCCATAATTCTTGATTTGCCCCCTCCTGGACAGTTATGTACAAAAACTTGAGCATCTAATTGAAAATTAGGTATATTTCCATCAACAGTTAAATCATAGACAGGTATTTCTTTATCGAGTTCTATAATTTCTTTTTTAACTAATTTTATTTTTGGAAATTTTTTGTTTAAAAGTCTGTCTTTCGGTGAATCATATAAATCATAAGTTGGTTCATGATTCTTTATGATTTCAAATAAAGTCATTATTTCTTCTTTATTAAGCTTTTCATTTCTTAATAAAACTTTAATTTTACTTTTTAAACTACATATATACTTCTCTTCTTCAGACATATTATTTTTCAATTCTCTCATATATTCGGCGTTCCTTTTACTTATCTCTTTAGCTCTTTCTGATTTATTATATTGATCAAATCCATTTGTTTTTCTAATAATATTGCCTTTTATACTCCTCTTACTTTGTATTTCTGAATCATTATGTTTTAAATTTTTTATACACATATTTCTATAATCTTCATTTTTCCAATTTTCCTTTGAGGTAATAGATAATTTATTTCTAATTTCTGGATTCTGCATAACAACAATCGATTTTTGTCTTTGTTTTTCTTTATATTCTTCAGAATGTACAGTATTTTGAAATTTTTCTGAAAATCTTATGGCTTTACTTCTATTGTTATGTATAATTAATTTTTCTTCTTCAGTTCTATTTTCACATGTCATATGAAACTTATCTAAAATCTCTTTTTTCTTTTCGTCTGAATAGTTTAATCGTGTTTGACTCATTTTCATTTTTGTTATAGTAGAATGTTTCTGTTTTCTACCAGACTTAAAGACATTTAATGTTAAATTGTACCCATTTGGTGAAAGGGTATTATATTGTTTTATATAATATAATTCTCGATCATCTAATTCATCTCTTGTTTTGCACCAACATAAAATTTCACGTTTAAAATTTTCTAAACCATACTTTTTAATAGCTTTTCTAATATAAACTCCACTACCCCAATATTTATCTATAAATACAGGAGAGAATTTTTGTCCGACATAACTCTTATTATTTAGTATATTCGTTATCTTGTATACATAACCGCAAAAAGTATCAGAATTCATCATTTTCTCCTAAATATTGAGCCTGCTTATAAGCTATTCCATTTTCATATATTATATAAGGATCGTTTTTTGTTGGATTTTTAATTACAAATAAATGGTCTGGTGTACATTGTAAAGATTTTCCATTATTAAATTTTAAATACATTAATTTTTTAACTTTTTTTGTTTCAAAAACATTTTTTATTTTTGTTTTAATTTTATTTGATCCATCAAAACTATATATTTCTAAATCATCATAATTCGTATATTTAGATAATTCTTCAAAACTCAATTTTCCTTTATTTGTTTTTATTTTTGTTTTTCCTAAAAAACACGCTGCGATGATATGTATATTATTTCTAGCAAATCCACCTCCTAAAGCTTTATCCCAGCCTTCTATACCTGTCTGAATCATATTCGCTTTATCGTATTTTTCATTTAACAATTTTAAAAATTCATCAGGTGTTTGCTCTTTAAAATCTGTTCCAAGATCTTTTTCTGAACCTAGATCTAAAACTTCTCTAAATTTAGCAAGAGCTTCTTCATAATTATGTATTTTTAGTGTATTCGTAGCATCAAATAAAGCTGCTTTCCAAGTTGCTGTTCTTGCAAATTCTATAGCCTTTTCTTTAAAATATTCAAGTTCATCAGATTGTTCTAATGTAAAAATCTCATCTAAAATTTCTTGATATCTATAATATTCCTTTGTAGATAATTGATTATCATTTATCAATGTTTGTGCTTTTTGTTGTAATACTAACTTTGTTGGTATATTTTTATATTTTTTCGCATATTGTTTAATCCATTTACATATATTTTTTAGATAATTACTATCAAAATACTCTGGACGTATTACTTCTAATCCATTAAGTAATGCCCATTGTGGATCATAAATTAATAGACTAAGAAATTTTTTTTGTTCTGTCAAATTAAAATCTTCATCAAAAGTAGATTGTGTTTGCTGTTCCATTTTTGCCTCTTTATAAAAAATTACTCATCTATAGAATATTAACAATTACACTTTTCTAATAATATCTTTTTCCAAATAGTTTATTTTTCTTCTGCTATTTCTTTTATGAAGTTTATAAAATCTATCACATTGTTGAATATTTTAATTCCTGAATCTATCATCATTTTTTTACGTTTTTCATATTGAGATGCAAATATATAATTACCACCAACATCTTTAAAGTCAATTATGAATGATACGTTTTTTCCTTTTAATCTTTTACGACTAGCTCGTCCGAGTCTTTGGATTCCTGCTATATTTGTTTTTCCAGCTGAAAATAAAACAGCCGCTTGAAAAATATCAATACTTACACCTTCATCTAATACAGAAGTACCAAAAATTATATTATAATTATATTCAGTTAACGCTTTTAATACTTCTTTTTTACTTCCCTTCCTTTTCTCTAAAACCAAACCACCTCTTTTTCCAGATACCCATTCATATAGAGTTTCGTTACCGCATATCAATAAAGATTTTATTCCTTGTTGTTTCAATTCCTTCATACGATTTTGCGCTGGTTTTGTATTATTAAATGACACGAACGTTTTTATGTTATATTTATTTAAAAACTTTAGCATTTCTATTCCAGCTTTATTTCTTTCTTTATTATATATTATATTTGCTCTGTATTGCATAAAATAATTATCTTTAAATTGTGGCATTACATAAGCTTCTTTATTCTTATAGTTTATAAAATATCCATAAGGTTGAGCTATACTACCTTCTTTTATTGCTGTTTTCATTTCATATGTAAATGCTGGTTCACCTATAATCGCAATTGTTCTAAAATCATCTGGGTTATCATATGGCTTGTCTTTATCTCTAAATGGACTTCCTGAATAACCAATCAAATGATGTAAGTTGTCAGGTGATGTATATAGTATTGGTTCAATTGCTGTTATTGATTGTAAGTGATGTGCTTCATCGTAAATTATTGTATTTACATCATTTTTTAAAAAATCTATATATTTTTTATCTTGTTTGTCTAATCTAGAATTTGATCCTGCTATATTTAATATGACAATTTGTTTTGTATAATCTGGTTCTTTACTAGGATTCCATGAAATATCAGTTATTCCAAAGGATTCTAATCTTTCAGCTATCTGACTTAAAATAATATTATTACCATTCAAAATGAGTATTTTTTCATTTTGTTGCATTAAGCATTTGCACACAATAGACATAATTGATGATTTACCAGAACCAACACTTGCATAAATTAAACTTTTAAAATCATTAAGTGATGCCAACGCGCCTTCTATTTGATATTCACGAATTTCAAAGTCTTTGTTTATTGCTGCAACTTCTTTACAAACATTTAAAACTTCTTCATCATCAAACTCGTGTTGTGAAAAAGGTTTATATTCTATTACAACACTGATATTTTTTAAAATAAAATTTGTTAAACCGCTTGGAAAGCGTATCGTTTCATATAAGATATCATTTTCATCTATAAATTTAGAAACAGTTTGCCAATAAATAGTATTTATATCTTTTTTTAAATCATAATCATAATAACGTTTGGTTAGTAATTTTTTTATATTTGCAATTATAGATAATGGTTCATTTATAACATAATTCCAAAATTGATTAGTTGATATTATTGGCATCTTTATCTCCAAAAACTTTATTTTATTTTAATAGAATCCAAATACTCTTTAGTTCTAATAAATAATTGTTAAAAAAGGAGAAAATAATGTTCCAAAAGCTAAAAAGGTTTTTTTCAAAAAACAAAAATGTTAATCATAAAAATATAGAACAAAACTGTATATATTTCAAAGATTTATATAATCAAAATATAGAAATAAGTACAATTATAGATGGTAATAAAACAGCAATTATGTTAAAAGAATTAACAAACGATTATAAAATTGTTTGTGATAAAGAAGAAGCTTTAATTCTTAGTATAATTTTAAATCAATATTATAAAAATGAAAATTTAAATGATTTAGCTAATTTATTTGAAAGTGAGGAAAAGTAAATGGAAAAAGCATATCAATTATCTGACAAAATACTTAAAGAAATAGAAGAATATTCTAAAAACTATACAACAAATGATGGTAAAATAGTAACAACAGAAATTTCACTAAAATCATTAAATACAATCATTGAAGATGGTTTTGTATTACATAAATATTTAGTTGAAAAAAAGTTATATGAAAAATATAGTTCATTAGTTACATTGCTTAATGAAGTCGGTGAAATTATAAAAAAATTACAAATTACAAAAACCAATGCAGAAAAATTAAATTTATCTTCAGCTATTCAAATTTGGCAACAGGCTAAAATATCAATTGCATTATTAGCATGTGAAGTTATGGATTTATATGAAGAAGAGGAAAACAAATAATGGCTTTAAGAACATTAAGTTTAGCAACAAAAAAACAAAAAAGTCAAATAAAAGTTAAACGTAAAATAACAAGTGATTTGTTTGATAATATAGATTCAGAACATGATTTACAAAAAGCTTGTGTTATGAAATTACGAAATCATAATATGATATGTAGTTGTACTGATGTTTTCAATGCCATATCTTTTATGAGAGATATAAGAAGTAAAGCAATCTATAAACAACATATGATAAAAATGGGAGGTAGTGTAGGTTTTCCTGATTTGATTATCATAAATAAAGGTAAATGTACTTTTGTTGAATTTAAATGGAAAAAAGGTAAAAAATCACCAGAACAAGAAGTATGGACTAAAAATTTAATAGATCAAGGTTATGAAGTTCTTGAATGGCGTATGTTAGAAGATTGTGAAAAATGGATTATTGAACAAATTAAGGAATAATTTATGCCTTTATATAGAGCCGTGTTGAGATCTACTCCAAAAGTGAGTCCAAAAACATTATCATCTGTATCTTCTAATCCAAGAATAGACAATTTGGATTTATCTTATGATGAATCATCAAAAATATTGACATTTACAGCAACAGTTGCTTCAAATAAGAGAATTGGTCATTATTCAGCAATGATATTTTTCAAAGACGTTGAACCAAATGATGGTTTAACAGAAGAAGAAATCATGAATGGATTTAAACCAAAACCTACTCTCGGTGAACATGAAATAATGGGAAGATGCTCATGTCCAAACTATCAATTTAGATTTGATCAAGCAAATAGAATACGTGGAGTTGGAGCTGGTCCAAGATTTAGATATTATAGGCGTAAAACAAATCGTAAACCAAACAATCCAAAAGATCTCATGGGTTTTTGTAGTCATTTAGTAGAATTTGTTAATTATCTTCAAGAAAATGGATTTGTATTATGATAATTGGTATGATTAGATATAGTATTCCAAATTTTTTTGGTAATAGTGAAAATTCAAGAAATTTAATTCAATTATATGAAGAACCATATTTTTCAACAAGGTTTAATATTTTTAAAAACATAACATTAGAATCCTTCAATCAACAGACATGTAAAGACTTTAAACTACTTGTGTATCATACAAATTTAATTCCACTACACAAGAAAAAACTTTTTGATAATATTGAAAAAACGTATTCTTTTGTAAAAAATATCTATATAGATGATATGAATATGTATATTCCAGAAGAATTAAAAACTGAAAAACTTTATACGTTTAGAATAGATAACGATGATGGAATAGCTGTAGATTTTATACAAAAATTACAAGACAATTATGAAGAAGATGTAGTAATTAGTATATCACACGCAAATAAGATATGTAGAATATCAGAAAATGAATATAAAATAGCATCATTTAACATTGTTTCTAATTCGATGGGTTTAGCGTATCTTTCTACCAATGATAAAAGTATAATGAATTTAGGACAGCATCAATTAATACCTAAGAGATTTAAAATTAAAGTTTTAAATGGGAATGGAGGATTGCAAGTGATCAACAATTATAACGTTGCAAATTCTTTTAAATCTAAAAGTAAATTAAAAACATTTACTTTAAATTATCATGATATGAAAAAATATTTAATAAAAGAAAATTATGGAAATTTAGATATATCTTGTTTACCTATTTTAAGTGAGAAATAAAAAATGTTACCAAAAGTATCTGTTATTATGCCAATTTATAATGTTGAACCATATTTAAGACAGTGCTTAGATTCTGTAGTCAATCAAACACTAAAAGAAATTGAAATCATCTGCGTTGATGACGGATCAACAGATGCTTCTTTGGATATCTTAAAGGAGTACGCTGAGAAAGATAAGAGGATAACTGTTATTACACAGAAAAACCTCTATGCTGGTGTTGCTCGTAATGCAGGTTTGTCGCAAGCAAAAGGGGAATATTTAAGCTTTTTGGATTCAGATGACTTCTTTGAACCGAATATGCTAGAAGAAATGTATGAGAAAGCTAAATCTGATAATTCTGATATAGTAATTTGTGCTTGGGAAAGTTATAACACATTAACAAATGAAAAAGTAAAAGAATTTAAAATCAAAGAAAAATATGAAAAAATGTCTCCATTTAAGCCTTTTAAAATACGTAATAGATTATTAGATATATGTAAACCAAATCCATGGACAAAACTATTTAATAGAAAATTTTTCATTGAAAACAATTTAACATTTGAAAATTGTATATGTTGTAATGATTTAACTTGTGTGTGCTTGGCTATGTGTTTAGCTAACAAAATTAGCATTTTAAATAAAATATTTGTACATTATAGAATATGTCAAAAGAATAATTTAACATCAAATAGAAATGCTAATTTCGATGCCGTTTTACATGCGCTTAATCAACTAGAAAACAAATTAAAAAAATTAAAAATTTATGACACCTTTAAAAAAACATTTATTTCAAAAGCAATAATATCTTTTAACTGCGGTAAAAAAGAATGCTCATTAAATGATTTAAAACATAGAAAAGTTTTAGCAAAAGAAATGCTATCTGATGAGTTATATTATAATATCTACAACGAACACAAAACTGAAAAAACATATACTACAAGAAAACACACAGATTTCTTTTAGAGAAGGATAAAATGTATAACACATTTAACATAAACACAAAATCATTAAATTATAAAACATATCAAGATCTATCACTTGATTTAAAGAAAAACTTATATAAATTACCAAATAAAATAGATCTTATTGTTGGAATTCCAAGAAGTGGTATGATACCAGCCAATATGTTAGGAATGATGCTATCTAAACAAGTATGTACATTACGTGAATTGATAAATGAAGATTATAAATCTAAAACAACGCATAGGATAAAATTTTCCAATGAAACAAGTGATGTTTTGATCGTCGATGATTCCATTTTGTCAGGTAAAGCTATTTCTGAAACAAAAAAGTTGCTCATTGATAATGGAATAGATAAAAAATATAATATAAAATATCTTGCAATATATTACAAAAACGACAATTACAAAGATTTTGTAAATATAGCTTTCGAAAAGGTATCTTCACCTAGATTATTTCAATGGAATTATTTAAATCACTGTTTTTTACAAGACGCCGCATTTGATATCGATGGAGTGTTATGTTTTGATCCTACTAATAAAGAAAATGATGATGGAGAAAATTATAAACAATTCTTATTAAATGCTAAGCCGTTATTCATTCCACAATATAAAATTCCATATATAATCACATCACGCTTAGAAAAATATAGAAAAGAAACAGAAGAATGGTTAAGAAACAATAATGTTCAATATGATCATTTGATTATGCTTTCTGGTTATACAGCAGAACAGCGTAAGCGTTTAAATTTACATGCAAAATTTAAAGCTGAAAATTATAAAAAATTAAAAGATATACAATTGTTTATAGAAAGCGATAGAAATCAAGCAAAAGAAATTAGTAAACTAACAAATAAATTATGCTTTTGTAGTTCAACAGATGAATTATTTGGAAAACAATAGTGCTGAAATAAATAATCCTCATAAAGTTCTAATATTATATTTTATAAATAGTGAGAATATGATATGCCAGACATCACATTAGATATACCTTCAAATAGTAAATTTCATAGTTCTTTAAATGAAATAGATATTGCATTTAAATCAATTTTAATGCATCAAATGCGTGTTGCTGATCCAAGAGATAAATCTAGAGAACAAAACAATATTGTAAAAGAAGGAAATTCAAATTATCTTTGGGATAAAACGAGAATATTTCAAGTTGATGAAATGACTACGGAAGAAATATTTGACGTTTATCTTTTAAGAAAAAATATAAACGGTGAAAAGAATACTGATATTTCTTATCCTTTATTAGCATATAAACAAGAAGATGTAGATACGGTTTTCTGGGGAAGTGGTAACAGAGTAAAGCAATGGTTATTCGAAATTCCTCACGAAGATAAAGATTGGGAAATCGGTGATCATGTTGTTATAGCTTCGATGAATAACAAATATCGTGGATTAAGTGGTGAGATAGATGATATACGTCAAGAAAATGGGGTTACGCTTTGTTCGATCGCTGTAAATGGAAGACCTATTACTAAAGATTCGTTTGATCAAATTACAGAAAAGACACGTGTATGGTTTCCTGTTTCAGACCTCAGAATAGCTGGTGAAAAAACAGCTAAAATATTCAAAGGTAAAGCAATAACTTGTAAATATAGTGCTGTAATTCTGTGTGACAATAAAGACGAATTACAATACATACGTGATAAGTTAATGTTACGTGTTTGGGATAGTAAAATATGGTGGACTTATAAATCGCCGACGATAGACAATCATGAAAATCAAATATTTACAGTATTTGGTATTCCTAATATAGAGCGTTATCCAGTTTCTAAAGATAAACTTAAAGGAGAAGGTTATATATATGGAACATCTTTTGTTATTGATACATGGGCAACGATAACAGATGAACCTATTCCAAATAAACTCATTGAAAACATTCGTATGCATCTTGTCGTTGAGAATGATGAAAGAGGAAATAGAATTATAATAAATTAAAGCTTTACAAATAAACACATTTAATATAATATAATAAACTGAAACTTGTGGAGTAAGAAATGATTAAGATAGGCGCTAGAAAGTGCATCATTAATGAATTAACAGAAAAAGATACATCTGAATTTTTAAATAAATATCATAGGCAAAAAAATGTAACAGCTATATATCATATAGGCTTGATATATAATTCAATTTTAATTGCAGTAATGACTTTTGGATATCCACGCTATAATAAAACATATCAATGGGAATTATTGAGGTTGTGTTTTCATCCAGATTATAGGATAATCGGAGGAGCAATGAAAATGTTTAATTATTTTGTAAATAACTATAAGCCATGTTCAATAATTTCATACTGTGATTATAATTATTTTACTGGCGATGTTTATGATAAATTAAATTTTAAATTATTACGTGTATCAAAAGGTAGTAAAATCTGGTATAAAAATAATAAATTTATAACAGATAATCTTCTTCGTCAATTTGGTCCAGATAAATTAATAGGAACTACCGACGGTAAGGGAACTGATAATGAAAAAATAATGTTACGTGAAGGTTGGAATTATAAAATAGATGAAAAAGGACAAGGAACATATATATGGAATGGAAATGGAAAATTTGGATACATTTATTTAATTACAGATATATTACATAATAAACAATATGTCGGGCAGCATCGTGGCTATAAATTAAATGATAATTATTATGGTTCTGGAAAATTAATTTTAAACATTGTTAAAAAATATGGAACTTCAATATTAAAAAGAGAAATATTAGATTACGCTAGCTCACAAAAAGAATTAAGTGAAAAAGAAATATTTTATATACAAAAATATAATACTTTATCACCAAATGGATACAATTTAACATTAAGAATACAAGGAATAGATGCATATATTCCACATGAAATATCTGAAGAATTAAAACAAAAAAGATCTAAAAATGCCAAAGAGTTATGGAAAAACGAAGAATATAGAGAAAAAATATCTAAATGTAGAAAAGAAACATGGAAAAATCCTGAGCATAGAGAAAAAATAAGTAATTCAATGAAAGAAAGAATGACAAAAAAAGAGGAAAAACAAAAACTAAAAGATGGTTTACGTAAATTTCTTTCAAATGAGCTAAATAAAAAAGAATGGAATAAAAAAAGAACAGAGGCTACAAGTACTGCTGAATACAGAAATAAATTGTCAAAAGCCGCTAAAGGTAAACACTGGTTTAATAATGGTAAAATATCTGTACTTAAATATACTATTCCAGACGGAGATGAATGGAAAATTGGTAGGTTATATAAGAAAATAAATAATTCTGAAAAATAAATAGTTCTAAATTTTAAATAATTTTCTAGTTTATACAATGTTTTAAAAAGTTCTAGTTTTTGGTGTTTAAATTTTTATTAATTAATAGGAAGTGTTTAAATGGCTAAATATTTAAATCGTTTAGCAGCGAGAGTAGCTCGTGCTAAATTACAAGAATCCAAAAACTGGATTGTGACTCGTAAATTAATTTGTGAAACAGATGAAGGCGATGTAGAATTTGACGCTGGTGAAACAGTTGATGTCGGCGGTGATGAAGAAGGTAATCTTGTTCTCGATGGTTCTGCTGCAGTAGTTGTAATTTCTGATCCTGAAATTGCTCAAAAAGTTGCAGATGTTGTTGCTTCTGCTGACGAATTATCTGATGTAGATTTTGTAGAAAAACCTGCTTTAGATGCTGTTCTCGATGGTGAGGAAGTAGACGATGTTGTTGATGCTTTGGGTGACACTGAAGATGATAACATTGAAGTTGCTGAAGTTTCTGTGGATGATGAAAAGAAAGAATCTGTTGAAGATAAATATAAAAAGTTTGCAGAAAATACAATTAAAGCTCACAAAATGTTAGCTTGTGAATCTGTTGTGATTGCTGAAGAAGCTACTCCAATTAATATGGCAAACGTTAAATTGATGGGTGTTAAGAAAGAAAGCTTTGATAATTACAAAGATTTTGCTGCTCGTGTATCTTCTCTTAAAGGTTCAATTAAACCAGGTAAATTAGAATATGCTTTAAATGAAGCAGGTCATTATATGGGTGCTTTCAATGAAGATGATAATCTTGGTGAAATTTATCCTGAAGAAGAATGGGATGATGAAGAATCTTTTGATGCTTTTGACGATACTCCAGTTCCGGCTATGGAAGATGAAACTTTTGATGATGAAGTTGATATGGATCAAGTTGAATCTTGCTTAGGTAAATACGAAGAATCAACTAAATCTGGTAAAGATTATATGACATTGGTTGAATCATTAGAAAAAGCTGGCGTTAAAGAAGAAAAAGCTGCTAAGATCGTTTCTACCTTTGGTGATAAGAGACTTAACGAATGTGTTAAAGTTTTCGATAGTAAATATGGTAAATTTGTTGCCGTATTTAAAGAATCAGTTGATGCAAACAATTTCATTGCTGAAGCTGGTGAAAATCGTTTCACAAAGAGATTTTTCGGTTAATATTTAATTAAAAAATTTCCAAATACATTAAGAAGAGTTGAGTTTATATACTTAACTCTTCTTTTTTATAGGTTCTAATATATAACTTTTTATCTGGATTAAAAAATGATTGAAGAAGAAAAAAATAAATTAGTTGAATATAGAGAAGCTATTAGTGTGCTATCATATATAGAAGACACAATAGAATCTTTATATGAAAATATGATTATTCATTCAATGATTTTGAAAGAAACTTATAATGAATTAAAATTAACCCCAGAAAACATTAAAGCTAGTATAATTAAAGTTATATATAATTGTAGAAAATTAAACGAAATCGATGATGAAGATATAATAGATAATTTAAATTCTGAATTTTTAAAAGCTAATATTGAGTTTGGAACAAATTCACCATATAATAGTAAACCTAGATATCCAAATTCTGGAATATTGAATAGTGATGCTGATTCTGATGGAATAATTCGTATATACGTAAATTCTAGATTTATATTTATTGTAAAAAATTTAAATATTTTATCAACAGATATTCAATTTAATCAGTTAATTGAAGATTTATATAAAATATATACACATGAAATAACTCACATTGATCAATTTAATAAACAAGAAAAAATTCAACCTGGTATAAATCCTGACGAATTACAAACTAGTTATCAAAATTTAAAATATTTAGCTAGTTATCAAGAAATAGATGCTAGAGCGAGAGAATTGGCAAATACACTTTTATTAGAAGGTAAAACATTTGAAGATATTAAAGAAATGTTTAAAAATTATAAATCTTTATTAAAATATACTGAATTTAAAATATATTGGATGAATTTTGGAATTTACAATTTGCTATCTAAAGAAAATTTAACACAAGATAAGTTAAAAGACATAAATCAAAGAATTAATGTATTTAAAAAATTCAAAAGACGTGTTTTTGATTTTATATTACTTGATAAAAAGTATGTAAACAAAGGACATCTTATATATACAATAAATAAGAAATCATAACTGTTGAAGGAAAATAATGTATTTGATACGTGAAAAATATGAAAACGAAGAATTAGTTGGATATTTAATTGATGAAAAAATATCTGGTGTATTAATAGAAACTCATTTTGTAGATAAATCTTTACACAAATGCTCTTGTAGATATTTTACAGAATCACATAATTGTTATAGTCATTTTCATATAAATCTTTGTAGAAATTGGATAAAGAATGGCAAACCACAATGCGCAATGTATGCGAAATCTAAAGATGGTAAAATAGTAACTCTTTGTCCTGGATTTATTCCGAGTAAATAGATAAAGTTATACATAAATATTGTTAGTTCTAATGATAAAAGAAATATATTTCAAATGTTAACAGGAAAATAATATAATGAGTTTACGTGAACGATTGATTAATGCTGGCGTTTCTGTTTTATCTGAGGGTATTGACAGTAGTAAAGAAATGCTTGCTAATAATATCGTATCATCTTTTGATGATATGGGTATGGCTAACGCTAATCCTGGAGAATTTTCTCCTGAAGAAATCACAGACAAAAATAATCTTGTGAATACAGCAGCAATGTCAAATGATACTGATTTTGAAGGTAAAGAAGAAACACAAACTGACGCATCTTCTATAATCAACACGATGAACGATTTGGCTGATGATATGGTTGATATTTCTGTCGATGTAGAAAATCAAGAAGATCATGAACATCATTGTCATCATCCGCACGAAGAAGAGAAAGCATTACATATTCTTGAATTTGGTGAATCTTATTTAGGAAGATATGTAGATAAGATTCTTGGCGGTAAAACATGTGAAGAATATCTCATTGCTTTCAATGAATCAGGTGAAAAACCGAAAAAATACACAACAAGACGTAATGCTTCTGGTGATTATGAAATTATTGGTGAAGACGGTAAAATAGCTTCTATTTGTGATACTGAAGAAGAAGCTGATGAGTGGATTAAAGAACACAATGAATTTTTAGCAGAATCTGATTATGCTGGTCCTCGTGATTGGAATCCAGATACTAGAATTAACGCTTCTAATGTTCTTACTACTTTGAAGAAAGAAATAGGTGAAGGTTCTGAAGCTCTTCATGTTGATCAAGTTTATGACAAAAATCACAATGATGCTTATAAAGTATCTCAAATTGATGAAAAATTATTACCTAAAGAATTAAAAGTTGAAACAATTGTATTGAAATTAGGTGATAACAACGTTTATTATAAAGATAAAATGAGCGATAATTATCCATTACCGCAATAAATTTTCTTTAAAATAATTATTAAAAAACCTCTATAGTAGTTCTATTAATTATAGAGGTTTTTTTTAATGCTAACGAAAGAAGAAATATATAATTTGTATATCATACAAAACAAGTCTAGAAATGAAATGCTAGAAATACTTGGAATAAATTTAAAAAAATTTAAAAAATTAATGAAAGAATTGCAAATAAAGAAATCACCAAAATTGGTAGCAAAAAATATAAAAAAGACTTGTTTAAGGAAATATGGTGTCAAATCATATACTTGTACAGAAGAAGGAAAAAGATATCTTTCAGAAAAAAGAAAAAATAGAACAAAAGAAGAAATATTAGAATGTGATAAAAAACTTAAACAAACTTGTCTAGAACGTTATGGAATTGAAAGACCATCGAAACTCAAATCGATACAAGAAAAAGTAAAAGAAACAAATTTAAAGAAATATGGTGGAACAGGTTTTGCTAGTAAAGAAATAAATGAAAAAATAAAACTTAAAATTATAGAAAAGTATGGTGTAGATAATATAAGTAAATTAGAAGAAATAAAAAGAAAAAAGATAGAAACAGAAAAAATAAATAATACAATCAATTCATCAAAAGATGAAGAAAAAATATATTTTTTACTTAGAAAAGTATTTAAAGAAGTTAAACGACAATATATATCTGATTTATATCCATTTCACTGTGATTTTTACATTCCTGAATTAAATCTTTATATTGAATATCAAGGATATTGGACACATGGTAAAATAAGTGAAAAAGATATTCTTGGTCCATATAATGAAAATAATAAGAGACATCAAAAAATATTAAATGAATGGAATTATAAATTACACTTAGGATATAAAAAGTATAATTCTGCAATAGATACATGGGTTTACAAAGATCCTTTAAAACGAGAAATTGCTAAGAAAAATAATCTTAATTGGATTGAATTTTTTAATATGGAACAATTTTTGAATTGGTATAATCCTTTGGCTAAATAATTTTGCTATTGTTTTTCTCCATTATAGCAAGAATGAATCCCTAGATAAATCTAGGGATTTTTTATATTCTCAAACATATTTTTTATCTTAGTTCTATATAAATAAGTTTTAACTTTCATTATATAAGAGTAATAAATTATGCGTTTTATTCCAAAGAAAAAATTATTAACTGAAACAGATGCTAATCCGTTAGAAGTAAATCAAATAGATTTATCACATGATAAACAATATGTTGAAGCAATACTAAAAGCTATCGCTAGTGAAACCGGTGCAATTGTTGAATATGAACAAATTCTTGCTATTGAATCTAAAATCAGTAATAAAAATTTAGTTAATTTATTTCACGATACATTGATAGATATAAAAAATGAAGAAATCAAACATCTTGCTCAATTAAATGAAAAGGTAAGCCAAGCGCCTGATTTAAAAGAAAAATATGCAGACGGTGTAGAAGAAGCTAAATCTGGCGAAGATAAAGAAAATGACAACGAAGAAGATAAAACAGAAGAAAAAGAATTACAGACAGAAAGTGTTAATTTAGATGAAAATGTACCAGAAGATAGAACATATGATGCTGAAAATATAGCACAATTAATTGCGAGTAAATACACACTGACGGATGAACAATATGAAGATATTATTAATTTACTTGATCCTCTTTCTACTAATGAACTTTCTGCCGAGGATGTTGACAGGGGATTGGCCAATGTGGCTAACAAATACGAATTTACACAAGAAGAAAAAGAAGAAATAGAACAATTGATAGTAAATCAAGCAAATAATCCAAAAGGTGATAGAATAAAAGAATTTAAAAATGATATACAATATGATATTAATACTCTTAAAGATTTATTAGATGAATTTAATACATATGCTGCTCAACAACGTGTTAAAAGATTAATCAAAGAATTAGAAGAAATAGAATATGATGGATCTAGTGATATTGGATGGAATCCAAAATATCATAGCTTAGATAAACAAAAAAGAGGTTTTATAGGTTAATCTATATAAAAGGAGAAAGGAAGTGGGTGGATTAATACCGGCTGCAGGAAGTATAAAAGCGATAACAAGACAGCTAGAATTAACAAAAAAGCGAACAATACTTTCAGATAGAGCTTTAGAATTAATAAAATTTTGTTATAATTATGATAAAGATGACGATGAAAATGTAATCGAATCTGATAGTCAATATGATTTAGTTTATATAGTAAAAGAATCAGAAGACAATTTAGATTTGAAAATGTCATTACGATCTATTGAAAAATTTTGTTATTTTAGAAAAATTTGGATTGTTGGATATAAACCTTCTTGGTTAAAAAACGTAGAATATATTCATACAAGTCAAAAAATAGGTAGCAAATGGAAAAACAGTTGTTTGAATTGGAAAACTGCTTGTGAATGTAAAGATATATCTGATAATTTTATTTTGATGAATGATGATTTTATAGCGATACGTCCAATATATGATTGGGAAGATTCTTTAAACGTTTGCTTAGGTTATATTTCGGATGAAGCAAGAAGATGGAAAGCAAAAAGTAAAAGATCTAGATGGCAAGAAGGTTTTATACATGCTGAAAAATTATTAGAAAAATGTATGATTAAAACAGATTATAACTATGAATCACATTTACCTATTGTGGTTAATAAAGAAAATTATTTAAAATTTATAGAAACGCGTCCAATTAAAAATTTCATGAATCAATCTGGTGTTTTACATAAAAGAACTTTATATAAAAATATGTTTAAGGATAGTAATTTACCAGCACCACATAAAATAAAAGATGTAAAAATATCTTCTGGATATGATTTAACTGATGCTTATTTTAAAGAAAATTGGATAAGTGTTTTTGATAATGTTATTGGAAACTATTTAAAATTTCCTAAATTAAATAAATTCCTGGATGCAATGTTTCCAGAAAAATCTAATTTTGAAATATAAAGTTGTTAAATTTATAAATTATATAAAATAAATAGTCTAAATGTTCAAAGTATAAATTAGACTATTCTTTTGTTATACAAAAATACAGGTTCTAATTATTAAAATATTAATATTTAACTTTTATAAGGAAAACAAATAATGGCAGGCTACAGATTCCCGGGCGTATTTCCAACTATCGTAGACAACAGTGAAGTTGTTGCTGATAATACCATTGTTTCAGCTGCATACGTTGGTGAAAGTGAATACGGTCCTGTTTTTAAACCAACTCTACTTTCAGGCTTACAAGATTACACAAACAAATTTGGTAAATTAAATTCAAGATATGGTTACGCTGGATATTCTCTCGCTGTAGCTGCTGAAACAATTAGTCAGCATTATTTTGTACGTGTTGTTCCAACAGGTGAAGCCGGTGAACATACAGCTAATGATGCTAAATGGGCTATAGCTAATTTTGCTAAGAATGGTGCTACAGCTTCTGCAGCTACCCCAATGTATTATGAAGAAGTAAAAGCTGCACAAGTTTCACGCGATGCTGGTGATAACAGTGGTTTATTTACTAATGATACAAATACAGCTTTTAAAATAGTTGCTACAAATCCTAACAATCGTGATTTCTACGTATCTATAGAAAATAGTACAATTAATGAAAATAAAGCTTATGCTGTTTCTGCAGATACGACATCTACTTGGAATAACACGAAAAAAGAAGCTACCATAACAGTTACATTACCTTGTCAAGTAAATCCTGACGGTAGTTATAATATGGGTGGTGAATTTTCAGATGCGCAAGTAGGTGATAAAATCGCTGTTTCTAAAATGGTACCTGAAACAATCAATGGTATCTTTGAAATAAAAACTATCACAATAAATACGAATGATCAAGCAATCATTACTTATATTGTAAAATCTGAAACAGAAATAACGACAGACGATATAAATGATGGTAATGCACGTGTTGGTTTATATCCAGAAGATGATCAAACTACATTTTCTTTGACTTTATATGAAAAAGTAGGTCGTGTCATTACAGCTCTTGAATCTTATGAATTCTTGACACTGTATCAAGCACAAGATCAATATGGTAATTCTACATTCATTGAAGATGTAATCAATGATTCTTCTGAGCATATTCAAGTCTTCACAAATACAAAATTAATTGAAGAAAATATTGTTGTTCCTGCTTATGTATCCAATGTTCAATTAACAGGTGGACAATCTGGTACATTCGCAGATGCTGCTACAAAATATTCTAAACTTTGTGAAGCATGGGAATTATTCCGTGATCGTTCTCAAGTAACAGTTTCTTTGTTACTTAACTCCGGTTATGTATTAAAAGGAAACACTTCATATCAAGCTAAAATGTTAGAAATAGCTGAAGCAAGACGTGACTGTTTCTGTTTGTTTGATTGCCCAATGACTGAAACAGATTATGAAGATTTAGTTGATTGGAGACGTAACATTCAAGGATTTAACACATATCGTGGTGCTTTGAGTGCTCCTTGGATTAAGACATATGATTCAATTCAAGGACGTGCTAACTTCGTAATGTGTCCGTCTGCATATGTTGCAAAAATCATGGGTGCTTATGAACCTTGGAAAGCTCCAGCTGGTCTTAATCGTGGTGTATTAAGTGCAGCTGCTGTTGCTCCTACAGGATTGACACAGTACTACAATGAAACACAAGGTGGAAATCTTTACACAGACAATCAAGTCAATTGCATTGTAAGAAATCCAGGTGCTGGTTATGTTAACTGGGGTCAAAGAACATTACAGCAGAAGCCTTCTGCACTTGATAGAATCAATGTTGCAAGAACAGTTATTTATATCGAGACTGTATTACGTGACGCTGCGCGATATCATGTTTTCGAAAATAATACCGCTTCTGAGCGTCAACAGATTACTTTGCAATTCAATGCTTTCTTGGATCAAGTTCTTTCAGCCGATGGAATCGGATCTTATCGTGTTATTTGTAATGAAACAAATAATACCGCGCAGGTCATCGCAAACAATCAGATGAAGATTGATATCTATTTAACTCCAGTATATTGTGCAGAATTCATTCTTCTCACAACAACTGTAGAAAATGGTATAGCAACAACTACTGTTTCAACAGGAAGTTAAATAGATACAAATTTATAAATATTTGATATTAGAGAGGGCTATATTTTTATAGCTCTCTCAATTTTTATAGAAAGATGGTATTATCTTAGTTCTAATTAATCATGAAAGACTCAACTAAAGAATTTTTAGAAATACTAGATACAATTCTTAACATAATCTTATCTATTGGGGCAATAGTGGGATTTCTTTTGACATATAAAAGTGGATTTTTTCATAAATTGCATAGTGTAGTAGTATATTTTCACGAACAAATAAATCTTTAAAGCCATTTCGATTTTTGTCTTTTAATTCTTTAACTGATATCATATTTATTCTTGTCATAATGATTATCATAAATATAATTCATAATATGTAAAACCATATTCTTTACTTTAGTAAATACAAATTAAAGTTCTATAGAGTATGTACATTTTATTTATTATTTTTTAATTTTGACGGATAAATTATACCATGCTAAAAAGTAAATTTTATAATCTCGACACAGATACAACTTTATCTGAAAATTCAGATTTATATATTCCATCACAAAAAGCTACAAAAACTTATATTGATACTATTGCTAATACAAAGCAAGATACTCTTGTTAGTGGTACTAATATCAAGACTATCAACGATGAATCTATCTTAGGTAGCGGTAACATTGATATTCAAGGTGGTGGTTCAGTTGATTGCGATGATAAATCTATTACAAAAAATATATCTGATGAGATCCAAACTGTCGGTGTTATAGATTCTAATGATAATACAAAAGCTATTAAAACTTGGACTGGTACACAAGCACAATATGCTAATCTTTTTGGTTTTAATTGGGATACTGCAACAATAAATCAAAATTTAACAAACATGAATTGTCTAGCTTATGACGGTACTAAGTTTGTAGCTCTTAGTTATGATGGTTATATTTCAACTTCGACCGATGGTACTACTTGGAGTACTGCTATTAAAATTAGTAATCTTGGTAATAGAGAGTGGTGTACTATAACCTATGGTGATGGAAAGTTTGTTGCTATAGGAGCATTGAGTGAAGAAGATACTTATATCTCAACTTCAACAGACGGTACTACATGGACAGTAGCTACTATTGATAGTAATTTAAATAATCAAGATTATTTGTATGCTTTATGTTATGGCAATGGAAAGTTCATCGCTATAAGTTATAGTGGTTATGTATCAACTTCTATAAATGGTACTACTTGGTCACAATCTATACAAGTTAGTAATTTGGGAGATAATGAGTGGAAAAGTGTAGTTTGGGATGGTACCAAATATATAGCTCTTGGTTATTCTGGTTATATTTCAACCTCCACAGATGGTATAAATTGGATAGTAGCAACACAAAATAATGATTTAGGAAGTAATAGTTGGTGTAAACTGATATATGATGGAGTCAAGTGTGTAGCGTTTGGTGGTTGGGATTATGGTTATATATCTACATCTACAGACGGTATTACTTGGACAGCGGCTACCTATGATGATAAACTTTCTGTTGGAGATGATCCTTGGAAAGATATGGCCTATGGCCAAAACAAATTTGTAATCATTGGAGGCGTTGGCTACGTTTCTACTTCTGAAGTATCAATTGATCAAAATACATTATATAATGTTGTAGAAAATGGATTATATTTAGGTCAAAATAAAATTGCATCATATTCATCCGGTAGTGGTTCTGTTAGTTATGATGACAAGTCAATTACAGAAAATTCTTCAAATGAATTACAAGTAGTTGGTGTGATCAATTCTAGAGATGATACTACAGCTTTAAAATTGTGGACTGGTACTAAAGCTCAATATGATGCTTTCTTTAGTTTAACTTGGTCAAATGCAACTAGTGTTGCTACTTTAGCTAATAAAACATGGTGTTATCCTGTTTGGAATGGAACTAAGTTTGTTATGATTGGTAGTGGTGGTGTAGCAGCAATATCAACAGATGGTATAACTTGGACTATACCTACTCAAACTAGTAATGTATTAGGTTCTGTTCCAGACAAAATGACTTATGGAGCTGGTAAATTTATCTGTGTATATGATGTATCTAGTGAATATACAGAATATCTTTTTGTTTCAAGTGATGGTATAAATTGGACAGAAGTGTATGATAGTAGTGAAACTGGTCTAAGTTATCCAGTACTCGGTCTTACTTATGGTAATGGAAAGTTCATTGCTACTTATTTAAATGGATATTATGCAACATCAACAGATGGTATACATTGGACAGAGTCTAGTAGTCATTTACAAATTGAGGAATCACCAATAACATTCGGTGATGGAAAGTTTGTTACTTTAAACTATTATGGTGAAATTTCAACATCTACCGATGGTGAAACCTGGACAGCAGCTACAAAAGTATTAGATGATAGTTCATATGTTTGGGAAAATATAACTTATGACGGTACTAAATTTGTAGCCATAAGTGAATATGGTTATATTTCAACTTCTATAGATGGAATAACTTGGACAACACCTACTCAAATTAATCAATCTACTGAATTGAGTTGGTATAATTTAAGTCAAGGCGGTAATAGAGTTATAGCAATGAGCATAACTGGTTCAGAAGGACAAGAAACAGTTTATACTTCAGTTTCTACATCAGTTGATGCACTTGATAATAATACTTTATATAATATATTAGATTATGGTATAACATTAGGTAGTAATAAAATAGCAAGCAATCCTAATAATGGAAAACTGATAATGTCACGAAATGGAACAGCTGTTGCAACATTTGAAGCAGATGATTCTGATGATGTATATGTTGATGTAGGTGGTGGTTCATCATATACGGCCGGTACAGGTATTGATATCACAAATAATGTTGTAAGTGTAACAAGTCCTACGATTGTATCTAATACTGATCAAGATATTACTGGAATAAAAACATTTATTGGTGAAAAGAAAATTCATTTTAAACAAAGTGCAGCAGCTGATAAATTAGGATTTACATTATTCGATAATTCAAATGGAGAACTTGCAGCATTTGAATATAGACCTAATACAATAAGTGGTAATGCTTTGATGAATATTAACACATCTCAATCAGGTACTACTTGGTTAGGTTTTAGATATTGGGCAAATATAAATATTGTAGCCCCTAAACCATCTAATGGAACTTACTATATTCCAGTCAATATTACAAACGGTACAACAACAGTAACAGCTAATAATACTGGTACGGTTAACGTTAGTACACTTATTCCAACTGTTAACAATCCGACAATCACTATTACACAAGGCGGGGTAACTAAAGGATCATTTACACTCAATCAAGCAACTGGAGATACTATTGCACTTGATGCTGGAGGTGGTAGTTCTACTTGGTCTTATGATTCTGCAACAAAAACACTCACGATATCATAATTATAAAGGAGCAATAAAATGGCACAAGCTGGTAATATATATATAAAACCTTATCCTTTAACAAATCTTAAAGTCATGGAAAGAACTTCATCAGCGTATATAACAGCTGATGCATCAAATCAACGATATGAAGCCGCTGTTAGTATTGGTAGACAAGTTACAATTTCTGCAGATGGTTATTGGTCACAAACAGTAACAACTGTTGATAGAGAAACCTATACATTGATACCTTATGAATATATTGGTAAATTATCTAACGGTACAAATACTTATATAATCGAAGATGAAGAAGCTAGAAACATAATGCAGTTAAAATCAAATATGTCAACATCTTTGGTAGCTGATTTGGCTTCAACAACAAAATATCCAAATACAAAAATAGTTTACGATGCATTGCTTGGTAAAGAAAATACGAGCAATAGAGTATTTAGCTTGTCAAGTTCTTCAACTGATGCGCAGTATCCTAGTGCTAAATGCGTTTATGATTTGATTGGCGATATTGAAACCTTAATTAATGCGTTATAAGGAGTGAATAATGTCTATAGCAAGCGCAATTCAAAATGCACAAGCAAAAGTAGCAGCAGCTTATACAGCTATATCTAATAAAGGTGGAACATTACCAGCTACACAAAACTTATCAAATCTTCCTGCAGCTATTGAAAGCATACAAGATGGAACATCAGTTGAAGAGCCTTTAATGAGGGTTGAAACAACTTATAGAGAAGGAATGGAAAGATATGATAGTGGAGCTACACTAGGAGGTTTAACTCTTTCTGCCGAAGCAACTAGAGGTATTATAGCAAAAGCTAAAAATGTATCACAAGATACTATTGTTGTTTACACTCCTATTGCTCTTATTATGGGCAATGATTACGGTAATTTATGGTTTAGTGCAGATAATTCTAGTTTTCCATATATAACAACTGCTTTCTATCTACCATCTCAAAGTCTTACTTATGAATCAGGTTATGGGGAACCAGGTAAAAATTATATTGTACTGAATAGTAATAACGAATTAAAAGTTACCAATCAATTGGATACAGGAGAGACTTCTCTCATTTCTTTTGATTTTGCATGGGGAAGTGATAGTTTTGATGATCCACAACATGATAATTGGACTATAACAAACATTAAAAAAATAGGAGAATGGTAATAAGCAATGTTATGAAAGATGTGCAAGAAAATTATGGTGAAAAGAAAATACCAGAAGAAGAATCTGATTTATATTAATTTTAAATATTTTTAATTACAGGATAAAAACTTTGGATACTCAAAATGTAACAATTTCTAACGTTATTATAAAAATTCAAGAAAATCTTAATATGACATTAGAAAGTAACGTTTTGACTTTAGTTAGTGGAAGCGTTTTAACAGATAGTGGAAATACATATCATACTATAACAATTGATGCTGACAAACATGTTACAATCGATGTTTCAGGTGAAGATACGCAATGGATTGTATTCGCTAGAACAAATGGAACGCTTATTCCTGTTTTAAAAGAAAATGTAGTATCTGGAATGTCAGATGATATGGAAGGAATTACCAAGCATGCTTGGTTTAATACTTCTACAAAAGAAATTTTATATTATGAAAATGGTACTACTGATATACATGTTACATATCCTCTTTGTTCAATAGATATTATTGGTGATGTTGCATATTTTACAAAATCTAGACGTGGTAATGATTTAATATTTAATGGTATAGGTTTTGTAGGCCATCATGCTTTTGTATTACCTGGAATAGAAGTTTTAATTCCAGATGGTATAAGAGAAGACAATGATAATCCACAAAGTATTTTCCAAGTATCATTAAATAATACTGTTTCTATTAGAGAATTACCTCAATTTCCTTCAGATAATCGTGCTCTTTATATGACTTCTATGCAAGAAGTAGAGCAACAAATGTTTTTAGAAGATGTTGATAATCTTGATAATCTTTATTTAACTGATTATTGTCATCAATATGTAAAAAGTGAAAATTTTTGGTATTATTCACTAAACGGATCTGCAACTAAAGAATATATTATTAAATTAGCAGACTTTACAACAGATGCATATAAACATGTTTTAGATTTTACATTTATTTATCCAGTTAAACTTAAACCAGATGATGATTTTGAAGATTTAAGAGAACAAGTAGAAACAAATACTATAAACATTGCAGCAAACACAGCGGCTATAGCTACTAAAGCAGAAGATGATCTTGTTGTTCATAAAGCGGGTAATGAAATTATTACAGGTACAAAGACATTTTCTACAGGTGTATCTGAAAATAGAATTAATTTCCAAACAATAGATTATGGAATCGGTGATACACCTTCAACAGAACATTTTTCTGGTTATAAAACTGTAGACAAAAATGGTATTGAATTTGCAAGCAACAACGCATCAGTCAACACACAAGGTACAGTAGGAAATATCTTAAATGTAAGTAATAAAAAATCCGATGATACAATCATTAATTCTACATTAGGTTTATATATAGAAAAAGATGGTACTAGTTATGCTACTGCTCCTACTCCTACAGAAAACACATCTGATTCTATTCAAATTGATACAGTCGGTGCTAGAAATCAAGCTATAGGTAATAAAGTAGATAAAGTAACAACCTCTAATATACTTTATGGAACTGATAATAATGGCAATCAAACCACATTACCTTATCAAAAAGAAGCTGTCGCTAATAAAATCCCACAAAGAACTTCAACAGGTGATTTATTTGTTCCAGAAACTCCTACGAATGGTGGACATGCTACTTCTAAAAAATATGTTGATACTGGATTAAATACTAAACAAGATACAATAACTGGTGCAGCTACAACAATTGTAGATGACAATTTGACAAACAATAGAGCTTTAATATCAAATAACGATGGTAAAGTAGCTGTATCAAATGTGACTTCGACAGAATTAAGTTATGTAAGTGGTGTTACATCATCTATTCAAGATCAGTTAAATACTAAATCAGATGATTCTAATGTCGTTCATAAGACCGGTAATGAAACGATAGCTGGTACAAAAACGTTTTCTACAACACCAGTTGTTGGAACATTAGCGGAAAATAATAATTCAACAAGTGCTGCTTCAACAGCTTATGTAACAAGGGCTATAGCAACAGAAGATGCTAAAGTTGTACATAATACTGGAGTAGAAAATGTTGCTGGTATCAAGACATTCACAGATGGTATAACAATACCTGCTAATTCTACGTTTACTGGAACAGCTGGTACAGTAACTGTAGCAACACAAACAAAAACAGATAGCTCAACAAAAGCTGCATCTACTGCTTTTGTTAAAAATAATTTAGCCGATTACGTTCCTACATCTCGTAAAATAAACAATAAAGCTTTAACAACAGATATCACTCTTACATATTCTGACGTAGATGCATTACCAGATACAACAACTATAAACGATTTAACTACAACCGCACAACAAAATGCTTTAAATTCTGGCGTTACATCAACAGTTGTAAATCAAGTTACAACAAACAAAAATGACATTTCAACTATAAATAGTAAAATTCCAGCTCAAGCTTCATCATCTAATCAACTGGCAGATAAAAACTTTGTTAACTCATCAATACAAACAAATACTGCTACTTTTGATGGTTCTTGGAATACATATGCTGATATTCCAACAACCGCACAAGGATTTATAGATGCTGGATTCGAAGCTCCAACAAACAATAATTATCTAGTTGTCAAAGAAGATGAAACACAAGACGGTGGAACTTGGAGATATAAATATGCTTCATCTTCAACAACATACGATAAAGCTAATTGGAAAGTTGAATATGAAGTAAATGAAACACCAATGACAGCTGAACAATTAGCTGCTTTAAATTCAGGAATTACATCGTCTAGTGTTGCTCAAATTACAACCAATAAAAATGCTATTGGAACATTATCAAGTTTATCTACGACAGAAAAAAGCAATCTAGTTGATGCAATAAACGAATTAGATTCTGATAAAGTAGATGCTAATACAGCTATTACAGGTGCTACAAAATGTAAAATTACTTATGATAGCAAAGGACTTGTTACAGCTGGAGCTAATTTAGCTGCTTCAGATATTCCTAATTTAGCATCGAATAAAATAACAGCTATGACTGGATATTCTAAAGCTACAGGTTCGAACGCTATAGAAACAAGTGATTCTTTAAATACAGCCATAGGTAAACTAGAATATAAAGCCGATAATGCCGTTGTAGCTAATTCTTCAATAACAGGTGCTACACATACAAAAATCACTTATGATTCTAAAGGGCTTGTTACTGCAGGTACTGATTTATCTGCTTCTGATATACCTTCTTTGACATTATCGAAAATTTCTGACATAACAGCAAGTGCTGCTGAACTAAACGTTTTAGATGGTATTACAGCAAGTACGACAGAATTAAATTATACAGACGGTGTTACAAGCAATATCCAAAATCAATTGAATGCAAAACAAGATACAATAACTGGTGCAGCTACAACAATTGTATCATCTAACTTAACAGCTTCAAGAGCTCTTATCTCTAATTCTTCAGGTAAGGTTGTAGTAAGTGATGTTACAAGCACAGAGTTAGGATATTTAGATGGTGTTACGTCAGCAATTCAAACTCAATTAAATAATAAAGTAGAAAAAAATTCTTCAATCACTGGCGCAACGAAATGTAAGATTACTTATGATTCCAAAGGTCTTGTTACAGAAGGTGCAGATCTTACAGCTTCAGATATTCCATCATTGAGTTTATCGAAAATTACAGATGTTACTGCTAGTGCTTCTGAAGTTAATGTTTTAGATGGTATAACAGCTTCTACAACGGAGTTAAATTACGTTGACGGTGTAACAAGTAATATTCAAGATCAGTTAGATACAAAAGCTGTTGATAACAACGTAGTACATAAAACTGGTGATGAAACTATCGATGGAATTAAAACATTTCAAAAGAAAGAAATATTATATCAAGGAATAGATTTAGTTAACGGTGGTGTAACTAAAGGAACTAATCCTGAATCTACTCAATATTGGGGATTATTTAGGATCAATGATAAAACAAATAGTAATACTTGGGCAAATACGAGATTAGGTATTGCAGAAGCAGCTTTAGATACTACAGGACAAACAACTCTTGCTCTCGGTGTATATAAAAATGAAGCGGCATCGACAAACAGAAGCGCTATAGTAATAGGATATAATTTAACAAGTGGTGCATATGCAACAGCTCCTTCTCCTTCTGCAAGCAACGCTACAAATACTACTAATATTGCAACAACTGGTTGGGTAAATAATCCAACACTATCAACAAACGTTGTTCATAGAACTGCTGATGAAACAATAGATGGCAATAAAACTTTTACTGGTATATTAAAAGGCCAAGCCATAAGTTATACTAACCACGCAATGGAATTAGGTCATAGTGGTAAAGATTATATGAATTTCTGGGAATATGGTGGTTTATGGAATTTTTACAAATCACAGGCTGGAACAAACACGTTAATTGCTAAAATTGCTGAATTAACAACATCTACAAATGATGAAAGTCTTGCTACTACGGCTTGGGTAAATAATAAAGGTTACGCTTTAGATGCAGATGTAGTACACAAAACTGGTAATGAAACCGTAGCTGGAAATAAAACTTTTACAAACGATATTACTGCTAATTCATTTATAGGTAATCTTAACGGTGATAATTATATTCAATGGGGTGGACCTAACTTAACTGAAAACGTTTCTCCTTCTGATGCTGGTTGTATTGATGATTTCGGACATAATAAGGCTTCATATTGGCGAGGTCTTATTGATATTGAATATACAACTGATGGAACTACCTGGATAGATTATGGAGCTACTGATATTCAAAAATGGCAGTTAGTAACAAGAACTGGATTTAATGCAGTTGTTGGTAAAGGTACATTAACTGCAAATGGTGGTACTCTTACAAATGAAAATGTTGATAAAGTAAGAGCAAGAATAACCCTTCATATAAAAGACTCGAATAATGAATCAAGATTTTATAGTGCAATAAAAAAGATTTTATTAAATGTGTCAACTGCCGGTGCTGGTGGAACAAGAGTAAATATTTCAGTTAGAACAATAGCTAATTATATTGCTGGAAATGATATTTGGGTTGATAAAGGAACATATAATGTTTCAGGTTGGTCTGGATGGAATTCTATCCCATTTGTAGAAAAATTAGGCGGTTATAATAATCAAACCAATCAATACGGTGATTTAAGAATAGAAATATGGTCTACGTTTGTAAATACGAGTAATACTTGTTGTGCCGGAATAAGTGATATTCGTTTGATAGGTGTTACAAATTGGATAGTAGACGATTTTGCTAAAACAGGATATATTTATTCTTTTGATAAAGACAAGAACGTTATATTTCCTGCAACTGTTAGTTATTCTACACCAGCAGTATCAGATAATTCAACAAAAGGTGCTACAACAGCGTGGGTTAAAAGTCAAGGATATATTACTTCATCTAGTTCTGTAGCTTGGAATAACATAACTGGAACACCAACAACAATATCTGGATATGGAATTACTGACGCTTATACTAAAACAGAAGCAGACGGAAAATATGTTGCATTAACAGGTAATCAAACCGTAGCTGGTGTAAAGACATTTAACAACGAAGTTATTTTTAAAGACGCTGCTAGATTAAAAAACAATATAACACCATCTTTAACTACTACAAGAGATACAGATATTCCTTTGTTACAAGTTACAACAAATACTGATGGTAAAGTTGATGGCCCATCAATTAATAGATTTGTAAAATATAATGCAAATGGAAATAATAAAAGATATGTAGCTTATAGAGCTGGATTTAGAAATGCTGCTGATACAGGTAATATATGGCCAACTTTAGAAATAGGTCTTGATGAATCAGAAAATAGATATGCAAAGTTTGATACGCAATATGCTTTAACACCAACTCCTACAGAAGATACAACAAGTTCTACTCAGATTGATACAGTAGGCGCTCGTAATACTAAACTTCAAAATTATGTTCCAACTTCTCGTAAAATTAACAATAAAGCATTAACCGCTGACATTACATTATCTGCTTCTGATGTTGGTGCATTACCAAGTTCTACGGTAATTCCTACAATTACAGATACCTATTCGGCTACTTCATCAGATGGTATGTCTGGTAAAGCCGTTGCTTCTGCTATAAGTAATAAAGCAGATAAAGCTACTTCTTTAAGTGGATATGGAATTACAGATGCTTATACAAAGACAGAAATTGATGGTAAATTGTCTGGTGCTATGCACTTTAAAGGAACTAAAGCAAGCGTTTCTAACTTACCTACAACTGGTAATGTTCAAGGTGATATGTGGAATGTTACAGATACAGGTGCTAACTATGCTTGGGATGGTTCTGCTTGGGATAAATTAAGTGAAAATATTGATTTGTCTGGTGTTGTTCCAACTTCTCGTAAAATTAATAATAAGGCATTAACTGCTGATATTACATTATCTGCTTCTGATGTTGGTGCAGTTGCTTCAAATACTGCGATTACTGGTGCGACAAAATGTAAAATTACATATGATAGTAAAGGACTTGTAACGGCTGGAGCAAATTTAGATGCAAGTGATATTCCAAACTTATCATTATCCAAGATTACAGATGTTACTGCAACCGCAACTGAAGTTAATGTTCTTGATGGGATTACAGCTACAACTGCTGAACTTAACTATACAGATGGTGTAACATCTAATATTCAAACGCAGTTAAACGCTAAGGCTGCTGATAATGATGTAGTTCATAAAACTGGTAATGAAACCATAGCTGGAACTAAGACTTTCTCAAGTCCTATTGATGGAACTATAAATACAACTGTTGCCGCTGGTTCTACAAAAGAATTGTTGAGAGCTAAAATAGCAGATAATGATTATTTTAGACTTATGACTGGTGGTGCTTCAAACGCTGGTTATGTAGAATTAGCTACGGCAGATGATTATAATGAACCTATCTACGTAAGACAATATCAAGGTGGTTTTGCTACACTAAAAAGAACAGCAACCCTTTTAGATGGTAGTGGTAATACTTCATTTCCAGGAACTGTTTCTGCCAATAGGCTTACTGCTCCTGTTTTAGATGGAAGTTTAGTAGCATATCAAACACATAACGGAGAAACAGGAAATCTTTATAGAAAACTTGGTGAAATAATATTAACAGGACAATATCAATCTGTTGTTGTTCCATTTTTCTATTATAAAGATGCTGTTAATACAACAGAAGTTGGTTATCAAGGTAAAATTAGTTTAAGAGTTGACGCCACTGCTGGAGTAATTGGAACTAGTACTACAGGTGTTGTTTTAAGTGAATATCCTGATTGGATAAATAATGGAAATGTAAAGTTTTATGTTCTTTATAAAAATAATACACCTGAAAGTAATCAAGCTACTTGTGAAATATGGTCTTATGTAAAAAATGCTTGGGATGGTTGTAAAATTGTTCCGATGAATTATCACGGGTACGGAAGGAATAGTTGGACTTGGTACGACAATATTGCTGGTGTTGAATCATTACCTGATGGATATTCTCAAATAGAACAAAAATATGGTAGAATGTACACCACTGCACCAAGTGAAGATACAACAACTTCTAAACAAATTGACACTGTCGGTGCTCGTAATACCAAGTTAGCTTCATATGCTTTAGATAACAATGTTGTACATAAAACTGGTGATGAAAGTATTAGTGGTGTTAAAACCTTTACACAAAATAACGCTCATATTGTGATAAAAACAACGTCTGCAAATTATGGTGAAGAAAAATATGGACAAGGATATTTACATTTTTTAACTGGTGATAATAAAGAAACTGGTTATGTCAATAGCTATTTAGTAAATGCTACTCAAACGAAAACAGAATTGGTTGCTTCTTGGTTAGGAACTAACAGTCGTGCTATTTTAAGATTAAAACAAAATGAGGATGGCTCAAAAGCAGCTGAATTGTTTGCACCAACAGAAGATACCACATCATCGATTCAAATTGATACGGTTGGAGCTAGAAATACTAAATTAGCTTCTTATGCCTTAGATGCTAACGTAGTTCACAAAACAGGTAATGAAACTATAGGTGGAATTAAGACATTTACTAGTTCACCGGTTTATACAACATCTGCTAATTGGCAAACTCCATATGAAGTAAGATTAACTAATGTTGATTATAAAGTTAATCCATCTGATTATATAGCCGAAAGTCCTTTTGCAGTAAGAGATAAAAATAATCAGCATATGGCTTATTTACAATATAGATACGAAACATCCGGTGAATCTTCTTATGAACTACACGCAAGAGCAAGAAATACGGCTGATACAGCAAATGTAGATGCTGGAATTAAAGTGGCAGCAAAGAAGGACGGAACAGTATATACATCTGTACCGACACCGACTGAAGATAATACAACTTCTACTCAAATTGATACAGTAGGTGCACGTAACACTAAATTAGCTTCATATGCTCTCGATGCCAATGTAGTTCATAAATCTGGTACAGAAACTATCAACGATGTTAAGACATTTACAGCAAACATTAATGCAAATACATCAGTGACAGTAGGTCAGCATGCTGTTATGTCATATAATTCTACAACAGAAGCCTTAGAGTTTAGCTTCATATAAAAAGAAAGGATAAAGACATATGAGTTTAATAGTTTGGTATCCATTTACAAAAGACTTTAAGAATAAAGGATTATCTGATATTACTGAAACAGTTAATTCTGGTGTAACTCTTGTGAATAGTAATCAATTTGGAACTTGTGCAAGTTTTGATGGAGTTTCTGGAAGTAAAATTTTATTAGATAATTTTCCTGGTGAAGAAGCTTTTGGACAAACTACTTGGTCGGTATCATTTTGGATTAATTTTAAAAATGATGGTAAAAGAGGAATCATTTTAGGAAATTATAAAAGTGGTGGAAGTGAAAAAGTAGCAGCATTTGAAATAAATGCCAGTGGAGGAGTAACAAATAATAGTTTAAGATTATATTGGTACACAGGAAGTGTTAATTATAATTATCAATCAAATTTAATAGTTGACGCAAATAAATGGACTCACGTTTGCTTTACATATGATGGAACAACTGTTAAATTCTATAAAAATGGAGAATTAGTAGATAGTGTTACAAAGCAACTCACGTTTTCAGGTATTACAAATAATACTTATATTGGTGGTGATAATAGAAGTGGTAATATTCTTTTAGGTGAACTTCATGATTTTAGAATTTATAATCATACATTATCGACAAAAGAAATAAAAGAATTATCAAAAGGTCTTATTCTTCATTATGACTTAAAAGGATATGGAGCTGGAGAAAATATTTTACCTTTAAATTCATTATATCATAGTAGTATTGAAGAAAATGGATATAGAAGTCAAACTGTTTTTATAAGAGATACTACGGCAACAACAGAATCTTATTTAGGATGGGGTAGAACTGGACAAGTTGAACAATCTACACAATATACATTTTCTTGTTATCTTTGGTTAGATAGTAATGTTAAAAGTGTTGATATTTTCTGGTTATCTGATATTGAAACTAATCAAAAAACTGGAACAGGATGGGTAAATGCTACAAGAATAGCTAATGTTTCTGGATTAATAGTAAATCAATGGAATTATGTGACTTGGACATTTACTACTCCTACAGATGACTATACTGGTTATATAAGAATTGACAACAATGGAAGTAAAACAGAAGGAGAACATGCTATATTAAAAGCTTGTTGTCCAAAATTAGAAAAAGGCTCTAAAGCTACTCCATATATACCACATGGCCTAATAAATACAGATATTGAAGATGATTTATCTGGCAATGGATTTAATGGAACAAGACAAGGAGTAACATTCACACCAGATTCTCCAAGATATTATATGTCAACAGAATTTGATGCTAATAAGGATTTAATATTAGATAGAATATTTCATCAAGGCGATGAAGTAAGCAATTTAAGCCTTAGTATATGGGCTAAATTTAAGGTTGATTTGGGGACTAGTAATAATCTTTGGAATCTCAATCAAAATGGTTTTTGGAGAACAAGATCTAATACTTCATCACAAATACAAAGTATCGTATATATGAATTCTGGTTATCAAGATATAAGAATAAGTTTAACTAATGAATTAGCTTTAAATACATGGTATAATATTGTAATGACTTTTGATAATGGAATATTTAAATGTTATTTAAACGGTGAATTAGTTGGAACAATTGATAAAACTAGTATTGCTACCACTATAAAATGTGCCAACGATACCAGTCGTTGGTCTTTAGGTGACTTTACATATAATCAAGAAAAATTTGTAGGTAAACTTTTAGATTTCAGAATATATGCTAAAACACTTACAGCTGATGAGGTTACAGAATTATATAAAGTCAGTGCTCAAGTTGATAAAACGGGAAAATTATATTGTGGGGAGTTAGTTGAAGAATGACAACAGGAATACAGAAGAATACCGTAGTCAAATCTAATAGATTCTCTACAAATGGTATACTTGAAGATATGGAGACTAAGTATTTTGAAGGTGCTAAGTGGGCTAAGATATTCGAGCATAATAGTAACAGTGGTACTGTTGTATTTTCTTCAGTTGATGAGGCTTTAAATACTCAAGTAGAAAACAAATATAGCCGTCTTTATTTACTAGATTATTTTAAAAATATTAATGACAAATATGAATTTCTTTTAGAATATCCTGATAATGTTCCTAATCAATATAATAGATGGATTCAAAACAATAATCCGTGTAACGAGTATGTACCTACTACATCTGCTGGTGATGGAACAGCAGAAGGATATGAAGCCATACACATTGATTGGAATGGACATTATTGGGGTGGATTAACACTACAAAATTCTCTTACTTCTGCTTCTCCAATAAATCCATGCTATTTAAGTGGTTCAGTTGGACATACGAATTGGTTTTTTGCAATTGCTCCACGAAACAATTACCAAAATGGTATGCCAGGACCAACTGGAGTAATATCAGGCAAAGTACAATTATGGGTAAGAATCGATAATTTATCTGAAGAAAATAAGTTCCAAATAACTAAGAATTGTATAGTTGCAAATGACTTTTATGAAATTTAATAGGATAAATATCTATGGCAAATTTAAAAGATTTGATTGTAAATGGCTCAGCGAGAATATTAGGATATTTATATGCTAATTTAAAAGGTAATGCTGATACCGCAACTAAACTAGAAACAGCAAGAACAATAAGAACAAATTTAGGGTCAACAACTGCTGTAGGTTTTGATGGGTCTGCCAACATTACTCCTGGTATACAAGGTACTTTAGGAGTTGCTAATGGTGGTACCGGACAAACATCTATTGCTAATATTCAAGCTGGAAAAGATGCTGATGGTAATGTAATTTCTGAAACATATCTGAAACAAGCAGATCAAGGAAATCTATTACCTAATTTTGATGCTATGACTTCTATTCAAACGATTGAATTTGATACTACTGATACTGCTTATCATCAAATTTGTACAAGAACTAATACCGAAACAGACCAAGCAGATTTAAATGATGTAATATATTTTAGAATTACTGTCACAGGTACAAGCATTCATCAGGTTGGCAATTTTGCTGTAATATTTCCAGGAAGACAAAATAACCAACCATATGTTATAGCTAATATGTTTCCTGGAACAACTTCATCGACATATGGTGGAGCAAGATATTTAAGATATGTTTTTCCTAAAGCGTTAAATAATGGACATGGATGGGCATTAGAAGTAATTAATAATAGAAATACTACAGAACGTCATTACAAAGTTGAAGTATTTAAAACTAATTCCAAATTTACATGGGTAGAAGGAACTGCTACAACATATAATTCTACATATCAAAGTTCAGGGCAAATTGATATTGAAACAAGATATGGTTATGATTTTAACTATATGTATGGTACTGTTCTTCAATCTGATAACGCTTCACAAGTTAATAATAGATTATCAAAATTTATTAATTCAACGATTAATACAGCCGGAGCCGCTTTAGTCGCTAACTCCTTTGTATATCAAAACGGTAATCAAATATATCCAGCCAGTGATAAAACTAAAGCTATTGAACCTGGTTTTGGTATTCAGTTGGTTACTTCTGCTTATAATTCTGGTAATGGTCTTGGTTGGGACCAAATAAGACAAAAACTATCTATTACAACTTTAACAAATATTCCACACGCAACATTAGTTAGAGGCAATCCTTGTTATTTTAGATGTACAATAGATTCAAGCAGTAATATTTTATCTGATAATTATGTGACTACATCAATGACAGCTGGATATACATGGTATTATATTGGGGTAGCTCAATCTGCAACCGCTATCGCAATAGATACTTCTCAATCATTTTTCATGACGTTAGATGCAAATGGTAAATTGACCCATGTTAATGGTAAATCGATAGGTGGTTCTGGTGGTGCTAGTGTAACAATAAGAAAATGGTAAGTTTATTTTTTACGAAAACTATTTGATAAGTAAAGTTCTAATAATTATAAAAAATAAAAATTTGCAAACAAATTTAATTGGAATTATTAGGATTATTAAAAATGAGATCTAAATTTAAAACTTTTATGAAAAAGTTTGTATGGCTTTTTCCTTTAATCATTGTTACTATCGGTATATTTTATTTTATAAATCTATTTGAAAGACTATATACACGTGATTTAAATAGACAAATAAGTGAAAAGAATCAATTAATGACTTTGACAGAAAGTCTCTCTACAATAACAGATGTAAAGAATTCAATTTTAACTTTAGATACTTTTGATAATACATACACGTATATGTTGCGTGACGAAACAGAAGATTCATTTAATCCAAACACAAAATCTGAAATATATCATTCAGCAAATTGCCCATTCCTTTTAAAGAAACATCCACATGACGAAAAAGAAATAAGAAATACTATCGCAAAACACAAACGCGGATCTTTTGCAACTAAAGAAAACGGTAATAAAATAATTTGGGAATTTAGACATTTTAAAGTAAATGATGAAAAATTATTAGTTATTACAGGTGTTACAAATTATCCAAAAGAGCCAATAGATAAAGAATTGGAAATAGCAATTGGTATTATGCTTCTCATTACAGCTTTATTAAACTGGGCATTAGTAGGATTCTGGAAATATAAATGCTGTGGATCTTGCAAGATCGAAAAGAAAGGAAAATAAATAAAATGATAGAGAATAATAACACAGGACATGAACCAGAATACTTAGCGATCTGTATGTGTGCAATTTTAAGCTGTTTAGGTGGCATAGCTCGTGAATTATCAAATTTTGAATCTTGTTTTAATATAAAAAGATTTATATCTACTATGGTTACAGCTTCATTTTCTGGTATAATAATTGGACTTTTTTTACCAGATTTTGATCATAAAAATTGGGTATTAGCATGCGCAGGCGTATCTGGCGTAGTTGGTGTATCGATATTAGATTATTTCAGCGACATATTTAAAGCTATATTAAAACACATAGCTTCTTCTGCGATAGGACATGAAATAGAAGTCAAAGAAAGAGCAAAAAGAATTTATAAAAAGAAAACTCATAAAAAGAAGGATAAATAATAATGTTTAATAAATCTTATATTCCATATATTATCATATTGGTTTTATTTTTAGGATTATGCTTTTGTGGATTCATGTGGCGTAATACATGTACAAAATTGGATAATAAAAATGCAGAATTGATTCATGCTAATGCAACTATTACAGCTTTACAAATCGATAACGATAAACTAAATGAATATAACAATCAAAAAAATAAAGAAATAAAAGAAGTAGAAGAAAGATATAAAGAAATATTAAATAACATTCCTTCTGATTCTTGTGGTGATGTAAAGCCATCTCAGCAGCTATTAAATTACTTTAGAAAGGTTAAATAATATGAAAACATTTTGCAAAATCATAGGTTTATTAACTCTTTATTTGATCATATTAGGACCAATTTCAGGTTGTACAACACAAACTACAAATGTTATCTCTACAAATAAGTTTATTCAAACTGACTATGACTACGATTGCTTAGCTGGTGACAAAACATTTACACAAATAATTATATGCTACCAAAAACAAGATGCTGCTGAAAAAGCTCAAAATCATATCACAAACGATCTTATAAATCAATCTAATTAAATCTAACATATTAATAAAATTAGAGCTCATTTTTTGACCATAGAATAAGCTCTTTACTTTTTTATGAGGAAGAACAATGAATTTAAAATTAGTTATTCTAGACTAAAAAAATTTACCAATCTCTAATCGTTACTTTTGTTGAACCATAATCGTGTAGAGCATCCCAAACTTGTCCAATTGTACAAATTCTATAATATTCTGATTCATCAATTGTTGTTAAAGAAATATCTGGCATTGGTTTTTCTCTGTTTATATTCCAAATAGCATCTTTAGCTGATGCTTTATCTACAGCACTGTTACCACTCAAATTGCTGAAATCATCTTTTAAAAGACCAGCACCACCAATGTTTGGCATACAATTTTCAGAAAAGATAGCAATTGTTCCGTTGTTACCACTTTGAACTGCTTCTGTAATTAATATTGGATGATATACTGGACGATTATTAGAAGCTATTGCTGTGGTTGATGTGCTTGGAACAATTGAATAAGATGTTATAGCACCATTACTATCAACATTATTAATCTGAATACAAACACTTTGATTTACATTGATTGCTGTTGTACAATCGTATAAAGGTACGTATTCGAAATCATTTGCTACTCTTGTTCCTATCCATTCAGGACTTTCTTGAATCTTTGTTCTATCTGATATTGTAAAGATATAACGATATACACCAGATGCACTTGGATGTGCTATGCTTTTAATTGTACCTTCTAATGTCTTACCTAAACTTGTTTTGAATTTGATAGTTTGAGTTGAAATATTTGTTTTACCATATTCTGGATATAATCTCCAACTGATTGGTTTATGTTCATCGTTTATTTCATAAACAGCTAATTTGATTGGTGTATTCCCAACAGTAAGATTTGTTGGAGCCAATGTAGGTACTTGATAACTTGTTCCAGATATAGAAGTCATCATAGTTGTAAAACCTGTACCAGCAGCAATTATATTTTCAACATCTGTAGAAAATCTAAATTCGATGTTTGATCTATCTACCAAAGGATCCCAAGTTTTAGCATTTTTAAAGTCTATCTTTAATAAACCTTCTTGTGTAACGGCTGTATCTACGTAATCAGTAACAGCTTTTACTGTCGGATACGCTTTTGTTCTATCAGTTATTTGTGCTGATGAGCTAATATCATTTTGTCTATCGTCTATATTTTGTAATTTTGTACTTAATTTATTCCAACCAGCTGTATTAATATTAGAAGCAGAAACATACATTAAATTTGTACCAGCATGACCTGTTGATGTAGCTAAATCGACTGTACTTACATTACTCATATCAGCATATGCAAGATTTTTACCAGCATGCTTTCCTTGTTCACCTTCTCCACTAGCAAGATCTGCTGTATCAACATTTGATAAATCTTTTTCTGCTTTTTTATTGTCTAAAGCTGTTATTTCTGTATTCAAATCGACTTTTGTAGCTAAACCATAATCATTTAATACTTCTACTACATCATCTATGATTTCTTCTTGTGTATTTGGATCTAATTTATTATCTTTAAGATTACTAAGATCAGCGTATGCAAGATTTTTACCTTCATGTCCATCTAATTCATCAGCTTTTGTAGCAAGATCAACAGTGTTAACGTTAGTCATATCAGCATAAGCAAGATTTTTATCACCTAATAAACGACGATTTTTAGCTAAAGTTTCAGTTGTGACATTAGCCATATCAGCACGAGCTAATTTAATACCACCTTGATTTATACTATTATGTAATCGTAATGTAGTATTTTGATCAGTACCAGTGTTATCTTCGCCTAAATCAGCGACAACTTCAGCAGATAATCCTGTAAAATTATCATTTTCGCTTTTATTTCCATGACGAATTCTTATCGCTGTTGTTTCTGAATAACTTGCCATTATAGTTTATCCTTTAAAAATCTATTCTTATAATACATTCTATTAATTTATTAGTACCAAAACTTTTAGCCACAATTTTACCTAAACAATTACCATTTGGAACAGTTGAAGCACGTCCAGGAATAATTTTAGACAAATATATCTTATCTCCAAATTTAGGCATACAATTACCATCAAATAAAACTGGAACACGTCCTACCAAAGCAACTGGAAGATGCATATCAGAAAGTTTATTACCTAATTCAAAGCCAGGATTTGTAGAAATTATACCATTACATTCATTTTTAGCAACGGTTATTTCTTTAACACCACCGATACTAATTAGTGTACCTGCTTCATAATATTTATCAGCTTCATAAAATTCAGCTAAGTCAGCATACCAAGCACGATATGAACAACCGTAGAAATCTATGTTCGCATCATTCATATATGTTGTGCCATAACTAGCAGTATTTTTTCCAAGAACAGTTTGTTTGAATTTAACAAAGCTGTTTACTTCTATTGGTTTATTGATTGAACTACCTTTTTGATTCGTATTAGAAGGTTTACTTATTTGAAGATAGTTATCGTTTAATGTCTTAGGACAAATTGCTGTTGTATAATTTGCTTGAGAATTAGTTAAAACTTCTTTAACTTCAGCATTAGTAGCATACCTTACTGTACCATATTTAGTAGTTGTTGCTTCATTTCTTACATCAAAGCCAAGTTTTATAGCATTTGAAGATATACACCATCCAACCATACTATCTGTTTCAGTAATTGTTGGTTTACCTTCACCACCTAACTGTGGATTACTTGTATGCACAGGATCATTATTCCAACTACAATATAAAGGTTTATTTAACCACGACGCTGGAAAATTCCATTGAGAACTAGGAATTCTTGTACTAGTTACTTTAAATCTAGCGTTATATCCATCTCTAGGCAATTGAGATCTTGGATCATATATAGCAGGTAAAGTGATTTCTCCACCAGGTATTTCTAAATCACCTACAGTAGGACCAATTAATGTAAATCCATTAATACCACCGTCAGGTTGAATACTATTTACTATTACCTTAAAAGTAAGTGCACCGTTAACAGCTATTAATAATTCATCACTATCTCTATAATTTGTACCGCTTGAAATTAAATCAATTGAATATTCGTATGAAGTAGACGTGTTTGTGACAACACCTGTATAAACAATTGAATTACCAACACGTATACCTATAGGCATTTTTTCATTGTTTTCTGTAGAATTAGTTTTACCTTCAGCTAATTTATATTTTTCTGCAGTTGCATCCCAATATACAAAATCATAATTGTTTACTGATTGATCAAAAGCTTCAGCTGGTAAAATTGTAAAATTATCACTAGGTTGAATGTATATCCATTCAGAATCACTAGAAGCATCAATTGTTTTTTTAATTGCTAAAGCTGGAATATTTGTTCCATATAAATTATTTACTAAATAACAGTTGTTTGGATCTTGTTCAGCATCTATTGGATAAGTTAATAAAGTTTCATTTTGTACTTCAGGTAAACTAACATCATTATCTGCTAACACATTTAAATTTGATACAACGCCTAAGTTAGTTAATATCGTATTAAAATACAATTTAATTGTATTACCAATCATTTCTATAGTAGATGCATGCTTTGTTACCAATTCTGGTAATGTTGCAACAGCAAATAATACATCGGTAGTTTGATCATCTGGATCTTTTACATATAAACCAATTGCACCAATATTCCATGTACTACTTCTATCATCAGCTGTAGATCCTAGACCATCAGCTGGTAACGTTAATATATATTGTAAACCACCAGAAGAAGAATTAAAACGCCATCTTAAAAGATGTTTTAATTCTTCAGGATTGCTATGAGCTGCTCCTCTTGTTCCTACAGAAAACACAACATTACCAGCAGCTAAAAATGTTGTATCTGTCCATTGAATGAGAGGTGTTGCTGGATTAAGAATTGTTTGATCAATTATTTTTAAACCACTGAATTTTAATTGAGTTGTACCTTGTTTAACATTAGTTAAAGCGGCAAGTCCATCATTTGTTATTGTTAACGAATATGATTCTTCAGGTGTAACTACTACCCAGTTAACACCATTATACATTTCTAGTTCCCAACCATCAGTATCATTACCTATAGCACAATAAGCCGATTTTACTAATTGAATAGGATTGTTATTAAAATATTCATCACGACTGATTGGAGAACCTTCACCAACACGTCTTGCAAAATAAAATTGTTCTGGAATTGAATATTGTATTAATTTATCTCTACTTACAATCATTTATATAAATCCTATTAATCATATCGATAATCTTGTCTTCTTGGATCATTTGTGAATGCCCATTCATACGTATAGTAAGTTGGTGTAGTTAATATACCAAAATTAGCGCCTACTCCAGATGGATTTTCATCACCAAATGTATAAACTTCAATGATACTATGTATATATAGAACTGCGCTAGCTATATCATAAAAAGTATTTTTAAACTCTGTCATAAATGTCTTATAGTCTATCGTTGGTGGAATTTGAACGGCTACATCAACATGATTTGTTGGATACCAATTTTTAGGTCTATCCCATTCTGTCCATGAAATCCATTGTCCTTTTATCGTATCTGATACATAACCAAAATCATAAAAGCTTGTTGCTTCTTCATTTATATAACCAAAATCCATTGTTGGTTTATTAGGACCAGCTACTGGCTCAATTATATATCTGTTTACAGGTGTATATTTTTCGACATTTACATTTAATAAAAGTTCATTTACATTTAATTCTTCACCAGGATCAATATCTATTAATTCATATTCAGTCATGTTTTCTATGTGTGGAATATCATGATTTTCACCAGTAACATAACCTATTTCTATTTTATTATCATTGTATATTTTATCATTTTCACATACATATCCAACGTATTGTTCATTACTACTACTTAATTTATAAACAATAAGTTTTTTCTTAATCAAGTTAACAACAACATTACTTGTATGAGATAATGTAGCAGGTAATCCTGTTGGTATCGCTGTCCAATACAAAGAATCATCGATGTAAATATAATATTCGTTTAAATCTATTATACCATTATAAATATTAGAAATTTTATCTGTTATTGTATTTTTTCTAACGCCTATACGTGTATAATTGAACGTAGGCATAACAAAGTTGTCTGTTAAAGTTTTTGAACCTATAATTATATAATCTCTTCCGTTAATAGAATAATAACTTGTTATTTTTTTATCTATTCTTTCTACAATTACCCAATACCAAGTATTTGGTTTCAGAATGAAACTTGAAGTTACTCCACCATACCAACCTGACATGTCTTCTTTTGGAAAATTAAATGCTAAGTGTCCATTACTTCTTATATAAACGATTAATCCACAATAATTTATATTTCCATTAGCTTCAAACAAAGCTTGATCTGATCCAGTAGCAACATTATTTGGAGTTTTAAACTTAATCATAACTTTAAAGTTTTTTTCACTAGGATCAAAAATATCATTTAATTCTATATAATCATTTTTTGTAAAACCACTTATTCTATCTCTAGAATCGATTAATGGTTCGCCTATTATTTTGTATCCAGTGTAATTTAATATTCCTTCATCTCTTGGTTGATTTGTAAATGAATCATCTGGATTTGCTAAAATATCTACTTGACCTAAATCATAAAAAGGATATTCATAACGTGTTTTTGTTACTGCGCCTAATTCTTCTGCTGTTCTAAAATCAACATACCTTCTAGCACTATCCAATGTTTCAGTATCAGTGTAATCTTTAATTGGAGTAAATAATTGATCGATATTTACTATTTTACCAGTATTGTTTGTGATATTATAAAAATTATATGATTCACGTGTACCAACAATGTTATAGAAGTTTGTTAATTCTTCTAATAAAGCGTGCTTTTTTTCTAAATCTATATTTGTAAGATTTATATCTAATCCCATAAATCTAATTAACTTGTTTATTTCAGTAGAATCAACATAATTTATACTTCTTGAATTTTTTAAACGTTGAACACTATCATATGTTTCATCAAGTAATAATTTTTGAAAACTGCCTAATATTTCAGGCATAAGCATTTTATTCAAATCATATTCTGATATATATTTCAAAATAGATTTAGCATTAGGAACTTGAACAAAATATTCATTTTTAGAATATGATTCTTTAGAAAATTTCTTTATTGTTGTACAATAAGCTGTTTTTGTTTCAAAATTCTCACCAGAAATCATAACACAACCATCACCATCGGCTTCTCTTATGAAGAAACCTTTTCTAACATCATCTATTGCTAATCTTACAATTGATTGAAATGTTACTTCAGCATCATGAACTTCTGGAACAGGTAAATCAAGATTATCCTTTGGACCATATGAAAAATATCCAGGATCAGCATTGAATATTACATTTTCTGTATCAATTGGTAACATATAATAATCAATGTCATCAACCATATATTTTTCACCAGTTTCTGGATTTATGCGAATATTTAATTCTGTATTAAGTGTTACGACATCTCTTATTTTGTGAATGTAATCACGTGTTAAAACTTCACCATTTTTAAAAAATATATAACGAAGATATGTATAATCATCTAATTTAAATGAATGTTTTTCTAAATTCCAATCTCTTTTATATCCACCAGTTTCTTCATCGATAGCATTAACTTTCCCCATATATTGCATACTATCTGAAGTATAAATTATGATTGTTGATATTTCTTCATTAGGAAATATTACATTTAATGTTATTGTGTTATTTTCTGTATCAATCGTATAAGCAGATTGTTGTATTTTTAATCCATTTATAAACAATATATGATTTGTTTTTGTAATATTTTGTAAAGTATTTCCATAAATATCTCTACCTGATATAGTAGATAATTCTTTTAAATTCATGCGATATTCATAATAATTAGAAGATCCTCGATGTTGATAAAGACATATATCTTTTTCTGCAACATCTAATAAATTTATATAACTATCTATAACAGAATATCTAGATTTTGATACAACTTTATCATCGACAAATAGCAAAGATGTCATATTAATGTGTCTAACAGAAATAGGACTATCACAATATATTTTATTTATATCATTAACAGTATTACTCATATATATCCTGTACTTCATCTAAAATAATATCTTGACAAATCATAATTTCATTTGCGTTTATATTTTGATTATCTAATGGTTTTAAAACTTTACACCAAGATACATATTCTGTACCTGTAATAGCTTTATAAATATCAGACAATTTAAGATCTTTACCCATATAATCTGGAGTTATTTCAAATAATTTTTGAATGTTTGTACGAACATTTTGAAGAACTATTCCAGAAGCTATTTGTGAATTTTTCTTAATTGCTACTTGTGCATGAATATTAACATTATGCATTTCTGGTTGTATAAATTCAAGATATGTTGTGAAATGATTGAATTTTTTAATTATCGGTTCATCATAATAATTTACATCAGCTGTATTTATTCTATCACCTTTGAAATTAGCATTAACTTCTATATTATATGATGACTTTATCAATATTGTTCCTTGTGTACCAAGTGTTCCAGGTTTAGAAACAACAACTAATTTTAAGTTTACTCCTTCACCATCGGTTATTGTTGGCGATACACTATAGTTAATTACTTTATCTAATTCTTCATCTAATAATTCATTGTTTAACCAAGTTAAAGCTAAAACAGCACCAGAACTATCAACTGCAGCAACTCTTAAACTCAAATCAGTTTTTTCACCTAATCTAGCTATTTGATCTGGATCTGTTCTTGCGATATATACTACATCGTTGACTTTATACCCAGAACCACCGTTACCAACAATTGGTTGATTTGTGATTGGATCAAGAGTATATGTATATATTTTATTATCACCAAATGAAACTGGTTGATTAGAAGCCATTTGAACATTATCGTTACCAACTAATACTTCACTGCCGTTTACACTCATTAAGTATTCTTCATTGGCAATAGATACAACTTTTATTCTAAATATTGATCCATTTGTTGATTTATATACAAGTATATCATTATCTTCATATCCATTGGCTTTTGTAATACCAGCTAATGTAATTCCATAATTATATAAAGGATAATTTTTACTAGTTATTAAACTGTTTTCAATATAACCATCTTCTGTACCTGGACCAGGATCACCAGCTGTAGGTAAATTAAGCCTTATTTCACCATTTTCTGTATAAAAAATCAATGACGTATTATCTGAATATAAAACTTTCATTGAATCAAATGTTATTTTAGAATCTTCTTCACTGTTGTTTTCTGTTGAATAAAATTCAATAACGTAATATTTATATTCTTTTAATTTTGGATCACCATTTGCATCTTTTTCAGTTTCTCCTTGATCGTTCAAGAAACATGATGTTGCAATCCAATTGCTCCAGCAATCATTATCGTTTTCCGAATTATAAGGTGTACTTAATTCTTTTCTATTAATGATGCAAGTCCAATCTTCTGAATTATTTCTAACATTTACATAAGAAGGAGGATTTGTACCACCTTGACCATTATCAATACCGTTACTTCCAAACATAGCAATTGTACCAATAAATGTACCATTTCTTGGATTTGTTGCTTTAAATTTTATACCGGTTATTGTCTTTGATTCATTATAATTTATTCTAATTTGAACTGGATATTGTAATGTCGGATGAAAAATGCTTCTATAAAATGTATCTTCTCCATTAGGTTTATCAGAACGAGCATTTATTAAAGGATTTTCTAATTCTTCTTCAGTATATTCAAAATCATTAGTAGTAATCAAATTAGAATCATCATATTGTTCTTGTGATAATTTTACAACTAATCCTACACCTTGTTGAGATATACCTTTATAATAAGTTGTTGAAAATGTAGAAGTTTCAACAATGTTATATCTTTCTGAACTAGCTTTAGTTAATAATTCTATCTTTAATACCTTACCATTTGAATCTATTTCTTTTACACGTACCAAACAATTAGTTTGTATTGTTGTTGTTGGTATTGTTCCTCCAGAAGCTGGTACAGTAACATTTATCCATAATTCATCGTTTACTTTATAATTTAAACCGCCACTTGTTCCTGATTGTGAATCACTTGGATCAAACGTTATGATGTTTCTATAATACCTATTTTCACTAGCTATCCAATCTGGTAAAAGACTATCGCGTGGATCTTGATCATTATCGTTTATAAATAACCAACCTTGAGCACCTGTATCTTGTACATATATGTCATTTCTTGAACCAACCAAATTAGATAATCTTAAATTATAAGACCCATAAAATCCAGAATTACTGTATAAAGCACCTGTATATGCTGTAGGATTAGTTATTGTATCTAATTTAAAATATGGATAATCTCTAAAGTTCTTTATACCAGTATAATAAACCATATTCATCATCAAATGATCATATGCACCTATTCTATTAGCTTCTTCATATTCACCCCAAACTTGTGAAGTTATATAACCACATTGATTTTGTAAAAGAGCATTATAATCTTGACGTCTAATCGCTCTATGACCGGAAGCAAATACCCAAGGTGATGTAAGACGTAATGTTTCTACAGATTGTTTAGAAAAACCACCATAAGCAGTAGTCGTTGTAACAACAGTAACATCCAACGTTTGTTGATTACCATATCTATCAGTATATACTAACTGTGATTCTAAAACACCTTCTGCGCCTTTTTCATCAATATTACCATCTTTACCATCATTTGAGCAATATTTTATTTGAATAACGCTTCCACTCATAGGTAATGTACCTAATTGACCATTACCGACTTTTATATAAGCTCTACCATCAGGATCTGTTTTTAAAATGACAGAATTCATATCTTCTGGAGATAATACATAAGATTTATCATATTGCAAAAATGATTCGACAACATTCCATTCTTCATCATTTATGAAAACACGAATATAGTGTGGAGATGCTTTAAATTCTGAAGAAAAATAAAACTTTTCATTTGCTATACCAGATGTAGTTTTATTTACTTCAATTATTTCACCTTGAACAAGAGTAATTGTATGTACAAACGGAACATTAGCAGGAAGAATTATTTCATATGGATTAAAGAATTTTTTACCACCTATAACGAACGTACTATATTGTGGAATCGTCAAGTTTTCTTCTTTTAAATTGTTTTTTATAATGTTAACAATTACTTGACTAGACACGTTACCATGTAAATCATTTCCCAATGTATCTGCCAACTGATAAACAGCAGCATCAGAAAAAGCTGTTGATGTATAGCAGTTAGCAAGACATGAAACAATGGTATATTGCAGCATAGAACCATATGCAGCCATACCGTTTATCAAAGCTGTAGCTGTATCAGATGGATATATAGAAGCAAATACTTCTGAATCAGCACTCCACTGCTCAGCGATTGCAACTTTAAGTGAATCTACGTCATAAATTATATTATCTAATTTCATTCTTTTTACCCACCTGAAACGATAGTTGATATGGTTTGTGGATTACCATTCACACCAATCACAGTAAATGTACAAAACACTTCATAACTATTATTATCTCTTTGTACTATATTTATATCTGCTGGATTTAATGTTACTCTTGGTTCCCATGTCGTAATATCCATATATAAATAATTAGCAATATCTGCTGGATCTAAATTTGTTTCAAACAATAAAGATTTTAAAGATGTTCCATATTCACGATTAAACGGAACTTCGCCTTTTCCTGTCATAAAAAGACGCGTTAAAGATTCTATAACGTTTTTAGTATCGGTTACAATAACACTTGTTTCATTAGCAGATGTCAAGTAATCTTGATTTAAATCAATATAAGTATCCATTATTTAAAACGATATATAAAGTATAAATTATCTATTGTTTATTAGAACTTTATATATAAGAAACTATAATGAAAAAATAGATTATCCTTTACCTGTATCAGAAGTCTGTTTTCCTGATGGTGTTTGTGGAACAACATGTCTATGTCCTGTCAATGTTACATTTTTTGCTTTAAATTCTGTATCTGAAACAGCCTCGCCTGAAATATGAAGTTTTCCAAGTATATCAACATCACCAGTAATATTCAATTTTGGACATGTTACATCTAGTTTATCTGAAATGGTTATTTTACCATCTATTATTTTATCGACGTCTATATGACCTTGATAAATCATTTTTAAAGTTTGAGTTATTTTATCAACACCTAAAAATTGACCATTAGCCATATAAATACCATATGAACCTGTATAACTATTACCAGAGGGTGTTACAGATTCATTGTGACAAAGAATGCCTATATATATTAAAGAATTTAAATTGTTTCCTACTGCTATTACTAAAACCTGTGAACCTACTTCAGGAACGCAATGATTTGAACCTGAACTACCAGAACCTAAAAAAGATTGTCCTAATTTTGCTGCCCAAGGTAAATTAGCTGTTGTTATGTTACTGTGATGAACTTGTGGAATACGAACTTTTACACGATAATTACCTGTAGGATCATTATTATCTTCTACTGTAGCAACAAAGAATGGATTTGTTAAGGTATCATCTTGCTGAAAAAAATCTCGCATTAATATACCTCCTGTGTAGTCACTGTACCATTCATGCCTTGAGATACGATTTCGACTGTAGATCTTATATATTCTTTAGTTATTTCTGTATGAATGGCATCTATCATATTTACTCCAGACATAGCTTTAGATTTATTGGCTTTAGTTTGAGAATCCATGAATTCAAAAGTTACAATTTGTCCAAGTCTAAACGATTGAAGATGTTGCGTCTGTAAGATCATATATGTTGAATACGTAGATAAAATACGCTTATTTTGTTTACGTGCTAAAAAATGATTTGGATGAAAATTACCAACATCAAATGGATATTGACAATCTGATAAACCTTGTGATAATTCTTTAGAAATGTTTATAAATTTGCTTTCTGCAACTGCTTTTCTAGCGGCAACAGGTTTTAACGAATATGAAAGAAGATCAAAATAATAATCTTCTCCACCATATCCTTCGTTTTTTAAATTATTAGATCCAGCTTGAATAGATCCAGTAACACCAGAATATTCATATTCTTTTTCTTTACAAGCACTTATAGATTTTTGAACAAAATTATAAACTTTATCTTGTCTATTTCTAAATAAAGATGTCAGATTCTTATATAACAAATTCTTTTTACGATCTATACACCATATCATAGCAGACGTTTCGTCTATCCAACCTCTAGAAGCGATCATTGACATAAATTGATAAATATTCTTTTCACCAGCTATCCAAAGTTGTTTATCGTTAGTCGGATCTATATTCGGTGTTAATTGTCCAATACTAGCTATTCTTTGAAAAATATCTGATGAATTACCATACATATTTATATCGTTGCCAGGTGTATATCCTTTATAAAAATCTAAAACACCATTCAATTTGACTGTTGCATTTTTTTGAGATAATTGAACTTCTTCTATATTAAAGACACGAAAATAACATCTTTCATTCAAGTTGAGTATTTCTGATTTAAATTCAAAAGTTATCAACGTACCGTCAGCTATCGTTCTGTTATCAAACCATGACAAAGGAATAATCAATTCTAATGAACACGTTGGTACAGGATTCATAATTGCTTCATATATATCGCCTTTTATAAACACAGTATCAGGAGCCTTAAATAAACTAAGGTTATCAATAAGTATATCTAAATTATAAATTCCTTGTACAATCATATTAGTTTAACTCTACTACTGTTCCTATTCTATCATCACTTGAAGCTTCTTCAGCAGAAGTTGAATTTTGAATAAAGGTAGATATTTGATTACCATTTACAACGGAATAAGCCCAATTCTGTTTAATTCCTTCAAATGCATCATCCAATTCATTGATTAATAATACCCACCACCAAAAAGATTGTGAACCTAATATAGATTTATATGCAACCATATCAGGATAACCTTCTTCTTGTTCTGGAACTAAATATCTTTGAGATGTATAAAATTGATCTTTAGTATCTACAAAGTATTTATAAAGATTATCTAATCCTTTGTTTATATCACATACAGATATTCCATTTGGATCTAATATTCTATCTTCAAAAAATGAATCATACGATATATTATTAGCCATGTCTTATTTCCTTTTATTATGATGGTGATTTTTGTTCACTAAATCCTTTTCCATCAAATAATCTATCAACACCTTTTTTAATTCTGTCAAATGTTTCTATACCATATCCTTGTACTTTTTCTACTTCAGCATTATTTAATTTAAATGAACCTTGATCTGTTTGCTGTCTTAACCAAAGCATCTTACTATAAGTTTGTGCAGTAATTGCCTCAGAAGTAGTTATATCAATGGTAACATTAGCTAACAATGGAGTTAAATAAGACTGACCAGCTGTTCCAACTTGTGTTCCACCTGGAGCATACCAGTGTCTAATCATTGTTTTTGTATTCGGATATTCTACTTTTATATCTTTAACAATAACATTATCAACAAGAAGCATACCTCCTAATTGAAGCATAATTCTAGCATGATTATTAGCTTGTCCATAAAAATTAAATTTACTATTATCTACAGTATTGGTATATTTACCATTTTTATCTTTTGCATATGATGTATAAGTAAAATCATATGGAGATGGTGGCGGTTCATAAAATCCTAAATGACCAGAAGATTTTGGTAAACATAAACTTCCAAGAAATTCTAATGCTTCAACGAGATTTGTTCTTATTCCAACACCAACTGAAGATTCTGCTGGATGGCCATCATCAATTACTGGAATACGTAAACTTAAATTTAAAGGCATTGAACCATTCCAAGTCTGAATAGTCATAACTCTATTTGTTAGCGATTGAATTTCATTACCGGCATCTTGATCGCCTGTTATTCTATTTATTGCTTCTTTACCACCTAATTGAATAAGTCCATTCATTGTAGCTGAACTAAATTGTTGAAAAGGCTGTGTCCAAGTAGAACCTACTGTATAACTGAATTGTTCAGGAAGATTAGCAGATATGAGATATGTAGCGTTGTGTTTCTTCTGTTCAACATTATGTGCCATTACACCATCATAATCCATGATATAAAGACGTGTTTGATGAAATTGACGCAATTGTTTAACTTTATTTCCATCTGATTTTTGCGTCGGCATACCAACATTAGAAAAATCTAAAGATTTATGATTATGAATACCTCGTGCATCAGCCGTTAAGTTAGTATAAATTTGATCAAATGATAAAGTTTTATCATTACCATTTTCATCTTTATATGTATAATTACCAATAGTAACAATGTTCGCTCCATTACTATTAGCATATTTACTCAAATCTTCAGCTTTATTAATAGGCATCTTTAAATTTCCAAAGTTTTTTATAATAATTTAGAACTTTATAAAGTATATAAAATAGGTGTTTTAGCAACATCACCAAACTGATAAACAGAACCTGTAGAAGAACCAGCTCCTCCATTCGTATTTGGTATGGAAAATGATAAACTTTGTCCTTGATTTTGAGATCCAGCATTAGAAATACTTAATCCAGAAAACATATTGTTTATGCTACTTGTTGTATTTTCTGCAGTTGTTGCTACACCATTACTAATATTACCTAATAAATCCATAATTCCACCATTAGAAGTTTCTTGTGCTTCTGCTGTAGCTTGTGTCATTTCATTCATGGTATTCATGGCAACATATTGGTTTTCTGCTGTTGTTGGCATATCACTTGTGCTTAATTTTATATCGTTAGCATTACCGATTTTTCCTGGACTAACCTGAACATATTTTCCAGTGGTGGCATTTAAATTTGCTAATATTCCTGGATTATTACCATTTGGATTATATTCCAAATGAAGCCATTGCGTATTACCACTTTTTTCTCTAATTGCTCTTGCGAAAGGTATATTTGCTTTTCTTAAAACATTACTAACTTGTTCTGGAGTCATACCAGAAACTTGTAAATCAACAGCATTACCAGTTAAATGTTTTGATCCTTTAGCTCCTCCTATGTCTTCATTATATTTTGAATCACGATATGAACTTGTTATGGTTATTTTATGCGTACCTAATGCCATTTGTAAAGGAGATATTACATTATCATGTATTGAATTCAAATTATCAGCTATTCTTTTAGGAATACCTCTATTTCTTTTAATAGAAGAATTCCAAGGTACATCTGAATATTGTTTTAAATTTTCAAATCCAAGCTGTTTAAAATCAGGTACATCATATTCTGGACCATTGTTTAAAATTTTTTCTTGATAGTTGTGAAATTGTTCAAGACTTCTATCATAGTCAAAATCTTTTTTAGAATCCAAAATCAAACCTTTTTCTATAGTATATCCTTGTGCATAACCTTCCCATTGACCAGTATCATGTAACCATTGATTATATGCACTTAATTCTTCTTTGGACATATCTTTTATACTTTTGACTTTTTTATTTGTCTTTTTTCTTTCTTTTTCTTCCTTTTCATTCATTTTTTTACCAACCCATTCACCTATCATTTTTCCTATGTCATAGGCCATAAAAGCTGCACCTAACCAACCTATTGCTTTTACTAATCCTGACATTGCTGTTCTTATAGCAGGTAAGTATGAAATTATATATTTTGATATTCCACTAGTTATTTTAGCCGCTCCAGCTGACATAGCTGATGCTAATTTTGAAATATTTGTTTTTAAAAACCCAAAAGTTACTGTACCTAATTTTTTTGCAAAATTTGAAAGAGCAGAACCAAGATTTTTTGAAGAATCAACAGCTTTGTGCATATACGTAGATAAAGCAGACGCAGCTTTTTTTATATTACCTAAATTTGCTATACCTAATAAACTTCCACCAATTGCTGTTGCTGGATGTTCTTTTAACCAATTTACTGCTGTTGCAGTCCATTCACCTATCTTTTCGCTAAGTCTATAAAGATTTATAGCGGCTAAACTTAATAAACCACCAATGATAGCACCTCTTATACCTTTGACCTTAAAACCAAACAAAGCACCAGGTAGAGCATCTTTGACTAATTGACTCACTACTTCAGCTCCACCTTCAGATAATCCAATTGTACCAGTTAAATATGCTTTAAATTTATCATCTAACCATTTTGCAATTTTTGGAAAAAATGTTTTAATGACATATGGAATGGCTGCAATAGCTGCACCTTTTAATATTGTTCCAAATCCACCAATGGCTTGAAGAAGTTTACCTAATATACTTCCACCTTCTTTTTTCTTTTCTTTCTCTTCTTTTCCGAGGACATGTTTTTTTAAAAGTTCAAGAATATTGTTAGTCTTTTTTTGTTCTTTTACAATTGGATTATTTTCTTCTTCATTTTTAGCAATAGCACCTTCTTTTTTATTAAATGCTCCAAACCAACTACCTCCAAAAGCGTTTTTTACTACATCTGATCCTTTATCTATGTTTTTCCTAACATAAGATTTTTTATTTTTGAAAGGATCCATTATATTTTTAAATATTGAACCAACAGTAGCATCATAAATTTTACTACTTACATTGCCAATTGTTCTTCCAGCTAATTTAACACTAGCTGTTACTATTTTATCAAGACCTAATGTTTTAGCAATCACTGGATTTATAAGACCACCTGTAGCAACAGATAAGCCTATAGAAGAAACAACACTACTTGGTTGACCTTTTATGTTTGATCCAACTTTATATAATGTATTTTCTTTATAACGATTTTTACTTTTTTCTTTTTTAAGTTTTTCACGTTCTTCTTGTATACTTTTTATTTCTTCATTATATCTTTCTAATCTTTTTTTAAACAATTCCGCATTTTGTTTTTTTCTCAGTTCACGATCTATTTTATCTTCTTTCTTTTTTTCAAGATCGAGCTGTTTCATTTCATTTTTTATTTTTTGTTCTTGAACTTTTAAATCATTTAAAATTTCTTTTGTACCAGTAGCTTTAATTTTATTAATTGTTTGAAAAGTATCTTTAACTAATTTTTCATGAATCTTTTCATAAGCTTTAGTTCCTTTCAACTGATTATCGTTAATATCTTTTAAAAGATTATTGATAGATTTAAAATCTTTAGATAAACCAGATATAGCATTCAATAATGCTTTATCTCTATCTATTTCTTTTTCTATTTTAGGTTCTTTACCTTTTTTTATGCTAGCCATTTTAACTATCTTCCAAAAGTTACTTGTTCTTGTCCTTTTTGAGCTTCTTCTAAATCAACTAGATGTTGAACGTGTCTTTTATAAAACCATTCAAAATATTCCCAAGGCATCTCACAAATATCTCGATAGCCAAGGTGAAGGTGGTGCATTAACCACCATTCCCTTTCTAAAATGTCATTTAAATCAAAACGCGGAAAAAAAGTCCTCTAATGCTAGAACATAAGCACGAGAGCTCTCCTTTCCACATTTTGGACATATAACTTTTACTTCTTCTTTAACGCCCCAAATAGTTTTTCCAAACCATTCTTCAATATTAGTGATATCATTAGCCGTAATTGTTCCATCTGATGCTAATTGCCACATTTCATCTAATGTTTTACCATTTGAAATCAAACAAAGATCAAGAAGAAGTAATCTCATATTCATATCATTTTCTGAAATATCTTTATGATTTTTTATAAATTCTTCAATCGCTAAATCGTCGCCCATAACTTTTTGACGAATTGGCGTATTTCCAAGATTATCTAAAAGAATACCAGTTGTTAATCCTTCAATATCAGAAGCTTCTGTGATTTCGATACTTCCAATGTTTAAATCTGTTGTAATTTCTTCATTACATTCTGGATTATCGTTATCACATTTGAATATTAATCTAATTGGATGCTTTTCATAAGTTGTAAAGCGAATTTTATATAATAAAAATTGTACATCAAACCAATACAATTGCTCAAATGTCATTTCTGGATTATCAAAGGCGACAAGTTTTTTAAGAAATTCAATATAATCTCTGTTAGTTTTTTGTTGTTTTTGCGACAATGATAAAATATATTTTTGTTCAATTGGTGTAATGCGTCTTATACTAACACTAAATTCCTTAGGATAAAGAATTTTACCAGGTAAATCAACTGCATAATACTCAAAAGCCATTTAAATTCTCCTTTTTTAAATTTTAATTCCACCTACATTTTCATATTGTTTGGTTAAATTAGGTTCATCTTTTTCAATACCCTCATAACCATATGTATCATATACATTATAGTTAGAACTCTCATTAAATAATGTCGTTATAGCTTTATCTACAATAGAAGTAGGTGACGTTATTAATTCTGTTACCATTGCTTTATTTGCTTCAGAACCAGCATATACAACTTTATCTACTTTAAACTTAGCTGTTATAGTTAAACGCTTAGGATTGTCACTATATTCTAATTTATAATCATCTTGTGATACCGGCCAACAACCTTGTAATGTAAAATGAGCCATTGCTAATCCAGTTATTCCAACATTACCTGGTCCATATATAAAAACTTCTATATTCTTTTTATATACAGACATAGGATTATAATATTCACCTTCAGCATTATATACAAGACTTCTCCAAGCAGCCATATAATACTGTGTTAACATTCCAGCAGAACAAAACATGGTTATGTTAACATCATGATAATTCTCTATATCTTCTGGAACGTTACACCACATTGTTCTTACACGTCTTGTTTGTGGTTTAAAATTTGTAACACCAAAACTTATTTGTTCAACAACAGGTTGATATGTTGTTAATGAAGAAGTAAATAAAGACATAACAGCACCGATTCCACCATTTCCAGCAATTGAACTGTATGGATCAGATATATCTATTTTAGGCATCAATACTTCCCAAGTAGAATTAATTGCTTCGTCTGGTAAACCTGATACCTCCATTTGTGATTGGAATCGTAGCGACAACTTATCTACTCCTATGAAATTAATGAAAACAAACTATAACCACGTTCAGCCCAGTAATCATAATTCCAAGAAATATTAACACTTATTGGATTAGAGCTACTGGGATCTATGTCTGCAACTTGATATTCTATCGGATAAAAACCATGCAATACAATTTGACGCCTTTTTAAACTAGCGTTTCTTACATGACCACCAGAATTATTACCACCCATAAGAATTGTACATGTTGCAGCATATGCTGTAGATGGTAATCTTGTTCCTAACATATTAGAATGGATAAGATCTTGCCAAGCAGCAATGATATTAAGCACAGAACCTTCAAAATCTTCTACAACAGTACATTTCCAAACACCAGATTTGTTTTGGAATGTTCCAAGTTTTCTTTTATGACCCATTATATTAAGATCTGTTTGTGCTAATTTTGCTCCTGGATAAGAAAAAGATGTACAGCGTAGCCTAAGCTGTTTTGCTGTTGCAAGTGCTGTATTGCCTGAAATTTGGCCGGCTATCTTTTGTGTTAATTTAGCAAGTAATAAACCAGGTGTATCCTGTATGATAAATTCACACTGGGATTGTTTAATTGGATCTTTTAAAGATCTTACTTCATTTAACGTACGTAACATATATTTATAAACTTTTATAAAGGGAAATAAATCTTATAAATATAGAACTTTATTTGATAAAATATAAAATAAAGAGTGAGATTTAAATAACCTCACTCTAATTTTCTTAATAACTTGTATCAGCGTTAACCATTTTTAAGAAATTATTCTTCGCATAATGCATTGGTGGATTTACAGAACCGTTTGGATAAGGTAGCCATAATCTATATGTAGGACCAGAACTGGTTTGTACTTTTCTTACACAATGTAGAGTATCTTCATCAAAAGCTTTTAAAGCATTAATGATTCTAGGATCATCTGGATTAGACTCATATATGCTTATCAAATCTTTATCTAATTTATGATCATCGATTGTTTGTCCTCTAATCGCTTTAAACATTCTTTCTTCTTTTCTATATCTTTCTTCAACTTGTTTTAAAACAGCTCTTATTTCTTCATCTGTCAAAACAATACTTTGATATTCACCTTCTTTCCAAGTACGTCCTGTTTGTCTTTTTGCACCTTGTGGATTAAACATTTGATTAAATGCTCTTTCGTCAACAGCGGTAGGATCATTTATTGGATTCAGCATTGCTAATTTTACTTTATGCGTACTCATAGCAAAAGGTTTTAAAGCTGTTTTAATAGCTTCACCTTCTTCAGTTAATCTTTGAACCCAGATATTTTCTGGTTCTTTATATTCTTCTATATCTTTTTCTTTTTCGGGTTTATCTATTCCTTTAATAATAAAGAAATCATATTTATAACTTTGATCTTCAGGTGTATTTGGATTTTGCGCTTGTTTATGTTTTGCCCATGATGTTTTTTTAGATTGATCTGTATTTTTAGCTACAGATATACCAAATGGAACAGATATGAATTCCGGAGAAATACCCATGCTTTCAAGAAGATTAACTATATATCTACCTTTTTGACCATCTGTTACTTTCCAATAATCTTGAGCCCCAGCTTCATCTAATGTAGATTCTTCTTTTTTAGGCAATTTGTTTCTCCAATCATCAATTTTCTTATGTTGTGCCAAAGCTAAATCTGGTCTCCATTTTTTATTTATGATTTTATCGTAAATATCATGACGTGCTTTCCATGTGTATTTGTTTAAATCGTATTCATCTTCATGAGCTTTAAACCAGTTATTATACCTATTGATTATTGCTTCTTTTTTATTAGTTAAATAATCAACCCATTGATCTAATGACATGTCAGGATATTTACTACTGTGTATAATTGAATCATACATTTTTTTATTTTCTTCGCTATTTATTATTTCTAAAAACTTAGAAATTGGCATCCATTGCTTTTCACCATATGTTCTGAGACGTCTATAACTATTATTTGGATCACGAACATTACCTATTTCTTGAACACAAACATTTTGTGGATCATCACCTTTTTCAATACCTAACAAAGTTATACCTTTTACATTACCATTATTGTCAGTATATCTAAAAGGAACATGTGCTTCTTTAATGTTTGGATGAATTCCTTCGCGACAGAATCTAAGCATTTCATTAATTTCAGCTATAGGTTCTTTTAAATCTACGTGCGCTGGATTTTCTGATCCTTCTAATGGATCTTTTTTTCCATATTCTTCTAATTTAGACATACTATTTTCTATTATTCTATTACATTTATTTTCAAAACTTGTATTTTCTTTAATCTTTCTCATAACATCATGAATTTTATCTTTATAGCCATCATCACATGTTTTTAAAACATCTTCTAATTTAGCTAAAGCTTCATTTTCATTACCTTTATAATGATCCATCAAGCCATCATAAATCTCTTGTTCTGATTTATTGATCAAATCATCTTCTACTGTAAATATTTCATCACGATTACCAAAATAATCTTCTTTCATTATTGATTCTAAAGATAAATCACGACTTTCAGAAGCATAATAAGCATCTTTTAACCGCGCCAATATACCATCATTACGTAATATTTTAAACAATGTATTTGATGGTCCGAATTCACCTTCTTCTTTAAGACCATTTTTACGCATATCCCATACAAGCTTAATCATGTTTTCTATTTCATTTCGATTTTGACTAGAAATAACATCTTCAATTATATTTCTTACTTCATCTAAATTTGATTTTTCTGGTTCTTCTATTTCAACATTTGCATATTGAGGTTTAATTACCCAGTCATTAGAAACTAAAGAATATACACCAGAAGTAGTTAAAGGTTCTGCAAGATTTTCAGCTCCAACTTCTACAGGAATATTTTTAATTAAAATATCATGCTCATCATTAAATACTCTTTTAGCTGATTGAAGATATTTATTTAATATTTCAGCACTTACTCCAGCATTTTCAAAATCATAAACGAGATGAAGATCAATATCACTGTTTTCATTGTAATTATAATTAGCTTCACTTCCTGTAAAATAAACGTCTACAGGTTCAAATGGAAGTTTTAATTTCTCTTTGAAAGTATCTGCTATTTTAATTAAAGCATCACGAATATCGTCTTTAAGTTTTTCGTTTTCAAACAATTCAGGATTTAATTCTGAATGTGTATTATCTTCAGTCATGGCATTTTTTTGAATATTTTGAGCTATTTTATCTGTTTGTTGCATTAATTCTGTTGCACCGTCGTTTACTTGAGCTTCATCTACAACACTTTCATTTTTATTCTGTTGCCTCAATTCATTCATTTCTTTATTTAACTCGTTTATTTTTTCTTTGGCTACATCCATTGGATTTTCTACATCATCACCAAACTCTAAACGTAATCCATCAAGGTCAGAAGTACGAATAAGAGTATTTAATTTATCAATTTCTTTTTTCAGAGGAATTATTTTTTTAATTGTGTCATCTGGTAATTTAGCGTCTGTACCAAGAAATTTCTTTAATTTAATATATTCTTTATTCAAATCTTGAATAAATTCATTATCGTGTACACGATTTTTATCAAAATAATCAATAGCAGCATTTACTGGATCTGCATATGTTCTACCAGCTAAACTACGATCAAAAAACTGCGGTTTTTCTTTTTTCAATTCTATTCCTTTATTTGTTAAAACTGCATGTGCAGCTCTTTTTAACAAATAAATGTTAGCACCTGTTTTAGAAGCTAAATCATTTATAATTTCTTCATGTCTTTTTGTAGTACGTTCGATAGGTTTTATTTCTTTAGAAGCATTCCATCTATTGACAGCATTAGATGCTTTATTTTTAAATCTATCTAAAATTTCAGTGTCATGTATTGTAGAAAGAATATCTGGTTTTTCACCTAACAATTTTCTTAACTCACTTGCTCTTTTATAATTACCTTGCTGTTCATAATTTTTTATTTGATTAACTATATTGTTTTTAAACTTTAATTTTTGATCAATTCTGTTAACAAAGTCATTTTCATAATTGCTATTATGAAGAGGATTACCTATTGATATAGGCTTATTAAGATTATATTCTCTGTTAAAGTCATTTTCTTTTTTATTTGAAGAAATATTTTGTAATCTTCCTTGATTTTCTAATTCTAAAATTTGTTTTGTTAATTCGTGTACTCTTGCTTTAGCTTTTGGTAAAGGATTTTCTTCATCACCAAATAATTTAATAAATTCATCCCAATCTTTATCTGGAGCACTGATCATTTTATTTAATTTATCACGTTCTGTTTTTAAAGGAATTATTTTTTTAATGATTTCATTTGGTAATTTGGTATCTGCACCAGTTACATTTTTTAATCTATTATATTTATCTTTTGTTATTTTACCAGCTTGATATGCGCGATCTATTTGTGCTATTTGGTCGTCTTTTCCTTTAGTAATAACTTTAAATGGATCCCAATCATAATGATTATTATACATACTAGCAAACATATTACCTATGTCACTTTTTTTCAAATATATTGGATCACTTAAATTTTTGTCAACAACAAATATTAAATTTTGATTATTATAACTATCTGGACTCAATTCACCAGGCTTTATTCCTTGATCTTGTTTAAGACGTGTTTTCATATTATTATATACGGCAGTTATAAACGATGGTGAAAATATTCTTGCTTTATTTTTTAATTTTTCATTAGTAACATTTAAAGCATCTGCATAACTTCCATCTAAAAAATTATCAAATAAATAAACATTAGGATAAGATATTAATAATCTACCTCTTTTACCTTCATCGTCTACACCATATATATCAACAGTATGTTTACTCTTATTTTCATCATTTTTGTCTATTTGATACAATTCATCATATTTATCATCTAAATCAGCTTCATTCATAATAGCTTCATTTAACATTTTATCTTCCTCTGTTTCTTCCATTGATTCAAAACTTGCTTTAGTACCCATTGTTTGTGGATCACCTTTACGACCTTCACGGTTAATATATGGTAAATCATGAAGTAATTTTTTATAATATTTAGACAAAACATTATTATTTATCCATTTAGAAACAGCTGTACTGAGCATCAAATAGCCATCAACAGGAGTTTTAGCATTATCTTGTATCCAATCCCAAATTTTAGATTCATATGCACGACGAAGATATTTTTCCTCTTTAGTCATTTTTTCATACATATCTTTTTTATCACGAAATTTACCCGTAACAATTTTAAATTCATTTTTATCTGTATCAAATACTATTCCTGTATAATTTTCATAACTAGATTTATGCGGATTAGCTTTATCGTCTTCTGTCAAAGCTATTTTTTGAGCATTAGGAAACAATGTGATTGCCATTTGTATAACCTTAATTTTATATGATTTTTATAACTTTGTATTAGAACTTCTTTATGTAAATGGAAGTTTTTTATTATTCATTTTAAAATAATAGCTTTACAAATATAGATTATTTAGATTCTATATATAGTTATGAAAAAGGAGTTTATTTTATGCGTGTGATTAATCTTGATGATACTGGTATTAAACTTATAACAGATAACAAAAAACAAATATATCTTTCACTTGATGAAGTAAAAGATTTTATAAATAAAAAATATAACATTGAAAACAATATATTTACGTTAAATGATAAAAAATTGACTTTATCTGATAAAGATCTTTATGAATTTCCAAATATTGTAATGTATATCGAAAATAACTTTGGTGATTAATCATGTTTAAATATAAAAAACGTGAACATTATAAAGAGATAGAAGAAACAAATTTAAAAAATTTAAATTTGTTTGAATCTGTTGATGCTAATTTTAATGAATTTGGATATAACATAACTTATACCCGCGTACCAAACGGATTAATAAGAACAATAATTACACCTGAATCAATAGACCAGCTACTAATCACACTGCCAGCGTCTTATTTTATAATCAATTCTTAGATAAAATAATATTTTCTAAAATAGAAATTTTTATTCTTAAAATAGATAAAATGAAAGCTTTTATATCTGAAGTTATTCTTTTATCAAAAATATTTTCTACAGTTTTTAATTGATTATAATCTTCTTCTTCAATATAATCTTTTATATCATTCAAGTAAATTTTATCTAAAGCAAGACAACGAATTGGATCTACCATTAAAAATTCTAATTTAGTACGTGGTTTTTTCATTATATAACCAAATACTCTATTCCAATCAGCTATTTCTTTCTGATCATTTGTTTTTATTTTAACTTTTACATTTATAGTAATTTTTGGAGTTTTTCTTCCATCACCAAATATATCTAACCTACTCATATCAATTCAATCCTTTCTTTAATATTTAACAAATTTACCAACACTTTCTTCTGAATCAATTAAATCTAATAAAACTCTATTTGGATTCATATATTCTTTCATTTGATCTGTGAATGGTTTATCTTTTACAGTTATTAATTTTACTTTTTCTTTATCAAAATCTATTAATATTTTTTCATCACAATTTATCATTTCTAATATTTTATTTATTTGTTCTTCTGTGAAGGTTTGATGTAAAATTGCTTTAAAATCAAAATAATCCATTGCTTCAGTCACTTGCTTTTCTGGATCATTTAACCAAACAAATGACCATTTCTTTTCTATTATACGAATTCCATTTATAGCTTTTTCCATGATTTATCCATTTAAAGAATGACCGTATATCTTTTTAGCATTTTCAAATAATGTTTTAGAATCTTCATATTGTGTATCTTCATAAACTTCTTTTAAAAGCTTTAACAAATATGGATTTTCAGCGTTATAAACATTTGAATTTATTTTATATTTCACAGATTCACCTAATTCTGGATCAGCTAATACAGCTTGTGGATCTTTAATTTTTTGACCTAATAAAAATCTACTTAATTCATCTGAAGTATTCATAGTATTCAAAGTCGAATTACTACATACTAGAGAGGCAACATCAGCTGGTAATCCCATTTTAATTAAAAACTGAAATTTATTTATCATTGTCATTCCAGGATTTAATTCTATAAAACCTTTAAGTAATTCTGCTATAGATCCATATTTTTCAATTACATCAGCTGGAATTTGAATTGGCTCATTTAATCCTATCTCAATTTCCATTTTAGAAACATCATAACCACAATGAGTTAAAATATTTTCAACTAAAGTCATCATACAATCAAGAAGAGCACGCTTTAAAGGAATCAAAGTACGTTTTAATTTTAAATCTTGTGCTTCTAAAGCTTGAGAAGTAGTAATTACATCTTCACCGACAAGATAACCTTTAGGAAGACTTGAATTACGTAAAATTTTATCCAAGAAGTATTGAACATCTTCTGTTTGACTTAAATCTATATTTGCTTCTATTTTATCGATCGTAACTTTTTTACCATCAGCAGCTTCAGGTAAAGTTAAGATAGACATTGCACCTGGTAATTTACGACCTAATTTTGGAGCATTTGTATCACTAAACATAGAATTTAAATATTGACCACGAAACTCGTTTAAAAATTGTGCAGATTGCGGTAAGCTAATTCCATTCGGTAACGGTACATAAAATACGAGACGTTGAATTTTAGAAGCACGAGAAATACCAAGTAAACCTTCAAGCGTTGTCAATTGATCAAAAGCAGATCTCATAGACCAAAGCATTGATTTTCCATATGGTTCTGTTAAAGAATCGAATATCTTGCCGTGTACAAAACTCCATGGTTGCCATATTTTTTTACTTCTCTTAGCTGTAACATTCATGCTATTGACAAAACCAGCATCATTTTCTACTTCATAGTTTATTACATTATAATATTCATCTGTATTTACTTTAAAACGATTTGGTTCAACATAAGAAATGATTAAATCTTCTAAAACATTTATACGCTTAAAATCTTTAACATCTTGTTCTAACATCCAATTTTCAAGATACGGATAAGATAACAAAAGACCTACATTACCATATTTGGCTAAAGCTCTAGTAATACTAGGTAATCTTTGATAAATCTTATTTTTATAAAGAATCTTTTCAACAAGAGTTTGAGCGTTTTTATTAGAAATTTTTATATTTAATGGATTATCTACAAATCCTTCAGAAAGAACTTCCGCTGTATATGTATCAAGAATAAGACTTACTTCACTAACATTTTCATCCATTTGATCAACGGTTTTATAAACGTCTAACATGGATTCATAGTTTTTACTAAAGAAAGTATATGTACTAAGAAAGTCATCATATAATTCAAACATTTCTCTAGTATGTTTAAATGCTGTAGGAATAGAAATATATTCACCAGAGCGCGTCTGCCCGATTGTGAAGTTATGTTTTTTCGCTATTCCTTTTAATACATCGAAAGAAATTCCTGGATTAGAAAGGAATAGCGTTTCTGAATCCTGATCATAAAAACCATTTTCAGTTATTAATTTAGCTATTCTTTTTGCATCTTTACTTACTTTAGGCATTATATTTTATTCCCAATTTAAATTTACACACACATCAAATCTATTATCGGTTTTTTTATCAACACAAGATATTTTACCAGATTTATAACAAAGAATTATAAAACCAATAGAAAGATTGTTTGATAATATTTGTTCTATTGGTTTAATTATTTGTATTCCATCTGTAACGTCATATTCAAATTCAGCCCAACGATTATAAATCAAACGGCCGCTTATAAAATTAAGAACAGGATATTCTTGTTCCCATTCATCAATGAGTTTTGTGTTTATTAATACACCAATGTTAGTATCTTCTATGTTCTGTATTTCAAGAACGTCATTTCTACTAAATGGTTTATCACACACAATACGAATACATACTCCTCTTAACCAAAATTCATAACTGTGTTTATTATCTAAACCAGATTTTGAAGAAGCGTAATAAGAAATACATCTTAAAGGAAACGATAAATTAGAATAATCAGTCATAATATTATCCTAACAAAATTTGTCTGATTTTAATTTCACCAGATTCTGTTAAAGTAGCGTTTAATCCTTTAATACTATTTACAGCTTGAATAAATTCTTGTTCAGTCATATCTTCAAGACTAACTGTAATATTTTCTTTTACTGTTTTTTCAATTGATTCATTCATAACAATTTTGTTTGTATCCATATTAGTATACTCCTCTTTATCTATTAGCAAGTCTTAATTGAATCATGTTTGTATTCAATGACATTCTTTCACCATATAAAACGGTTTCATCAGGTTGCAAAGGCAATACAGCAATTAATTCATATCGATATTCTGTATCTAATTTGCTTTTTTCATATCTATAATATAAACCAAGATATTTTATTGTTTCACTATTCTTAGTCCAATCCTCTTTAGCTTTTGGCCACTCTAAAGCATCTATATTTCTTATTACACCATTTAAAGGATCACCAAATTTTATAGGTTTTTCTAATATTGTAAATCCTTTAGAAACTGGTTCTTTAGTAAAATTAAAAGATTCTTCATCAAACTCTATTCCTAATCCAGCATACACGTCCGTTGTAGGAAAATTAAATGATGGTGTACCAAAATTATTTTCTAACAAGGTATTTACAAAATTTGGATTTAACATAAATCTTAAATTTGTCATTATTTATTTTTTCCTATAACATAAGTTTTACCAGAAACCATATTGATTCTATAATAATCTAATTCAGAATCTTCATCTACTTTTTCTTGTGATTCAATGAATTCGTCATTTATTTCAATTTCTTTAGATAAAGTATAAACACTTTTATTATCTTCTATAGAATATGTTAATTTATAAATATTATATTTAGTCATTGTTTAATTCCTATTAATAATCTGTCAAACACAGTTGTATTGTTTCTGGATTAAATATACATGTCTCACCTTTTAGAACTGTTTCAGATTTAGGTAAACGCAATACAATTAAAGGCTTTGAATTTTCATAATCCATCGTATCAAAAATACCAATCATTTCTATATATTTATTTGCTTCAGTCCAATCTTCAGATGCAGTATTAAATACAACTTCACTGATATTACTAATATTTCCATCAACAGCTTTTCCAAAAATAATACGAGCTCTTTGATAGTTACCTAGAGGTCTTCCACCAAATACTTCATCAAAGTCTTCAGTGTTAGCTCTTGCGCCTATTTGAGTAAGACCTAAACCAAGAAATAACTCTTTTTGTTCTAAGTTAGGTACTTCACCACAAAAATATTCTTTTAAAAGTTTATTCATAAAATCTGTTTGTAAACCATATATAGCCATTTACTTATTCTCCAATAAAATAGACTCAAATAAAAGTTCTAATCGTAAATTTGTTAATTTATCTAAAAATTTTACACAATTTTCTTTTAAGGCTTTTTCAACAAATCCGTATAATCTATTAAATATACGCCTTAATTTATCTTCTGGTTGACATGCTAAAAATCTTTTATATGTATCATCATTTTCACACATATCAGTTAGCATTCTTGATAATATTTTAGCTAAAAGTTTTTTATCTTTAACTAATTCTTTCGGTTCTGTTTTATTTAACCAAGCATATTGGCATACTATATTGACTGCTTTTAAAAATAATTCATTTGTTATAGCATTGTATTCTAATGGTGAAGTAAGATAATCTATACCAGATAAATTAACAGATTTCATTATAGCATTTCTATCTTTTAAATCATCATAATCTAAACAATGTATAATTTCATGAATACATGCCGAAATACTATCTTTTTGTAATAATCTTGGTAATTCTGTGTATATTGTGATTTCTTTATTTTTTGGATTAGCTGTGTATGATATTTTATCATTATTCAAACTAGCATCATAAATTTTAAAAGTTATACCATCTATGTTAAAATTCATGTTTAATGAACTATTTTTACCAGCAAATAAATTTTTTAATTCTTTTTCATATTCTTTTGCTAATTTAACTAAAATATTTTGAGCACGCATATATTTTTTAAAATCTGTTTCACTATTTTCTTTTAATGATTTATTTTTTATATCTAAAATTTCTTTTATTTCATTAATAGAAAAATCATCAGGTTTAATAAAATTATAACCCAACACGATACTCAAAGCTTTTTCATTCCAAGTAGAATCACTCATATCTTTTTATCCTGTTACCGTTATTGCAACTTTTTTACCAATTAATACGGCATCCATTCTATAAGGTGATAGATATTTTGGTTTTTCTATAACAGATGCTTCAATAGTTTCGTTATATATTGATCCATTTATTATATTTGTTTTCAAATCAATAACAGCAGGAAAATCTTCATCTTTAACTAATTCAATTCTCATTACTCCATCGTCACCAAGTAACGTAAATCCTTTTTCGACATTCAATTCAAATTCTGTTATCCCACCATGCTCATTTACTTTAGAAACAGTTAATATAAGTTGTTCTCTATTACCTTCCTCATCGATGATAATATATAAAGGATTTCCATTGTCATCTAATATATCATATTGTTCACCTGCTTCAAAACCAATACCTGATTCAATAATATATTTAGAACGAGTATCATAATAATATGGTACTTCTATATGTTCATTTATTGTATTTATTTTAGGAATATCTTGAATATCTTCAAATATTGTATCATGAATAACTCTAACAGATTCATTTCTATTAATTGGCTTGTTAATGAACCAGATAGTCCCTTGCGCACGGATGTTATTATCTTTACTAAAGCCATTTTCAGACACATTATAATCAAACCAGATAATATTTTGACCTTTAATATGACTTGTGTCATAAGTAGTTTGACGGGCAGGTACACAATTAGCAACTTTAGAATAAGTCGAACCGTTACTAAGCTGTTTTTGCATTGTACCTAAGACTTGCCATTCACGAGCAACTTTATTGAAATTACAATCATGCTCATTAAGAATAATACGACTATCACGTGGAAGATGAAGTTTTGTAGGAATCAAGATTTCAAGAGGATATAAACCATCTGTGCCATCTGCAGTCATACCATGTTCAGAAAGTACTTGACGATATTCGCCAAACAATGGTATAACCGATTCTGTTGTATCGATCCATTCTGTGTTTACGAAATTTGAATATTCGTCAACTTCGTTGTCGAATATGTTATCGTTAACAACAGGTATTCTTACTAATACTTGAAGTCCATAATTTGAGAACAAAGATTCATCTCTCAAATTACTCACATATTCTGACATCTCCGTAATATAGGCGTCACGAAGATTATATTGAGAAAAAGCCGTCTCTTTAAGTCTTGAATTACTTTTTTTAACCATTAAATTTAACTCTAAACGCGTTTTTATTTAGAACTTAAAATGTGACTATTGTTTTTCAAACCACGTCATAAATTCTTCCATAGATTATAAAAAAGTCCTTGATATATTTCAATCAAGGACATTAGGGAGATTTTCAATCATGTCAACAGAATAATATTTATCTTTACATCATAGGACCAGCACCCATCATGTTAAGATTTACTCCGTTATTTTCTACTGGATCATTACAAATAATCACAGAAGACGTAAGAACAACAGAAGCAATAGAAGAAGCTGCAAGTACTGTACCTTTAACAGCTTTTGTAGGATCAATGATACCATCTTCAAGCATATTAGCTATCTTCATTGTAGCAACATTATATCCATATTCTTTATCTTTATTAAGAATTTCTGGAATAATAACGTCGGCGTGTAAACCAGCGTTTTCTACAATTGTCTTGAATGGAGCTTTAAGAGCTGTAGCAAAAATAGTAACGCCAATCCGTTCATCATCATTAACCGTCTCAAGATTATTTAATTCTTCAGATAATCTTAATAGTGTTACGCCACCACCAGGTAAATAACCTTCTTCAAGAGCAGCTTTAACAGCAAATTGAGAATCTTCTAATCTATCTTTAAGTTCATGAATTTCTTCTTCTGAAGAACCACCAACTTTAATAACAGCTACACCAGTTGTCAAAGAAGCAAGACGTTTATTTAATACATCTTTTTCCCAAGTAGCATTTTCTTTCAAAGCTTTAATTTCACCTTGAATAGCTTCTACGCGAGCTTTAATGTCTGCCTCATTACCATGACCACCAGAAATGATTGTTTCATCACGTTTGATAATGATCTTATCACAAGAACCAAAATCAGCTTCTGACATGGCCTCAAATTTAATTCCCATTGGATCATCACCAACATTAGCCCCGAGATATAAAGCCATATCACGTAATCTATCCAGTCTAGCATCACCATAAGAAGGAGCTTCAACACAAGCTACTTTCATCTGACCACCAGAACGAACAATATTCATAGCAAGACCTTGTGTAACAGAAGTATCAAAAGATTCAGCAATGATTACTAAAGGCTGTCCACGAGTGATTATTCCTTGAATAACATCTGCCAAAGTCTTAAAATTACTGATCTTCGAATTACACAAAAGAATCTTAGGTTTATCAAATTCAACAGTCTGACTATCATGATTAGTAATAAAAAATTGTGAAGTCCAACCTTTATCAAATGTCATGCCTTCCTTAAATTCAAGACGAATATCACGATCTTTTGTTTCTTCGACTAATACAACTCCATCTTTTCCAACTTTACGATAAGCCTCAGCAACAATATTACCGAGCTTTGTATCACCATTAGCAGACACAGTTGCAATATTATCAAGCTGTTTATCTTCTGTAATTGTTGTACTCATTTCATCAAGCTTAGTGATCACACAATCACATGCTTTTTCAATACCATGACGTAAAGAAGTACGATTGATACTATTATCAGACAATTCAAGTTGACGAACACCAGCATTTACAATTGCTTGACCAAGAACAGTTGCCGTTGTTGTTCCATCACCAACAGTTTGAAGTTGCGTTGCTGCAGCATTAATAGCCAAATCAGCACCCAATTTCACTTTTTCGTCTTTTGGTGAAATGTGCCTTGCTACAGTAACACCATCTTTTGTGATTATAGGTGTTTTATCTTCTTGTTGAATAACAACTGTTTTTCCAGCATATCCCAACGTTGTTTTGACACTATCAGCAACGAGGTTTATTCCTTTAACTAAAGCGTCTTGAGCTTCTTTATCAAAATAAGCTGATCTACTCATTATTTATTTCCTTTCTTTTCTAAAATTTCACCTTCAACTTCTTTAGCGATGATATCAGAAGCGTATACACGAATATAATTTTTACCACCTAAACTAATTTTTGTTCCAGCTACCTTTGGAAAAGCTACAATATCACCGACACAAACAGTCATTGGAACAAAACCACCCTTATCCCAATAACCTTCTCCGCAAGAAACTACTTCACCATATGTAAAATCTTGCGAAAGAGAATCTGGAATATATAATGTACCTACCTTTTCTTCTTTAACTATTTCTTCTACAAAAACGTTTTGACCAATAGCTTGATAAATTTTAGACATTTTATTCCTCCTCTTCTTCAAAATGATCAATTATATCATCTTTACCAGCTAAAATTGTACCATCATCTAAAATTAGAGACGGTGTTTGTTTGATATTATATTGTTCGACTAAATCTTCATGTTCTGTGACATCTAAGATTTCAGCTTTTATATCATTTTCAGCAAAATATTGTTTAACCATTTTACATGGAATACAACTACTCATCGTTAACAGCTTCATTTTTATAAAAATCCTTTCTTAAAACCAGATTATATCTTTCATACTAGCAAAAAGATTACTTTTCTTTTTACTTTTATTATCTTTTTGATCAACTTGTTCTTCATTTTTAACATTTTGATCTAATTTTTCGTCAATTTCTTGTTCTAAATCATTGTTTTTGATGCTTTTTTTGACATTTTTAACAGATTTAGTCGTTTTTTGCGTCTTTTTAACACTCTTTACAGATTTTGCCATAATTACCTCACAAAAATCTAACGATTTTACAAATTATATTTATAGAATCCATAATATTACTATAAAAAATTCAAAAAATGTTCCAATTATATTAAAATAAGTTGAGCTGTACCGTTTTCATGAACAACAGCATTGGCGTTTACCCAAGTTGTCATACCTTTTTGATTATAATTAACGATTAGTTTTGATAAAGTACCAACATAAAATGTTTTTTCTCTAATTTCTGGTGAATGTGTATGTCCAACTATACAATTTTCAAAAGTTTTATTGAAAGCATTAGCACTTCCACCTGCACCGGATATACCGCAATCACCATGTTCAGATAATTCAAATCCGCAAATCTCAAAACTTTTATTCTTTGGTAAAAATTTCATATTTTCTGGTAATTTGCCGTCAAAAATGTTTTTTCCTTGTGAATAATCTAAGAATAATTTAGCTCCAATCTTAGCATTTCTTTTATCCTTTAAAAATTCACCAGTTTCTAACCATTTTTCAATAAAATTATCATGATTCGAATTAACTACATAGAAATTACTATCTGGACACATTTTTGCAAACACACGTAATCTTATCAAAACATCATTTAATTCTGTTTCTAGTGTAGTATTTATTTCATCCATATTAATAACTTGTGTTAGACATTTACCAAAATTATGATGACATACACTATTCCAAGAAGCTATATCATGTAACATTACTGCTTCTGGTTTGTATTTATTTATAAATTCTTCAGTTATAGAAAGTGCCTTTTCATCTTCATCAGGTAAATGCAAATCACCTAATACCATACCAGGAAGACTCTTTTTGGTAGTTATCTTATTATTATAATATATTTTGTTTAAATCATGAATACAACCGTTTTTAAAAATAAGATTTCTAATAATATATCTATTTTTATCTTTACTCCATTCTAATAAAATAGCTCCAAAAGTATGATATTTTTCATCAATACAATTTGATATTGTATCACCGTATTCTATTTCGGATAAACCACCTGTAGAGCAAGCTATTCTATAATCGTGATATTGTTTATATGGAAGAATCTTCAAATATTGTTTATTTGATCCAACTATTACAGTGTTTATATTTGTTGATAATTTATCTATATTTAAAAGTGGATTTTTTTGACTTAGAGGTAACATAAAATCTTTAGCGATACATTTATCATCTTTTTCAAATGTAAATTCTGTAGCAAGATATTCTGACAATAAATCAAAAGTATCTCTACTAAAAGTAACATTCTTTTTTATTCCTTTACCCCACAGTATACCTAACTCAGCATGATTATTCTTACAGTATAGTTTTAATGTTTTAAAAAAATCTAAATTAATATCTGTTCCATCGTTAACATATGAAATAACTATTTTATCAGCTTTTTTATTAAATTTCTTCTTCAGACTAGTACGAGTCATGATAACTGTATCATTTACTTCATCCATGAAATTATTCCAATTACCCCAAAGCTTTTCAATTAAAGATGATGGATATTCAGGATTTAACATGCGATATTCAGATCTTGATAACTTTTTATTACAAGTTCCACATAAAGTATTAAAATATTCAATAATAGCACTTCTATTCATGATTTTCATCCTTTTTTAATGATTTTCTAGATTTTTTCTTCGGCTTTTCTTTCTTTGATTGTTCACGTCTTTTCTTTTCTTCTTCTTTTAAATGCTTTCTATATTGTTCTTCAAATAACGATCTGGAATTTTCATCTTTCATTTTATCACTTAAGGCATCTTCAACGATAATGTCACATAAACCATACTTTAAGCACTGTTTAGCATTCAAAAGACCTCTTTCATCTTCTTCTAATTTATCTAAAATTTCTCTTGATAATTTACCTTGACAACATTCTAAATATATATTCTTTATATTTTCAGAATACTCTATGTTTTGAATATAAGTTTTTTCAATTTCACTTTGTTTGGTTGTAACATCAAAAATTGTTCCAAAATGAAGATGATGTCTTGCTAACTTACTCATTATACGACAAGTTCCATTGACAGCAATTAAAGAAGCAGCTGAAGCAGCATGACCAAGAACATAAGTATCAATTGAAATATCATTTAACTTTGCCATATTCATTATACCAATAATATTCATCATTACTGATACTTCACCACCTGGAGAATTTATAAAAAATGACAATTTTCTACCAGCATTTTCATAATTCAATACATATGTAGATAAATCACCTATCAAATGAGCACAGTTTTCACTAGTGATTGTATCATAAATGAAAATTTTATCACCAAACATATAATTTCTTGGTACTTGTTGTAAAATACTATCGCTATTACCAGACCACATAAAAATCATTCTCCTTTTTGTAATTATAAAAATGATGTTCTATTGAACTACAATGATAGGCTTAATATTTTATAAAATATTTCCATTTCCAAATAAAAATGTTCTAATTTATAAACGTTTTAACCAGATCTGGAATATAAATTATGGAAAATCAACAAAGCTTTAAATCAAATATGTTAAAAGCTATTTATGAAAATAGTGAAAATAAATTATTCAAAGAATCATTTAATTCTGAAAACCTTGAAGAAGGATGGAAAGACAATATCAAAAAAGGTCTTGCTACGGCTGCTGTCGCTGGTGGTTTGATGGCGGGTGGAGCAAATGCATCTACGATACCAACAGATGATGCTATGAATTGGGAAGGTGCACAAGCTAACGGAGAATTCACAGCTTATAATAATGAATATGAATCTCCTATAGCTGATCAATATAAAAATCAAACAAACGATGAAATTGAAGCTTTTGCTAGTGAACATCATTTTGTTAAAGATGAAAATGGTATTTATACAGATAAGTATGGTAACAAGTTTAACAAATATGATGTAGAAGCGTTGATGAACGGTGAAGATCCATTTGCAGAGGCTGTATCTAGACCAAATTATGAAGATAATCCTAACGCTGATATGCTTTACCAAGATGATTTTGGAGCTGAAACAGAAGATAAACCTGACTGGTATCAAATGTGGCAAGATTCAAATCTTAAAACATCTGAAAATGAACCATTTTTAGATTATATTCAAAGATTAAGAGATAACTACTAATCATTAAAAATAATACTATTAACTATTTAGAAAGAGAAGTTAATTCCATGACAAATATTTTTGAAAATTCTCTCAAACTCATAGATGAAACATTAAATAATATGTATTTAAAAGAAGATGAAGAAGAAAGATTTGTTTCTGTTGCAAATCAAGACAATTCATTCGATCCTTCTAATCCTGGATCAAAATTTTATACAAATCGTGAAGAACTTGATACTGACAAAGAAGAAGAAAAAAGAGAATTGACAAATGAAGTCATGGATAAAATAAAACAATCTCTTAAAGTTTCTGATGAATTACAATCTATCTTAAATCGTATTAAAAAAATAAACGATGACATCGATACAAATGATTGGAAAGTAAACGAAGAAGACAATACGGCAATTTTAAGAAGTAAAAATGCTCGTATTTTTAAACAAAATGAAAATCTTTGTCTTTCACATGATGGTAAAATAGAAATTTTTAAATCGGTTGCAGAATTACACGATTGGTTAAAGAAAAATAATTATCCTTTACCAAAAGGAATTGTTTTACACGAATCAGTAATAACTGAAGAAAATATAAATCGTACTCCTGGTTGGAAAGAAATCAAAGACTTAACTGATCAAAATGAAAAACTTCAACAAGAGTTGAATGATAGAAATCAATTTTTTTATAATCGTTCAGAAAAATTTAAAAGAGAACCAAGTGAAGAAGAAAAAAGATTTTTGGATAAGAATAAAATAACTAAAGTAGCACAAGATAATTTAAGTGAAATGATGAATGAATATCATCAAATATTATCACGTATACAATTTCTTGAAAAAGAATTACCACAAAAAAAATTAGAAACATTAGAAAAACTTGAAAAGTTTAAAAATAAAGAATTAAGTGATAAAGAAGAAATTGAAAAAGCTGTAATAGAAAGCGAATATGAAAATATTAAAATTGAAATAAAACGTTTATTAGATACAAAAGATAAAATTGAAAAATATTTATCAAACTTAAGATATGAAAAAGATACAAAAATACCAGATATAAAAAATTTTAAACAGATTTTTTCTGATGAACAGACTAATGAATTGATAAATACTTATGAAAAATTATCAAATTCATTAGAAAGTTTAGAAAAAGATAAAATCATGGATTATGTCATTGAAAATGATTTTGTTTATCCTATTCATTTCGATAGTGATAAATGGCAAAAAGCTTTAAATAGTAAAGATGAAAAAGAAAGAAAAAAAGATGTCTATTTCAAAGATGAACATCCTATAGGTAAGATAGCACATGATATGAATCCTGTATTTGTTGGTAACAAGTGTATAGGTTATACAAAGGATAATAATACGGTATTCGATTTTAATAATAAAAAAATTGATAATATAAATAATAATAATAATATGCGATATCTTAAAACTGATTATTTCATTTTAAGCAGCGAAAATGATAATGATATAATTGGTCATCTTGGTACGCAATATAAAGATAGTAAAAAAAATATAACACCTATAATCGATAAAGAAATAACAGACAATTTAAATAAACCTATAAATGATAAAATTCTTCATTACAATGAAGAATTGAAAGCTATAAGTGATAATTTAAATCAATTATATGTAGATAAAATTTTATCAAATGTAGAAAAACCAGAAAACAATGATGATTTAGAACAAATCAAAAAGCAAATAGAAGATAATAAACAAAAAATTCTTGATATTTATAAAAAATATAATGCTGAACCTGGTTCTTGGGATCCTAATTATTTTGAAATAGAAATACCTGAAGCAGATTATTCTATTCCTAAAGAAGAACAAATATGGGACGATGACGTAACAGAAGATAAAATAGAAAAATTAGATGTTCCGGAAATAACAAATGATGTAGATGACAATATTGCTTTAAGAACTAAAGCTAGATATGCTAATACTAAATGGGGTCCAATTTTAAAACACAGATGGAATAGACTTGGAGATAGAGAATCATGGACTCCAGAAGATATACAAAAGCACAAAGAAGAATATATGTCTAGAATGAATCCAAATGCCAGAGGTATGGGTTGGGAGCAAGAAAAAGCTGCACGCAAATGGAATGATATACATTATGAAAAAAATCCAGATGTGAATGATGCAAATAAAGATTTTGCTCAAAAAATGGTTTGGAATGATTTAAATAAAGGTAAAGATTTTTCTGCTATGAAAAAAGAATCAATCGAAAATAATCAAATAACTGATAATGAAATTTGGTATCTTGAATATCAAATAGATGATGTTAATAAAAATTATTATTTAAATTCAAATTGGCGTGATGAAAATTTAATTTCTGATAATTTAGAAACAGCTGCTAAATTTACATCTCGTGAAGATGCTATGAATGAATTACAAGAATTATATTCTGTTAAAAAACTTCCATTTCCTTTAAAACCGATTACTGGTCTTGATATGAATGAGTGTGGTGTTAGTTGTGCCGGATTAGGTTCTGCTGTTCAATATCTTGGAAATAAAAAGAAAGAAGAAAGTTTAGAAGAATCTCTTCGTTTAAAGGGTAAAAATTATGGAATAATTCGTAAAAATGATAAAGATTCTGCTGAAGTAGTCGATTTACATGGTAATTATCTTGGAAAAATTGGAAAAACAATAGCTGAATATGAGCAAGATGGAAATAGTGGATTTTCATTTGATAAAGATACTGGTATTGGCACATATAAAGATCCAACAAGAGGAATAGATTCTACATTTACAAGTCAAAATGTATACAGAAGAATTGTATTAGATGATAATAATAGACCAATTGGTTATGTAGCAAATAAAAATAAAGTATATGATTTGAAAAACAATACAGAAATAGGTGCTATTAAAGAAGGTGATTCTATAGCTAATATGACGTCAGAACAACGCCAACAAGCAAGAGAAGATTTAGAAGCACATTATAAAGGTGTTATAGATAGTAGAGCTGGTGATATGTGGCGTGGTCAAAAAGATGCTCCTAAACTATTTAATAAAAAAACAGGTGAAATATTACCATCAACGATAGCAATATGGCAAACAGAACCATTTGCAAGTAATGAAGCATTACAAAAAGATCCAAGCCTCATGTATGCTTTTGCTGGATATGACGAAAACGATAGACCAGCAATTGAAAATAGAATAAATGAAATAAATAATGCCTTTGGTTTAAATTTGACACCAAATGAACCTGTTGTAAAAACAAAAGCTGGAACAAAAAATAAACCAGCATCTCAAAATCGAATAGAATTCGAAAAATGGAGAGATACATATTTTATACCGTTTTTTTACAAATGGCGTACAATAGATAATAAAATTAGAGAAATGTTAACTAATGATGAAGTATATAATGCAGCTCATGAAAAAGTATTAGCTAATAAAAAGTCTATGGATAATTTTAATCAAAATGAAATTAACAATGTATCAAAAAAAGCTGATAGTATCATAGATTCTTTTAATAATGGAAAAATTATTGGAACTAAAAACTTAATTGATATGATTAAAAATGAAGTTTTAATTAAAAATATACCAAACAATATTAAGAAAAATATAATTTCAAAAACAGCAAATGCAGCAGCTTCATATCTTGATGATGAAGGTGTTGGAGATTATGTATCTATGCGTTTAACTCCATTATTAAATCAACAAAACGAATCTATATCATTTAATAAATGTTTTCTATCATTATTAACAGAAGCTCCTACACCAGCAGATTTTGCAGATGGAGCAGCTAATATAGCTTCTGATATGACTTCTGCTACAACAGGAGCAAATGATACATCTACGACAAATTTAGATACTCAAGATAATATGGCTTCTGACGGTTTAGATGATTATGGACCAGAAGAACCAGGAATGGATGGTGGATTACCAAGTTTTGGTGATATAAATATAAATGGTGGATCAGGAGATATGAATGATGAAGCTCCTATGCCATCTACAAAAAATGAAAGAATTGTAGATGTATTAGTTAATGAAAACGATATGTCTCAAATGAAAGTTAAAGTTAAAGATCTTGATACAGGTAAAATAGAAATTCGTGATTTGAATGAAGTAGATATTTAAGATTTATTTTCATTCATTTTCGAATATATAAATTTACCAATATTTGCTGATAAATATCTTACTTGTTCATTTGGTAAGCTAATTAATGTATTGTGTTTTTTATTTTTTATAAAAAATGTATCATCGTTATGTGAAAGAATGATATCTGAATCTTTATTATTAATGTAACCATACATTAAAACATTTTTTAATCTTTTGTGAAACTGTAAAACGTTTGCATAATTACCTAAACATAAAAATTTTTTATCTTTATCAAGAGTATACACTGGTTGTTTATATAGTTTATTGACATGTTCTTTAAGTTCAATTATACAATTTGTATTCATTTTAAAAATCCTTTCTTATATAATTTTATTTATAGAATCTAAAATATATTAAAAATAAATTTATAAAATTTCCATTTATATCTTTAAATTAAATGGAAATTTTTATTAATAATTTAAATTTATTAATAAAATAAAAAATATATTAATAAATTCCAGCTTGAGCGACGGCGGCGACAAAGCCGACGAGCGAAAGCAGGGAATTTATTAAAATAATTAATAAATTTTCTTTTTGATCAACCTTTTTCTTTTAGAAAAATAATTTTAAAAAAATTTTTCCAGTTCTAATTATACAAAAAAGGAGTTAAAAATGAAAATTAATGGTGATCCAAAATATTCAAATAAATTTTATGTCTATTTAGAAGACGGAAGTATTAAATGGACAGCTGATTTTGAGACAGCTAAATTTTATGTCAATAATTTCAGATACAAAGACTGGTATAATAAAGATTTATATTGTACAAATGAAGAAATCGTTAAAGGATATGATGGAAAATTTTATTTAAAGCAAAGATGTCCAAAAGATCCAAATGAAATTATCAAATATGATAACAAAACACAATTTGTTAAAAATTGTTTAGATTATTTACATAATGAATTAGATAATATTGTAAAATCTTTAAATTTTGATTCTTTTTTAGATGCTTATAGCTGGAAAGATTCAAAAATAAAAAAATACAAAGAACAATCTTTATCAATAATAAAATATCGCGATTTAATACATGAACATTATCTAAATATTTTAACAAAACATAATGATTTATTAGAAAAAACAGATGAATTATTAGATTTATCAAATGTTTATGATGAATTTATAAAAGATTTTCCAAAATATGAAGGAACAAATTAGATTATATGTCATTCCACTTTATACACAGAAAGAAAATGACGAGTTTTATATTTTCAATGATAAAAGATATGATCAAACAAAATTAGATGTTGTTTGGTTAGATTCAGCTTTATCTGATTTGAAAAATTATTATAATATTCTTCAAACAGAAATATGTGGTGGTGAAATAACTTTAGCTTCTGATTTTTATTTAAATATGTTATTTCAAATAATAAAATTGAATTGTAATAAAATATATATTTCTACAAATTTTGTTAATTATAATAAGACTTTAATTAATTGTTTTGATGCTATAAATGTTAAATTTAATTTTAATGGATTTACTAAACATAAACAAGAAGTTTTTGATAATATTAAAAGATTTAATAATAAATCAATAAATGTCAAATCTTTAGATATTTCATGTGATAAGAATGAAAAAAGAATTATTGAAGATTTAAATTTGTTAAAAATTAAATCTTGGGAAATAATTCCATACCATCACGGTAAAGACGTAAAAAATATTAAAAGATCATATCTAGAAACAGAAAAAATCATTAAGAAATATTTATTTTTAACAAAATCAATGAGATTTGCTTTTCAAAATAAATTACAATTAGATGAAGTTTTACCGATTGATAATTATAATGTAAAAAATGTTTATATAACACCAAATAATAAGTTTGCTTTACAGAATTTTACAAAAAATAATGAATTTGAATTATTAGAATTTGATAATTTATTGGATTTGCGTAAAAAATTTGAGGAAATGGAAAATTTAAGAGATAAAATTTGTCTAAATTGTGATTCTAAATTACGATGTCTAGCAAATAGATATCTAAATTTAAATTACAAAGGTGAAAGTTGTAGTGGTTTAATAAATTTAATAAAATATTATGATTCTTAAAAGAGGAAGAGCTAAAAATGAATTTGATGGCATTAGTTTTAGATGAAAAAACTACAAAAGATAAAAAATTACATAAAAAAGTAAATGAATTAAAAGATTTAGTTAAAAAAGAGAAAATTAAGATAAATAAAACGATAAAAAAGATACATAATTCAATGTATTGTTTAAATGGTTTACCTTACATTCCATCAACACGTGATGTTTTAATAAAACCAAATGGAGTATGTTCAATTCGTGTAAATTGGAAAAACAAATCATTTGATGGAATGTCTACAAATGATATTGTTAAAGAATTAAAAGAACAATGGTGTTGGTATACTTCTGTTGTTGATGAAGATCACAGTCGTAATAAATATAAAAACAAAAATACAATATGTGTTGTTTTTGATAAAAAAGAAGAAGCTGAAAAAAATATGCAAATTTTTAATAAATTGTTTATGACGGCTATAGAAAATGATTGTGTTGAAGAATATAAAAAATTTAAACAGAATCCAGATAAAAGAGTTCTTAGCTTTGATAAATTGATTGATAATGCTTATGAACTTTATGATAAAGTTGATAAAGGTGAATTATGATTTGCAAAAAAGTGATTGAAGTAGATAAAGTATGTTGTAATATTTGTGGTGAAGAAATGCCAAATCAAGTTACTTCAAGATCTATGAATTTCTTACATAAAGCTTTTTTAGCTGGTTTAGAATCTGTGTTTGTAGATTCTTTTATAGAAAATTCACCTTTTTGTTTATGTGAAAATTGTTTAAAAAAATATCAAGATGAAATTTTTGTATCTTTATTGGATATATTAAATAATAAATGTACAGAACTTAAATTAAGGAGTAGAAATTAATGACAAAGAAAATTAATATTTTCGTTAAGGGTAAAATGGCTGTCGGAAAGACAACTTTTATTATGACAGTTCGTGATATTCTTAAGAAAAATAAGAAATTTAAAGAATTATTTAATGATTATGAATTTGATATTTATGAATTTGCTGAAGATGAAGGTAGAGAATTTCAATCTTCTGCTAATAAAAAATGGACAATTGTGAATAACGTTTTTAAAGAAGAAGAATTTTTAAGCGTTTCTTATAAAAAATCGTTTTTTGGTAATATTTTCAATGTATTAAAAGCATTTTTTAAAAGAATTTTTTAAACTATTTGGAAATTTAATTACGTAGAAATATATCATTATTGGACTTCTATATATGGTGATTACTGAATATAGGAGTCTTTTTTATGCAATTTAATATACGCCAAATAGAAATTGAAAATTTTAGAAGTATACAATCTAAAATTGTGTTTTCTATTAAACAAGGTTTATATTCTGTTGAAGGAATTAACAATGATGAAAAAGGAAGCTTCAATGGTTCTGGAAAAAGTTCTTTGTTATCAAGTATTTATTGGTGTTTAACTGGTAATGCCTTAACAAATGAAGTTCTTGCAGATGATATTGTTAATGCCAAAACAGGTAAAAATTGTCGTGTAATTCTTTATATTGATTCTGATCAAGGAAATATAAAGATAACACGTACTAGAAAAGATTCTGAGTTTGGCAATAATCTTTTTCTTGAAATTGGTGGACAAGATTTAACGTGTCATAAAATTGCTGATACACAAAATCGTATAAATCAATTATTCAAGATACCTTTTGAGTTGCTCCATAGTACAATTATGATGACTCATGATATTAAGTCTGCTTTTTCTGAGCTTACTCCTCAGCAACGTGTACAAACTTTAGAAAGTATACGTGATTATTCTGTTTGGGATAAAGTTCGTGATGAAGCTAATAAAGACATTAAAATTTACAACAAGGAAATACAGGAACTTAATTTAAAATTAAGTAACATGAATGGTAGTAAAACAACTTATCAAAAGATGTTAGATACTACGGGGGAAAACTATAGAGTACTTGTTGAATCTTTCGATGAAGCAAAAATAAATGCTAAAATTGATGCGTTACAAAACGAAATAAGCAATTGTAACAATGAAATTAAAGTTAATGAAGAAAACGGTACCAATTTTTCAAAAACTTTAGAAGAAACATCAAATAATTCTTTACAAAAAAGACTTAATGAGATAGTAGATGAGGCTAACAATATTAAACTAACTCTTCAGAGTGCGGAATACGAACGGAAAGAGAAAGTCAAGGATATTGATCTTATCGAAGCTTGGTTTAAAAACGATAGATGTCCTACTTGTGGTCATTTATTAGATAGAACAGAACAAGAAAAATCTGAAAAATCAAACCATCGTGATCAACTTAATAAGGACATGATTCTTGTTGATGAAAAAATAAAAGGTTTGAATAATGATCTTTTAAAGAAAAGACAAGAATGGGCACAAGTAAATAGTCAATTACAAGCTAGTGAAAGTTCTTTAAAAGAATTAAAAACTAAATTGACTGAAAATAACTCATTGATAAACAGTCTAAAGAGTAAAGTGCTGGCAAATACGCAAGAGTTAGCTCGGCTGGAACTTGAAAAGAAGTCCCACTCTTCCCAGGTAGATAAGTTGGTTCAAGACATGTCTATTTATAAAAAAGAAATAGCTGATCTTGACACTGGTGAAATCGAAGTAGCTCGACAACTTAAATCGCTTGAAAACAAAAGGCAGTTATCTGATTATTTTTACAAGTTACTTGGATCAAAAGGTGAACTGAGACCGTATTTATTGAAACAAGATATAGCATATTTAAACAGTTGTATGCAAAAATACATCCACGAATTTTTCAGCAATACAGATGTAGAATTACGTTTGGATGGTGCAGACATCAATATCTTGATAAATAGTAATGGTATTCAGAAAAAAGTAACAAGCTTATCTGGTGGTGAAAAAAAGCGACTTAATATCGCTATTCAATTAGGTCTTTATGATTTAATTCAAGCAACATCACAAGTAAGTTTTAATATGTTATGGTTAGATGAAATAGAATCTGAATTAGATCCTGTCGGTGTACAACAACTTATCAATATCATTGAAGATAAGAGTGATACATCTGAATCTGTATATTGGATTACTAATCATCCAGCTGTAAAAGAAAGTATACAAAACAAAATCATATGCACTAAATCACTTGGTGTAACGACTATAGAGGAGAAGTAACATGAGAATAATGGCTTTTGGTGATATACATTTTCATCATACACATCGATTTTCACATATTACTGATTCTGGTTTTACAATTCGTGAATTAGAGCATTTGTCTTGTGCTGATACTTTAATAAGACTATATCAAGAAGAACATATCGATAAGTTAGTTTGTCTTGGTGATATTTGGGGCCCGGTTGGCGATAATATATCTGCCCAAACTTTAAAAGCTGTGTTAGATTTTTTTAAAAAGTTTAACGATGCCAAAATATCTCTTGACATTATTCTTGGAAATCATGATATAGTTGATAACAATCTTCAAATACACAAGTTAGAAGCATTAAAATATCTACCTAATATTAAACTTCATGTTAAACCAGAAGAAATAGAGTATTTGTGTGAAGATATGCATTATGAATGTGTATATATGCCTTATTGTCTTAATGACGATGAAGCTATAAGATTTCTTGAAAATATAAAAGATAAACAAAATAAAATTATCTTTTCACATCTTGAATTAGGTGGAATTAATCTTGGTAATGGTATAGTTACTCAAAAAGGTGTTCCTTTAGATTTATTAAATCAATTCAAAATGACATTACAAGGGCATTATCATTCTGGTGGAAGTTATGGACATAAAATACAAATAGCTGGTTCTACACAACGGTTATCTTTTAAAGATAAAGGAATATCACGTCGAAATATTCTTATTTATGATACAAAAATGGATAAAATAGAAAGACGTAGTTTTGAATGTCCAGATTGGTTGTGTTTTAATGATGATAATATTGAAGAAATTTTGAAGATTGATGATAATAATTATATTGATGTTAATGTTACAACAGACATTCTATTAACTGATGAAATTAAAGCTAAGATAGATAGAATGAAAGGTAAAAATATACACGTTGACATAAATAGAATTTCTATATCTAAAAATATTGAAACTGATTTATCAAACACTACTAATAATCTTGATGTTATTAAACAATTTGTTAATAAATCTGAAAATACAGATGAACAGAAAGAAGCTTTAATAACAGAAGGTAAAAGATTATTGGATAAAGTTAATTAGAAATGGAAATTTTTTTGATTAGAAATTAATAATTATTTGTATTCTATAATACACAAGATATAAAAAATCTTGTTTTCGATAAAATGTTTATTTTTTTAAAGGAATTTTAACATGGAAAAAGTTTTTAATGAAGAATGGATGAAACAAATGCTCAAAAATGATACTACTGATAATTCTTCTGGTTCTTTACCAGATATAGAATGGGTTCGTTATAAACATGGTTTTAAAAAGAATATCATTTTTAAAGTAATGCCAGCTAATACAAGAGAAGATAATGTTTTTTGTCATATTGTAGGGACTCACTGGCTGGATTTAGGTAACGGTCAGTTTAAGAGATTTGTATGTCCTGAAGAGACGGTGCATCTTAAAGGTAAAGGCATTAAATGTCCGATTTGTGAAGCTAAGAGAAAATTGTTGAAGATGGGTTTCACTGAGGATCAGTTATGTACACAAGGTAAATTTGGTCCAGATCCTGTATTTGATCCTAGATTTTCATCAAATGCTAAGGTTGTTGTTCTTCAGTCTGATGAAAGAAACGATTGGGATAAAGCACACATTTCTGTTTTACAGCAAAATGGTTCTTTTATGACTGTTTGGATGGCTCAAAAGTATGCTAGTAATGAAATTCCTAACTTTACGACTATTGAATCTAGTAATCCAATTAAGTTTTCACGTCCTGGTGATACAGGTAAATGGGAACGTGAGTTTAGTTTTAAAGAATTTAGACCTTCTCCTGAAGTTATTGCAAAACTTAAAGAAGAAAATGAGCAGCTTACACTTCCTGATTTGTGGAAGATGCCTTCTGATCAAGAATTTATGGAAGTAAATCAAATTGCTGAAGACATGATTAAAAATTATGTAGCGGCCCGTGATGCTATGAGTAAATCGGCTGAACAAACTACAGATACTACTAATAGTTTTGCTACAAACAATGTTGCTGCTGAAACGATTGCTAATGAAGGATGGGATGACGTTCCTTTTTAATTAGTGATCATTGGTTAAGAGCGTGATAGGTTTTTGTTTGCATGATAAGTTCCTTCCTGTCACGCTCTTGAGAGGTTTATATGAAAAAAACTGCTTTAAAGACAGGAAATAAATTACTTAAAAGAACACCTTTGAAATCTAATAAAAATGGTTTAAAGGTGAATTCTTCTTTAAAGAAAGTTAATTTTTTAAAAAATAAAGGAATAGAATTAAAAAAGACAAAGAGTTTAAAAGATAATGGAAAAGAATTAATTAAAACGCCATTAAAAAAACAAAATGACAAAGCTAAAGCTAAGTGGGAAGAAGTTCGTAATAAAGTATTAGAACGTGATAATTACAAATGTGTCGTTTGTGGTAAACCAGCAACTCAAGTACATCATATACATCTCAGAAGTAAACGTAAAGATCTTTTATATGAAGAATATAATTTAGTTTCTTTATGTAATGAACATCATGATCATTCTAGTACAGAAGGCTTAGAAAGAGTTAATAGAAGAATAGCGGATAGTATGTATTTGTCTTTAGAAAATTTATTGGAATATGCATCGTATAAAAAAGGTGATGATGAAGTAGGTTTTGGAAAAGATAGGCTAAACTTTATGTTAACACCTAGAGAAAACCATTATATTTCTGTTGGATATAAAGATCATGAAGGCAAATTGATTGGACGTATTGGTAGTGAAGTTTTTGGTTTTTATTGGGAAGATTTTGAAGCTGATAATATTATGGAAGTAGCTTTAGTTGTTGGGAAAATATTAAGATTGAAACCAAAAAGAATTTTATTAGCGAATGCAAATAATAAAAAAACAGAATTAACAAACGCCTTTGAAGAATTATTAAGACAAGAATCAGATTGTGAAATAAATATCTATGAACACGATGAAGAGATACAGTTATGGTTTTAAATTTGATAAGTATATTAGATGGAATATTTAAATTTCTTGGTTTTATTCTTGTTATAATATTCTTTTTTGTGTTAGTGTTATCTATTATTATTTATTTAAAAAAGAGGAAACATGAATGATACAATTAACAGAAGATCAAATAACTTTACTTATCTTATATGGTGTTCCTAGAGAAGCAGCTGAAATTGTAAGTGAATATTTTCCAAAAGATGATGAATGTTTCGGTAAAAATTTTGGTCAAAGTTCTTCATATGATTCAGATGATCCAAGGAGATTTTTTGATAAAGCGTTTGAAATAATGGATAAATATTTTGATATTCATTTAGATTTTATATCTCATGGATGTGGTGATTGTTACATAGTAAATCCAGATATAGAATTTGAAGTCATTAAAGATCAAGAATTCAATTATAAAAATAATTATCTCACTGGTGGATATGGAAAATACGGAAAACAATTCAGATATAAAGGAGTAAAAAGATGGAATTTGATATTGAAAAAGTAGAGGCACTTGATTATGAATCTATTAAAGATCAACTTAATCTTATTTTCAAAGAAGATAAAGATGTTGTTAGTTTTATTAATTTTATGCAAAATATACAAAAATTTGCTAATTTGTCAACAGATAAACGTCATATGAGTCTTATTAATTTAGCTTATTTTCGTTCACAAATACAATTGTATGAAAAGAAAATACAAGCATTGATTGACAAAAAGCGAAATGAACAAGTTAGAAGTGCTATCAAAAAAGCAAAAGGATGTGGTGAAAAGATTTCAGAAAATGTGATTACTTATTATTCTGAAGATAGTAATGTTTTAGAAGGTCTTATAGAATTACATAATCTTGTTTATGCTTGGTCTTTATATATGAGTGATTTGTATTTTATATGTGGACAGACAAATAAAAATTTAGGTGATTTTAATTAACTATATGGAAATTTAATTTTTTAATGATTTTACAATTTTTACTAGTTTTGACTTAATATAAATATATTAATTTTTTAAAAAGGAAGCAAATATATGATTGGTGGTATTAAAAAAGCTAAAATTTTAAAAAGAACTAATAGAAAACAAAATTTTAAGAAATTTGTTGAATCTGGTTATACAGATATTCAAGCCTTTTTAAGCGCTTGTAAAAACGATGAAGATTTATTAATTTATACGTGTTTAACACATGAAGAATTGTTAGAAGTAATTGAAAAACTTAAAAAATTTAAGACAGTTGAAGAAGTTACACATTATTTGATAAATCATCAACCAATTATGAATTCTGATCCTGAAAGATTTGACAGATGTGTAAAGTCATTAATTTCATATTTAAAAGGATATATAGAATATAATGGATATAAATTAGCTAATTCTAACGGTAATTATGAAGATCAAGCTGCAGAATTTTATTTAAAATATGTAAAAATTTGTAATTTTTATCGTACTCGTTGGTTTTTTCCAGAAACGTTAAAAAAAGCATCTACTGTTGAATATAATCCAATGTTATATAAAGAGTTTTTGTATATTATCAGATTATCGATTTCTGGTGATAGAAAGCATAAGGCATTTTTAGCAACGCAAGATGAAAATTCTTCAATTTTTAAACTTTCTCTAGATTCAAAATTAGAAGATGGAAAAGGTGATAAATGTTTAGGTGATGTTGTTCCTGATAATAACCATACTCCAGATTATATAGAAAGTCAAACTGAAATAAATAATATATTAAATAAAGCTTTGCTTATTGCAAAAAATTATCCTGATGGTGTAAAGTTATATGATAATATAAAAAAGTTTTATGAAAAGCAAGATCCTATTGGTTTTGATAAAAAAACATTACTACTTGGAAAAATATTTTTATATAGAGCTGGTTTAGTAAGTCCAAAAATATTACAGTTTATTAAAAGTTTATCACCTACATATAAACAAAGATATGGTCTATCATCTTCTTTAATAGCAAAACAATCTCAAGAAATTAAAAAAATAAAAACTGGTAAGCCTTTAAAAAAGGTTAAATTAGAAGATTTGACATATAAAGAGTTAATTTTAAGAAAAAGAGGTGAATTATAGTAACTTGGTTCTAGTTATTGTCAATTTATAAAGATTGATAAGAAGAGTAATTAAGGTTTCCCTCCTTTTCCTGATTACTCTTCTTTTTTATACAATATTGTAATTTTACTATTCTATTATCAAAATTTGATAAAAGTTCTAATTTATAACGCTTTATTAATTAATTTGTTTGAGTAAAATCGTTATGGCAATTGGACAAAATAAAATTATACATCGTTTTATACGACCTATTTCTGATTATGAAGAAGGCGGAATCTATTATAATCAAATTATTCCAATTGATACACAAGCTTATGCGTATTATCCACCAGAAAGAGAAAGAGATTTTGAACTTTATTATATATTTGGTGATGGAATACATACATATACAGAAATAAGAGCTGGTAAAAGTATATCAGATATTACAGAAGAATATCCAGTATTAAATGAAGAATGGATACAAATTATTAAACGTATTCATTCTTTTGAGATAGAAGTTGTAGAATCTTTACCTCAACCAGGTATAGATCATACACTATATTTGGTTATTAAAAAAGATGATGATCCTACAAGACACTTACCAGAAGATCACAATTATTACGATGAATATTTGTGGATAAATGATAAATATGAATATATTGGTTGTACCGGTGATTTTGTAGAACATTCAGAATTGATTGCTGAAAACATAAAGTATGAAAATTCTGAATATCAAGATTTATCTAACGTTAAACAGGCTTTAGATATAGCATTAGCTAAAACGTATATACACATACAAGGTGAACCTGCTGATACGTGGATTATAGAACATAATTTGAACCTTTATCCAAGTGTAACAGTTGTAAATTCAGCAGATGAAGTTGTTTTTGGTGATGTATTTTATCTATCTTCAAATAAAGTTAAAATCGAATTTAAATCACCATTTAAAGGAAAAGCACTTTTGAATTAATTTTTATTATAATTAAGGATCAATTACTATGAAATATTATGCAGATTTAAATCTTGGTCAAAATGAATTACAAAACGCTGTGTTACAGAATTTACCAGCCCATCCAAGTAATCCTAAACCTGGTCAACATTATTACAATACTACTGATAATACAGAATATTTCTGGAATGGTACAGAATGGGTAAATGCAGCTGGTGATTATACATTCCAGAATGGTGTTGAACAGATAGATGGTACAAGAGATGTACAATTAAAACTGAATACATCTGGTTCTTCTGGATTAGAAACTTTTTCAGCTGATAGTAATGGTCTTAAAATTAACATAAATGAAGCTTCTACAACAACTAAAGGTTTGATAGAAATTGCTACAGATGAAGAAGTTGTAACTGGTACTAGTGAAGTTTTGGCAGTTAATCCTAAACAATTAGCCACTAAACAAGATTTAGTTTCTACAGCTGTTGAAGATAATATTGCTACATGGAATAATGCAGGTCAAACAAAAGATTCTGGTAAAGCATTTACAACATCTGTTGCTGTAGCAGCAAGTGCTTCCGATGCTAAGATTCCAACAGAAAAAGCCGTTAGATTAGCAATCAACGCAGCGATCGCTGGTGGTGTTCATTACGTAGGAACATGGGATATCACATCTGCTACAGACTATTCAGGCATTCCATTACCTCAAAAGAAAGGCGCATTATTCTATGTGACTGGTACTGGTCCAAAAACCATCGGTGGAATAGAATGGCAACAAAACGATTATTTGTTGGTAAATGATGACGTTGCTGCTGGTGAATCGCTTGTAAATAAAGTCGAAAAAGTAGATAATACAGAATCATCTGATATTGTACGTCTTGACGCTACACAAACGTTAACTAACAAAACAATCGATGCTGACGATAATACTATTTCAGATTTGACAACAACTAATTTAAAATCTGGAGTATTAGTTACTTCTATTGCTTCTTCGACTTCTGCATCTGATACAAAAGTCGCTTCAGAAAAAGCAATTGCTACATTAGTTGAAACAAGTATTTCTAATACAAAAGCTATTTTAACTTCGCCCGCAATGACAGCAAGTTCTGGTGTATGTACTTGGTCAATTACTGGATTAGCAAGTGATCCATATTCAATTACGATTACAGATAGTAATGAAAATGAA